>Ga0224554_1001051_pt1 | contig 19222 bp, 14 predicted proteins | sample 714S22024metaG_FD_180666 | JGI IMG/M metagenome (GOLD analysis project Ga0224554, IMG submission 180666) | Peat soil microbial communities from Stordalen Mire, Sweden - 717 S2 20-24 | ecosystem: Environmental > Terrestrial > Soil > Wetlands > Peat | place: Sweden: Norrbotten County, Stordalen...
GCGCACGCCCCAGCCGATGGTGTGCAGGCCGAAGAAGCTGAACGTGCCGATGAGCAGGCCGGTCATGGCGAGGAACACCATGTGGAGCAGGGGATAATTCTTCGCGTCCAGCGGATTGGCGTGCGGCTGGTATTGCGTGAACTTGGCCGTCGCGCCCGGATGACATTTCTGGCACGTCACGAGGATGTTGTTTGTGGAAAGATGCGACGCCGGATCGGACGGCGGCAAAATGTCATGGAAACCGTGGCAGTCGTAGCACGCGGCGACTTCCGGCGCGGAATTCGGTTTGCCGAGCGCCATCGCCTTGCCGTGATACGTTTCGGAATAATGTTCCAGCCGGTCGGCGTGGCATTTGCCGCAGCGCTCGTCGCTGACGGCCTTGAAATTATTGCCCGTCGGGTTGACGATCTGGTGCGCGCTGTGGCAGTCAATGCACACCGGCCCGCGCGGGTCGCCTTTCGCGAGCAACTGGCCGTGGATGCTCTTGTCGTAAGTTTCTTCGATGCCGACGTGGCATTTGCCGCAGGTCTTGGCGACGTTCGCGTGATTGATGGGCGAGTCGCGGTCCACCGAACGTTTGATGCCGTGCGCGCCGTGGCAGTCGTTGCACGATGGCGCGACAATCAGTCCCATCTTCAACAGCGCGGTTCCGTGGATGCTGTCCATGTATTGATTCGCCGCCTCGGGAAATTCAATCTGGTATTCCTTGGTGAGATTGGTGTTGCTGTGGCACTTCGCGCAGGTCAGCGGCAGATTCAGCTTGAAGACCGGCGACGCCATGTTTTTCACCGGCAAAATTTCGTGCGCGCCGTGGCAGTCCCAGCATTGCGCCGCGCCGGACGCGCCCATCGCGTGGCTCATGCCGTGGATGCTCGTCGCGTATTCCTTGGCCTCCTTGTCGTGGCAGCCTGCGCAGTTCGGCGGCGGGACGTTTTTGTCGTGCAGCAATTCCTTGACGCCGTCGTGGCAGTCAACGCAATCAAGCTGGCTGTGGACGGATTTGGCAAAGCCGTTCGTCGGAAAAAGCGCGAGCGGAATTTTTCCGCCGTTCACGATGCGGATGGTCTTGGGATCGGTGTGGCAGTCCAGGCAGTCGGCGCTGGAAAATTTTTCCACGGCATTCGTCGCCGTCGCCGCGCCGGCGGTTGAGGCCGCGAAAACCAGCGCGGCCAGCAAAACAAAAATGGGCGGCTTGAATTTGTCTTGTCGGCGGCGGTTCATGCGCCAACAAAATCGGATAAATCAGAAAAAACCGCTCACCGATGGTTGCGCATTGCTTGGCATTTTTTGACTGGTTGAAACGTGACGCCGGGCGAAGACAATAGTGGCCTCGCCTGTCTAGAAATCAAATGGACAAGCCGTCGTCGGCAAATTAACCTTTTGTCCGCAAATGAAGATTCTATTTCTCAACGGCCCGAACCTGAACCTGCTCGGCCAGCGCGAGCCGGAAATCTACGGTCACACAACTTTGGCGGACATTGAAGCCAAGGTGCGCGAGCGCGCCGCCGAATTGAAAGTGGAAATTGATTTCCGTCAATCCAACTTGGAAGGCGAACTGGTCGGTTGGATCCAGCAGGCCAAGGGAAAATTTGACGTGATCGTAATCAACGCCGCCGCCTACACTCACACGAGCATTGCGCTGCGGGATGCGATTGCCGCCAGCGGCGTGCCGACGATTGAGATTCATCTTTCCAACGTCCATGCCCGCGAAGAGTTCCGGCATAAATCTTTGATTGCGCCGGTTTGTGTGGGGCAAATCACAGGGTTCGGCCAAAAATCTTACATTCTTGGATTGGAAGCAGCCTTTGACGTTAAAGAACCTAAAAAAGTTCATTAATACGACGTTTTCTAGGAATTGAAGTTTTTTATTTTTGATTCTTGACGCTCGCCCTGCTTTTGAATAAGCTGTGGCCAGATTTCAGCAGAACGGCTTTTCAGCTTCTGTTTTTGCTTGAAATCCTAAAATTAAATTCGCTTTAACGAAAACGCATCGTGGACTTAAAAGATATAAAAGCCATCATTGATTTGATGAAGAAGAATTCCATCACGGAGTTTGAATTGGAGCGGCAGGATTCCAAAATCCGGTTGAAGCGCGGCTTGAACGGCGGCACACCGGCTGTTCAATATGACGAGCCTCCCGTCGCCAGTGCAGCACCAGTTTTGCCGGCAGTTGGAGTTGCGCCGATTGCCGCTCTCCAGCCTGCCGCGACAGGCGAAATTGACATCAAGTCGCCGATGATCGGAACTTTTTACCGTGCGCCATCGCCGGAAGCGGGCAATTATGCCGAGGTCGGAACGGAAGTCAACGCCGAAACGGTCGTTTGCATCATTGAAGCCATGAAAGTGATGAACGAGATCAAGTCCGAGGTCAAAGGCGTCGTCACGCAGGTCCTGGTTGAAAACGGCAAGCCGGTGGAGTTTGGCCAGCCCTTGTTCAAAGTTCGTCCGAATTGAAATGCCGCCGGCACGTCGCCTCAACCCTGTTTGCTTTCACTGACAGCCCATGTTTGAAAAAATCCTGGTCGCCAACCGCGGAGAAATCGCCGTCCGCATCATCCGCGCCTGCAAAGAACTGAACATCCGCACCGTCGCGGTTTATTCGGAAGTGGACGCCAATTCCATGCACGTCCAGATGGCGGACGAAGCCATTTGCATCGGCAAGGCGGCGGCTTCAGAAAGTTATCTGCGCATTGACCGCATTGTCAGCGCGGCGGAAATCGCGGACGTGGACGCGATCCATCCCGGCTACGGTTTTCTTTCCGAGAACGCGCATTTCGCCGAAGTTTGTGAAAGCTGTAACATCCGTTTCATCGGCCCCAGTCCGCGGGCGATGAGCGCGCTCGAAGACAAGGCCATCAGCCGCGCGCTCGCCAAAAAAGCCGGCGTGCCGACGCCGCCCGGTTCCGAAGGCATCGTCGAAAATGAAAAAGACGCGCTGGTCATCGCCAAAAAAATTGGCTACCCGGTGATGATCAAAGCCGTCGCCGGCGGCGGCGGACGCGGGATGCGCGTGGCGCACAATGACATTTCGCTCGTCAAAGGCTATCACACCGCGCGCACCGAGGCGGAAAAGGCGTTTGGCAATTCCGGCGTTTATATCGAGAAATTCATCGAGAATCCGCACCACATCGAAATCCAGATTCTCGGCGACAACAAAGGCCATATAATTCATCTGGGCGAACGCGATTGCTCGGTGCAGCGTCGCAACCAAAAACTCATTGAAGAATCGCCCTCGCCGCTGCTGGAAAATAAATTCCGCAAATTGCGCGACAAAATCGGCAAGGCGGCCGTGCGAATCGCCGAAGCTGCGCGCTACACGAATGCCGGCACGGTCGAGTTCATCGTGGACAACGACGGCAATTTTTATTTCCTCGAAGTCAACAAGCGCATCCAGGTCGAGCATCCCGTCACCGAGGAAGTCACCGGCATTGACCTCGTGCGCTACCAGATTTTGATCGCGGCGGGCGAACCGCTGCAACATTCGCAGAGCGATATCGTGATGAAAGGCCACGCCATCGAGTGCCGCATCAATGCCGAAGACCCGTTCGACGATTTTCGCCCCAGCCCCGGCCGCCTGGAAATGTATTACCAGCCCGGCGGACGCGGCGTGCGCGTGGATACCCACGCCTATGCCGGCTACACGATTCCGCCGACCTACGATTCCATGATCGGCAAGCTCATCACCTACGGCAAAGACCGGCGCGAAGCCATAGACCGCATGAGCCGCGCGCTCGGCGAATACATGGTCACCGGCATCAAGACCACCATTTCCTTCCAGCAGGCCATCATGCAGGACCCGAACTTCCGGCGCGGCGTCTATTCCACCGCCTTTGTCGAGCAACTCCTCGGCGGCGCGCGGCGCGAATTGATCGAGGAAAAAACTTAAGCTTCACGACAAAAGTTGGTCAAAAAAGCCATGCCGCTCCTTTTGCATTTTGCTGGCACAGCGCAAGGCGTCAGATAAGCTGCTGGCGCAAGCGCAGCAACACGGTTTTCATTCGGGTGCCGAAACCGATGCATCGGGGATTATGAACAGACGGAACATATTGCGACTCCTGCTGGCGGTCTTGGTTGCGGGCGTTTCGACCGGAAAAGTCTCCGCGAACGGCTTCGGGCTGCCCGACCAGGACGCCTTTGCGACGGCGCGCGGCGAGGCGTTCGTCGCCACGGCGGACAATGCGTCGGCCATCTACTACAATCCGGCGGGCATCACGCAGCTCACGAACAGCAATTTTCGCGGCGGACTTTACGGCATCTATCTTGAGCCCAGCTTCACCCCGCCCGGCACCGCGCCAAACCACAGCCACACTTATTACAGCTCGGATAATTTCGCGGCGGTTCCGCAATTCTTCTTCACGCACACGCTGAAGAAAGTGCCATTGAGCTTTGGCCTGGGATTTTATGCGCCTTACGGCGGAAACATGAGTTGGCCGCAGGACACGGGCTTCCGTTCGGTGGCCACCGGCGGCGCGCTGAAATATCTGACCGTCAATCCGGTGGTGGCGTTGCGGGTGCTGCCGTCGCTTTCCATCGGCGGCGGCGTGATGGTGAACTATGCCAAGCTTGAAATGTCCCAAGGCCTGCTCAAGTCCGCGACGCCGCAAACCAACAATTTTGATTTCAACGGCGAGGGCTGGAGCGTGGGTTATAACGTGGGCATCCGCTGGCAGCCGCATGAAAAAATCTCGTTTGGAGCCACTTTCCGCAGTTCGGCGAGGATGAATTTCCAAGGCCACACGGATTTCGAGTTGCAACCACATCCTTATTCCACACCTGCGCGGCGGGATGCGTCCGCAGATTTTACCTTTCCACTGACCACGGTCTTCGGTGTTTCCTACCGGCCCACGCCGAAATGGAACCTTGAATTCGACGCGAACTACACGGGCTGGGACAGTTTCGACAAAGTCACCATCGAGCAGTCACCGCCGCCGGTTAGCCGCCCCTTTCATCAAAACATCCCGGTGAACCTGGGCTGGCAGGCAAGCTGGATGTATGAGTTCGGTGTGACGCGGTATTTTGACAACGGCTGGCACGTCAGCGGCGGCTATGTTTTCAATGAGAACTCGGTGCCGGACAATTATTACACGCCGCTGGCCGCCGACATGGACCGGGATTTTTTCAGCCTCGGAGCCGGACGCAAAGGGAAAACTTTTGATTTTGATCTCGCCTATCAATTGGGCTACGGCCCCGATCACACCGTCACCGGCAGCACCCCGTCGTCCACGCCCGGACAATTCGCCGGGCAGTCCGCCGACGGCAAATACGGCTTCACCAGCAGCGCCTTGATGCTCACGGTGGGAATGCATTTTTAATTCCGCCAGGAATTTGCATTATGATTTCTTGATGTGGCCACGCGGAACGGCTACCCTGCGTCCTGAATCGTTAATCCCAGTTGCATTCCGGGCATGGACCCCGGCTTTCGTCCTTTGGACGGCAACCCGGCGGGTCGTTTTGACCCTGCAAAATCAACAGGTTTGCGGCCTTTGAATACTTTGTCCGCCGGCGCAGTCAAAGATTTCAGACACAACCAAATTATGAAATTATGAAAACAACCATTTCCAAAAAATTCACTTTCGGCGCGGTCGTGCTGGCGGCGGCATTGGCCGGCGGCGGCATCCTGCAAAATTCCCGCGCGCAAAGCCCGCCCGCGCCGGAAGCGGCGGCACCCGCCGCATTGCCATCGGACGTCCAGCCCAACAGCCCGCTGGCACAGGTCATCCAGCTCGCGCAGTCGGGCGTGGATGAAAGCGTCATCCTGTCTTACATCAACAGTTCGGCCAGCCCGTTCAACCTCACTTCCGACCAGATCATTTATCTGAAAGACCTCGGCCTGCCGAACGACGCCATCACCGCGATGATCCAGCGCGACCAGCAGCTTGGCGCGCTGGCCAGCACCGCCACCGCGCCCGCCCAAACAGAAGTGCCCGCGCCACAGCCAGTCGCAGTCACGCAAAATTATTTTTACGACACGCTCTCGCCGTATGGCGGCTGGGTGGAGGTCGAAGGCTACGGGCTTTGCTGGCGGCCAACCGTCGTCGTCTATGATTCCGGCTGGCAGCCTTATTGCGACCACGGACATTGGGTTTATACCGACGCCGGCTGGTATTGGCTCTCGGATTATTCGTGGGGCGCGACGACGTTTCACTACGGCCGCTGGTTCCGCGACCCGCGCGCCGGCTGGTGCTGGTATCCCGACACCGTCTGGGCGCCGTCGTGGGTGACGTGGCGTTACTCGGACGATTATTGCGGCTGGGCACCGCTGCCGCCGCGCTGCGTTTATCGCGAAGGCGCGGGATTCTTTTACAATGGCGTGGCCGTCAGCGCCGGATTTGACTTCGGTTTCAGCGTGAATTTTTTCACCTTCGTTCCGACGCGGAATTTCTGCGACCCGCATCCGCGCCGCTACCGCGCCGAGCCGGCGGAAGTGACGAGAATTTACAACCACACCACCATCATCAACAACATCACGATCAACAACCGTGACCGGACGTTTGTCAACAACGGCATCCCGCCGCAGCGCATCAGCGCCGCCACGCACACGGAAATCCGCCCGGTGGCCATCCGCGAAACCTCCGCCCCCGGCTTCCGTGGCGAGCAGCCCGGCCGCGACGGCAGCACGCTCATCGTGAACCGCCCGCATTTCGACGCCAGCGCCGTTTCCGCCCTGAACAATGGCGTCCGGCCGCCAGCCGCCCGGCAAAATCCGCCGCGCACTTTCAGCAACGGAAATGGAAACACCCCCGCGCCCCGCACGGAAATTCCAAGGCAGAATAATCAAAATAATTTCTCGCAGCCAAACCGGAACCAGAACTTGAACACATCGCCGGCACCATCGGCGAACCCCCCGCGCTTCACCCCGAACGCACAGCAGAATCGCGGCAATTTCACTGCGCAGCCCCAGCCAGCCAGGCAGCAGCCAGCCGTTAATTATTCGCAGCCCGCGCCCGTGCCGAGTTCCAATTACGATCCCGACAAGCACGTTTATTCGCCCAAGCAGCAGCAGGTTCAACAGCAGACGCCGCCGCACGTCATCGTGCGCCCCGCGCCGGAACAACCGCCAGTCACGCCGGCGGCGGGAAACAACCAGTCGCCGCCAGCCGCGCCCGGCTACAGCGCGCCGTCCGGCTCGCAAAGATTCGGCAACAAGCAGAATCAAAACGGCCAGGGCAATTGATTTTGCAGGCGCAACCATCGCCAGCCGCCGCGCCGGAAAAATTTCCGCGCGGCGTTTTTGCTTTTGCAATTTCATCGCGGCTGGCAAAGTTCCCGCGTGGGAATTTCCTTGCGGCAATTTGAACAGATGAAGGAACGCATCGGCGGCAAGTCGCCCCGCGCCGTTGCTTTGCCCACCGCCCCGCGCCTCGCGCCACGTGCCTCGAATCAAATCATTCTCGGCGTTGACCCGTCGCTGCGCGGCACGGGCTTCGGAATCATACAATCGGCAAAACCATTTCCAGAAACCCTCGCGCACGGGACGATTTCCTGCCCAAAAAATTGGGGACGCTCGCGCTGCCTCGCAAAAATCTCACAGACGCTCCGCGAAGAAATTAAAAAACATTGTCCGACGGTTTGCGTCATCGAAGGACTTTTCTTCGCCCAAAATTTGCAAACGGCCTTGATCATGGGCGAAGCGCGTGGCGCGGCGATGGCGGCCATTGCCGAAAGCGGGATTGAAATTTTTGAAATCGCACCGCGCAAGGTGAAGCAGGCCATCGTCGGCTACGGCGCGGCGCAAAAATCCGCCGTCGCCAAAATGGTTCAGCGATTGTTAAATTTATCAAAGCCGCCCGCGCCCGACGCGGCGGACGCGCTCGCGCTCGCGCTTACGCACGCGCGGGAAAATTCGCGTTACAATCTCACGCCGCTGAAAAAAATCTGAACCACGAATGAAAATAAAATTTTCAACATGGCGTCGGTATAACCTAATTGCGTGCTGCGTTTGCCCTCCTTTGGGCATTCTATATCTTGTTCGGCCAAGTTGGTGGAATGAAACCGAACAAATTATTTTTTTTGGAATAGCCTTCCTAGGCGGGCTTTTAGGCCTATTGAAGATTATTGGTATAATCGAGATCACTGATTCCAAAACGAGTCAAAACAGCAAAGAGAAATGATCACCTTTCTCCAAGGCAAACTCGTTGAAGCGCTGCCCACACAGGTCGTCGTGGACGTGAACGGCGTCGGCTACGAAGTTCTCATTCCACTGTCGTCATTCGACAAAATTCCCGCGCCCGGCCAGCCGGTGAAATTGCTCACGCAACTCATCGTGCGCGAAGACGCCCACATTCTTTACGGCTTCGCCAGCGCGGCTGAACGAGATCTGTTTAGATTGCTTATCAACAGCGTCAGCGGCATCGGTCCGAAAACCGCGCTGAACATTTTGAGTGGGATTTCCGTCACCGCATTTCGCGGCGCGGTCGCGGGCAGCGATGTGAAATCTCTTTCGCAAATTTCCGGCGTCGGCAAAAAAACTGCGGAACGAATCGTCGTCGAGTTGCGCGACAAAATCGGCGCGGCGGGCGCGTGGGAAGCCGCGAGCGCAAAACATTCGCTCTCGCCCGACGACCAGAAGATCAACGACGCCGTGCTCGCGCTCATGGCGCTCGGCTTCAAACAAATTGACGCGCATGATTCCGTCCGCGCCGCGCAAACGATGCTCGGCGAAAAGGCGACCGTGGAGCAATTGGTTCGCGCGTGTTTGAAAAAAGGAAATTGATGGCCGAAGAAAATTCCATGGTTGAAATTTCCGCGATGCCAAAAAAAAGAAAATCCGGCGTCATCGTGCCGCACGCACCGACGCGACTTCAACGGCTCGCCGCGTGGCTGGTTTATATTTTGCTGCGCGCGCTGGCCGCGACGCTGCGTTTCACCTGGGACGACCGTTCAGAAATCATCAACCATCCGCCGACCGGCCCGGTGATTTTTTGCATCTGGCACAACCGGCTGGCGATGAGCATGGAGGCGCATCGGATTTTCGGGAAGATCCGGCCCAGTCCCGGCATGGCGGCGCTCGTGAGCGCCAGCAAGGACGGCGGCCTGCTCGCGGCGATTCTGGAAAAATTCAAAGTGCAGCCGGTGCGCGGCTCGTCCAGCCGCCGCGGCCCGCAGGCGTTGCTTGAACTGACGACTTGGTCGGAACGCGGTTACGACCTCGCCATCACGCCCGACGGCCCGCGCGGCCCGTGCCACGTCGTGCAGGAAGGCGTGATGGCGCTCGCGCAACTGACCGGACGGCCAATCATTCCGTTTTCATTCGACGCGGCCTGGAAAATCCGCTTGAAAAGCTGGGATTGTTTTCAGATTCCGCTGCCTTTCTCGCGTTGTGAAATGAACGCGGCCACGCCGATTTTCGTTCCGCGCAACGCCACCGACGCCGAGCGCGAAAAATTGCGGCGGCAACTGGAAACGGAATTGCACGCCATTTCCAAAGATTGAGATTGGTTGAATTGTTAAATCGTTGAATTGTGAAACAGCCGATTTAACAATTTAACGATTCAACCATTTAACAAACAAAATGATCGCCCGCGTCAGTCTTGAAATCGCACTGCGAAAGGAATTTGATTATCTCATTCCGGCGGAACTGGTCGGGCAAGTCGAAGTCGGCACGCGCGTGCAAGTGTCGTTTGGCGTGCGGAAGATTTTTGGAACTGTCACCGCGCTCGCCGAGGAATCAGCGCACACGAAATTAAAACCGATTCTCAAAATCATCGGCGCGCAGACTTTGGTGACGCCGAAAGTTTTGAAATTGGCGCGCTGGATTGGCGAATATTATTGCTGCGCGCCCGAAACCGCGCTGAAAAGTGTTTTGCCGGAGGCGATTCGTAAGGAAAAGGAAGGCTGGAAAAAACAATTGTTCGTCCGCGCAATGCACTTGAGCGGAGAATTTCCAAAATTGCCGAAGCGTCAGCAGGACGTTTGGAACATCGTCGAAGAACGGCGCGAAATTTTACTGGCGGAACTGCTTGAGCTTGCTGAAACGACGGCGGCGACGGTTCGCAAACTTGAAGATCGCGGTTTGGTTGAAATCTCGTCAGAAATTTCCGAGCGCGATCCTTACGCGCGCGAAACCATTTTGCCGACGCAAAATATCGTATTGAATCCGGCGCAATCCGTTGCGCTCGAAAAAATCAAGGCGGCGATGGACGAACAGAAGTCAGAAGTCAGAAGTCAGAAGTCAGAAGCTGGAAATCCGGCCTCTGACCTCCGGCCTCTGACCTCGACCTTTCTGCTTCATGGAGTGACCGGCAGCGGTAAAACAGAAATCTATTTGCAAGCGCTCGCTCATGCGCTCGAACAAGGCAAAGGCGCAATTGTGCTCGTGCCGGAAATTTCGCTCACGCCGCAGACCGTCGAACGGTTCAAGGCGCGATTCAGTTCCGGCAAATTGCAGACGCTCGTCGCGGTTTTACATTCTCATTTGTCAGCGGGCGAGCGGCACGATGAGTGGCACAAAATCCGGCAAGGCCGCGCGCGCATCGTCATCGGCGCGCGCTCGGCGATTTTTGCGCCGGTCGAGCCGCTTGGTCTCATCATCGTGGATGAAGAACACGAGACGAGTTACAAGCAGGAGGAAGCGCCGCGCTACCACGCGCGCGACGTCGCCATCATGCGCGGCCAGATGGAAAACGCCGTCGTCGTGCTCGGCTCGGCCACGCCTTCGATGGAAAGTTTTTACAACTACAAGCGCGGCAAGTTCACGCTGCTCGAATTGCCGGAGCGCGTGGACGATCAAAAAATGCCGCATGTCCGCGTCGTGGACATGCGGCAGGCGGCGCACAAGGAAAAAGGCACGCCGCTGTTTTCGCCGCAGCTCAAAGAAGCGATTAACCAACGGTTGGACAAAGGCGAACAAACAATTTTATTTTTGAACCGGCGCGGATACTCGACTTCGCTGCAATGCCCGAAATGCGGTTACGTCTGCAATTGCCCGAATTGCAGTCTCGCGCTGACGTTTCATCGGCAGGAACAAAAGCTCGCGTGCCACATCTGCGGCCACGTTGAAAAAGTTCCATTGGTCTGCCCGAACGAGAAATGCAGAAATCCCGCGATCCGTTTTTCCGGCACGGGCACGCAACGCGTCGAAGAGACGCTCGCGAAACTTTTTCCGAAGGCGCGCATCAAGCGCATGGACGCCGATACGATGAAGCGCAAGGACGATTACCGCAAAGTGCTTGGCGATTTTCGCGCGGGCAAGACCGACATCCTCGTCGGCACGCAAATGATCGCGAAAGGCCTGCATTTTCCCAATGTCACGCTTGTCGGCATCATTTACGCCGACCTCGCGTTGCATCAACCGGATTTTCGCGCGGGCGAACGCACCTTCCAATTGCTCACGCAGGTCGCCGGTCGCGCCGGTCGCGGCGACGTGGAGGGCGAGGTTTTTGTGCAGGCGTTCGCGCCGTTTCATCCGGCAATCCAATACGCGCGCCGCCACGACTTCAACGGTTTTTACGAACAGGAAATCGAATTCCGCGAACAACTGAAATATCCACCCGTCAGCCGCGTCGCGCTGCTGACGCTCAAAGGCCGCAACGAGGAAAAAGTGAAATTCTCCGCCGAGCATTTGAAAAAAATTCTGGAGTCCAAAGTCCAAAGCCCAAAGTCCAAAGCTGCCGCGGGCGAAACGACTTTAGACATTGGACATTGGCCTTTGGACTTGATCATCGCCGGGCCGGCGCCAGCGCCGCTGCTGCGCGCGGAAACTTTTTACCGCTACCAGATCATGCTGCGGACCCGTGCGATGAGCGCATTGAGCCGCGAACTCGCGCGCCTCATCCAATCGCTGGCGCTGCCTGAAGACGTGACGCTGGCCGTGGACATTGATCCGGTGAATTTGGGGTGAAATTAGGAATTGAATTATTCCGTTTTTGAAGCACGCTCAAAATGTGAAAGCGACAACAAAGCGACGCGCCAAGTCCGAAGCCGAATTGCTGGATCACGCCACAAACAATCTGTTGCACGCGGTCAAACAGGAGATGCTCAAGAAGCAACGCCGAGTGGATTATGGCAAGCTGCGCAAAGACGGTTACGGTGAACGTATCCTTGCAAAATTGAAAAAAGCTTAAAATAATTCTTGTCATTGTGTGGACGATGTGTCACAAATTATCCGACAGATGTTAAACGGAACAACAACTCAAAACGCGCTCTTGGACGTGCCGGTCGTTCATCGCACGCGCCAGAAAAGACCAAAGCTCGGTCGTTACGAAAGCATCCGCAAAAAATTTGAGAATGACACGTCCGACATCGCAAAAGTGTTTGTTGAATTCAGCGAAAAGGCCTCAATTCCGAATGGTTTCCAATTCATTGATTTATTTTGTGGCGCGGGCGGAATGACGTGCGGCTTGACGCGCGCAGGCTACGCGGCGCGGGCGGCGGTGGAGATTGTGGACGTTGCTTGTGAGACACATCATCGCAATTTTCCAAAATGCAAACTGCATCGCGGACCGATTCAGGAATTTGACGCAAAGTCGCTGACGGATGAGTTTGGACAAATTCATTTGGTGGCTGGCGGCCCGCCGTGTCAGGGATTTTCAGTTGCCGGATTCCGAAATCCGAAAGACGAGCGTAACCAATTGTTCCGAGAATTCATGCGCGTCGTCAAAACAGTCAAGCCGTGGTATGTCGTCATGGAAAATGTTCCGGGCATTTTGACTTTGGCAGGCGGGGATTTTTATCGCGCCATCATCGAATCTTTCGGCGAGGCTGGCTATCCGACGGTTTCTGTCGCTGTTTTGGAGTCGGCAAATTATGGCGTGCCGCAATTTCGTCCGCGAGCAATTTTCATTGCGAACCGTTTTGGCCGCTCCAATCCATTTCCGCTGCCGCAATTGACATCGGGAAATTATCGCCCGATTGAAAGTGCATTGCACGGTTTGTCTGCGAATGAACCTTTGGCAAAAATCAATCACGAGTGGACGAAGCACTCGAAGGAAATGGAAAAACGTCTGGCAAAAGTTCCGCCCGGCGGTTCGCTTTACGAAACATTTTTTGACGCTTGGAAACGGCAGTATCCGGGCTTGCCGAGCATGACCATCAAGGAAAATCACGGCGGCACGCATATTCATCCCCATCTCAACCGCGTTTTGTCCGCGCGCGAAATGGCGCGGCTGCAAACTTTTCCCGATGATTTTATTTTTTGCGGGACGATGAAAAAAGCCATGTGGCAGATTGGCAACGCAGTTCCTCCAAGATTGGCGGAAGTCGTCGGAAAAACTTTGCTGCCTTCATTGCAAGCATTGGCCGACAAGAAGCCGGACCCGTTTGCATCGCTTTCTAACTGGCGGCTTTTGGAGCAGAAAGCTTGAGGTTCAACGCCTCGCGCCATTTTGCGAAATCATACCAGCCGCAACCGACACAGCCCTTTTCCGCTTCAACTCCGACTGGCGGAATATTTTTCGGCCATTCTTCGTCGCCATGATAGAAAAAATTTTATGCCAAACGGCTTGCCGCGTTTGCCGGTTTTCACGCAATTTTCACACGCGCGACTTTTGAGTAAATTATGAAAACCGCTGCTGTCCTTCTTCAACAATTGAAATTTTCTCTGAATTTCAATTTCTGAAAGATCATTCGGAAGTTTTTCTTCCGCCGCGCCCCAGCGGTTCATCGGGAAACGATGTTCCACGGTCAACTCGTGGCTTGGGCGTTCACGCTGTTCAATGACATCAGTGTTTTTATAGCAAGCCCTGATTCGGTTGCAAAGTTTGGTGGAAATGCTGGCGGGTGGATTTGCTTTTTGAGTCCTGCCCGTCCATCTATCCCAACGCGTTTTGCGTTTGCATTGATCACAGTAATCCGTTTTTGATTCGATTATCAGACCGGGACGCGCACGCGTGCCGCGTTGCAAGCCTTGAATGCCACCACCACCTGCAAGTTGTGCGCTCGGAATTCCTTTATGCTCGTGGAGCCGACAATGCCATTTGGTGTCTTGCAGAACAGCCAAAACTTTTGCCTGCAAACTTCCTTTCTTCGGCTGATTCATCGGCTTTTCCTTTTCGCCTTTGCTTCCAAGCCGCGCAACAATTCTTCGGTCGTGATGCCAAATCCTTTGGCGACTTTGACGATGGCCGTCAGCGATGGATTGCGGACACCGCGTTCAAGACCGGAAATGTAAGTTCGATCCAAGTCGGCGCGTTCCGCCAGTTCTTCTTGGGAAATGCCAAGAGCCTTGCGGCGTTCGGCAAAAAGTTTGCCAAAACTTTCGAGGGTGAGTTTTCGCTCGGACACGTCATCAGTTAAAAGGCAAGTTGCCGATGTGTCTATGGACGATGTGTCACAACTTTTTAATTCCCCGCTGCCACAAATCAAAATAATACAGCGCGACGACGACGAGGGAGCGGCCGATTTTTTCGCCGGTCACGAGTTCTAGTCCATCGCCACCGGGCGGCGCGCGGCTTTCTTTTCGCCGTGATGGGACTTGTCGGCGAGCATTTTATTTTTCGCGCGGCGCGAGCGCTTGCGTTTCTGGCGGCGGATTTTTTCGATCTCGGCGCGTTGCGCGGCCACGAAGCCGTTCTTCCGCTCTTCAATCTTGTCGAGCAACAAACGGCGGGCGATGTAGCGGTTGAGTGCCTGCTGGCGCGTTTCCTGGCATTTCACCTGCACGCCGGTCGGACGATGCAAGAGCATGACGCAGGTGGAAACTTTGTTCACGTTCTGCCCGCCGTGCCCGCCGGAGCGGACAAAGGATTCCTCGATGTCGGCCTCGCGCACGCCGAGGGCGGCCATGCGCGCGGCGAGCTGGGTTTCTTTTTCGAGGCTGACGGGAAATGCACCCATGCGGTTGATTGTAGCGGCGGTCTGCGACTGTCGCAACGCCGCTCATGCAGCTCCGCTACAAAATTTCCCCCGGGCGCACGACGAAATAGGGCTGGCCCTGCCAGCCGGGTTTCAGGCCGGGATGCAACCGGACGCCGTCATTGCTGCGAATTTGGAAGTGATATTGCAATGGGAACGGCGAGTCGGTGTAAGCCGCCGGGATGTCCACACGAAAGTCTTTTCCCATCTGTTGCATCGCCACCATTTGCCAAGGCTCGGCTTGGTTGACGTGCCGGTATCGCAGCTGCACGACAGCCAGCTTGGGCGCATGGACGACGATGTCCAGCAGCTGACCGCGCTGGAATGACGGCGGCGGCGTATGAAATTCCGCGAGCGGCGGCGGTTCGTCGTGTTTCGGCTTTTCGAGAACGGCGCGCATGGCTCGTTCAATTATTTTTGGATCAGCCTTCAATAAATTTTTGTTGTCGTCGGTCGCCTGCTTCAAAACCATTTCCATGTCGGCGATGTCCTCGTCCAGCGCGGCGAGCCGGTCGAGCCAGTGGCCGCGCTGAAAATAATCGGGGCCGAAAGTGACGTCGCTGCGGTAGATGTTTTTCGCCGCGTCCGCCAGTTCCGCCCACGCCGCGCGGGCGGCGTGCTGCAACTTGAGCGCCTGCTCCAAAGCCGGACGATGAAGGCTGCGCTCGTAAAGCGCGTAAAGAACCCCGGCGCGGAATTTCGCCGCGAAAAATTTCCCCAGCCCGGCTTGAATGGTGACATCCACGGCGAGCCGGATAAATCCGGCGCTTACGAGGTCGCGCACTTCGGCGTTCGCGACGCCGCGAACTTTTGATTTCGCCGAGCGCAAATTATCCAGCGCTTTTTCCGCCGCGTCATCCAGTTGGCCGGCGACCCAGGCGGGCGAATATTTTCCGCTCGCCTCGCCCTTGATGAGTTCACCGGCGAATTCGTCGCAGTTTAGAAAAAATTCCGGGTCGAGCGGGCTGACGTTGCCGAACAGTTTCGGGCTGGGCGTGTCGGTGTAAGGATGTTTCCGGCTTGCATCCGCCATCGGCATATTGAAATACATTTCCGGCCAGTAATTATTATTCGCCGCCGACGGGCAGTGCGCCGTGGTGACGAGCGGTAGAATTTTGCCGGCCGACGCAAGCGCAAGCCCAGCCGGTTCCGCGCCCTTGCCGAATTGTTGCACCAGCGCGCGACGCCAGCCGTCCGCGTCGCCGTCCGGGTTGTAAAGATTGCGGCCCCACACGCGGTAGGTGTAATCGTATTTTTCAAAATCAAATTTTGGCGGCAGGGAATTGTCCTCGTAGGCGTCGCGTCCGCCGGGCAGGCCGGAACCTTTGCGGCCCTTGAAAAAGAGCGGCTCAAAAATTTCCACGCCCTTGCTGCCGCAAAAAGTGGCGACGCGCCCGTAGGCGGCGGCCGTTTCGGGATCGCCCCAGAGCAGCAGCCGCTGCGTGCCCGGCCAGATGCGGTGCAAAATTCCGTAGCGCCGGTCCTCGGTGAGCAAATCGCCGTAGCCGTAGCGCAAAAACGACCGCGAGCCGGAACTGCGGGAGAAAAAACCTGTGTTCGGCGTGTTGCGCGGCATTTCCTGCTGGCGGATCGCGCCCTGCATATAGGGCAGTCCCATGTGCTCGGCCCAGAATTTGGGCGAGATGTTGACGGGCATTCCCGTGCCGAGCGCCGTGTCAATCATCGGCTGGTCCATGCCCTTGGCGTGCATGTCAATTTCGACTTTGCGGCCGCTTTGCACGACACCGTCGAAAATTGTCTTCCACAAATCATAGCTGCCCTCCGGCACGCCGCTCTCGCCGTGGACGCGGAACGTCACGCCGTTGATGTTCGGGCACGCCACGAGCAGCGCGCGCAAGGCGTCGCGGCAGTAGGGCGCCTGCGTTTCCGGCGTGAGGCCGGCGATGGTGTAATTCGCCTCGGGGCTTTTTGCCCACTGATACGCGTGCGTCCAGATGCCGAGCTGAAAATGCAAGCCGCGCCGCGCGGTTTCGTCGCTGATGAAGCGGAGCATTTCCAGATTCAAATCGCGTTCGGCATCGGGCAGCGGCACGGCGCGGACGTTGTAGCCCGGCACGGAAAGCAGAAACGGATATGCAAAATAAAAATAGGTGTCGGTGAGGCCGGTGGCAAAATCATAGCCGAGGCCGAGCGTGAGGTTGAAACGGTTGAAGCGGTTCGCCGCGAGCATCGTGAGGTAGGGCGGCCAGAAGGCCTTGTCCTGAAACCAGGATTTGTCCTCCACGTCGCTGTTGAATCCGCGGGCGATGCTGCGGATGGAACTGGCCGGACGTTCACTGACCGTTTTTTCAATTTTCAACGCGGCCAGCGGGTCGGCGGCAAAATTCACGCGGTCGGCCAGCTCGAGCAGCGCATAAACCAGCCCGCGCGCGTCCGCGCCGGCAGCCAGTGAAACGGTTCGCCTCCCGATTTTTCCCTGCGCCAGCGCCAGCGCCTCGGGCGCGTCCGGCAGCGAGATTTTTGCGGCGGACAGCAGTTGCCGTGCGGAAGCCGAGGCGCGGCTGGTCACAAAAACGCATTCCTGCGAAGGCGGCGCTTCGTCGAGGCCCTGGAAAATTTGCGCCGCAATTCCGCGCGCCGCGAGCGCATCGCGCAATTGTTCCGCCGCCCATCGCACCGGCGGCTGCATCGCGAACGAGTCCGACACGTCGAGCACAATGGCGACGCCCGGCTTGGTTTCGGCGGCGGTGGCGGGAAATTGCAGTAGGCCGGCACCAGCCACCGCAGCGGCGGCAAATCCGGTTTTTTTGATGAAGTGCCGCCGCGTCTCGCCGGGACGGTTGGAGTTGTCTTGGTTCGGGCGCATGGTTTGACCCAGATTCAAGGCGCTTTGCCCGCCGCTGGCGAGGAAATTTATTTCGGCACCGGCCCCTGCGTCACTTGCACGAGGTCGCCGGGACGAAGCCATTTTGCAAAAGCGCTTTTGACATCGCCCGCGTCGAGCTTTGCATAAATTTTCCCGGCGCGAACGCGCTCGTCGAGCGGCAGACCCAGCCCGGAATAAGTGAGCCAGCCGTTGGCGATGTAATCCACGCTCGATTCGCCCAACGGGATGTCGCGGAGCAGCATCAGCTTGGCCTGATGCAATTCCTGCGCGGACACTTTTTTCGTCTGGATGTCTTTCAGGTCGCGCAAAATCACGGCGCGCGCCTTGGAAACATTCGGCGGGTCGCAGGCGTAGGCGACCTGATAAACGCCGCGCGTCAAACCGACGGTGAACGACGAGTCCACAAAATAAACGAGCCCGTTTTTTTCGCGCAAATCGCGATACAACCGCGTCGCATAAAAGCCGCCGCCGAGAACGTGATTGCCGAGCTGCAGCGCGTAATAATCCAAATTCGTTCGCGTCAGCAGCAACGTCTCCGCCAAAGTAATTTTGTCCTGAACGCGGCTGGCGTCGGGAACGTGCGTGACGGAAACAGAATTGGTCGGCGCGGGCGGGAACAGCGTGTTTGGTTTTTCGCCGGAAGCTTTCCAATCGCCGAAGTATTTTGAAATCACGGCCACGGCATTTTCCGGCGAAATTTTTCCGATGACGACAATTGTCGTGAGGTCGGGACGAAACGCGCCGGTATAATAATTTTTCACGTCGTCAATCGTCAGCGACTTGACGCTCTCCGGCGTAGTCTGGCGTGTGGCCGGATCAAATTTCGGAAACAACGCGGTCGTCAGCGCGTGGCCGGCGATGTGGTCGGGGCTTTGCAATTCGCCGGCGGCGCTCGCGGCGAGCTGCTGCTGGATGATCTTGAAATCATCCGTCGGCAGCGCGGGAGAAAGCTCGTTCTCCGCGAGCAATTGCGTGCCGCGCTCGAAGTTTTCCGGCAGCACTTGCAGCGAAAAATCCGCGCCGGCGTCTTCGTTTGCGCCGATGTCATCCAACGCCTTTTGAAACGCCAGCCGGTCGAGCGTTTTTGTGCCGTAGGAAAATAATTTGTCGAGCGCCGCGCTCAAGCCGTCCTGGCCGGCGGGCATCTGCACCAGCGGGTTGTTTTTCACTCGGCCATAAACGCTCACGGTGTCGCTGATGGTTTCGGGCTGCACAATCAGCTTGATTCCATTGGGCAGATTCGTGACGAACGGATTCAGCGTCGTGGCGGGAACGGGCAGTCCGTCGGTGATTTTTTTTGCCCAGAACGGCAGCGTGACATCCGCGTTTTTGGTCGAGACGAGCGATTCGCCGCCGCCAAAACTTTTACCGGAAATCGGCTTGTCCGACGGCGTTGGCGTGAGGATCGCGGTGATGGCGTGGTCAAAATCCAGATATTTTTTGGCGACGCGGCTCACGTCGTCCACGGTGACGGCGCGGAAGAGATTGATGTCGTCGTCCGGCGAATTACGGCCTTCAATGGCAACGGCGGTTGACCACGCGTTCGCGAGACCGTCAATGGAATTTTTTTGCAATTCGGCACTG
>Ga0224554_1001054_pt1 | contig 19165 bp, 19 predicted proteins | sample 714S22024metaG_FD_180666 | JGI IMG/M metagenome (GOLD analysis project Ga0224554, IMG submission 180666) | Peat soil microbial communities from Stordalen Mire, Sweden - 717 S2 20-24 | ecosystem: Environmental > Terrestrial > Soil > Wetlands > Peat | place: Sweden: Norrbotten County, Stordalen...
GTCGCCGGTTTGATCCCGGTCTCTCTCTCCAAAAGACTCGATAGTTTCGAAATCGCGATCATCAGTATTTTGGCACTCTGGGGTCGACCTCGTCGGACCAGGCTAGAATGCCGCCGGCAAGATTGGTCACGTTGGGATAGCCCGACTGCTTGAGAAACTCAGCAATACGCTGGCTACGCCCACCGGATTTGCACTGCACAATGATCTCCTGGTTGCGGTCGATCTCGCCGATGCGTTGCGGAACCTCGTTCTGCGGAATCAACTTGCCGCCGATATTTGCGATTTGATATTCGAACGGTTCGCGGACATCGAGAATGAAGAGGTTCTCACCGGCATCTATCCGTCGCTTAAGATCCTTCACGCTCAGTTGCGGGATTCCGTTCTTGACGGACTTTGGCGCTTCACTCGCGGCTTCGAGACCGCAGAACTGTTGGTAGTCAATCAGATGGGTAACCGTCGGGTGGGTTCCGCACACTGGGCATTCAGGATTCTTGCGAAGCTTCAGTTCGCGAAAGCGCATCTTGAGCGCATCCACGAGGAGCAAGCGGCCGATCAACGGTTCACCTATACCGAGGATGAGCTTGATTGCCTCGGTTGCCTGAATCACGCCAATCAGTCCGGGCAGAATGCCGAGAACGCCGCCCTCAGCGCAGCTGGGCACCAGTCCCGGCGGGGGCGGCTCGGGATAAAGGCAGCGGTAGCAAGGGCCATCCTTCGTGGCGAAGACGCTGGCCTGGCCCTCAAAACGGAAGATCGATCCATACGCGTTCGGCTTGCCCAGCAGCACGCATGCGTCATTGACCAGGTAGCGCGTGGGAAAGTTATCGGTGCCGTCGGCGACGACATCGTAATCCTTGAGGATATCGAGGGCGTTCGCGCTCGATAGCAGCGTGTCGTGCTTCACGACGTTGAGGGCGGGATTGAGAGCCTTGAGCTTCTCCTCGGCGGAATCGAGTTTCTTGCGACCGATATCCGCGGTCGAGTGAATGATCTGCCGCTGCAGATTGCTGGCGTCGACAACGTCGAAGTCCACCAGGCCCAGGGTGCCCACACCGGCCGCTGCGAGGTAGAGGGCTAGCGGCGAACCCAGCCCACCAGTCCCCACGCAAAGAACGCGAGCGGCCTTCAGCTTACGCTGGCCTTCTACACCGACCTCCGGAAGAATCAGGTGGCGCGAATAGCGGGACAGATCGTCTCGAGTCAGTTCGGGTAGCTCGATTGGTAAAGTGGCCGTATTCATGATTCCTCATTCATAGAGATGATTCACTCCGCCTCTGCGATTCGGAGCCGAATTTGCGTCCGTTAACGGGTCTGGCGCCCTCCGGCAATGGAAGGAATGATGGAGAGTGTGTCGGCGGGCGAAACCTCCGTGGCCTCCTTCGCCGGCAGGTAGCGCACATCTTCGTCATTCAGGTAAATGTTCACAAAAGCGCGCACTTTTCCCTCGCTCGTGAACAAATGCTTGCGCAAGTCGGGATACGCCACAGTCAGTTCATCGAGCGCGGCGGCGATAGTTGCGGCATTTACTTCTACAGCATCCTTGCCCGCCGTAAAGGTGCGCAGGGGCGTGGGGATGTAAATGGTCATTCTCTTCAACTCCTCTCTCAAACGTTCTCTCACTTATTTCCAATTCCCATCGGTGCATTGCTAGCTCGCCGAATCCTTCACTTTGATGAGCTCCGCCTCGAATCGCTTGTTCTCCTCGGTGTCTCCAGCCAGCCGGAACGAGTTGGTTACTGCTGCTTTGCCGCTCGCCACCGCGGTGATGACGTAAGAGCAGGCCAACCAGTGGGCCTCAGCAAGGTCTGTCTGCGACCATTGAGCGGGATGGTCCGGATGAGAGTGATAGAACCCGGCTATGCTCAGCCCCTGGCGCCGGGATTCTCGCTCGATCTTCACCAGTTCTCCCGGGGAGATTTCATACCGGTTGTGCGCCGAGTCGGTGCGTGTATTGCCGGCCCTGATCGACGCTTCGATCCACCAACCGTCAGGCGTCGAGCGTCCAAGCAATGCACCGCAACATTCGTGCGGATAGGTTTCCTCACCGTGCGCCCGGATCGCATCGTAAACCGCCCTGCTTAGCCGCAGCTCGCTCACTGCTCCTCCCAGAACCGTTCACTTAGATATTTATCTGCTGAATCCGGAAGCACAGTGACGATCACGGCGTCGCGCCCGTTTTCGGACTCTTCGCGAGCGATCTCAACGCAGGCGACAACAGCTGCAGCGGCCGAGATGCCCACCAGCAGGCCCTCCTCGCGGGCAAGCTGCTTCGCCGTTCCATATGCGGCTTCGGTTTCCACCGCCAATTGGCGATCAGCAAGATTCGGATCATAGATGGCCGGCACTGTCGACGTAGCCATATACTTCAGTCCTTCGAGTCCGTGAAAAGGCGAATCCGGCTGGAAGCTGATGCACTGAACGGCCGGGTTCAGTTCCTTAAGTCTCCGACTGGTGCCCACGAATGTGCCGCTGGTCCCCAGGCCCGCAACAAAATGAGTCACGCGGCCCTCGGTCTGCCGCCAAATCTCAGGTCCTGTCCCATCATAGTGAGCCTTCCAATTGGCGTCGTTCGAGTATTGATCCACATAGCAAAAACGCTCCGGGTCGTTGCCAGCCAACTCACGCGCGCGGCGAATGGCTCCATCGGAACCCTGATCTGGGTCAGTCCAATCCACCTGCGCTCCGTAGGCCTTGAGGATGAGTTTTCGCTCCGGAGAAACGTTGGAGGGCATCGCCAGCCGCACAGGAAACCCCTGCGCTGCGCCTAACATGGCAAGCGCAATGCCGGTATTGCCGCTGGTTGCATCCAGCAGTGTCTTCTCCGGTCCGAGTTTTCCCTCTGCCTGCGCCTTGCGGACCATCGCCCATGCGGCACGGTCCTTTACGCTTCCGCCCGGATTGACCCATTCGGCCTTGGCCAGCAACACGACTCCCTCAAGACCGCGAACGGCTTTGTTCAGGCGAACAAGCGGAGTATTGCCGATCCGCGCAGTCACCGATAAGCCGAGTTCAACCCCTGCGCATTCTGTTTGCATCGATAATTGCCGTCGCTCTTCATTCATGAGGTTGTGGCCGTTGGCATTTGACTGAAGCGAAGGATGGATCAGGTGCAAACCCGCTTGGCCATCTTTAACGCTTATTCCGGTTGGATTGAGGAGCCTGAAGAATTAGTTCGAGAATTGTGTTCCTGCCACGGCGCTCAACTCCACGGGACAGGCCCGAAAGGAGCGACAACAACAGCATGGGCACACGCAATGCACACGGAAAGTATAGAAGAGCATGAAAGTGAGGTCAATTTGGCAACCTTCCTGAACTTGCACTCGGATGGCATTTGCCTGGTCACAACGCCAGAGCCTGTTGTTAACTTTCCCGCGGGCGGCGCTCCTAAGAGCAGTTTCGGAATTAACGTAGACTTTTTGAGAGCGTTGAAAGGTGGCATTTTCTTGATGAAAATGCCACTTTGCTGAGTGAATTCGGTCTACACCATTTCCGAAACTGCTGTCGCCAAAATGGCGCCAGAACCTGGGCCCCCATGGACGGGTCTTCGTCCGTGAATTGCGAGCCACGGACTCAACGGGACGAAAATCGATGGCGCTGGTACCATCATTTGGCTGACTATAAGAATGTTGGAAGGAGCCGACATGGAATCGGATCGCCGGAAAGTGCTGATCGTTGATGACGATCCCCATCATCTGGAGATTTATAGTCTGCTGGTGGAGCAGGCAGGTTTCAAGGCAGTTCCAACGATCGTGAAGTTCGCGGGACCGGAATTTCCGCCGGAGACGGAGATTGGCCTGATTCTTTTGGACTACCGACTGAATTCGGTCAAGACTGCACCTGAGGTGGCGCAAGAGGCGCAAAGACTATTCCCGGGCGCACCTATCCTCGTGCTTTCGGATTTGTGGCACATGCCTGAAGATGTGGCTCCTTACGCCGCGGGTTTCGTTCGGAAGGGAGAACCCCAGGAGCTGATCAGCAGAATGCGGGGGCTGATTTCAGGATCGGGCAAAACGCAGAGTTAAAGATTCCATGCTTCAACGAAGCGCCAAAGTCAGTGCCAATGTGTGCGGGAGTCGCCGCAACATGGCCGCCTTGCGTAGGAGAGGCCGTATTTTTCGCGGTACGGCCTGCGTTGGCGCTATCGCGCTGCAACTGGCAATTGGGGTTGTCGCGTTCTGCCAGGGAAAGCCTTCCGAATTCGATGTGAAGGCAGCTTATCTGCTGAATTTCGGCAAGTTCATGCGCAACGGGAATATGGCGACTGCGACGTCTTCCTTCGACGTATGCGTGGTGGGCGACGACAGGATCGAAGCCGCACTGAGCGGCATGGTTGGAGGACAAAGCATCGACAACCGGCCGGTCCGGATTGTCCGGGTGAAGGATGGAACGCAGGCGCGCAACTGCGGGATCGCTTACGTGAGCGACTCGGAAGGCGTGCGGATCGACAAAGATCTGGAAGAGCTGAGTGGCGCCGATGTGCTGACGGTGGGCGACGGTTCGACATTTCTGGCCCAGGGAGGAATGATTCAGTTCCTTCTCTTGTCGAACCACGTGCGGTTTGCCGTGAACCTGGAGGCGGTAAGGAAGACCCACCTTGTGCTTAGCTCGGAGCTGCTCAGAGTTGCCTACTCGATTGCGGGGAATCCAGCGACGGGGGCGGCGCCATGAGCTTCTGGAACCCCAAATCGATTTCGGGCAAGCTGACGCGGATGAATGTGCTGGTTAGCGGGATTGCGCTCGTACTGGCGTATGTGTCTTTTCTGGTCTACGACCTGTACTCGCTGCGCCAAAACCTGATCAACTCACTCAACACTGAAGCAGCGATTGTGGGCGAGAACAGCGTAACGGCGTTGACCTTCGACGATCCGCAAGCTGCCGAGAACACGCTGGCCGCCTTGCGCCGCTCTCCACACATTATTTCGGCCGCCATCATGCAACCTGACGGCAGGGTTTTCGCGCAGTATCGCCGCGAAAAAGCGTATCTGCCCCTCGACGTCTCGAAGCTGCGTGACAAAGAAACCAACAACTACTGGTACGAAGGTGAAAACCTGTTTTTCCAACATCCGATAGTTCTTGACGGACGGTTACTGGGAGCTGTGGTCCTAGAGGCAGAGACAACCGACGTCGCGAGCCGCGCGCGGCAATTCGGATTGATTTCAGCGTGCATCCTGTTTCTTAGCTTTCTTGCTGCGATCCTTGCGACCCTCTCGACTCGCCGCCTGATCACCGGGCCGCTCTCTCAACTGGCCGGTACGGCCCAGGTGGTAAGTCGGGACCAGAATTATTCGGTGAGAGCAGAGATGCCTCGATCGAGCGATGAGATCGCGTTTCTGGTTGAATCGTTCAACCGAATGTTGGAGCAGATTGAGCAGCGCGACGTGGCCCTGGAAGAATCGCGTTCCGCGCTGGAGAGGAGAGTAAAGGAACGGACAGCCGAGTTGTCGGCCGCAAACAAGGAGCTGGAGGCGTTCTCGTATTCTGTCGCGCACGATTTGCGCGGCCCCCTGCAGCAGATCACGAACATCGGCTTCCTCCTGCGATCCCGGCTGGTCGGAATGGACAACCGCGATGATTCAAGGCTGCTGGACAAGATCTTTGAAGGAAGCACGCGTATGTCTCAGCTGATTGACGACCTGCTGAACCTGTCGCGCGCAACCAGCACTCCCCTGCAGCCCAGAGCCGTTAACCTGACGGAGATGGCAGAGAAGATCGTGAGTGAGCTCCAAGCCGGAGAACCGGAACGCCACGTGGAGATCAGCTTGCAAAAGAACGCCAAAGTGTTTGCAGACGAGGGGCTGATGTCGCTGGTGCTCGAGAACCTGCTGAGGAACGCGTGGAAGTACACGTCGAAACGGGAGGACGCGAAGATTGAGTTTGGATTCCGGACTGAAAGCGCGGGAACCGTTTACTTTGTTTGTGACAACGGAGTGGGATTCAGTCCGCAGTATACCGATTTGCTATTCCGGCCATTCCAGCGGCTTCACTCGCAGAGCGAGTTTCCGGGAACGGGGGTTGGACTTGCGACCGTGCAGCGAATTATTGCCCGGCATGGGGGCAAGATCTGGGCACACGCGGAGATAGACAAGGGCGCGGAGTTCGCATTCACGGTGCCGTATGGGGAGCCAGGCACGAAACCGTCGGCTGGCAGTGGCGAGGGCCACCGACAGGTCGATTAGAGGCCTTCGCGAAAAGGGAGGCGGCTTTTCGACCTGGACGTCAGCTGATGACCTCATAGATTCGTCCAATTTTGGACTGCGAACCGAAATGTGCCCGCCGCCGGTTCGATGCTAGTCTCCCGCTCCAATTCTTCTTCAAGGTTGCCCTTTTCGCCTCGGCCGCTCTACGCGACTTCGCGCACCTTCATCACCAGGCACGCGATCGTGTCCTCCGTCTTCACCAGCATCTGATGCGGCGTCCCCGCCGGCACGTGAGCAAAATCTCCCGCCCGCATCGTCTGCCGCGCCCCTCCCTCGATCGACGTCCCGCGCGTCTCACCCGGCGCAACCGTCCGCGCCCCGGTCACCACTCCACCCGTCACCAGCGTTGCCTTGCCGGCCAGCACGCAAAACAAATCCGCAAACTTCTCATGCACTTCCGCTTCGCCATCGCGGCTCCGGAACGAAAGCATGGCGGAGTGCTGCGCGTACTCCTTCAGCGTCTCCGACGCCGACCCATCTCCATGCTTGGCCATCTTGCGCAGGTACGCCGCGCGCTCCAGCAGAACCGCCGGCGACCAGTGATCCACGGGGTTCTTCGTCTTGATTGTTTTTGGGCTCACGTCGTCCAGATTCACATCCTTCAAGATCTCTCTCGATAGCAAATCCATCTCGCCTCCTTCGGCCCCCGAAAACGTCCAGCCATCGCCACTGTTCATAGCCCCGCCAGCTTCCGCGCTCGCTTGAAGACCTTCAGTAGCATCGGACGCGTCAGCTTGCCAGTGTTTGTATTTTGCAGTGAAGGATGATAGCTGGCGATCGCGATCAGGCCGCCCCGCAGCTTGTGCTCCGCTCCGTGCGCAAAGGCAAACCCCGCGCGCGATTTCATCATTCCTGTTCTCACCAAGTGCCCCAGTAAACCATCGAACGCGATGCGCCCCAGACAGACCACCACGCGCAGATCCTTGAGCAGCTCAATCTCCTGGTCAAGCCAAGGCGCGCAGTTGTGCAGTTCTTCCGGTGTGGGCTTATTGCCCGGCGGCGCGCAGCGCGCCACCGCCGTGATCCAAAGCCCGCTCAGCGTCATCCCATCTTCACGCGAAACGGCTCTAGGCTGCGACGCAAATCCAGCCTCGTGGAGCACCGGATAAAGAAAGTCGCCCGATCCATCGCCCGTGAATGGTCTTCCTGTTCGATTCGATCCGTGTGCCCCCGGCGCCAATCCCAAGGCCATTACGCGCGCCTTCGGGTCGCCAAACGATGGCACCGGCTGTCCCCAATACTCCCAGTCCACATAGGCGCGCCGCCGTTTGAGCGCCACCTCCGCGCAATGTGCGCGCAACCTCGTGCAAAGCTCGCACGCAACAATTCGCTCATTCAACGCTGTAAGAGTTGTGGCCCCGGTCATGAGGAGATTTTACGGTGCGGAGGCAGGCGCTTATGGCAAACTTGGTGCGGAGGAACTCGCACGATGAAACATGCAAGGCTCTTGCTTCTCGCTGGGGATTTTGTTGAGGACTACGAGATCATGGTTCCTTTTCAGGCGCTGCAAATGGTCGGCCACACCGTCCACGCCGTCTGTCCCGGCAAGAAAAAAGGCGACCACATTCGGACCGCGATCCATGACTTCGAAGGCGATCAAACCTACACCGAGAAGCGCGGCCATAACTTCACGCTCAATGCCACCTTCGACGAGGTTGACCCTTCCCAATACGACGGCCTCGTCATTCCCGGCGGCCGCGCGCCCGAATATCTCCGACTCAACCCCAAGGTTCTCGACCTCATTCGCCACTTTGCCAAGGCCAACAAACCTATTGCCGCGCTCTGCCACGGCCCGCAACTGCTCGCCGCCGCAGGAGTCATCAAGGGCCGCAAGCTCAACGCCTATCCTGCCTGCGCTCCCGAAGTCGAGCTTGCCGGAGGAACCTACGTCTCCGTCGATATGACGGATGCCGTCGTCGATGGCAATCTCGTCACTGGGCCGGCGTGGCCCGCACATCCCGTCTGGCTTGCTCGGTTTCTTAAGGTTCTTGAGGCTCGCCCGGCCGCCTGAACGTCGCTTCGATTCGCGTCAATCGCCTTAGCCGCAGCGGCGCGAGCTCCACCATTTCGTGCCGCGTCTTTCCGCCGCGCACGCTGTGCCATACTGAATCTGTCTCCGCCTTCCCCAGCAGTTGGAATCAGTCCGCATGACCGTCGAACCCAACCCGGAGTTTCTTCGCCGCGCCATCACGCTGGCCACGCGGAACGTTCTCACAGCAACGGGCGGCCCGTTCGCCGCGGTCGTCGTGCACGACGGTAAAATCATTGGTGAAGGCGCAAACTCCGTCACCGCGACAAACGATCCCACTGCGCACGCTGAAGTCAACGCCATTCGTGCCGCAGCCAAGTCTCTGGGAACCTTCTCGCTCGCGGGCTGCGTGCTCTATACCAGTTGCGAGCCATGCCCTATGTGCCTCTCCGCGGCCTACTGGGCGCGCCTCGACGCCGTCTACTACGGAGCCAGCGCCGCCGACGCAGCTCGTGCAGGCTTCGACGACGCCTTTCTCTACGCCGAGCTCCGCAAGGACCCGAACCAGCGTAAACTCCAGGCAACGCAATTGCTCGCCGACGAAGCCTGGGCCAGCTTCGCGGCATGGATTGCCGCGCCCAACAAGATCGAGTACTGATCGGAAGAGAGTCTCTAAACGGTCGGAGCGGATGGAGTCAGCGGCCTCGCGCCGAGGGGGCGCCGGCGCCAATCGTGAGTCGGTCTCGGCCGTTTGTTCTGCCCATCGTTACGAGCATTAACAATCCCTGCAGAACCAGGACCAGAGAGATGACAAAAACAAAGCCCTCAAAATGGGCGGAGTGCGCATTGCGCAGGAAACTGGAGCCGCCAAACCAGATGAGCGCGACGGCTACCGGCCAGAACCATCGTTCGCGGCGCACCCCAAGATGGAGCATCCGCGCCAGCAACGTGGCCACACAGATGGCTGCAATCAACAGCGCGACGGCGGTCCGCGACGCGAATCCAGCATGCCGCAACAGCAACTCCATAAGCGCGAGCCAGCACCCGCAAATCAAAGTCACGAGCGAACTGAAAATCAGAAACTTTCCCATCGGCCCTCCCTCCGAAGCACACCGCAGCGCGAAGCTCAGACAATGGCGGAGATACCAAACATCGGCCCGCAGACGGCCCATGCGTGGCATGATCGATTCGACGTACTCTTCCCGCAAATCGCCCACTACGGTCTCCCGGTCGCGCCCCGCCAGGAACCGCTCCAGCAGGAATTCCGCCCATCGCGGTGGACCAGAAAAATTCATGACTTCACCGCCGCCGGTACTTTCACGCCTTGCCACATCTTTGCCAGGGTCTTTTGCGCATCCGCAAGGGCACGATTCCCCATGGCCGCAACCATGTAATAGCGGCGGGCTCGACCTCCGCGAATCGCGGTGCCTTTCGCCAGCCGGGAATTGATGAGCCCGCGCTGCTCCAGGCGATCCAGCGTGGTATAGACGGCCCCCGCGGCAACGGCTCTCGCAAGCGATTCCTGAACCTGGTGCAGAACCGCCCGGCCATAGGCGCCGTCGCCCAGGTGAAGGATCGCCAGCAATACCGCTTGCTCGAATGTTCCTAGCAAATCTGCCATGCCTACAATGTAGGCATATTCGCCTTCCGTGTCAATAGAAAAAAATCAGGCCTCGCGAGCCGCTGAAAAAAGCCGGGCACCCTCCGCGCAACCCCGATGAATCTTCGAGGGCCGCGCATTTCCATCCTTGACCCAGCGCCGCCGCGTTGCGTATGCTGCGAGCGTTTACGCACGGCGCAGAGCACCTGCATTCACGCCGCAAGGGGAGAGCCCGTATGAGCACCGCTGCCACGGCCGCAACTCCCGCTCTTAAAATCGGATCCAATCCGCTCCTTGTTCGCCGCGCCGCCGTACTCGGCGCTGGAACCATGGGCGCCCGCATTGCCGCTCATCTGGCCAACGCCGGAATCCCCGTTCTTCTGCTCGATCTTCCGCCAAAAGATCAAATCGCGGAGCGGGCCCTCGATGCGCTCGCAAAGTCCAAGCCCGCAGCTTTTTTCGACCCGTCGCGCGCGGCGCTCATCACTCCCGGCACGTTCGACGACGATCTTCCCAAACTCACGCAGTGCGATTGGGTCATCGAAGCCGTCGCCGAGAACCTCGAAATCAAAACCGCGTTGCTGACTCGCGTCCTTCCCCACCTCGCCGCGCACGCGCTTCTCACCACGAACACCTCCGGCCTGCCCATCTCGCGCATCGCCGCCGCGATTCCCGCCGCCCGCGGCCGCTTTTTCGGCACGCACTTCTTCAATCCCCCGCGCTACATGCGCCTCCTCGAAGTCATCCCCACCGCCGATTCCGATCCCTCCGCCGTCTCCGCATTTTCCGCGTTCGCGGATCTTCACCTCGGCAAGCAGGTCGTCTTCGCGCACGACACGCCCAACTTCATCGCCAATCGCATCGGAATCGCGGTCATGTTCAACGCCGCCAACCTCATGCTCGAGCAAGGACTCTCCGTCGAGGAAGTCGACGCGCTGACTGGCCCTGCGCTCGGCTGGCCGCGCACCGGGACCTTTCGCCTCGCCGACCTCGTCGGCATCGACATCCTCGCCCACGTCGCCGCTAACTTTCCTGAAGGCGTCACCGGCGGCAGGTTTTCCGCAATTCTCGATGAGCTTCTCAAGCGCGGCTGGCTGGGCGATAAATCCGGGCAGGGCTTCTACAAGAAAGTCCGCGGCCCAAGCAGCACGGATCCTGGCGGCAAAGACGAGCGCTTCGTTCTCGATCTTTCCAGCTTCGAATACCGCCCCTCCGCAAAGCCCGCTCTTGCCTCGCTCGAAATGGCAAAGAACGCCGCCACGCTCGCCGAGCGGCTGCGCCTGCTGCTAGCGAACAACCCCGCCAAAGACAAAGCCGCGGCCTTTCTCTGGCCCTTTCTTTCTTCCCTCTGGAACTTTGCTGCCGACCGCATCGGCGAAGTCGCCGATGACGCTCATTCCATCGACGAAGCCATGCGCGCCGGCTTCAATTGGGAGATGGGTCCCTTTGAAATGTGGGATGCGGCCGGAGTGGCCGAAACCGTCGCCCGGATGAAGGCTCTTGGCCTTCCCGTCAGGGCTCCCGTCGAGGCTCTTCTCGCGGCATCGCACACCACTTGGTACTCCCCGGATCGCAACGCCTGCTTCCAGCCGGCCACGAGCCGACTCATTCCAATTCCCACCGTCCCCGGCCACGCTCGCGTCGCCGATTTCCGCCGTTCGAGCGCTCCCATCCGCTCCAACTCCGGCGCATCGCTCGTCGATCTGGGCGACGGCATCGCGTGCATCGAGTTGCACTCGCTCAAGAACGCCATCGGCGGCGATGTTCTCGCTCTCATCTCTTCCGTCCTCAACCCTTCCTCCGATGCAGTCCGCGATTTCACGGCCTTTGTCATCTCCGGCGACCGCGACAACTTTTCTGTCGGCGCCAATCTCATGCAGCTCCTCCTCACCGCGCAGGAGGGCGAGTGGGACGAGCTGGCCCGCGTCATTCACAGCTTCCAACAGATGACCGCGGCCATCAAATTCTGCCCGCGGCCCGTCATCGCCGCACCTTTCGGCCTTACTCTCGGCGGCGGCGCCGAAATCTGCCTCCACGCCGCGCGCCGCCAACCTTTCGCTGAAACGTACATGGGCCTCGTCGAAGCCGGCGTCGGACTTATCCCCGCCGGCGGCGGCACAAAAGAGATGTTCCTCCGCGCATTCGACGCAGCCACTGCGCTCGCACCTCCCGACCCTCGCGATCCTCCGTCGCGATTCGCGCAATCCGCCGAACTCGCCACGGCCCTCAGGCGCACGCTTGAAACCATCGCCATGGCCAAAGTCTCTACCTCCGCCGCGGAAGCGCGCTCCCTCGGGTTGCTCGCACCTTCCGATGGCATCACGATGAATCGCGACCGCCTGCTGCTCGACGCCAAGGCGCTGGCCGCGGCCTTGGCCGAACCGGGTTATGCTCCGCCGCAACCACGCACGCAAATCCCCGCTCCCGGCACGGCCGCGCTGGCGACCCTTGAAATGGGAATCTATCTGATGGGCGAAGCCGGCTACGCTTCCGAGCACGATCAGAAGGTTGCTCGCTGGGCCGCGTACATCCTCGCCGGTGGCCGCATCACTCCCGGCACGCTCGTCAGCGAGCAATATTTTCTTGATCTCGAGCGCGAGGCCTTCCTTTCCCTTTGCGGCGAGCGCAAGACGCAGGAGCGAATTGCGTTCACGCTCAAAACCGGCAAGCCGCTGCGCAACTGATTCGCATCGGTGGGAAAGATTTGCGCTCCTGCTTCCCTCGGCATAGAGTGCTCGTGAGAGTTTTCGATGGTTCGCGCGTTGATCAAATCGGGGCTTTTGCTTGTTTTGCTGCTTCTTTTTCGCTGTCCCCCGAAGCTCCTGCCGCAGGATTCGGTTTCTACGCCTTTCAATACGTCCGGCTCGGTTGTGATCGACGGCCAACCAACCCCCTACCTCATCCGTCATCTGCCCGTGAGCTCGTTTCCCGAACTTCCGGCCGCCATTCAAGGGCAACTCAACCTCCGCGGCTGTCTCATTCCACAAACCTACGAAGCCCACCGCCCTGAAAACGTCGTCCACGCGAGCCTTGAGCGCCCCGGCTCCTCCGACTGGGCCGTCCTCTGCTCCGCTCGGGGAACTGTTTCTCTTCTCGTCTTTTTTGGCAGCGGCTCAAGCCAACCTACTACTCTTTCCTCGGCCCCCGAGACCGAGCGCCTGCAGACGCACGATCCCAGCGGCGTCCTCGGCTTCAGCTGGGGCATCGACCCCGCGTCACCGCAGCAGGTCCACGAGGGGCAACTCGGCATGCGCCATCCGTCGCCGCGCCTCGACCACGACGCACTCGCCGATACGCTCGTCGATCGCCACACCGTCTACCACTTTTACTTGAAGAGCGCTTGGATTGTGCTGGAGATGCAGGACTGAACCACGATGCCGGACCCTCGCCGCCTACAACCGGTCTCATAAATACCTCTGCTGCATAGTGAGCAAGTATGGGACCCAACAACAAGGCGGGTCCCATGATTCAAGCGATTTGACGGAGATGGTTTATGAGACCGGTTCTAAAATCGTGAAGGAGTAGCACCCGATGCCCGAAGCTGTCCTCGTCGCCGCCGTTCGCACGCCCGTTGGGCGCGCTCCCAAAGGCGCGCTCTCCACCACGCGCCCCGATGATCTGGCAGCAACAGCGTTGGGCGGAGTTTTGGATCGGGTCCCTGCGCTGGATAAGGCCGCCATCGACGACGTCATTCTTGGCTGCGCCCAGCCCGAAGGCGAGCAGGGCTGGAACATCGCCCGCATGGCCGCCCTTCGCGCCGGTCTTCCCGTCGAAATTCCCGGCGCAACCGTCAACCGCCTCTGCGCTTCCGGTCTCGAGGCCATCGCGATCGCCAATCACCGCATTCGCGCCGGCGCCGCGCAAATCATTGTGGCCGGCGGCGCAGAATCCATGAGCCTCATTCCCATGGGCGGCAACAAGCCCAGCCCTAATCCCTGGCTCGCAGCAAATTATCCCGCATCCATGCTCACTATGGGCCTTACCGCCGAGCGCGTCGCACGCCACTACTCCGTTTCGCGCGATGACCAGGACGCATTCGCCCTCGCGAGCCACCAGAAGGCCCTCGCCGCGCAGGCCGCTGGCCGCTTCGCGGATGAATTGGTTCCTGTCAAAGTCACGACCGCGACACCGGACATTCCGCCGAAGAAGCCGCACGTCCAGGAAAGAGAGTTTTCAGCCGACGAAGGTCCTCGCGCCGACACTTCCGCTGCAGCTCTCGCTGCGCTCAAGCCCGTCTTTCATGCGCAGGGAACCGTTACAGCAGGCAATTCTTCGCAAACGTCTGACGGCGCGGCCGCCGCTGTCCTCATGGAAGCCGGACGCGCTCGCGAGCTCGGTATTCAGCCTCTTGCCCGCCTCGTCTCTTACGCCGTCACCGGTTGTTTGCCAGAAGAGATGGGCATCGGCCCAATCACCGCGATCCCCAAAGCTCTTCGCCTGGCCGGCCTGACCTTCGCCGACATCGACCTCATCGAATTGAATGAGGCCTTCGCGTCGCAGGTCCTGGCCATCATCCGAACGCTCTCGCTCGATCCCGCCCGCATCAATGTCAATGGCGGCGCAATCGCTCTTGGCCACCCGCTCGGTTGCACTGGCGCAAAATTGACGGCGACACTTCTCCGAGAAATGAAAGCGCGGAGCGCGCGCTATGGGATGGTCACTATGTGCGTCGGCGGAGGCATGGGCGCTGCCGGAATCTTCGAGCTCCTCAATTGAACCGCGGGCGCTCCCATTTCCGCTCGCCGCATCTTCGGTTTCCGCGCTCGACTCCCTAGTTCTTGAAGAATTCGCCGTGCCCTCCGTTTGCCCACGGATTGTAGTGCAACGCGAAATTGGCGCGCTGTTGCGTGCTGGGATGGTCGCCGAGCCAGAATTCGATGAATGGATTCGGGTTCGGATCCTCCAGCCACGATCGGCCCATGGCGTTAAATGCAGCGACTGCGGTTTTCTGGGGATCGGGCACAATGCCGTGGATCGCCTCCTGCCCGTACACATCCGCCTGGTGCTCGAAATAGCGGCTGACAGCATTGCTCACCGGCTGCAGAAGAAAACTCGCAATCGAGATTGAAAACAGCAGCACCACAAATCCGGTCCGCGACGATTGCTCACCCGCGCCCCATCGTCCCCCAAACCGCCGCACCATCCACACCGCGAACGCCGCGCAAGCCCAGTACAGGAAAAAAAGGCCCGCGGCCGACAATGCGAATCCTTTGGGAATGTGATGCAGCACGTAGTGCCCGCTTTCATGCCCAAAGACGAACAGCACTTCATCGTCCGGCAATTGGTCCGTCGCCGTATCCCAAATCACCAGTCGTTTTGTAGCGCCCATCCCCGCCACAAACGCATTGATCCCCGTGTATTTTGCGCTGGCTTTCAGAAGAACCATCCGATCGGGCGGAATGTCGATTCCCGTCCGCGCCACCACCGTTTCGAGTTTGGCCACCAGGGCTGCGTGACTCTTTGCGAGCGGCACCTGCTTGAAAAAGAGCGGCACAACCAGCGGCTCAACAAAAGTGAGCAACGCCAGAATGGGCAGTGTGACTACCCAGATGCCGAGCCAGTAGCGCCTCGACCAGCGCCGCACGATCCAGTTGAACAGCAGCAGAATCGGAATACCGATGGCGAGCGTCAATCCCAGCGTCTTGCCCACGTCGCCAAGCCAGCTTCCCCATCCCTGCACGCTGATTCCGTAAGTGCGCTCATAATGCTCGCCGATCCAATCCAGCGGCAGGCCGGCCAGGGCTGCAATGATCAGGTACGCCGTGAAGAAGATCGCTCCCTGAACCCAGCGCCGGCTGGAAATTCGCTCCGCCCATCGTTCCAGGCCCGCTAGTACGCGCGTCGCAAGGAGCAGCCAAAGAAAAACGATGCCCCAGATCGATCCGGTAATGTCCAATATGTCGCGAATGCGGCTGATGGCGATTGCCTTGGCCAGCTTGTCCGGCGGCAGCGTGTACGCCTGCTGCGGATTCGCCTGCGACGGCACGGCGGCGGCCACCGGGGCCGGTGCTGGCGCTGTGGCTGCCTTCTGCGCAGCCAGCACCTGCGGAAAACCTCCGGCCAGCAACGCAACTGAGCAGACCAACAGCCGCATACGGCGTCTAAACCTCAATCCCATTCTCCTTTTGCCCGCCAGTTCTGCGAGAATCGAACAAACAGATGCTTTCGCCAAAATCTCGAGCTCTCACGCCCATCCATTCTAAAGGCCGATCACGGCGCCGGATTGTTTCACTCTTTCACCGCGCGCCTGCCACAGCCGCCCTTACACTGCTCATCCTTCCTTCAGCAGCCCGCCCGCAGCAGCCCGTCCCCGTCGTTCTCGACGCCATGACCACCGAGCTCCATCGCGCCTTCACCTCGCTGGGCAAATCCCCCATTGCAACATCGCCTGCGTCATCGCCGGCGCCCTCTGCAATACCGGCCGCAGATCCTACATCGGCCGCTCCCGCCGACAAGCCATTACCACCCTACTTCCTCAGTTACACGGTTCGCGACACGAGCTTCGTATCCGTTCGCGCACTCTACGGCGCTTTGGCAGAGAGCTCCGCAGGCCGCACGCGCTCGGCCGACGTACAAGTGCGTGTCGGCGATCCCAAGCTCGACAATACCCACGGCACGCATCGCGGCTCGGCCGTCAACAGCCTCCAGCTCCCGCTCGGCGACGACCGCGAGGCCCTGGCGCGTTCCCTCTGGCTGGCCACGAATACCGGCTATGGCGCCGCTCTCGATAACTACCTTCGCGTCCAGACCGAGGCCGAAGTCCGCGCCAAAGAGGAAGACACTTCGCCCGATTTCAGCCAGCAGGCCCAGCAGAAGCACGTTGACGCCGTCGCTCCGGGCATCGTTATCGACCGCGCCGCATGGGAGCAGCGGGTGAGGGAACTGTCCCGCATCTTCCGCGACTACCCTGACGTATACGAAAACATGGTGTTTCTTACCGTGCAGAACGAGACCGACTACTACGCCTCTTCCGAAGGCTCGCAAATCGTCACGCCCCACCTGCAGGCGCGGATCGTCGCTGTCGCCGTTACCCGCGCCGATGACGGCATGGATCTCTTCCGTGAACAGACCTTCGAGGCCGAAACCGTCGACGGCCTTCCCACGCAAGACGTTCTCGCATCCGCCGTGCGCGATCTCGGCAAGAGTCTCGAAGCGTTGCGCAAAGCTCCGGTCACTGAACCCTTTGACGGTCCCGCCATTCTCTCCGGCCGCGCGGCCGCGGTCTTCTTCCACGAAGTCCTCGGCCATCGCCTCGAGGGCCAGCGCCAGCGCGGCGACGAAGAGGGCCAGACCTTTACCAAGGACGTCGGCAAGCCAATTCTTCCTGACTTCCTCTCCGTCGTCGACGACCCCACGGTCGACACCTTCGGCAGCACCTGGCTCAGCGGCAGCTACCAGTACGACGACGAAGGCCAGAAGGCCGAGCGCGTCGACCTCATTCGGGACGGCGTGCTCAAGACATTCCTGATGTCGCGCCTGCCCATCGCCAGCTTCGGCGCATCCAACGGCCACGGCCGCGCTGAATCCGGCCACGTGCCCACCGGCCGCCAGGGCAACCTCATCGTCACATCCACCAAAAGCGTCTCTGACTCGGCCCTGCGCCAGCAGCTTGTCGACGAAGCCAAAAAACAGGGCAAGCCCTACGGCCTCTACTTTGAGGACATCTCTTCCGGCTTCGCCGTCACTCAGCGCAGCTCGCCGCAGGCCTTTCAGGTCATTCCACTCGTGGTCTGGCGCATCTACGTCGATGGCCGCCCCGACGAGCTCGTCCGCGGCGTCAGCATCGTCGGCACGCCTCTCGCCGCCATGAAAAGCATCATCGCAACCGGCGACAAGAGCGAAGTCTTTAACGGCGAGTGCGGCGCGGAGTCGGGCACCATCCCTGTCAGCGCCGTCGCTCCTGCCATGCTCTTAAGCGGCATCGAGACGCAGCGACAACCGCAAGGCACTGCGCGCCCGCCCATTCTGCCCATTCCCGGCGCCGGCTCGCAAGCCACCGAAACCAAGGGGGCTCAATGAACCCGCTCCGCTCGCGCACCATGGTCGTTCTCACTGGATTTCTCGCGTTCTTTGTCTTCATGCCGCAAATTCACGCCCAGCCCGCCCGCGCCGACGCCGAACGCGACCCCGTACTCAAAGCGATGCTCACTGAGCTTGACCGCAGCATGAGCCAACTCCAGTTGACCGGCTTTGCCAAGCCCTTTTTCATCCAGTACCGCATTGAAGATGTCGATGATTTCCAAACCTCGGCCGAATTCGGCTCAAGCGAAGGATCAGACCACGCTCACCAGCGCGTCGTGCGCGTAATCGTGCGCGTCGGCGACGACAAGACCGACAGCTCCGGCGCTCGCGGCGATGGCGCGCTCGAAGTGACGGCACTCGACGACGACCCCATCGCCTTGCGCTCCTCGCTATGGACCGCCACCGACCAGGCCTACAAGAATGCGCTCTCCGCCTATGCGCAAAAGCAGGCCGAGTTGAAGCAGGTGCAAACGCCGCCGCAGGCCGATGACTTCAGCCAGGAGAAACCCATCATCTCTCTCGCCGATCCCATCGCCCTTCACGTCGACGAGAATTCCTGGGCCGATCGTGTCGCCCGCGCCAGCGGCCTCTACCGCACCGGCGCCTCGTCCAATGCAAATCAGCAAGACATCGAATACTCCTCCGCGAGTTTTCGTGCCCGCACCACTACAACCTGGCTCGTCACCAGCGAGGGCGCCATCGTCCGCAAGTCCTTTGTCGATTACCAGGAGTCCTTCTCCGCCGGCACGCAGGCTCCCGATGGCATGCGCCTCGATCGTTCCTATGGTTCCTCTGGAACTTCGCTCGCCGACCTCGACACCGAGGCCGTCTTCAACCAGCACGCCGTAGACGAGCTCGCCTCGCTCGACGATCTCCGCAAGGCGCCGCTCGTCGAAGAGGAGTACCACGGCCCACTGCTCTTTTCGGCCGACGCCGCTGCCGACACGCTGCGCTCGCTTCTCGCTTCTTCGGTCACGGCCACGCGCCCCGCGCTCGGAACTGAAGCCCGCACCAACGGCCCGTTCGCTTCCAGCTACCACGCCCGCGTCATGCCCGACTTCATGAACGTTGTGGACGATCCCAGCTTGGCCACTTACAACGGCAAAGGCCTCCTCGGCGCCTACGGTGTCGACGACGAGGGCGTTCCCGCCCAGGCCGTCAAGCTCGTCGATGCCGGCCGCCTCGACAATTACCTCATCGGCCGCGAGCCCGTCCGCGACTTCCCTCAGTCCAACGGCCACGGCCGCGCCGGCATCACGGGTCCAGCGCGCCCCACGATCGGCGTCCTCAAAATCACCGCGGACAATGGACTCTCAACCAGCGAGCTCAACCAGAAGCTTTTGGATATGGCGAAGGATCGCGGCCTGCCGAGCGTCT
>Ga0224554_1001055_pt1 | contig 19140 bp, 9 predicted proteins | sample 714S22024metaG_FD_180666 | JGI IMG/M metagenome (GOLD analysis project Ga0224554, IMG submission 180666) | Peat soil microbial communities from Stordalen Mire, Sweden - 717 S2 20-24 | ecosystem: Environmental > Terrestrial > Soil > Wetlands > Peat | place: Sweden: Norrbotten County, Stordalen...
TCAATGGCAGCATCCCCGCCCAGGTCAACTTCAACCGTCTGCCAGAACCTCTGGCAGCCTAAACCGAAAAACAGAACTTCCACTTAAAAATCGCCGAAAACTGTCCGAACAACCGGAGCCACCGCACCGCGCCTTCCCGGTGTGTTCTGTCTTATTCCATTGCCCCCACCGTAAGCGGCTGGTTGCGGACCGTCTGTATCGCCGACGGCCCATACTGGAAGCGCACCGGCAGCTTCGGCCCGGAGACCGGCAGGCTTGCGCCGGCATTGACCAGCGCCGGTGCCGGAACGAATGTGGTTAGGTCGAAAGGCTCCGCCGAGACCCCGATCAAGTTGGATACGCCAACGGTATCGGCACTGTTGCTCGCATCCTGGAAGGCATATATCGAGGTCTGGGAAGACCAGCCGGTGCCTTGTCCACCTGCCATCGCCCCGGTGCCCCAATCTGAGTTGAGGACATTATTACCGAAGGTGGTTAACTGGGTGATGCGGTCGTTCCAATAGAAGTACGGTTTCGTTGGAGAGTCCATCCAGATCGCGTTGTTATCGGCCTGAATCTGTGGCCATTCGATCGCGGGGACGTCGTCGCCTCCGCCAGCCGAGGTATCGAACATGTTCCAACTATAAAAGGCGTTCGTCGGCTCGCAGAAACTGTTGTTGTAGAACCATAGCGTCCCAATGCGGTTGTCGTCAGCTGTCCCCATGTCGGAAAAGTAGTGAATCGGGTATACGGACGTGGTATTGACGAAGGTGTTTCCATACACATAATCCGCGTGGTGCGCCTCGACCGCCGCGGCCAGCAGATCGGCCGTGTAAGCATCGCCGGGATATATCGAGTGAAATGAGGAAGACCCTCCTTCCAAGTATCCCTCAAATGAGGTGTACGGCGCGGCGTCCTGGTTATCGACCAGATCCAGTTGCCTCAACGCCCCATCGCCAAAGTTGTTGTAGCGCAGAATCTCAGGGAATCCGCGGCCCTTGAAGTTCGAGCCCTGCGCTCCGCTCTGATACTGGTCGACGACGTTGAACTGTACTACTTCGTTCCAGCCCTGAATGTAAAACTGGTGCATGCCATAGGATCCGGAGACGCCGTTGCTATGCAGGTGATTGCCTTCATACAAGGTATCGGCTACGGCTGCGAAGCCCTCGTTGGCGTTGAAATCGGAAAAAATGCCATTGTCGCAGCTATATGCGTCGATGCCTCTAACCACCGTATTTATGCTGCGGAATAGACGAACGCACGCCGCTCCCTGGATCCATGCCGTCCCCGCCGCGCCCAACGGAGTGGTGTAGGTATTTGAAGATCTTGCATTTTGAATCTTGAGGCCCTCGACTATCAGGTACTGCGAACTGTTCCACGTTCCCGTGTACGTCCCAGCCCAGCCGGTAGTGCCGATGCCGACTGCCGCGTATCCCGCCGAATAGCTGTTCACCGTTGAACTTCCGGTGGAATTGCCGGCATCGATCACCGGAAGGTTGCCCCTGGAATCGGGTACGCCGCAGACGCGAACAGGCTGGGTGCGCGTGGCCTGCGTCGTGAGCTGAAAGTATTCGTGATAGGTGGTGGGACTGGCTCCGGTGGTGTCCTCGTTGTGGATGCGCACGGTTGAACCGTTCTTGAGAGAAGCCCACGGAACCGATTGGATGGTCTTGTACGTCTGCGATGGCCCTACGTCGTACGTCGTTCCCGTAAGAGCTGGATCAACCGTGCAGTCCACGGGCATGGTCTCTGAGGGTGTGACCTGATAGGGCATGCTGTGTCCGGTCACATAGACGGTAGCCGTGTTCGTCGTGGAACCGTCCGCCACGCTGGTGGCCGTTAATGTATAACGTCCCGCAACCGTGGCCGAGAAGGCGGTATCCTCGTTCGTGGCATCCGTTAGTATGCCATTGCCCCCGTTGGGCTCTGAGGTGATCGCCCAAGTCACGTTTCGGTTCGGCGATCCCCAGACAAATGCCTGGATGTCGGCATTCTGCCCGGAATATAAGGTGGTATAGAAGGGCACCACATGGACCTGCACGGCGGGATTGCAGACATTCACGGTGACGGAGGTTGTCTGGTTCGGACTCTCCTGCGACCGCGCCGTAAGCGTAAACTGCTTGGCTGAAGTGACGGTGTAGCTATCCGTGCCGTTGATTGAGCAACTACTGCCCGTGCCCGGAGCTGTCACGTCTACCCAGTTGCCCGCTGTGGAGGAGAGCGTGGCGCCACCCGTTACCGACCAGTTGACCGCATTCGTTATGCCGTTCGTGACCGTGGCATAGATGCGGCGCACACTGCCGGGCAACACGTTGAAACCATAGGTCGGCTGAGTGATGGCGATGGAGATCGGACCAGCGCTTGCCGGCGCCTGGATGGTCAACGCGATGGTTGTGGCGCTGGTGAGAGTTCCGGAGGTTCCGGTCACGGTCACGGTGTGCGTTCCCGGAACAGCCGTGCTGCTCGCTGTGAAGGTCAGCGAACTTGTGGTGCTGGTGATTGCTGAACTGAAGGTCGCAGTCACACCTGTGGGGAGCCCCGTCGCCGTCAGGGCTACGCTGCTACTGACGCCATTCGCATCGGTGACGCCGATGGTACTGCTCGCGGTGCCGCCGACGAGAAGGGTGAGACTGCTGGCCGAGGACGAAAGGCTGAAGCTCGGCACAGGGATGGTCAACGCGATGGTTGTGGCGCCGGTGAGAGTTCCGGAGGTTCCGGTCACGGTCACGGTGTGCGTCCCCGTAACAGCCGTGCTGCCCGGTGTGAGCGTCAGCGTGCTTCTGCTGCTTGTGCTTGCCGGACTGAATGTTGCGGTCACCCCGCTAGGAAGCCCGGACGCAGCCAGATTCACATTGCTGCTGAAGCCGTTCTGACCGGTCACGCTGATCGTACTATTGGCGCTGGCGCCGCCGACGAGAAGTGTGAGACTGCTGGCCGAGGACGAAAGGCTGAAGCTCGGCGCAGGGATGCTCAGCACGATGGTTGTGGTGCTCGTGGCCTTGCCGGAGGTCCCCGTGACCGTCACCGGATACTTCCCTGGAACAGCCGAACTGCTCATTGTGAAGGTCAGCGAAGTCGTGCTGGCATTGACGGTAGCGAATGCCGCCGCCACACCCGCGGGCACCCCGGATGCAGCCAGGCTCACCTTGCTGACCAGGCCAATCGGATTGGTGACGGCGATTTCGACCGGATTGTTATAGCCTGCGACAAGGGTGAGACTGCCGGCCGAGGGCGAAAGGCTGAAGCTCGGCGCAGGGATGGTCAGCACGATGGTTGCGGTATTCTTGGCTGCTCCGGAGGTTCCGGTCACAGTCACGGTGTACGTTCCTGGAACAGCCGTGCTGCCCGGTGTGAAAGTCAACGTGCTCTTGCTGCTTGTGCTTGCCGGACTGAATGTTGCGGTCACCCCGCTAGGAAGCCCGGACGCAGCCAGATTCACATTGCTGCTGCTGAGGCCAATCGGATTAACGACGCTGATCGCACTGTTGGCGCTGCTGCCGCCGACGAGAAGGGTGAGACTGCTGGCCGAGGACGAAAGGCTGAAGCTCGGCACAGGGATGGTCAACGCGATGGTGGTGGTGCTGGTGAGAGCTCCGGAGGTTCCGGTCACGGTCACGGTGTGTGTCCCCGGAACAGCCGTGCTGCCCGGCGCGAGCGTCAGCGCGCTTTTGCTGCTTGTGCTCGCCGGACTGAATGTCGCGGTCACCCCGCTAGGAAGCCCGGACGCAGCCAGATTCACATTGCTGCTGAAGCCGTTCTGACCGGTCACGCTGATCGTACTATTCGCGCTGGCGCCGCCGACGAGAAGTGTGAGACTGCTGGCCGAGGACGAAAGGCTGAAGCTCGGCGCTGGGATGGTCAACACGATGGTTGTGGTGCTCGTGGCCTTTCCGGAGGTCCCCGTGACCGTCACCGGATACTTCCCTGGAACAGCCGAACTGCTCATTGTGAACGTCAGCGAAGTCGTGCTGGCATTGACGGTAGCGAATGCCGCCGCCACACCCTTGGGCACCCCGGACGCAGCCAGGCTCACCTTGTTGACGAGGCCAATCGGATTGGTGACGGCGATTTCGACCGGATTGTTATAGCCGGCGACAAGTGTGAGACTGCCGGCCGAGGACGAAAGGCTGAAGCTCGGCGCAGGGATGGTCAACGCAATGGTTGTGGTGCCCGTGAGAGCTCCGGAGGTTCCGGTCACGGTCACGGTGTGGGTCCCCGGAACAGCCGTGCTGCCCGGCGTGAGCGTAACCGTGCTTTTGCTGCTTGTGCTTGCCGGACTGAATGTCGCGGTCACCCCGCTAGGAAGCCCGGACGCAGCCAGATTCACATTGCTGCTGAAGCCGTTCTGACCGGTCACGCGGATCGTACTATTCGCGCTGGCGCCGCCGACGAGAAGTGTGAGACTGCTGGCCGAGGACGAAAGGCTGAAGCTCGGCGTCGTTTTAGCCAGTGCGGCAGTTGCCAGCACGGATCCCAGGCAGGCTGCCGTGAGGATTGTGAACCAATAGCGCCTCCGAAGAGGATTCGCTTTCTTGCACTGGATCGACGGGGTCATGGCCTTCCTTTTCTCCTTTTCGATTGAGCAGGAGCCTCGCTTGAACGCTCCTCTACCAGGGCCTATCGGCATTTTGGTTACTGATAATCAGTAATTTCTGGCCCGTAGCAACTTAGGTAACGAACCGTAGTAACTAATTCGTCTAACACTTTAGTGTTAACCGGCCGGTCTGCAGGGCATGGGATGGCATCTTTGAAACCAGGAGCAGGAAGGCCCGAACCTCTGAATTAGCAGCCTTCAACGCAGCAAGCCGCTTGAGATCCTTACCTTTCGCAAAATTCCCCCGGTAACCTGCCGTAGTAACTCCCAAAAAGAGCTATGGCTTAACCCCTTAAAGAGCTATGGCTTAGCCCTCAACGTGCATCTACATTTATCTCAACGCTGTTGGAGCGTGTTGGCTTGCAGCTGGGCATCGCTTTCAGGCCAGAATCGGATTGTTCCCTCGCTCCAAGGGGCCCCGTAGGTCGCACCGAGGGTGCGGAGATTCTTAGCGTGAATCCGGTAAGAGGCATTGTTGGCTCTTGAGGTTTGCCGCCCAAAGCATTGGTCCATGGGGCCCATGCCTTCCGCGGCCAACAGCAACGTGCCTCAAGAAGAGACTCCTGCGGAAGCAGACTTTGGAGGAAATTATGAAGAAGCTATGTTTTGTTGTACTCGCATTGGCAACGGCCCTTGCGATCACTCCGGCCGCAAAGGCTGAGTCGTTTACTTTCAACGTAAGCGGTTCTGGCTTCACCGGAGGCGGTACCCTCACCGGCACCTCGATCGGCGGCGGCTTGGTTGACATCACCAGTGGAACCTTCAAGATCAATGGATCGACCGCAAGCATTATCAAAAACCCAAATGCGAATGGGGCGGTCTCCTCCTACGCAGCTGGCGCTGGGTACCAGTACAATTACGACGACATCATCAATGGAAGCGGGTCGCCGAATTTGGACGTCGACGGACTCCTCTTCCTGCTCTCAAATGGAGGGGTGATTAACCTCTGGGAAGTAGGTGGCGTCTACTATTGGAATGAGTGGGTAAACGGAGCATGGGCGTACAACCCAGCTGTCGGCGAGGGCGGCGAACAGATCGGCGCGGAGTTCTCGGCAACCCCGGAACCCTCCTCATTGCTGCTGCTCGGCACCGGGCTCCTGTTGCTGGCCGGCTTCGCTTTTCGCAAGACCAGGACACACAAGGTCAAGCCAGGCATGCTTCGGGCAGCTTAGCTCCAAAAGCGCCGGGTTCGCCCGATCGCTCGGAAGCTAGGTATCCCTGACCGTCTTGTTACCTTCCAGGTGATGCGGCGTACTCTGGGCACCGATCTGCAGGAGCACGGCACGGTAAAGGATGCGCAAGGAGCCTTGAGTCACGCGAGCATCCAGACCAAGGGCGATGACTATATGCAGGCCATCGAGGCCAGTGTGCTGAACGCGATGGACTCCCGGACGACGCAGATTCTTGCCGGCTGGGAGCATCCGGTCACGACACTTTCGATGGATTGTTCAACTCAAACAGCCTCTGCTCCCCCGGAATGGTCCTTGGCTGGTGATGCGGAGGCGGGTTCAGGAGTGAAACTCCTCGTTTTACGTCCCCTCTTTCTCCCTGCTACCTGTTTGCCTCGGACATCGATGGGGGCGCCGCATCCGGTGCGCTGCCCCATTTTCTGTTTGGCATAGGCCCCATGTTCAGCACCAGGCTTCCGCCGTTCGCCATCTCCGCATGGCTGAACCACGGTTTATTCCATGGCTTTCCATTCAGCGTCGCCGACTGAATATACATGTTCTTTTCTGAGTTGCTTTTGACGGCAATTACGAAATCCCTTCCGTTCCCCATGTGGATTGTGACCTTATCGAAGATCGGACTTCCCAGGATGTAGTTTGGGCTGGATGGGTCGACCGTGTAGAAGCCCATGGCGCTCATCACATACCACGACGAGGTCGAGCCCTGGTCGTCCATTCCGGGGAATGCCAGCCCGTATTTGTCACTGCCATACATCAGGCGGAGTATTCTGCGCGTCAGCTCCTGCGTCTTCCAGGGCTGACCGCTCCAGTCGTAGTAATAGGCGGCCTGCTGGTCAGGCTGGTTGCCCTGGACATATTGCCCGATCACGCCTGTGCAGTCCCGGCAGATGCCCTTTGCGCTGTAGGGCGTATTAAAGAACGCGTCCAGTTTGGCCGAGAATTTCTCGCGCCCCCCGAGAAGGTCAATCAGTCCCTGAACATCGTGAGGAACAAGCCATAATGTCGACCAGCCGGAGGCCTCCTTCATCATGAAGTTGTAATAGGGCTCTCGCGGATCAAACGGGGAAATCCACTTGCCGTCCTCGGTTTTGCCGCGCATAAAACCAACGGCAGGGTCGAACACATTTTGATAGTTATGCGCCCGCTTCAGAAACATCTGGTAATCGTCTTCCTTGCCGAGCTTTCTGGCATAGAGAGCAAGCGCATAGTCGTCCCAACTGTATTCGAGGGTAGTCGCGACGCCGGCCTTGCCCCCGGCATCGGGAGGGCTGGGATTGCCTTCGGGAATAACATCCGAAATCCAGCCGTTCCGCAAGTATTCCGCGAGATAACCTCTGGGCCCGTGTGCATCCGTCGCGTTTTTGCGGAGGTAGTCGTAGGTTGCGGCCCAATCGAAGTTCAGACCCCGCTCCCAGTCTCCCAGATACATGAAAACGGCATTGTCTCCATGGAAGGACGTTCCCATGTAACCGGATTCGCGAGCCATGTCGAGTTGCGAACGAAGGATGTCGAGCTTTACGGCCGGCTCAATGATGGTAAGCAGCTCAATCTGATTGCGTCCTGTATCCCAGAACGGCACAGGACCATAGCGGTCGTAGGTGGCGGTTCGGACCTTCCCGTCCAGACCGGTAAACTGTTCCCCTTTGGCTGCAACCAGGCGCGGGCTCGCAAAGGAATGATAGAGGCAGGAATAGAACAGCATCTTCTCCTTCTCCGTGCCACCCTCCACCTCGATCTGGTTGAGCGTTCTGGCCCATATCTGCTCGGCCTGGTTTCGGATGCGATCGAAGTCCCAGCCCGGATCTTCGGCCTGAATTCTGCCTTCGGCCATCCGATAGCTAAGTCCCAATGCAATCTTTACCAACACCTGTTCGCCTTCCACGGTGGCAAACCGCAGATATGCTCCGGCAAAGTTCCCGGAGATGGTGCGCACTCCCGGCTCTACATCGTTGTCTCCGAGCAGCGACTGGCCCCCGTCTGGACGTGTGGGCGGAGTCTCCTTGAATGTGCCGAATGCCGTGAACGGCCGGGAAAATTCCGCTACAAAGAAAGTGCCGTTGCGAGACTTTCCGCGCACGGTATGGTCGCTCACGATTTCGATGTCTCCTCCAGACCGGCCTAGGTCGAGCAGAAGGTGCGTATTTTCTGCGTGAGGAAACGTGAAGCGGTAAATCCCGGTCCAGGTGGTCGCGGTCATTTCGACTTTGGTTCTGAAGTCATCGAGATAGACGCTGTAATATCCCGGCGAGGACTTTTCCCGGGCCTTGTCGTAGACAGAGGCGCTGCGTTCTGGGGGAACCGTCCAGTCGCCAACCACCGGCATCACAGTCGGACCGTCTTCGGCTCCGCTTGAAAAGCCTACTATCGTTCGGTTCGGATAAAAGTAAGGCGCTCTGACTCCGGCGGGATAGTTCAAGTCCAGATTTGCATTGATGGGCGCCAGTTCTGTTGAACTGTGAGGCAGCACCGCTCCTGGCGATGTGAAGCCGGAATAAAGCTGTTCGCCCGGCGGCGGCGCGTTGCCGATCAACTTCTGATCGTCGAGCGGCGCAGTGCCGACCAGTCCGTTTGCGTAATCGACAGGCCGTTTGCCGGAAGTGGGCACGCGTTGGGCCCGCGACCAGGGAACCAGGGAACATCCAAACAGCAGAACGATGGCCAGGCATCTGGCCGATGGACACGTAGTGATCATGAAAACTGTTCCTCCGTATCAGGAAGCGGACGGTAAAGAGAAGACGCGCTCCTTGGAGAGCAACCGCTCTGGACCAGGTTGCCGAGGGCGATGAAAGGTGGCCTTTCCATCTTCCCCAGCGGCCAAAATCTGGTCGCCGGGTGCCCGGTAGCAGAAGAAGCCACTTCGCAGCAATGCGCCCACCACACCGTGTTGCAGGAGCGCATCAAGAACGTTCACTTCACCGATGGCGCGAGAGTCGCGGCGAGCACCAGAACATTCGCATTGCCCGGCAGGTTGACGCTGCTCGCAAACTTGTTGCTGTCGAGAGCGAAGGAATAGGCGTGGGCATAGAATGCGTTGGCGTCCTTTGAGCCCTCCGCCGTGAGGCGATAGGGCATTTCTGCGGCCACTGACTCGCCTTTAAAACGTCCGCGCTCGGCCCAGTCGGAGAGACTCTGTGTGAATGAAGACGATGTGCCGTCGGTATAGTTGACGGTGAAGATCTGCTGTTCCTGATTGCCTTCGACGCCCACAGCGAGGATCTTGAGACTGGCAAATGTGCCGGCCGGGAGCGCCACTGTCCCGCCCGTGACCGCATCAGGCGCATTGGCAGGTCCGAGGCGAAAGACCACGCCGTCCCCTACCTGCTCGGGACCAAGCAGTTGTTCGGAAAAAGCGTAACCGCCGTGGTCGAGACCCGCGGAGGGCGCAAATTTCGAGCCGTCGCTATAAATGCCCGTGATGTTATAGGCCGAAGATAGATCGACCGCCACGGTACCGGCGAGAATCGGAGTAATCGCCACGCCAGTTGTGAACGTGTGCGACAAACTGCCCGATACGCCGGTAACGGTGACAGCGGTGGTTGCCGGGGGCGTCGACTTGCTTGTGGTGAGCGTCATGGTGCTGGTTCCGGTGGTGCTGGCAGGGCTGAATGCGGCGGTCACGCCTGCCGGAAGTCCCGACGCGGCGAGATTGACCTTGCCATCGAAACTGCCCCTCGGCATGACGATGATTCTGGTAGCGGCGGTCCTTCCCTGGGGAACCGATATCCCTTCCGGCGACGCAGACAGCGTAAAGTCACTGGGGCCGGCATTGGGCGAGGGAAGCACGTCATAAAGCGGACGTGCCGGCCTCACTTCCGGATTCTCATCGGCCAACGAGATTGCCAGAATGCGAATCCTGTCGTTGTTCGGCAACCTTATGGTCTTCGCCGCGGGCGGCAGGTCAATCGCATACCCAAACAGATACGAATAGGCGTAGGCTACATTCTGCCCCGACGCGTTGTGGTGATGGCTGCAATACCATGCCAGGTCCGCACGCTTGATATAGCCGGGCTTCAGCCCCGTCATCTCGCCATAGTTTTCATGCGAGGTGTCTGATGAACTCCACTGCCGGTCGTCCCACTGGCCGACGAATCCGCCCCAGTCTTGAATATTCAGGTCGACTTTTTTGCCGCCAACTTCAAATGCCGCCCTCTGGTCGCCATCCGACGACGCCGCCAGCATGTAGACGCGATTGTAGTGGCCCGATGGCAGGTCGATGGCCTGCCCCCTCGCCACAACCGCGTTGGGCGCGCCGGTCTTGGCCGAAGCCAGCTGGAACCGGACGTCGTTGAACACGATTTGTGCGGGCAGCATCTCTGCCGGCAGCGCATTGCCCTTGCCGTCAAAACCGTCTGTCGAGCTATCACCGTCGTTGCTGGCTGTCGCGAGGTCATAGGAGAGTTCCACTGGAATAGAGCGCACGCCCACAGCCTTGGCGGCAGGTGCGGTCAACCGGACCGCGAACGTGCGCGGCTGGTAGGCGCCGAACGACGCCACTAGCGCGCCGCCGGTCACGGTCGCCGGTCCAAGCGGCTGTTCCTGCCCGTTTACTTCGCTCGCATCGGTAATCGCACCAGCGAAGGAGACTCGGACACCGGATTGGGGTTTGCCATCCAGTTCCACGAGACGCACGATGATTTCGTCCCCTTGTTCCGCTTTCTTTACCGCCAGAATCCGTATCCGAGGGTTGTTGACTTTAAGCAAGGAGAAGATCCGGCCCTGTGCGCCTTCGTGCTTCGATGTTTCAAAGGCGATGAGCGGAGCGTTCAATCGCTGCGCCTGCCAGTCGGTTTGCGCTTCACGCCAGCCGGCAGCGTGCCCAGCAATGCCGTAAACGAACTCGTGATGTCCAATATCCTGCGTACCCTGGTCCGCATAGCCTCCGGCCGTGCCTGGGGTCCGGATCAGTGTCAGGCGAATGGTGTGGTCGTTCGGCTTGTCCGATCCATTCTTGCAGTCAGTCAGGATCGTCGCTCCGAACTCCCCGCTCATGTCAGTCAGGTCGACCCACTGATGCGACGGCACTTCGAATTTCTTCGGCTCTGCCGTGGGCCGTTCGATTGTGCCAATGTCCCAGTTATAGGTGGCCATATCGTTCGAGGCTGTCAGCGGAAAGGTCGCCTTTAGATTCGACTCCCGAGTGTTCCAATCAATCGCGTTTCCAAACTCGACGCGCTTTCCTGCGTCGCCCGCCGATAGACTGATGGTCTGAACAAACCGCGAGCCCGCGGTTTCTCGTGAAACTTCTATCGCCACACGGACCGGGCCGTCCTCGATAACTCGAACCTGCGCCGGGCCTGCGACCAACGCCTTCGGCGCAGCTTGCTCCTGCTCCCAATCCATATTCCAGGCCGGCCACTGCGCGGGATTATCGTAGGAGATGGCGAGGCGCGCGGGAGCCGAAAGCAATTCTCTGCCGTTCTTCTTATCGAAGATGCTTGCAACATCTCCGTCCTGATTCAGTCTGACGCGGTAATACTCGTTCTCCAGTCCCTCCTTCGATACCTGCAGGGACGACGCGGAATCAGCCACCCCGACGGCGCGTTGGACATCGTAGACCACATAGCCGACCGATGGCACGCTGGCCACGAAGATCACTTTGCCACTCGAAATCTGCGCCGGAACGTCCTTTCCGTCCGGAGCACTTACGCGCACTGCCTTAGGCGGTCCGCCTTGGAAGTCGACGCTGGCTTCCACAATATCTTCGCGTGCGATATTGAGCGGGTTGAAAACAACCAGGGGCGCCCCTTTGGTCTCGGTGTTCAGTGTCGCCGCAACGCCCTCGATGGCGTTCGTCAGCACGCCCGCAAACTGATTCATTGCGATCACGTCGTCGTTCCATGCGAACTCGTACGACCTGGGAGTAGCGGTTCCAGCCGCAAGGTCGTGAAAATGCGCGCCCATCGCAAGCGTCCAGGCATCGTTCAGCCGCCGCAGCGGATATGGCCGAGCACCCAGCCACTCCGCGGCAATCGACGTCTTCTCCGCCGCATCGGCCAGTAGTTCCTCCTGCCGAATCCAACGCTTCACGTAAGCCTGCGAGGTCAGCGATCCGGCGGAGTGATTCGTCAACTCCATTTCACCGGTGTAACGCGGAAGCCCAGCGGCCTCTGCGGACGTGATATCGAGGAACATCTGGTCGGCGGTCGCGGAAATCACATGAACCGGACCATCGCCTACCTTCACCGCGGGCCCCTCGGAATGCGGTCGGCCGGACGCGAAGAGCCCTCCCTGTGGGGGCAGGCTGACACTACCCTTCGTGACAATGGCTTCCAGCCGTTTCACCGATTCTTCATCTGGAGCACCGCCGATATCGCCCGTGCCGTAGTAGTGATAGTCCGTGAACACGCCGCTGACTTTGCCGTTCTCAACGACGCGTGCAGCCCAATCGCCTTGATATCGTTGATGATCGCGATCCCGCTGTCCCCTGACAAGAGCACCCTGCTCGCTGCGCAGGCTGAGAAACTCCTCAACGTCCTTCTGATCGAATGGCTGACCGCTCTGCCGGGCCTGCTGCAGTTTCCGCTGCAACGCACCGATCTTCTTTTCCAGATCCGCAACCGCCGGATTGCTCGGTTCCACAGGCAGCGGCTTGCTGAGATCGGTCTCGATGCCCCCGCTATAGCTACCGGGATTGAGGCCCGCGAGGACGCTTTCGCCATCGGGTCCAACCCAGATGCCCACATTGAACGGGGTTCCTTCCGGCGTTTTCTCCAGCGATTGCCAGCCTCCCGCTGAGGCCGAAGATCCCCACGTCAATTTCTGCGTTGAGAAGCCCTTTACGCCGGAGTGCGCCAGAATGGTTGGCAGGGAGGCAGGAAATCCGAAGCAGTCCGGCAACATGTATTCTGCACTGGCTTTGCCAAACTCTTTGCGAAACCAATTATTCCCGTACAGAATTTGACGGATGATGGCTTCCGCGCTGGGCGCGTTCACGTCACCCTCTTCCACCGAAGAACCCGCGGGGTACCACCGCCCTTCGTCTACATACTTCTTCACTTTCGCAAAATCGGCCGGGAAATACTCCTTCATAAAGCGGTAGCGGTTGGACCCGCTGAAATTGAACGTATAGTGAGGATACTTTTCGAACAATTTGAAGTTATCCTCCATGGTCTTGCGAATGTATTCGTCGATAACCTGCGGATACTCCCAGCGCCATTCCGTGTCGAGGTGCGCGTATCCAACCACATAGAGGGTCGGCTGCTTGCTGAGGTCGGGCTTTTCCGTGGTTTGCGCCTGAACCGCCCAAGGCAGGGTCAGGACGAGCAGCGAGACCGCGATCGAAGTCGTGCAAAATGTTCGCATTGTAACTCCCCCGAATGCATAGTGCATTGAAGAATTCCTGTTCGTGTTATTGAAGCTCCATTGCCGCAACCAGCGCATCCAGAGCAGACGATTGACGAATGGCGTCGGCTGAATCGAATGGCCCTTGCCACAAAGCTCCGAACTCATAATTGCGTCCTTGATCGTTTGCCCAGATGCTGTTGGCATTCGCATCGACGAACGTCTTGTACTGGGCATTGGGAACGGCGTTATATAGGGGCACTAAATTGCGGACAAAAATGCCTTTGAACTGCGGCGCGTCGCTTCCGGAAATAGACGACTCTACAAGAATGCCGTGCGCTGTCAGGTTAACGATTGCCGCGTTGGCAATTGCCTCCGCTTGGGGCAATAGCGTTGGGTCCTGATCGGCTTTGTAGAGTTCCACCAACCCTCCCAGAATGACCCCCTGGTTATATGTCCATGTCGTTTCGCCATTGTTTGTGCAGGCGTTTGGGTGTGTCGAAGTCAACCCGTCATTGATCAGATTGTGCGAGTTGATCATGCCGGAAGCCTTGAACCATGTCCACTCTTTTTGCGCCCACGCCAGGTAGGCCGCCGATGTGCTTCCGGTGGTCCTGTTTGCCAGTGAAGCAGCGACGGTAAGAAAAAGTTCGTTCGCGATGGCGTTCTTGTAATTGTTGGGCTTTTGCCACCATACGCCTCCGCCGCATGTGTCCGTATCCCATTCGGTGGCGATGTCCGCGAATATCGTCTCGGCCATCGCCAGGTAGGCCTGAGTGCCGGTCAGGTCGTAGGCGTCAATCCACGCCAGCGCCCACCAGCCTTCGTCATCGTCGAATGTGTTGATGAAGCTCGTAGTGCCATTTGCCTTGTTTGCATTATTGAATGTGATGGCTATTGCAGATAGATATTCTGTGCTGCCGGTGGCTCTGGAGTAGTTTACGAGCACCGTAGTTGCGTTGGCGGCATTCCACCAGCCTGATGGCGCTGCATAGAGGCCCGAACTTTGTGAGTACCATTGTTGCAGCGTTTGGACACCGTACGTTGCCTGTTGGGAATAGCTGGGGGATGCGGAAGGTGCGGCAGAACCACTGCTGCCGCTAGCTGCCACACCAAGGACGCATAGTCCACACAGAAACACACTTTGCTTGGCCATCCTTTTCAACATTATTTCTCTCCCTGGCGCCCAGGTTGTAATTGCATCATCGATAGTTTCGCCTTCAAAGTGGCGGACAGACCTTTCATGCTGAAGGACCTCGCAAATGCTACAGATGCGCAACAGGTTGCTGCGGTTAGACCCCCTATGGATTGTCTTCTGTTAAGCGTTCTCACTCCCTTCCAGCACAAAGCTCCAGCCATACGGCGCCGGCTCCTGCGCGCATGAACATGGGCGCAAGAGCCGGCGACACTCAGTGGGTCAGAATGTAATTTTGCCTGAGACCTGAAGTATTCTAGGGAAGTTCTGCTGGTATGGTCCAACAGTACCGAAGCCGCTCCAGCCTGCACCCTGTGTAAAGGTTGCATTCGCATCTCCGGGGTTGTTGTCCGGCCCGCCGAACAGCACGGAGTTGAAAGCGTTGAAGGCATCGAGACGGAGAGAGAAGTTCGCCCAATCCCGGATCGGTACCTGCTTCACCAGGGACAAGTCGACGTTCGTGATGGTTGGAGTGCGCACTACATCCGTTTCGCCGTTCAAACTCATCAACTCCCACTGCGTGTTGCCCGACCAGCAGGACTTATTGGCATAGAACCAGTGTCCTTCGCGAACCGAGGTCCCGTTGTCCGGACGGTAGCTATGGTCGCAATGGTACTGGTAGCCTTGGTTAATTCCGACCGGCTGTCCACTCTGCGCGGCAATCACGGAACTCAGCCTCCAGTTGTTGATGAACGCGCCCACGATTGGGTTCGGGTTGTTGAACCGCATGCCTCCCTTGCCGAAGGGCAAATCATAGACGGTGGTTATACCCGCCACATTGGTGCGGTCCGAACCCGCCAGATAGTGAATCTGCCGCGGGTCCTGATACGGCCAGCCATTCAGGTAACCGTCGCCGTTGATTGTCTTCGACCAGGTATAGCTAACCTGGAAGGTGAGGCCCTGAGTCGCGCCTCCCTGCATACGTTTGGTGAGCTTGACTTCCATACCGTTGTACCAGTTGTGTCCCATCGGGAAATTGGGTTGGCCGGTAACGGAGTTACCGCCCGCATTGCAGTACTGGGAAAGCGGCAACAACAGGTCGATCGCCTGCACTGTCTTGCCTTGGCCGCAGCCGTTTCCCACCATGGAGGCCACCTGGTAGTAGGGATTCGGCACCTGCTGGTCCCAGATCGCTGGATTGGCAATCGCAGCGTTCTCCTCCGCCAAGGTCATGACACCGTTGAGCCACAGACCGATACGCAGCTTGCTGGTGTAATTCGCTGCATACCGTGCATCCAGCACCACCGCACCTGGAAACTCATGCTGCAGTCCGAATGAGAAGATCTTTTCCCTCGGAATCTTGCGATCCGGGAAATCTTCCTGGCCAATGCCTTCGCCCACGTCGGTCAGCAGCCCAATCGAATCGCCCGGCGGCTTGTTCAAGACGTTAGAGACGTTCGAGAAAGGACTGCCACCTTGGAAGTAGTTGGTTGGATTAACGTTGTCCAAACTGGAGATGTAGGGCGTGTTCGCACTCGCGCCGCTGGCATTGCCGCCTTCCAGCCCGTAGGAGTACATGAGCCCCCATCCGCCACGTATTACCGTCTTGGGATCCAGGGCGTAAGCAAATCCAATGCGCGGACCGATATCCGTCCAGTCCAAGTTGTACGCGCTGCGTGGCTGGCCGTTATAGCCGGCGAATTCAAGCCCGCCGTACACCGTGCCGGGAGTTGGAATACCGGCCGCAGCCCACGCGGTCTGGTTGGCCCCGTTGGCGATATTCGCCGCGTAATTTGGATCGCTGTTAATCGGGCTCACGCATGTGAGACACAGGCCACGATCCAACAGGTTTTGACGGCTGCGCAATCCGCGCTCCACGTCCCAGCGCAAACCGAGGTTCAGCGTCAGGTGAGGAGTCACCCGCCAGTCGTCCTGTGCATAAATGGCGTACACCGGCTGTCCTATAGCCTGTGTTAAGTTCCAGCTAATACCGCCGCCGGTTGGATAGCCGAGCAGGAGTGAAGCTATGCCCAAGCCATTGTTTTGATTGGAGTTGCAGGGGTTAACTGGGTTCGGCGTCGCCTGGTAGCAGTTGCCGTTTTGCGGGTCATACTGCGTAAATTGAGACGAGAACCCGAAGTTGCCGCTGCCGTTTCCGAGGTCGCCGAAATTGTTGTATTGGAATTCGTAGACCATGCCGCCAATGTGAATGTTGTGCGAACCCCACGTCTTCGTGAAGTCCGTATCGAAGCCGATGCTGTTGCTGACGTCGGAGCCCGGCGTGTTGCCGATAATGCCGGGTAGTCCGTTCACATTGATTTCAGGAAGATCCTTCAGGGTGGTCGTATCCGGCAAGGGCATGGTCAGCCCGACGCTGGCCGGATCGACCGCGGCGGCCAGGTTGCCATCCGGGGTGTTTGTAGCGAAGCGCGTGAACGAGGCCTTGAAGTCTCCCAACAGGGTGGGCGAGAAGACGTGGGTAAAGTCCTGCGTGCCAACCCAGTTCTCCCTCATCCAATTGATATTGCCTTTCGCCGCCACGCCGGTGAAGCCATTCTGATTGCGGTTCTCGGTGCCTTTCTGCCACTCGTAGTAGCTGTACATCTTGGTCGATTGGTTCAGGTTGTAGTCCACGCGGATCATCGGCTGGTTATAGTCGTATATGTCGGGCGTGCTGGCCGTATAGTTGTTTCCGCCCGCCAGGTTTTGCGCGCTGGCGATGTTCGGCAACGGAACGTATTGCAGCAGCGCCGCGCCAATGGGGTTTATTTGCGGGCCAGGAATCGCGTTGCCCGGAAACTGCACCTGCGCGAGACTGTTGCCACCGCAACCGGTTGCCGGGCCGCCGGTCAAGCAGTACGCCGTCCCGGGCTCATAGATGGGTACTCCGTTTGGATACTCTGCCGGATCCATTGTCTGAATCAGGCTGAAATCAACGCCTGGGTTCCCGTTGTACCCCGGCCGCTCATACGCCGGAGCAACATGTTCCAGAACCTGAGCGGCCAGCGATTCGCGATATCCTTCAAACCCAAAGAAAAAGAACAGCCGGTTCCGCTTGACCGGGCCGCCCGCTGTGATGTGGAACTGATTCTGAACCCAGCCGCCTCGATGCGTACCGGTGAGGTTGTTCTCGTAGTTATTGGCGTTCATGAGCGCGCCTTCGTACGCCTCATCCGCCATACCGTGAAATTGATTGGTGCCATTCTTTGTCACCATGTTGACGGTGCCGCCGCTCGTACGGCCGTAACGGGCATCGTAGCTCGTCGTCATGACGTTCGTTTCCTGGATGGCATCGATGTTCGGAGACACGATCCAGGAGCCGGCGCCGTTCTGCGCAGCCGTCTGCTGAGTGATGTTGGTGCCGTTCAAGGTGAATTGGTTGTTACCCACGACGCCGCCGCCCAAGGTGTAGGCGTTCGTTACGTCCCAGCCGCGGGTTCCAGAGTAGCCGCCGGTGCCGAACGACGTCTGCGTGAACTGGCTTCCAGGAGTGGTGCCGAGCAGCATGTACACCTGCGCGCCATTCAATGGCACGCCCTCAAGCTGGCGCGCATCGATCACGGTGCCGCCGGAGCCGCTGGCGGTATCAACCTCCGGTGGAGCGGCAGTTACCTCCACCGTTTCGGCGACGGATCCCACATCCAGCTTGAAGTTCTGAGCGTAAGACTGCGATGCCGTCAGGAGGACGTTATCTTGAATCGTCGTCTTGAATCCGCTCGCCTTGGCGGTAACCGTGTAGGTCCCGGGAAGTACATAGGGAATGTAGTAGACCCCTTGAGCAGTTGTCTTGCCCGTATAGGATGTGCCGGACGCATTGTCGACAGCCGTCACGGTAACATTCTTGATCACAGCACCCGAAGTATCGGTCGCCTGACCGGTTAGAACAGCGCGGAATTCCTGGGCCTGAGTAGCAAGGCCCGGTAAGAGAATCAGGGTTGCCAGGAGCATTACGCTGCTCCATGCCGATGCAAATCGAAGACCGACTGCTGCCTGCCTCATTCGAAGCCTCCATTAGATGAGCACTTTCACCACGTACACATTCAAGTTGAACGGGGACGCATGTGTTCCTCTTTGGCCATTCTTAGTGCGAACCGCATCCCCAGGGATGAGCATTTCAGACCAAATCCCGAGTTTTTTACGTTTTTGGCGTATCAATATAGGCGAATATAAGGAGAATAGGCGAATATAAGGAGAACACAATCCACAGGCAAAGCCGCAATTGAGCAGGCGCTGCGTTTGTTCTGCTGCGGAGCCTTTACTCTGTCCAGAAAACGTCGCATATCCTGTACAAGGCTTCCACGGGTGTCTACGGGTGCCACTGTTACCACTCCCGATAACTGCATGATAAACTAGGTCTTATGGAACATCCTTTGTATTTTCAAGGAGATACGAGACTGCAGGGGGCTAACCGCTGCTTCGGCTGCGGCCGGGCCAACCCCTCCGGGCTGCAACTCGAGTTCCTGCTCGCCGCGGACGGTTCAGTGGTCTGTCTGCCGGTGGTTCCGGATACTTTTGAAGGCCATCCTGGATACCTGCACGGCGGCATCATCGCCACGCTGTTGGACGAGATCATGAGCAAGTCCGTCCGCGCCCGCGGTTTCACAGCCATGACCCGCCACATGGAGGTCGAATACGTGCGGCCCGTTCCTTCCGGCGCGCCCCTCCGCATCGAGGGCCGCGTCACCCACAACGAAGGCCGCAAACACTGGGCCGAAGCAAGGATTCTCAGTCCGAAAGGAATCGAATTGGCGCGCGCCAAGGGGCTTTTCATCGAGGTGCGCGCCCGTTAGGGAACCTCTGCGCAGGTGCCTGATTTCTAAGCGAAGAATTGGGCGCAAACGATTTTCAACATTTGGACCAAGAATCGTTGGAAAAAAGCGCTTACAAGCCTGTTTGCTTTGTCTCGGGAGTCCGTTTTCCGGCCTTCAGAGACACTACGCCCCTTGAGGGGCCAACCGGTTGCG
>Ga0224554_1001056_pt1 | contig 19134 bp, 17 predicted proteins | sample 714S22024metaG_FD_180666 | JGI IMG/M metagenome (GOLD analysis project Ga0224554, IMG submission 180666) | Peat soil microbial communities from Stordalen Mire, Sweden - 717 S2 20-24 | ecosystem: Environmental > Terrestrial > Soil > Wetlands > Peat | place: Sweden: Norrbotten County, Stordalen...
GCGCGAAACTGTATCTTTCCCTGAGGACGGGGGGCAACTGGCCGGCCCCGCTCCAAGGCGTGGCTTTCACGGAAACGCCCAAGGCGTCTTGAACGTAGCGCTCGAGTTCATGGAGTTCGGGTTGCATCTGCGGCCTCTTCATACTTTATGCACACTAACATAGCAGATGTGACCGTGCAATTCAAGAGTTATATTGGCGAGCAGAACATTGCGGCGCTTAGGAAATCAGGGCATAGTCCGCTTAAATTAGCTGCGCTGGCAGGCAGGTTCCTTGTCATACTGTCTGGCTGACAGCCACCAAGTCTGGCAACGTGCGAGTGATCGTCTCGTACGAGTCGGGCAGCGGCTTCCCGTTTCCAGAGGGAGAGGTTCCCGAAGCGCTGCCAAGTCACCGCCGGGCAGTTTGTGTCCCTCACTGCCCAGTTGCTCGGCTGCTGAAGCCTTGGAACGGCAGGAACCCTTCGTCAACAACTTACTCGCCACCAGCGCACTGTCGATGATGACGCGCCTCGTGCGGTATGGGGAGTTGAATCACTAGGGTGCCTTCTACAACGCCGAGTCGGGCGATCCCAGCCCATATCTCCATTGATCCAGAGCTACTAGTGAAGCAGGCACGTCGCCGACGCGATTCAGCGAAGGCGGCGTAAGCCCTCCCGGTGGCCTAAGCCATGCGATACGCGCCACGCTCACTACGGGCTTCCACGATTCCTATGCGATCGTGCAAATGAGCCAATTCACCCAGCCCATGAACCCGAAACCAAGTCTTCAGGAGGTGCAATAACTGTGGAACGCACTGACGAGTACCTTTCGTGTCTCCGAAAGCGACGCCATATCGATTACCTTTCCGCGCTCAGGCATGCCGCGACTCTGGATAGAAACAGTACTGCGGTTGTTTATCCCTGCGACTACTGCGGCGGTCTACACGTTGGTCATCAAACTCTGACCATCAAACGACAACCCAGGCGGAAGCGGGTATCCGCCCCGGTGGATCCACTATCGCGCGATATCGCCAGAACGCGGCGCAAGATCCAGACAAAGATTAAGCACTTCAAACGCGGCGTCACCAACCCACGGCCAGTTACCGTGAAGAAATATCAACAGTCCCTTAGAGACCTGCGAGAGCATCTCGCGTGCCTCGAGTCACAGCTGCAAGCAGGGTGTGACGGTCACCAGCGGAACAAATGAAGTAGAAGCTCCGCGCCCCACGTCCATTCTCCCTCCAAAACCACGAAACATTGCAAAGGAATTGCCCATGAAACGAGCAGTGCTCTACTGCGTGCGTCCACCGTTGACCAGCATCCCGAAACCCAGCTCTACGATCTGCGCGGCGTGGCTGAGCAGAGCGGATTTGAGATCGCGAGAGAATACACGGACAAGATCAGCGGCGTTAAAGCAAAACGCCCAGACCTTGATCAACTTCTGGCAGACGCCCGGCGCCGACGCTTCGATCTTGTCATCGTCTGGGCATTTGATCGAACAGCGCGCTCGGTGCGTCATCTCATTGATTGGAAGTTGAGTTCATCAGCTTTAGGGAGAACATCGACACGGGAGGACCACTCGGACGCGCCGTGGTCGTAATCATTGGAGCGATCGCCGAACTGGAACGTAATCTCATCGTCGAACGTGTGCGCGCCGGCATGCGTCGGGCAAAGCTGGAGGGTCGGCAGATCGGACGTCGCCCTATCGACGTTGATCGGCCTGGGATACTGCGCGACCGTAACCGCGGTTTGGCGCTAACTGAAGTCGCCCGCGCTCATGGCGTATCCAGGGCGATGATCAGCAAGGTTCTCCGCCAAATCACTGCTAGCCACGAAGGATGCCCGCAACCGGCTCCCTAAACTACTGAAAACAGGCCGCCGGAAGCGGCGGCCTCAACTAGCCACAAACGTATGGGTTTGTGTCCATAGCCCGAGACAGAAAAACCCAAATCGTCGCAATCGACCTAGACGCCGGGCCTACAGCGGCATTACCCTGGTAAGGGAGCAACTACCCGAGCGGAAGGAGGCATCGAGATGCCGCGTGAAGAGACGTTCCTTAAATCAAGAATAGAAAACGGTACGGTCGCAGTCATAAAGACCTATGATCAAAGTTTTGCTCAAGAGGCGTTTGCTCACATGGACGAGACGGCGCTGGCTCATCTTGCGAAATCACTTGCTTTTCCCGACACTTTCGAGGATGAAGATATCCCAAGCGCGTCCGACGAAAACTACCAAGACTTCGTTTGGGAAGCGATGGTCGACTCGGCCCGAGAAGACGGAAATGTATTTTCCTATTTTGTTGTCAAGAGAACATCCGGCGGATCAAGCGAGGATGTCTTCGTTTCAGGAGACTGGCCTACAGCGGAGGCGTATGTGAAACTGGTGGGTGCCCTAGAATGAGTCTCCGAACGCAACAGGGCGGGTGGAATTCAGCATCCATCGACCGGAATGGCACGACCTTAGAATGATCCCAATAATTGATATCTTTGCTGGTCCTGGCGGACTCGGAGAGGGCTTTTCGTCTCTGCTGGACGACGCCGGGACGCCTGTCTTCAAGATCAAGCTTTCGATCGAAAAAGAAGAGCACGCTCATCGTACTCTCCAGCTAAGGGCGTTCTATAGGCAGTTTCCAAGGGCGGCGATCCCTGCGGAATACTATGAGGTGCTCCGGACGGAACGCAGCATTGAGGGTTTGTACGAACTCTATCCGAGTGAAGCCGCCAGAGCAAAGGCCGAGGCGATCCGGGAGACTTTGGGATCGGATTCCTGGGACTCGGTTTCTACGAGGATCAAGTCAGCCCTGAAAGGCGAGCGAAATTGGCTACTGATAGGGGGACCACCATGCCAAGCCTACTCGCTCGTCGGGCGGGCAAGGAATAAGAACAAGAAGGGCTATAAGCCGAAGGATGACGAGAAGCATTTCCTCTATAAGGAGTATCTGAGAATCATCGCGAGCTTCTGGCCCGCTGTGTTCGTCATGGAAAACGTTAAGGGCCTGCTTTCCTCAAAACCCGATCCGAAAGAGGATCCGATCTTTGCTCGCATCCTGTTGGATCTCAGTGCCCCCGCCGAATCCCAGAACTCCTCTTACAGCGGTATCTCCGCGACTCATAAATACAAGCTGTACTCTCTTTCTCCTCGGAGAACTACGAACGATCCTGCTGGCAGCGATTTCATTCTAAGGGCAGAGGAACATGGAGTTCCACAAGCACGTCACCGAGTAATCATCGTCGGCGTCCGCGATGACTTTTCAAGCTACGTGCCTGATGCCCTCGCGTTGACCGATCCAGTCGCCATATCACGCGTTTTGAAACATATGCCTAAACTGCGAAGCGGCATCACCGACAAGAAAGACAGCGATCACGCTTGGTTGGAAGCGTTAAGTAACCTCGAAGGCCGTCGCTGGTTCAAGACCATGAGGAAGGTCGGTCCTGAAGGAATGACTGATGTTGCGATAAATGCGCTAAGAACGCTAAATGTTCCACCGGCGAAGCGTGGAAGTGAATTCGTCAGTTGTGCGCCGAGTATCGACTATCGTCCGGACTGGTATCTCGATCCTCAGCTTGCCGGCGTATGTAACCATTCTTCGCGCGCTCACATCACAAAAGATCTTTACAGATACTTTTACGCGGCTTGCTTTGCAATGGTGGAGAAAACGTCTCCGAAACTGGCGGACTTTCCGGCCGATTTGCTTCCAGACCACAAGAATGTCGCGGACGCCATCATCGACCACACCATGTTCCTTGACCGATTTCGGGTCCAACCATGGGGAAGGCCATCAACAACCGTGACTTCGCACATTTCGAAGGATGGTCATTACTACATCCATCCAGACCCTAAACAAGTGCGCAGTCTAACGGTTAGGGAAGCCGCAAGATTGCAGTCCTTCCCTGACAACTATCTTTTTACCGGACCCCGAACCGCCCAGTACATACAAGTCGGCAACGCGGTTCCGCCACTCCTTGCTAGATCAATATCCCAGTCTATTGCAGCGTTGTTCTGTCAGGCTCGGATCGGGGGCTCTTAGATGGATACGATCAGTCCAGAACATCGAAGCTGGAATATGTCGCGAATACGGGGTAGGAATACGCGACCGGAGATGCTCGTGCGCTCTCTCCTGCACAGCCTCGGATACCGCTTCAGATTGAACCGTAAGGATATCCCGGGCAAACCCGACATCTTGCTGCCAAAATACAGAACAGCCATCTTCGTTCATGGTTGCTTTTGGCATCGCCACAAAGACTGCGGTCTTGCCTATGAGCCGAAGTCCAATTCGGACTTCTGGGGGAAGAAGTTCGCCAGAAATATCGAACGGGACGCGGAGGTTTCCGTGGCTTTGCGAGTCGCTGGATGGAGACAACTCGTCATCTGGGAGTGCAATACCCGCGATCCAATCAAGCTCACAATTAAGCTTAGGCGTTTCCTTCGCAGCCAAGTTCAGGCGGGCCGCAATTCAGGAATTGGTTCACTGAGCGCAGAGAAATGAAGCGCTTTGATTACCTGCCAGCATTCGGGCTTCTTCGCCCACTCAGAGATCATCTTGCCATCTGCTGATTTGAATAGGGCGTCGCCAACCTCTCCGAGCCACAGCTGAGCTTGTTTCTTAAGCTGCGGCGAGATGTCCTGGTTGTTCCAAACCATCTCGAAGTCGAATTGGTCTCCCAGCATTTTTGAGATAACCGAAACCGTATATGCAACTACGTTTCCGGTTGCTTGCTTGAACATGGCATACGAACTCTTATGAACGGCCTTGTAGAGAATGGCCTTCCCAATCATTTCTTTATAGGAGGACACAGTGTTTTGAGGGGATCCAGCCGCCATCTCGATATCTGCGAGAACACCCATGAATCGTTCAAAGTTCTTTTGCGCTCCCAGAGCAACCAAGTCAGGCTTTTGATCCCAAGCCATGAGGTACTTGGCCAAATCAGTCTTGGTAATACGCCGCGCCGGTGGAATGGACTCTTTGAGCTTACGCAGTTGTGCCGGCGTTCCGCCCTCACGAGCCAACATTGTGTTGTAGCTACCCGTAGCACGTTCGTAAAACCATCGAGAGACGCCGTCGGGACAATACGTCGACGACGCCAACTTTTCGAGTTCGATGTGAAATGGCTTGTTTGCAGAAAGGTCGGAGATCTTCACAGAGTTTTGGCTGTTGGCGTACTTTGAGATGTCCGATATAAGTCGTTCTTCGTCTGCGGCATTAGATGATCGGAGGACTATGATCTTTGTCGGAACGCGGACTTGAGTGAGATCAATCTCCGGGTTCTTCTTCTTCGTGAAATAGATTGAAGCGGTTGTCTGGCCGCCGTTTACGATCTGCATTCCCTTCAACCAGAGCAAACCCTCTTTTCCTGAGGAGTCTGAACCGAGATGTGCTTCGTCCGTGACGATCACGATCCCGTTGTTGTAGGCCATAAAGTGCTCTGGATCGTTTTTCAACGTGTCCCGTATGCCCTTGTTGACCTTACCGGTGACACTCAGGAAGGAGCGCACGTTCGCCTCGAGTAACCGGGCACCGTACTTTTCATAGACTGCAAATAGCGTCTCGGCGGGTATCACGGTTAGCGAGTAGTCGTAATTTGAGTGGTTCCCAGGAACGTAGACACACTGTAATGCACTACCAGAAACCTGTTCAAAATTCACTACAATCTCGTCGCGCGGTTTGCCCGCTGACCAGTGGCGGTGCAGACGTTCGATGTCGACAACCTCGAGCTTCACTGTTTTCTTAGCGATCTCGCGAGGGCGGAATTGTTTCGCTTTGGCCAAACGATCGGTCAATACATAGACGCGAATTTGATTGAAATTTGAGTACAGTTCTTCGATAGTCTTGGCGAGTTCGTAAGTATCAGGGTCGCTCGACTGGTCGATCTGACCAGCCATCCGTCCCTCAGCACAACGTGCCACGAAGCGTAGACATCGTTCCGCAGCCGATCTCGTCTCCGCATCGCTAATTGACTGTAAAGTGTCAGTGCCTTGGTACATGCTGACGAAGAAATCAATCTGCTCGGTATCCTCGGATATGGCGTAACCCGTCAGGTGCAACTGAGCATTACCTATTTTCCCGCTGTAATGACACACCTGTGGGTCGAAGGTCATGCCGATTTCTGCAAGGTGTTGCATTACGATATCTGCAAAAACCAGTTCGGCATAAGGGTACTCATTTTGTGTTGCCCCGAGTCGATTGCCGATCTCGGTACGCACATCCGCGTGTGTTTGAATAAGGAACTCTTCGAGCGTCATCAAGTTATCCAAGGCGCGGAAGAATGTCCGCGAGCACTATACTTTTGAGCTTGCAAGCGTCGAATTCGACGCGGTATACGGCATCAAGAACGCCTAAAGGCACATTACCTTTGGTTAAACGAGGAAGGTCACCACAAACTTCATAGAAGTGAGTGACCAGGTAAGAAAACTGCCTGTGATAGCGCGGCGCCATCGTCTGATGATATCCCGCGGCGAGCAATCGCCCTTCGAAAGCCTCCAAGGCAGGAAGATCACTGCTCAGTCCGTCCCGAACCGCTTGAATATATTCGGGTAACCGGATCCCCTTGGCGGAAAGTGAAAACTGGACCGCAGCTATGTAGAGAGGTTGAACAATCGTTTCGTCGAGTTGGTCGAGAGAGTTAATCATTGCCGAAAAGGATCCAGTGCGAGTAGAAGCTTTAACTTCCAAATCTCCTTGCGGTGCAACGAAGTCGTGAAGCGAATCGAGCGGACCCTGCCACCACTCCAGAGCAGTCACCGGTGCGACACCGGCACCGAGCAGTAGCCGAAGTACTTGCAACTCTCCGAGAAGGCCAAGTTCTTCTTCGCCTTTGAGAAGCCCGTCATCCTCTCGGCTCATAAAGCGCTGCCAGCCAACGATGCGATCTATGATCGCTCGGACATGATCGGATTCAGTTCTCTCATGTCTCTCCAAAACCGAGATGATGTCTTCTAACATCGAACTGAAAATCTCTGCGCTTGCTGAGGCCTGCCTCGTGATTGCCAGACAGTGATAGAGGCCTTCCTGAAGAGGCAGCTCAACCGTTTCAAGAGTGAAGCCTTTAGATTGTGGCAAGGCGGACTGTTTGGGCAGTCGAGCGGCTGCGAATCCTATCAGTAGTGACTCCTGGTTTCGAGGATGATGGCGTCCAGCGAGCAGCATGCAAGTCGAACCGCTCGGTATCGAAAGCGTGTTCCAGCCGGACTTCGAGTTTTCCTCGTTGAGAGCTCGCCAGGCCTCGGCGAGTCGCATTTCATTCGGAGTGGCCATATTCCTGCTCCCAAAGGACATTGTTGACTGTATATTCCACTTTCTCTCCAGCCTTGCTGCCCGGAAAGCTTAAGCCGAAAGAGACTACCGGCGTGCTGCCAGAAGCAATGCCAGCATTCGATTCAATCGGGTCGAGCAGATATATCAGCAGAAGGCCATCCTTCTGCGCCACGACATTCGAGCTTGGCGACCCAAATCCTCGAACGTACCTTATTGCCGGCCCGTTGGGCGTCTCCGGCGGTGTATGTCGTCCTCGCGCAGGATCAGGCTTAAAACTCTTCCGAGCCAGATCCAGAGCTGCTGACCACGCGGCTTCGTGAAGGTCGATCGCCTCGTCCCTCGGTGACAGCAGTCTACCTATCGAGTAGCGGCCCGCGACTGCATTATTGTTTCGGGTTAGCATCCCTAATTCGATTTCATCGATAATCGGATACTTGTTGCCGTCCGAGCTTCCAAGCAGAGCGACCGTCCAGCGCATCAACTCACCGCAAGAGTTCATCTTCGAAACGAATTCCGAGAGCAGTTGAGTGTTGACGCGATACGCATCCGGGTGCGTCTTATAGTGGGTCAAAAAGTTGATCAACAGAGAAGAATCGACCTTGTCCCAGATATACCCCTGCCATCGCTCACTCCGACCATTTCGACTCCTGACGGGATCTACCTCTGGGTTATGGAGCTGGCTGAGAAAGGTCTGCAGCGCTTGGAAATTGCGTCCGAGCGTATCTGCATCGTTGAGGAAAGTCACAGTTTCAACCGACTCACCGCTGAACGAAATCAAGAGATTTCTCGCAGCCCGCATCTTGACCTGTGAGGTGACCATCAGGCTCGGGTGTGACTGAACGCGCAATCCATATTCGATGGGGGTTGAACCACTCTGAGCCATTAGGTCGAAATCGCGTCTGAGCTCCTCGCTAGCCTCTGCAATATGACTGAACCACTGGATCAGCTCTGACGTCGTATAGAGTCGGCAGAGGTCAAGATAGCCGGGCCGGTATCCAAACCAGCGCCCCATCTGCATGAGCGTGTCGTACATCCTTGAAGCGCGGAGAAAATAGCTGACGGTGAGACCCTCGAGCGTAAGACCTCGAGCGAGCTTATCTCCCCCGATTGCGATGACTTTCAGTCCTGTAGCGTCATTGTCCGTGTAGTCGAGGACATCCTTTGCTGTACCGTTGATTCTGCGGACGCTGATGTCGCCGCATATAGACGCCAAATTTGACTCGATTGTTTGCCATGTCGGTTCATCAAACACAAGTTCATCGGGCAGTGCGGTCGCAACCGCCTTGGATTTTGGAACGAAATCCGTCTCCCAAAGCTCTCTCAACTCGCTTAATATCCCCTCGGAATCGATATTGCGCTCAAGTCGTTGTCGAATTCCACTTACATACTCGTCAACCTGCTTCCACACCCGATGTTGGACCGCTGTGAAGCGCGTAACATGTATCAACATGGAACAGTGTCTGGACTGCTGTCCGCGAGCCATTCTAGCGGAACAGCTAAGTATGAACGATTGAACAGCTCTGCGTGCCGACGGCGGAAGGACATCCTGCCCGTTCCACAAAGGAACATGGTCAGGCTTGTGTTTGGGCGGCATCCAGCCCTCGACGCTGTTTTGATCGAGAAAGTCATTGACGGGTACGGTCAGAGGCAATGCATTCCTGGTTCCATCTTCCTTCAGTACCCCGAAGAGTTTGTTAGGACCCACATACGATGAAGGTGCCGCCAGATTAATGATGAAGCTTGACGGAAAGAGGTCAGGGCCCTCCTCCAAAGTCTCTCCTCGTTCGTGAATAAAGATGTTCGCAAACGGAGTCGCCGTATAACCCACATATGCAGAATGAGTGAAGGAATGCAGAATCGTTCTGATCAGGCGATTTATCGTCTTAGGCTCGTGTTCCGGATCTGGCTTTCCGTCTTCATCAACTACGTTCTCGCCGGTATCGACTGAAGCATGATCGGCTTCGTCGTCGATCAGAAGCAGAGGGAGATTTGTGACAATTGCACGCCCTGACGGCAGATCTTTCGCATTCGCTACCCGGTTGCGAATCCAGCCTAATAGCAGGTTCAGAACCGTCGTATTCTTCTTCACCACGAAAAGCCATGGCCTCTGTTCAGGGCTGATCCCCAGACTCCGGGCTACCGCTCTGTTGAAGTCGCCATTGTTTGACCGATTCGTCGCGTAGTTTGGGCGAATGCTCGGATCTTTGTCTATCTCGCCCACACCGATGAGTGGCAGATCACCAGTGTTGGCCTTTGTCTCATAACCTAGGAAGCCTTCATCCAGCCGCATCTGTGTTTGTGACCGGAGATTGTTGTGAAGACCAGCCAGGACAATGATGATCTTGTACCCCGCATCCGCAGCTTTGCAGATGAGTCCCGTGTAGTTGCTCGTCTTACCGGATTGGACGTGGCCCACGACAAGGCCTCTGCGGTCCCACTCATCTTCACGTCGCGGATCTTCAAGCAATCCGAGTATCGAATCTGTCGATCGATCCAATCCATCTATCGCATTTTCAGAGATCGCGCTCTCCAGAAACTCTCTGTACCTTTGCCAGTAGCGCCAGCTAACTTTGCGGTCACTCATGAGCCAAGCCACGTGCCCCTTATCGCTCTTAAGGGTCGTATCTTCTCCCACCCAAATACTGAAACGCCGGATCAACTCATCCTTGACAGCGTCGCGATCGATGCCATCCGCCCAGGACGGTTTTAGAGCCAGCGTTTGCTCAATCGCATCCAAAATCCGGTCTGAGTCGACGGGAGTACCGTCAGAGTCTCCCATTAACATCTGCGCAAACTTGATTACATGCTGTTGATTCTCTCTAGGACTCTTCACTAGATACCTCGTGGGAATCTGTAATTGCTGGTAGTTCAGCGATCAAGTGAGGATACCGCTGGAAAGGTTCAGTTCTCAGTAGGCGCTCTTTCGCACCTTCTGGAGAGTACTGCCGCTTCAGCAGCGAGCGATAAACAATTACCAGCATCGGTCCGATCCTTTCGACTTCTTCGCCTGATACAGATTGGGGTGCCGTGCGCTCCTCTATTGTGTCCAGCCAAATGCGTTGAACGGGAATTGTGGACTCTAACACTGACAACATCGTCTCGACATTCGCATCAAGTGCAAGGGGTGAATCCAGAACCGCCCGCACGGCCGGATGCTCGCGGTTAACTCTATAGCTGGTTACACCACCTGATATGACTGATTCCCAAACCTCGAAAATTGGCGCTTCGCTTGACCGACGTTGCGCAGTACCTCTGTGTGCGAACACTGCCCGCGCTCTCCTGCGGGTGTCTTCGCCAAGTGAGGTGAGGCGTGCTCTCATCGCATGCGGCGGTTTGGCAATAGATTTTCTGATATCGATCTTCCACTCTGCGTCTGCATCGTTGGTGAAGTCAAGCCTGATCCGGGCGAGGCGGTGCACTTCATCCTTGGTCCATAGGCGCGGGGATCCAAGGCCCAGCCAACTGCCAGCTACCAACAATCGCTCGTTACGGTAAACGTAGAAGCCTTGTTGCGCATTCCAGCCGCTCATTCCACCTGCGGCATCGTATTCTTGAGTTTTGAGGCGGTCTTTGTGAGGTAGCACGAAGCACTGTACCTCGCATTCGCTGATACCACTCTGGAGCCGCTCCACTGGAGAGGACCAGGACGGAGTTGAGGTGCCTGCAATAAAAGGATCCCAGCCGCGAATAGGCTTGCTATTGATGGTTATTTTGAGCCGCGGGCGAGTGCCATCAAGGTATCTGTGGAAGACCATCGATAGATGACGCTCCACCCGATCAATCGTGTCCAGAAAGTCCTGCTCGTTAGTTCCTGGCGGGACGAGACGGTCCAGGCTTTCCCAAAGCACCAAGGTCCCGGGTCGGTTCGTTGGCAGGCTATCCAGTCGAGATAGCGACCCTTCGTCTGCGCCTTCCAGTAAGCGCCAGTCCCCATCAGGCGCATCATTCAGGATGTCCAGATCCCAACTGAAGCAGGCATCAGTGAGCGTGGCATCGCGACTCAAGACGGTTAGCCGGCGACATTGTGAAAATGCGGCCGTTTTGAGGCCGAGTCCGAATCGACCGAGGTCGCCCGAATTTCTGTGCTGTAGAGGATCTCGATCTCCAAGCCGCATTGCAGATTCGAGAGCACTCGTCGACATACCACGGCCGTCGTCCACAATGGCTATGTAGCTATTGTCCCGATCCCAGCGAAAGAGAACATCGACAGTTGTTGCACCGGCCGAAATGCTGTTGTCAATCGTGTCGGCAAGGGCTGTTTCGGGCGAATAGCCGAGACCGCGAAGCGATTCCAGCATGGCGCTGGCCTTGGGAGGTGCGAATCGAAAACCGCGGCTCATGCCTCGTTCACCTCACTAAATGGTGCGAGCAACCTAGCCCGAGCGGGGTGACGGAGCTTGCGGAGTGCTTTCACCTCAATTTGTCTTATACGCTCTCTGGTCAAGCCAAACTCTTGACCAACTTCCTCAAGTGTATGCTCGTCGGTGCCTTCGAGGCCGAAACGTTTCACGATGACTTCGCGTTCGTACGGACTGAGACTCGATATCACATGTGATGTTGTGCGGCGCAGGTCGTCATCAAACCGCGAACGCCAAGACGCTGGAATTGAACTATCCACAAGCGACTCAGTCTCGTCATCTGCCAGATCGGCCAGTGATCGAGTCGGTGCGGCGAACGTGAGGATCTTCCTTACCTTGCTTACGGGAAGATCAACCTGGGCTGCAATCTGCTCAGGAGTGACATCGTCCGGCTGTGCATTCTCTAAGCGCCGTACCGTTGCTTGGACTTTATTAATGTTTTCGACCATGTGGACTGGAATGCGAATGGTCCGGGCCTTATCGGCGATCGCACGTGTGATTGCCTGCTTTATCCACCAAGTTCCGTATGTAGAGAACTTGAAACCGCGACGGTGATCGAAGCGATCAACTGCCTTCAGAAGACCAATTGTCCCCTCTTGGATAAGGTCCATCAACTCCAGGCCTCGACGCGCATGTTTCTTTGCTATCGAATGAACAAGCCGCAAATTCGCCAGTGCGAACGTCTGGCGGGCGGATTGGATCCGCTTGAATGCTTCTGAGATGGTCGACAAACAAGCGCGGTCGGATTCGTCTTTATGCCCTGCCAGGATGTCGCAAAGCCGAAGGACAAAAGAATCCGAGAACTTCGTACCACTCAGCTCGTTTTGAATTGCGGCAGACTGCGTCTTCGAAAGGCCGCCTTTGGCAGAAGATTTGACAATCCGTCCTATCCGGATACTGCGTTGGATAAATGCTGACCATTCACTTGTTTGTGAGGAAGTCTCGCTATCATCAGAACTGGCTTCGTCTGCATCAAGTGACTCTTCGCTTTCTGGCTCTGGCGCTTCCTCTTGCCTTTCTGCGTCGTGTTTCAAGAGGGACGATAGTTCGAGTTCACCGTTCGAGATTCGTTCTGCTGTGCCAACTACCACCTCTACGGCACAGCGGTTAGAGCAGACAGCGGCTGCTATGTCCGTCCAGCCGTGATCCATTTCCTCGCTAAGGGCAATCTCTTGTGCGCCCGTGAGTAGGCTGGCTCTACCGATGTCGCGCAAACAGAGCTCGTAGCAATCGAGAGAAGGGGCCCACAGGTCGCCAAAGTATGCTGCGGCACTTTCTGCGGCGTCGACATCCTCTTCATTGAGGTAGTCGGCTTCAGCACCCGTGAGTTCAGGATCGACATCGTAAACAACTTCGACGCCGATCTCTTCAAGCACTCGCAGGATGCATTGCAACGCTTCGTCATCCAGCTTTGCCGAATCGTTTCCAATTGCGATGATCTGATCAAAGGAAACAGTTCCGCAGGCCATCGCAGATCCAAAAAACGCGATCAACTCGGATCGTAGTAGGTGAAATTCCTGCTTCCTTATCCCCGCGAAGAGCTGAAACTCAGGTAGATCAGTCTCGACGTCGTCCCACACCTCATCAGGGTTGACGAACTCAAATGTGGCCAGGTTGGCTTCAGATTCCGCAGCTCGAATCAGGTAATCAGGGTCATTTTCAGGAACGGGCGAATCGCACTCTTCTTCCCATTGACTAAGGTCTAACGCGGACTCCTCTAAGGGGTTTGGCTGAAGCTCGGACAGAGGCTGGAAAGCCGCCGACGAATTCTTCGGATGGTAGGCATCGAGCAGGTTCGTCATTGTGGGAGATCCACTCAACCGGGCCAGCTCATAAGCATCTCGTCCCTGCCGGTCTTGCTCATTCGGGTCTGCGCCAGCTTGTAGAAGAAGACGCGAAATCTCGAGACGTCCTTTGCTGATAGCGATTGCAAGCAAAGGGGTTCCTGATTCATCGCGCGCATTCACGTCTCTCCCACGAGAGATATGAAGCCGCACCAACTCGTCAGAACCCAAGGCCACGGCAGCTTTAAAAAGCGGATGGAGCCTTGGTTCAGCTACAAGGGGGGCGAAGGACTGCTCCGAGTTCGGCCCAGACGGAACCTCTTGGTTCACTTGAAGTTTCCAGAGAAACGGTGGTGAATGTCCATTCTAGGCCAAACTTGTGCCGAACAAATTTCACATTTAGCGCATCTCATTCCACTAAGAGATGATGAGGACAGCTCGCAGCGAGCCGCCTTTTCGAAGGTACCGGATGCACGGTTCCACGCATCACGACGTTCACCTCGACTTTCAGCTCGACGTTACCGCGCCTCACCAGAAGTTTGGTTTCGCCGGCGTCCACAGATGCAATCGTATGCGTCAGAAATCTCCGCGCTGCCACCTCGTCAAATACGTCCCGGGATTTCCCTCGGCAGCGTCAACGCGCAACTCCCCGAAAACCGCTCGATTGATATGCTATAGCATATCTGGAGGAAGTTTCAATATGTCAAGGCAGATTGACTAGATAGATTGGATATGTAAGACTAGATCATGGATCCCTATACATCCACACCGGTCAAGCCGCTGAGGCTTACAGGGCTTCCCGCCGATCTGCGCAATCAGATCAGGCAGGTGCGAACCCAGCGAGGCTGGAGCCAGAGACAGCTCGGGGCCGCCGTTGGCCTGCCCCAGCCCCATATCTCCGGTATCGAGTCAGGAGAGGTGGTGCCGAGGTTCGACACGCTGCTCGATCTGATCCGCGTTCTCGATCTGGACCTGCTGGTCGTGCCCCGCTCCCTCATACCGGCTGTCCAGTCCCTGATTCGGGCACAGAAGGAGCCGGACTCAGCAGAGAGGCCGCTCTATGCGGTGGACGAGGAAAATGCCGAGTCCGGCGGGAAAGACCACGATGAATTTTGATCCAAAAACGCTGAACGTGCTCGCCGTCAACCTGCACGGTCGCCGCATTGGCGTGATCAATCGCATCAGCGGTGATCGGTATCTGTTTTCGTTCGAGGATAGCTACATCGAAGATGCGAACCGTCCCACCATGAGCCTTTCATTCAAAGGCCAGGCGGGGGGATTGGTCGTCCCAACCCGAGCGGTGACAGGACGCCTGCCGGCATTCTTCTCGAACTTGCTGCCCGAGGGACATCTGCGGGATTACCTCGCTGCCCAAGCGGGCGTTCAATCCCATCGCGAGTTCTTTCTCCTCGCCGCGCTCGGCACCGACCTTCCCGGCGCTCTCACGATCACTCCCATGGAGCCGCCCACCGAGGCAAGTTCCGAGTCTGCCGACAATCACCCCACTCGTGAACGCTTTCAGGAAGGAACCGCATTCAGGTTCTCGCTTGCGGGAGTACAGCTCAAGTTCTCAGCCATTATGGGAACTGCAGGTGGCCTCACGATTCCTGCCGGCGGTGTCGGTGGCTCATGGATCGTCAAGTTGCCATCGAATCAATTTGCTTCGGTGCCCGAGAACGAATATACGATGCTGGCTCTTGCCCGAGCGGTCGGCATTGAAGTGCCGCGAACGGAGCTGATCGACGTCAGCGAGATTCACGGCTTGCCTGCTGACGCCGGAACCATGGAAGGCAAAGCGCTCGCTGTTCAGCGGTTCGACCGCGGAACTGCGGGGGAAGCCATCCACATGGAAGATTTCACGCAGGTGTTCGGCCTCTACCCACAGAACAAATATCACCACCGCAGCTACGCCAATATAGCCGCCGTTTTGTGGGCCGAGACCGGGGAAGCTGGCACCTACGAATTCTTCCGCCGACTGGTCTTCTCGGTGCTTATTGGCAACGGCGACATGCACCTGAAGAACTGGTCGCTTCTCTATCCGGATCGGCGCACGCCGATGTTGTCGCCGGCCTACGATTTCGTCGCTACTTTGCCATACATTTCGAACGACTCCCTGGCGCTCACTTTTGGCGGCAGCCGCAGCTTGAGCGGAATCACCGCTGACCAGGTGCGCCGATTCGCCGACGCCGCTCGCCTGCCTGCGAGTCCCTTATGGCGAATCGTCACAGAAATCACTGATCGCACCGTCACCGCATGGAGAGATCTGCCCGAGAAGGACCTTCTGCCGGAACGATTGAGGAGCACCATCGGCAATCAGATTCTCGCCGCCGCAGGGAACATCGCACAGGGCACAAATAGCTGCCGTGGATAGCCATCGGCTGCGTAAGCCGCTGCGCTGCATCCACGGTCGCTCCGCCTATATGCGACTTGCTCAGCTTGGCAAGCGGAACTAAAGGCACCACTGCCATTGCCCAAGGACTTTGGCCGGAAAGCGCTGGTCAACTTGGACGAATTAAGCCCCATCAACATTAAGAGACAAAGGGACGCTCAAAACGAGCGTCCCTTTGTCTGCAACCAACCTCGTAGTCGCCGCCTGCGCGGTTACCAATTTCAGAAAGGATGTTCATGTATTCCGAGATCCTAAGCAAGCTGGCAGCCCCCTTTGATCCGGGGAAGGTGACCTGGTATCCCGTAATCTCCCGCTCCGACTGCACGATCTGTCGCTTTGAACCCTACGTGCAATGGAGGTCTTACATCGAGCGCCTCAATGCCGTCCTCACCCCCGCCGGCTGGGAACAGCACCTATCCGTTTGCAGTCGGCGCCGCGAAGATTATAGCGATGCGGTGATCGGAGTGGAGTGTACGCTCGTCATCCATGGAGTTGGATCCTTCCGCGGAAACGGAGAAACACGGGCGGACAAGGCGCGAGCAGCGATGCGGGCCGAAGAGAAGTCCCTTAAGGATGCCTGCTTCCGGTTCGGACTCGACCGTTCATTGCGCGCGATCTCCACTCGCGTGCAAGGGCGCGGCCAACTGCATCGCATGAAAATGGGAGCCGATCTGACCGATGCCAGCACGACCATCGATCGCCGGCGACTGCCGCCGCCACCAGATCTCGATCCGACTTGCACAATAGAGCGCGTGAAAAAGGATATAGGCGACCTTCTCTATCGCGACGTGCTTCGGCAGATCGGCCAGTCCGGAAAGCCGCACGAACTGCCTATGGCCCTCCGCAACCAGGCGCTCGGAAAGATGCGGACCATTCAGCGATCGCTCCAGGAAGCGAAGTCCCTGATCGCGGGCATTCCTGAGCATTCGTTCTTTACGCTGCTTGAAGACCACGGCATCTCCTCCCTGTACGAAGTCCGGTCTGTTGAGTCCCTGCAGAATCTCCTGCACGACCTCCTGACTGCCTCCGCTGTTCCCACCCTGAACTAATCCATCTCCCCCCGAAACCCACAAAGAGCAGCAGTCACCTTCGGCAATGGAGGCGGGCCAGTTCTGCCTACCTGTCTCCTTACACAGCTACATATCCCCTTACGGAAAGGAATCAATGATGAAAAGAGGTGCATGAACGAAGTGCCGGTTGAGGCTCTACCTGCGTTGCATCGGCATTGAACCAACGGCACCCGGTGTTCAAATTCAGGCTCAATACCAGGCTGTCAAGCCAAAGCAACGCAAGCATGCGCTCAGCATCGGACGGCGTCTTGTGCGCGAGACCGGCAGCGTCCCGGTGTCATTTGCACCAGCATGGCTGATTGAAACAGGATTTGAGGAAATAGATATGCCCGCTCAGAAACAACCGATATTTCCTCCCCACCAGGATTGTCCCGAGCCTAAGATTTTCAGAAATGGATGGAGGTTGTGGACCGGCAAGAAGACGAACCGAAGCGGCGCCAGCCTAATGCAAGTTTACTTCGGTGGTAGCAGCATCGGCGACAGCGGCAAGGAGGATGATCAATGAGAAGGAGGGCGCACGCCAGCGGTTGAAGGGCTTATGTTAATCGGACCACCTAATCCCCGCGATCATATGTTCTGAAGTAACATACTCAAACACCTGGAGTAGCCCTGCCAATTGGAGATAACTCTCTGTCCGACTAGTCTTCTAGAGGCAGGTCGAACTCATATTGATACCACGGGTGGTACAAGGCATACGTCGATACCGATTCCAGCATGATAGTGACTATTCGCACCATAGTGGTTTTGTATCTGAGTGCTTCCCGCTTCAACGCGTCATGAATCTGGCTCGGTATTCTGATGGTCAAGTAGTGGTATCCCTTATCACTTTTGTCTTTTCGTTTCGCTAGCCGGGCAGTGATTTCTCCTGTAAAGCCGAGCTTCCCCGCAGAGTTGTCTCGATCTTTTGGGAGCGATTTAAGTTCGATCAATTCCCTCAGTGTCTCCTCTAAGGAAATCAGAAACATTGCGGTCACGGTAGTCTTCTGCTTCCGGGCTGCAGACTCGAGCTTCTCAAATATGTCGTGCTGAATTCCAAAGGTTGTAACCTTAGTCTTTTTCTTAGCCTTGGCATCCACTTTGGCTCCTATCCGCCTGACCACGGTTGCAGCGAGTTGATGTCGCGAAGACAATTTCTTCGAAGATGATTGAAGCAGCTGCTTCTTTGAAGTGTCTGATGACATGAGAAACCACCCTTCCGTGAGGTGAACAAAGTTTGCCCAACTCAATTTGGGCAGTACATACTCGGGATACTAATGTATGGTGGGGAAATCCGTCCAGAAAATGCAATTTACATGAATGTATTAATACACTACGTAAATACATACATACGCGCGCACAAAATAGGCGCATAACTTCCGTGTTTTGTTGGAGTTTAATCGACTAACCGGAGTTACAATCGACCAACAGAACGCCTGAAAGAAAACCGGAGAGGACGAAAAAAAGCAGGCCGGAGATGGGACCATTCAGACTCTTAGTCGCGGATCTCAACTCTACGTTTTCAGATGGTCTTGAATCTGATCGATTGCGCGGCTTGTGTCGGAGATATCGGCGGTGTCCCTGGCCGCCGCAGGAACTGAACACCATCCGCGTCAATGCGCTCCTGAATCGGTTTCTCCACGACCCCACAAAAACGTCATCGAGGAAACAACTTTCGCGTCCGCGGGGCTGACTGTACGGCAGGAGTGAAATTCACGCAACACAATTACGGTCGATCTGCGACGCAATGGCGGGATTCGTCTCAGGCCACTCGCATGGGGGAGGTCGATTGTTCTTTAGAAGGGCGCTGACGCTCGCCATCAATTTCTGAATATGAGGTACATCATGGCAGCACTCGCAACTATCTTCGACTATTTGCGCGAATTCGCTCCGGACCTCGGGAAGCGGATCACGGAAGCGTATCAACCGCTCCATAAACCCGGTGACCCACTGTCACCGCTTCTCTCCAAACTTCGTCGCAAGCCACTCCCCGCCCAGGCGCTGGCCATCATGGGCACCGTGAAGTTCTGGCAGAAGGGCGGACGCGCCGCCAAGATGGTTGCTGAATGCGGAACCGGCAAAACCCTCATGGCAATCGCTTCGTGCTATGTGCATGCGGCTGGCAAACGGTTCACCGCGATTGCGATGTGCCCGCCCCATCTGCCAAAGAAGTGGGCGCGTGAAGTATTCATGACGCTTCCCAATGTTCGCGTCTTCATTGTGTACGACATGCGCAACAAGGGCGACGTAACCAAGCCACACGGGATGACGGAAGTCGTCTACAAAAATGGCAAGATCGTTCACAAGGGCCTCAAGGTCACTCTGAG
>Ga0224554_1001057_pt1 | contig 19133 bp, 17 predicted proteins | sample 714S22024metaG_FD_180666 | JGI IMG/M metagenome (GOLD analysis project Ga0224554, IMG submission 180666) | Peat soil microbial communities from Stordalen Mire, Sweden - 717 S2 20-24 | ecosystem: Environmental > Terrestrial > Soil > Wetlands > Peat | place: Sweden: Norrbotten County, Stordalen...
TTTCGAAATAATGCGGCTTGCCGCCCAGTTCAAAACGGCCGTTGCGGACAGACACAAAATCGCGCGCACTTTTGCCGCTGGCGGCGGATTTGGTTTGCAGGCCAGAACAGCCGGCGGCGATCAGCGGCAGCGCGAGCGCGGTGGTTTTGATGAAATCCCTGCGGGAGGTTTGGCGGCGGTTCATAATTATTTTTGCGCGCAAGGCCGCCGGATTTTTACGGCGTGGTTTGCAAATGGGCGCGGCAAAAGTGTGGAGAATGTCCGGCGGGAATCAAAACTATTTTGTGTCCGTAATTTTTGCGACATTTCCAACTTTTAATTTCTCCGTGAACCCGCCAAAATCGCGAGACTCAAATGACCAAAATCACTTTTGCAAGAAAACTGAAGCAACTCCGGCAATCTCACGCGCAACTCATCCGGCGCAAAAACCGTCCGCAAAAAAACGGCAACGGAATTTTTGATCGCTATGAAAATCCCGTGCTGACCGCCGAACACACGCCGCTGACGTGGCGTTACGATTTTGATTACGCCAGCAATCCCCATTTTATGACGCGGCTCGGCGTCAACGCGGTTTTCAATGTCGGCGCGATGGAGTTCAATGGAAAAATTATTTTGATGGCGCGCGTCGAGGGCTGGGATCGCAAATCATTTTTCGCCGTCGCCGAAAGCAAGAACGGCGTTGACAATTTTCAGTTCTGGAATTACCCGGTGCGGATGCCGGAGCTCGATGCGGCGGAAACGAATCTTTACGACATGAGGCTCGTGCGCCACGAGGACGGGTGGATTTACGGATTGTTTTGCGCCGAGCGGCATGACGATTCCAAGCCGAACGATTTGTCGGCGGCCATCGCGCGCGGCGGCATTGCGCGCACGAAGGATTTGGTGAAGTGGGAACGGCTGCCGGATTTGAAAACGCCCGCGCTGCACCAGCGCAACTGCGTTTTGCATCCTGAATTCGTGAACGGCAAATATGCGTTTTACACGCGCCCGATGAGCGATTTTGCCGCGACCGGTTCCGGCGACGGCATCGGCTGGGGACTCGTGGACGACATCACGAATGCTGTCGTAAAAAAGGAAAGCATCATTGACCCGCGCTTTTACCATTCGATCAAGGAAGGCAAAAACGGCGTCGGCCCCGCGCCGATCAAAATGAAAAAAGGCTGGCTGCATCTCGCGCACGGCGTCCGCAACACGGCGGCGGGAATGCGCTATGTGCTCTATGTTTTTTTGTGCGACTTGAACGAGCCGTGGAAATTATTGAAATCGCCCGGCGGATATTTTATGGCCCCGGAAAACGACGAGCGCGTCGGTGATGTATCGAATGTCGTGTTCGCCAACGGCTGGTTGGCGCGCAAGAACGGCGACATTTTTATTTATTACGGCGCGTCCGACACGCGCACGCACGTCGCGACGACAACAGTTGAAAAACTTTTGGATTATGTCACAAACACGCCGCCGGACGCGCGCCGCTCGAAACTGTGCGTGGATCAGCGATGCGAACTGATTGCAAAAAATCTGCGGGCTGGCTTCTGATTTAATTCCTGCACTTCAGACTCATTCAAGGCAGCGCGGCGTGCGGCGGATGCGCGGCGGCGTGGATGGTCAACGTCGTTGCCGTCAGACCGTCGGCCTGCGCGGTCAACTGGATGTCGCCCGCGTCTTTGTTGGCTTGGACGATCACCTGCGCCAAGCCGTTGAACACGCTGCGTTTGGCCGTGGGCGTGGTGCAGACATCCGCTTCGTGGCTGCTCGGATCGCCGTTGCCGACGCCGATGATTTTTCCTGCGCCAAGGATTTCAAAATTAATCAAGTTGCCCGCCACGGGAACGATGCGGCCTTGCGCATCCCTGACGGCGACGGTGACGACGGAACAGTCTTCGCCATCGGCGTTGATCGTCGAGCGGTCGGCCGTGAGCTGGATGGCCGCCGGTTCGCCGGTCGTTTCAACTTTTGTTTCCGCGATGACTTTTCCATCTTGATAACCTTTGGCCGAAAGAATTCCCGGCGTATAGGGAACCAGCCATTGCAGATGCGAATTTTCCGGCATGTTTTTTCTGCCGAGACTCTGGCCGTTCAGGAAAAGTTCGACCTCCTTGCAGTTGCTGAAACAGCGCACGTCAATGTTTGTGCCTTCCTTGCCCGGCCAGTTCCAATGCGGCAGCAAATGCAAAACGGTGTTCGTCGTCCACCATGATTGGTAATAATAAAATGTGTCCTTCGGAAAACCGCAGGTGTCCAGCACGCCATAGTGCGAGCTGATGCACGGCCAGCCGTAAGGCGCGGTCTCGCCGCGATAATCAAAACCCGCCCACGCGAATCCGCCGGAGAGCCACGGCCGCGCGGCGAAAAATGTCCACCATTCTTCTGCGGTGTTATTTCCATTGCGCCGGTTTTCTTTGTCGTCGTAAGCGCTTTGATAACCGTGCGCCGGGTCTCTTGCGTAAATGCCGCGCGTCGTCATGATGCTCGCCTGCTCGGTTCCGATTTCCGGCTGCGTCGGATGCGCTTGGTGATAAGCGTCAATGGCATCAATGTGATAATTCCAACCGCGCACGTCCGTCACGCTGTTCATGCCGGTGAATTGATTGCCGACGCTCGCCGCATAAGTCACTTCGCGGCTGGGGTCGAGACGATGAATCAAGTTTTGCATGGTGACTGCCACGCGTTTTGCGATGGACGAATTCTGGATAGGCTCTTCGTTGCCGATGGACCAGATGAAGACGCTCGGATGATTGCGGTCGCGGCGGATTTGAAATTCCAACTGGCCGAGATTGTCGGCGTCGCTGCCGACCGTGCGGCTTTCGTCCATCACCAACATTCCGAGGCGGTCGCACGCTTCGAGCAATTCTTCCGTCGGCTCGTTGTGCGTGGTGCGGATGGCGTTGTCGCCCATCTCCTTCAATTTGGCGACGCGAAAATACTGCAACGCATCCGGCAGCGCCCAGCCGACACCGGCGGCGTCCTGATGGTCGCAAGTGCCTTTGACGAAGTAAGGCTGGCCGTTCAGCAGAAATCCCTTGTCTGGATCAAACGCCAGCGTGCGGATGCCGAACTCGGTTTCAACGCGGTCAACAATGTTGCTGTCCACTTCAACGGTCGTGACAAGCTTGTAAAGTTTTGGATTTTCAGGCGACCAGAGGATTGGCGCGTTTGTGCATGGCATCATTCCATTAGGTGCAACATAAAAATTAAGATCACCAGCTACCCACGTTGCAGGAACCCCAGGCGGTATTCCGAGAATAAATCCAATTTCGTGTTCAAATTGAGAGTATGGATTAAGTTTCAGCTTTGTAATTGGTTCATTACCTTCGGGCTTGGAATCAACTTTGGAAATCAAATTGCCGTTCGGATCAAATAGATCATGATAAATAACTGTGACACAATCATTGGATTCAGAATTTAGAATTTTTGTTTGCACCACAATTCCCGCTACTTCAGCACCGTGGTAATTAGTGAGTTGGCTGTAAACAAACACCCCATCCGGCACGATGGCCACAGGCGCGGTTTTTTCCAGCCAGACATGACGGTAAATGCCCGCGCCCTCATAAAACCAGCCCTCGAACTGCGACGCATCCACGCGGACGGCCAGCACGTTCTTGCCGCCGTAATTGGCCACGTCGGTGATGTCGTAGCGAAAAGAATTGTAGCCGCGTTGCTGGCGGCCAATCAGGCAGCCGTTCAGATAAATCAAGCTGTCGCGATAGATGCCGCCAAATTCAAGCCAGAGCCGTTTGCCCAAATCCTCCTTCGGCAGCGTGAACGTGCGGCGATACCACGCGATGCTGTTTTGCGGATAACCGGGGCCGCGCGGTTTGTAGCCTTCGTTGCCGTTCGCGTTCCGGTCGAACGGCAGCGCCACCGCCCAGTCGTGCGGTAAATCTAGGCTCGTCCACGAGCTGTCGTTGAAGTTGGGTTTGGCCGGGCCGGTGCTGATGCCCAGGTTGATCAGTTCCTCGCCCGTGCCCCAGTCGTTGCCGAGGTGAAATTTCCAGCCGAAATCCATCAATAATTTTTCGCGCGGCGAATTGGTTTCGTCCGCAGCGAGTGAATGAATGGAAATCATCGCCGCGACCAAAAACGCGAGGCATCGCACCAGCCGGAGGGTCAAATTATTTTGTTTCATCGTCAGGTTTTTATTCGCATCCACTTGTCAGTCCGCGCAAAAACGAAAAGGCCGGACTGGCATCACAAATCTGCCGCGTTTTCGGGATGGAAAATGAATTTAACTTTCCGCACCGGATGCACAACAATAAAATTTGGCGGTGGCGCACTTGACGGTCTTGCATCGTCTGGCAACATGGAGAAACACAATGTCCCAATCCCAAAATTATTTGCGCTGGCCGCGCGAGGGCGCGAAAATATCCATCGGCTGATTGCAAATTGATCGAACCTCAACCCACAAAAAATGAAAGCCCAACTTCTTGCCGGATTTTTTTTGCTGGCGGTCGTCGCCACGCGCGCGGCTGATCAGCCGGGCACTTTCAGCGTCCTCGACTACGGCGCAAAAGGCGACGGCACGAACGATGACACCGCCGCCGTGCAACAAGCGGTTGACGCCTGCGCCGCGAACGGCGGCGGCCAGGTGATTTTGCCCGGCGGGAAGATTTTTCTCACGGGCGCGATCACGCTGCGCAGCGGCGTGGATTTTCACTTGGCGCGCGGCGCGGTTTTGAAAGGCAGTGCGCGCTGGCAGGATTATGGCGCGGCGGGATCGCTGTTGTTCGCGAAGGATGTGAATGACATTTCCATTTCCGGCGACGGCGTCCTCGACGGCAATGACCATGCCGTGTGGCAAAAACTTGCCGACGAACTGGCGGGCGGCGACGTGAACAAACCCGGCTGGTGGCCGCAATCGTTTTGCGGCGTGTGGTGGCCGTTTGGCCGGAGCGCGGCGGACAAGTCGCTTGTGCCCGGACGGCCGATGCAAATTATTTTACTTGGCTGTCACCAAGTTCGCGTGCGCGACATCACCATCCGCAACGCGCCGAGCTGGACGGTTCACACCATCGGCTGCGACGATCTGGTGATTGACGGCATCAGCATTCTCAACGACTGGAACGTGCCGAACAACGACGGCATTGACCTCGACCATTGCCGCAACGTGCGCGTGGCGAACTGCCACATTGACACGGCGGACGACGGCATCGTTTTGAAAAACACGCCGAACTTCGCCGGCTACGGTCGCGGCGAAAACATCACCGTCACCGGCTGCACCATCAAGTCGCGCAGCGCTGGTTTGAAGATTGACGAAATTTACACTTCGCCCGGAGTTCGCAATGTGGTTTTCGACGCGTGCGTCATCTATCAAAGCAATCGCGGTCTTTGCGTTCAAGGCCGCGACGAGGGTGACATTGAAAATGTTTTATTTTCAAACATCACGATTGAGACGGAGTTGCAACCCAGCAAATGGTGGGGTGCGGGCGAGGCGATTTATGTCAGCAACCGGCCGCGCAATCCGGGCACGAAGCTGGCGCATCTCCGGCAGATTCGTTTCAGCAACATTTTGTGCAAGGGCGAAAATGGAATTTATCTGCGCGGCAGCACGAACCAGCCGATTGAGGATGTCGCGTTCGACAACGTGCGCGTGGAACTGGGCAAGACGACGGACATTCCCGGCGGATTTTACGATGACCGTCCGATTGGCGGCGCGTCCGCCGGCGGACAGTTCAACGGAGTTTATAAAAATATCATCGCCGGAATTTTTGCGCGCGAGGTGGACGGACTGGCGTTGCGAAATATGCAGGTCGTCTGGACCGCGCCGAAAAATGAAATTTACGGCGAGGCGCTGGACCAAGCTGAAATTCAAAACCTGACCCTTGAAAATAATTCGTTTAGTTTGACGCCATCCACCAAATGAAAAACCTGAAATCCGTTTCCGCCGTAATTTTAATTTCACTCACCACGACCATGAGCCACAGCACACCTTTGTTTTCCGAACACAACCGGCAAGTGGACGCGCTGCTCGCGCAAATGACCCTCGACGAAAAAATCGGCCAGATGGTGCAGGTGGATTCCAGCGCGCTGAAAGACAAGGCCGACGTAAAAAAATATTTCCTCGGCTCCGTCTTGAGCGGCGGCAGTTCCGATCCTGCCACCGGCAACACCGCGCAGGACTGGCTGGACTTCGTCAACGAATTTCAAAATCAGGCGCTGCAAACGCGGCTGAAAATTCCGCTGCTCTACGGCATTGACGCCGTCCACGGCCACAACAACATTGATGGCGCGGTTATCTTTCCGCACAACATCGGCATGGGCGCGACGCATGATGCGAAACTCGTCGAACGTGCCGCGCGCGTGACCGCCGAGGAGGTTGCCGGCACGGGCATCCGCTGGGCGTTCGGGCCGTGCCTCGCCGTGCCGCAGGACGCGCATTGGGGCCGCACTTACGAAGGCTACGGCGACAACGCCGCGCTCGTTTCCGAACTCGGCGCGGCGGCGGTCACCGGCTTGCAGGGCAAAAAACTTTCCGCCGAGCCAGGTTTGGTGCTCGCCTGCGCGAAACATTTCATCGGCGACGGCGGCACGCAAAACGGCAAAGACCAGGGCGACACCGTTTGCGACGAAGCCACCTTGCGGAAAGTATTTTTGCCGCCGTATCGCGCCGCGATCAAGGCTGGCGTCGGCTCCATCATGGTTTCCTACAGCAGTTGGAACGGCGTGAAAATGCACGGCAATAAATATCTGCTCACCGACGTTTTGAAAAACGAACTCGGTTTCCAGGGCTTTCTCGTCTCCGACTGGGCGGCGATTGACCAGCTTTCGCCCGACTACAAAAACGACATCGAGCAGTCCATCAATGCTGGCCTCGACATGGTCATGATTCCCAACGGCCCGGACAAGCCGAACAACTACCTTGAATTCATTGACGATTTGAAATCGCTTGTCGCCGATGGAAAAGTTCCGCAGACGCGCATTGACGACGCGGTGCGCCGGATTTTGCGGATCAAATTTCAACTCGGAATTTTTGTATCCACCGCGACCGATCCGGCGTTGACCGCCGCCATCGGTTCGCCGGAACACCGCGCCGTCGCGCGCGAGGCCGTGCGTGAATCGCTCGTGCTGCTGAAAGATGAGAAACACATTTTGCCGCTCTCGAAAAAAATTAAAACGCTCGCCGTCGTCGGCGTGGCGGCGGACGATCTGGGAATCCAGTGCGGCGGCTGGACGATTGACTGGCAGGGTCGGCGCGGCAACGTGACACACGGCGGCACAACGCTGCTCGCGGCGATCCGCCAGACAGTTTCGCCGGAAACACAAATTACTTTTTCGCCTGACGCGGGCGATTTGAAAAATGCCGATGCCGTCATCGCCGTCGTGGGCGAACTGCCTTACGCCGAAATGAAAGGCGACCGCCGCGAGCTGAACTTGTCGGCGGCAGATCTGGCTTTGATTGCGAAGGCAAAAGCCGGCGGCGCGCCGGTCGTCACCATTTTATTTTCCGGCCGGCCGCTGATTTTGAATTCCGCGCTGGCCGACAGCGACGCATTCGTTGCCGCGTGGCTGCCCGGCACGGAAGGCCTGGGCATGACGGACGTTCTGTTTGGCGATTACAAATTCACCGGAAAACTTTCACGCAACTGGCCGCAATAATTTTTTCCGCACGTTTTTGTTTTGGCAAGCGCGCGGTTCGCAGATTAACTATCCGCCATGCAAGCTGTCCTTGATTATTTGAAACACAACCAGACCCGGTTCGTGGCCGAGTTGTGCGAACTGCTCCGTTTCCCCAGCGTCTCCGCGCAGCCGCAGCATAAAAAGGATTTGCTCGCCTGCGCCGAATGGCTGGTGAAACATTGCCGCCACATCGGGCTGGAGGCCGAAATTTGTCCGACGGCGGGACATCCCGTCGTGCTCGCCAAAACGCCGCGCCCGAAAAGCAAATCTCGTCGTCCGCACTACATGGTCTACGGCCATTACGACGTGCAGCCGCCGGAGCCGCTCGATTTGTGGCAGACGCCGCCGTTCGAGCCGCGCATCGCAGGCCGGTCGCTCTTCGCACGCGGCAGCACGGACAACAAGGGCCAGTTTTTTGCGCATCTCAAAGCCGTCGAAGCCTGTCTCAAGACCAGCACGCCGCTGCCGTGCGACCTCACGTTCGTCCTCGAAGGCGAGGAAGAAGTCGGCAGCGCAAACCTCGCAAAATTCCTCAAGGCCCGCCGCGCGGAATTGAAGTGCGACGCCATCATCGTTTCCGACACCGGAATGCCCAGCCCGAAACATCCCGCGCTCACTTACGCGCTGCGCGGCATCATCGCGTTTGAGATCAAGCTATGCGGGCCGTCGCGCGACCTGCACTCTGGCATTTTCGGCGGCGCGGTGGACAATCCCGCGATGGCCTTGAGCCAGTTGCTCGGCAGCCTGCGCGACAAAAATGGGCGTGTCGCCATTCCTGGATTTTACGACAACATCACGCCGTTGACGGCTTACGAGCGCAAAGAATTTTCCCGCCTGCCGACGAATGATTCCGAGCTGCGAAAATTGATCGGTGTGAAAAAACTGTTTGGCGAGCGCGGCTTCACCCCGACCGAACAGCGCAGCGCGCGCCCGACGTTTGAGATCAACGGCCTCACCAGCGGTTATCAGGGCAACGGCAACAAAACCATCGTGCCCGCGTGGGCCAGTGCAAAAATCACCTGCCGCCTGGTGCCGGCTCAAAAGCCCGCGCACATCCGTAAGCTCGTCTGTGACCATCTCAAAAAAATCTGCCCGCCGACCGTGCGGCTGGAAATCGAGGCGGGTCACGGCGCGGAGGCGTATCTGGTTTCGCCCACGAGCGCGCAGGCGCAGGCGGCGTTGCGCGCGTTGCGCGCAGCGTTCGGCCACGAGCCGGTGCTGATGCGCGAGGGCGGCTCGATTCCAATCGTGAACGATTTCAAGAAAGTTCTTGGCGCGGACACGTTGCTGCTCGGCCTCGGTTTGCCGGAGGACAATGCACATTCGCCCAACGAAAAATTCGACCTCGACTGTTTTGAAAACGGCCAGCGCATGAGCGCGTTGCTCTGGCAGGAATTAACGAAGGCCGGGGCGGCTTAAAAATTCACTTCGTCAAAGCCTTCAAGCGCTCCGCTTCTGCGTCCAGCCAGCCGGCCAGTTCCTTTTTCTGGCTGTCCGTGAGCCGCGCGTCGGCGTGAATGGCGGTGTATTTTTTCGGCGGCATTTCGTCGTAGCCGATTTTTTCGCTCATGTCCTCCAGCCGTTTCACGGCGTAATCGGGGTGGTCAGCCGGCCAGTCGGAGAGGTCCAGATTCGTGCGGCCTTCATTCACGTCGCTGGCGATCAGCCACGAGACCGGCGCGATGCGGCTATACCACGGCCACTTTGTTTCATGGGAATGACAATCGTAACACGCCGCGTGCAGCAGGTCGGCGACTTCCGGCGGCGGCACGCTCGTGGCCATCAGGTCGTGAATGACCGGCGGATTCGTGCGCGGCGGATTCGTGAACTGCAACAGGCCGAACGCCACGACGAGCGCGGCGAAAATCCATTTCAATTTTTTCTTCATGACATTTGATCTGATTGGCAAACGGACTATGCCGGGCGGTTTCCGCCAGGAAACCTTGAATCACGATAAAGAAGCGGACGGGATAACCAAGAGATTTTTGCGCCGCATCATGCCGCCACGCTGCCGGCGATGTATTGTTCCATCTGCTCGATCGCGGCGTTCTGCGCGGAAATGATCCAGTTCACGAGGTCGCCGATGGAGACGATGCCGACGAGGTGCAGTCCCTCGACGACCGGCAGATGGCGCACGCGCTTCTCGGTCATCAGCCGCATGCAATCTTCCACCGAGTCGTCCGGCGCCACGGTCAGGATTTCGCGGGCGATGACTTCGCGGACGCGCGTTTCCTTGGAGGTCTTGCCCATCAACGCCACCTTGCGTGTGTAATCACGTTCCGTGAAAACGCCGACGAGCCGTCCGCCGACCAGCACGGGCAGCGCCCCGATGTTTTTCTCGGCCATCAAACGGATGGCGTCAAAGACCGTCGCCTCGGGCGCGATCTGCCAGAGGGCGGAGCTTTTATGGTGCAGGATGGAACTGATGGGGTAATTGGTTTTCATAGGCTTGATGCTTTTATCCGCCTGTTTTGTTAATCTTGCAAGTAAAATCTTTTAATAGTGTTCGCCGACGGCCGGCGGCGGATTTGCTTCCATTCAAGGTATGAATCTGGTTTGATGCAGGTTCGCACCGGATGGTCCGGCGCAAACTGTCTACAAACCATGGAAACACTTACAACCGTCGTATTAAAACCGGGCGAGGCGGATCGCATTGTCGCGGGTCATCCGTGGGTTTATGCCGGGGAAATTCTCCGCGTCACCGCGCCCATCGCCGACGGTGAACTGGTGCAGGTCAAAGACCATCGCACGCGATTGCTTGGCGTGGGCTTCTTCAATTCAAAATCCAAAATCCACGTCCGCATTCTCGCGCCGGAACGTGTGGACGCGAACGAGAATTTTTTCGAGGAGCGCATCCGCGCCGCGCTCGCTGTCCGACAGAAGCATTTGCCGGCGGCAACCAGCTTCCGTGTCGTAAATGCCGAGAGCGATTTCCTGAGCGGCCTCATCGTGGACAAATACGAGGACGTGCTCGTCGTGCAAATTTCCGCGCTCGGCATGGACCAGCGCAAGGCGATGATTGTCGCCGCGCTGCAAAAAATCTTTTTACCGCGCGTCATCATGGAACGCAGCGATGTCTCGTCGCGTAAATTTGAGGGGCTGGCGGAATCCAACGGCGTGCTGTTCGGTGAATTGAACGGCCCGGTTTCCGTGAACTTGAATGGTTTGAAGTTTGAAACCGATTTGATAGGCGGTCACAAAACGGGAATGTATCTCGACCAGCAGGCGAATTATCAGGCGGTGTCGCAGTTTGCGAAAGGCGGGCAAGTGCTGGACTGCTTCAGCTTTCTCGGCGGCTTCGGCTTGCACGCGGCTCGCGCCGGCGCGGCATATGTCCATCTGCTTGATCAAAGCGCTGATGCGGTTGAAGCCTCCAAACGCAACGCCGCCGCCAATGGTCTCGCGGACAAATGTTCGTTCGACACGATCAATGTTTTCGACTGGCTCAAGAACAACACCGCCGTCAAACCGCACGAACGCGTCATCCCGCGCTTCGACCTCATCATCCTCGATCCGCCGTCGTTCACGCGTAACCGGGCGTCCGTGCCGGATGCGTTGCGCGGCTACAAGGAAATTCATCTGCGCGCGTTGAAGCTGTTGAAACCGGGCGGCACGTTGGCGAGCTTCTGCTGCTCGCACCATGTGGACGCCGGGCTGTTCCTGGACTCGCTGCTGTCGGCGGCGTATGACACGCGCCACATTTTGCGCCGCGTGGCGACCTACGCGCAAAGCCCCGACCATCCGATCATCCCGATGATTCCGGAGACGGAATACTTGAAGGGGTTTGCGTTTGAAAAGGTGCGGTGAATTCCACAGTTGACGCCCGCCGACGACGTGTGTATATCCATTGTAGATACTTTATGAACACAACCATTCAAATGTGGGGAAACAGCCTGGCCTTGCGGATTCCGCAGGCCGTGGCCCGGCAGATTCACGTCAGCAACGGCGACGACGTCGAGCTTCATGTGGACGCGGACGGGTTGCGGATTCGCCCCGCGCGCCGCCGCTACCAACTCGCCCGGCTCGTCGGTAAAATCACGCCCGCCAACCGCCACACCGAAACATCGTGGGGCAAATCCATCGGCAAGGAACTGTGATGAAAAGCCGCGCCTATGTGCCGGAACGCGGCGATGCCATCTGGCTCGACTTCGATCCGCAGGCGGGACGCGAACAGGCCGGCCGGCGGCCCGCCATCGTCTTGAGTCCGGCGACCTATAATTCAAAATCCGGGCTGGCGATCATTTGTCCCATCACGAGCCGCGTGAAAGGTTATCCGTTTGAAACCCCGTTGCCGGACGGGCTGCCCGTCAACGGCGTGGTGCTGGCCGACCACGCCCGGTCGCTCGACTGGAATTCGCGCCATGCGGAATTGATTTGTTCGCTTCCTGACGAAGTAGTTCATGACGTAGCTGCTAAAATCATCGCGCTCATCGCGGAAGATTGAAGCCCCGATCATCCGGTCATCCCGATGATTCCCGAGACGGAATACTTGAAGGGCTTTGCGTTTGAGAAGGTGCGGTGAATTGTTATACGCACGCGGGTAAATCTCCGAATTGTTTTCAAGATGTGCGGACTATTGCGATGACCGTGAAAGGTTATCAGACCTATTTGAAATCAAGCTCCTGCAACAACAGATCAAAATTGGTGTCTGTCATGGGCGACACATATTTTACCATAAGACTTCCGGTGGAATAGTCTGGCGAAATAACACCGGATTGAACAGGTGTGTCAAATTCAGTCACCGCCGCATCATAAGCGGCCAATTTCTTTTGTTCCCATTGAATGCCAGCAGTATTCATGGCTCTCGTTTCTGCGTTCTCATCCTTGAAAGTGACTCCGAGCAAACCAGAGCTTAAAATTTGGCGGTTATACAAGGTGGCCCTCATTAAAAGATCAATTCTTGAATGTGCTTCCACAGTAGAACTGTCATAAAGTTCATTTCGCTGTTTAATTGCCGTGCGCACCACTAGTTCAACTGCTTCTTTACTGTCGGTCAATTTTAACATTCCGGATAGCCAAACCAGTGAAAGCAATTTCAACCTTACTCCTGATATGACTTTATTAGTTTCTCGCCCTTTTGGTTGAAGAATAACATATTCCGGCCCGCCCGCTCTTGCATACAATACAACCCCATTATTCGTTGCTATTGGAAATTTTTCGGGGTTTAGGTTTACTTCTCTTTGATAAATTTGCAAATAATCGGTCATGGTTGACAAAATATTTGTATTAACCAATCGGGACGATTCAGCCTTATTCATTTTGCCAAGTTCGTCGAAAATCTTCCGAAATCGCCGGCTGGTCATTATGGTTTTGACGGTGATTTGGTCTAAATCTTTTGAAAACGGACTCTCAATATCGATTATTTGAGAATCAGGCATTGCGTTCATAAATAAGTAGTCGTTGACGTGATATAAATTATTAACGTCTTCTGCTGGCTCCGATGACCGGAGATCTGCTACTTGCTTGTTAATTTTATCAGCGTATTGCGGATTTATGGATTTTAATTGAAGGCTTCCAGCTGTCTTTTCTACTTTTGCGGCATAGGCGGGGATTACTGTTTTCAACTCATTTCGTGCCGTTTCATGCGCTGTGCGTTTATGGATGACAATTATGGCTATCCAAAACACTAATGTCACAAATAGAATGCAGACGAATAAAACCGTTGAGCGTTTCATAAAAATTATTTTAACACGTTCGGCGCTTGCTTGAAATGTTCTTCGGCCTTTTTTATGTCCGCAATGGTGCCGGTCTGAAACCATTGGCCGTGATGGGGCAGGCAGCAGAGGCGGTTTTGAGCGAGCGCCTGATGCCAGAGAATTTTGACCGAGAATTTTCCGTCGGGCGCATTGAGCAGAACGCGCGGATAGAGGATGCCAATCCCGGCGATGATGTAAGGCGCGTCCGGCTCGTTCCAGCCGATGGTGTTTTCGCGCTTGACGAAAAGATGATCCTCGCCTTTGTCATGGCCGACGGCTTTGGCCTTGGATTGCGCGAGCAGCAGGAAATCCATTTTCACGTCGTCCCAATTTCGCGCCAGACGTTCCAGCGCGGTTTCTTTTTCATCGAACCAGAGGATGTCACTGTTGATGGTGAAGAGCGGCTCGTTGCCCAGAAGTGGAAGCGCCTTTTTCAATCCGCCGCCGGTTTCGAGTGGTTCGGCTTCCTCGGAAATTTTGAAGCTCAAGCTTTTGAACGCGGACAAATAATCCAGTAACTGCTCCTTGTGATGCGAGACGTTGACGACGACTTCCTCGATGCCATAAGCGATCAAACGGTCGAGCGCATATTCGATCATCGGTTTGCCCGCGACCGGGACGAGCGGCTTGGGCATCCGCTCCGTCAACGGCTTGAGCCGCGTGCCGTAGCCGGCGGCGAGCACCATCGCTTTTTTAATTTTGCCGCGCATATCGGGCGAACCAGTTTTTCACGCCGGCCAGTGTGGGATGCCGGAGCGCTTCCTGCAACAGCCGTTCCACGCGCGGCGAATGAAGTTTTTTGTAATCCGGTTTCCCCCCGCGACTCAATTTTTCAAAAACCGCCAGCACGCGGGTGTGCCGCAAGGCCGCCAGAATCGCCATGGAAGTTTCAAATGCGTTCCGGTTAAGATTCGGAAATTGAGTGAGATAATGCGCGAGCATTTTTTCTTTGAGACCGGGCGGCAAATCGCGTCGCGCATCTTCGAGCAGCGACACCAGATCGTAAGTGACCGGCCCTTGATAGGCATCCTGAAAATCCAGCAGCCCGGCGCGGCGGATGCCTTCGCGTCCGGGCAGCAGCATCAGGTTGGCGACGTGATAATCTCGCAGCAGCAGCGTGACCGGAACCTGATGCGCGAGTGGCAGCGCCTCAAGCCAGACGGCTCGAAATTCCGCCCTGCCCTTTTCCGAAACCCGATGCCACGCCAAAAACAATTCGACATCCTCCAGCATTTTTCGCGGATGATACGCCCGCAAATCTTTCGGGATAGCGTGCGGATGTTTGTGCAAGGCGATCAAGACATCTGTGGCGAGCGTAAATAGTTTTTCCGCACTAAAATTGTTTTCAAGCAAATGTGAAAATGTTTCGTCGCCAAAATCCTCCAGCAACAGAAAACCATTTTCGTCATCACGGGTAAGAATTGCCGGGACACTGAAACCAAGCTGCTGGAGATGCAAATTGATTTGAACAAACGGCGCAACGATTTCGCGGACGCTGGAAGCGTCCATGAGGATCGCGGTTTGCCGGTCTTTTCGCAGGCGAAAGTATTTTCGCGCGGAAGCGTCGCCGGTGAGCGGTTCAACCGCCGCCGCCGCCCATTTTGTGCCGTGGCAAAATTGGGGCGGCAATTTCATTTCAGCAATTCGCGCTGCCAGTTCATCAATTCCGCCGCGTGCTTTTCCCAGTTGCGCGACAAATCGCCGAGCGTCGCCTTGCTGGCGATAAGCGTCGGGTCAATGGACAGTTCGTGCGCGTGGCGGTTGCGGATTTTTTCCAGTTCGCGGAACCGGCGGAATTCCGCCTCATTCGGGCGGTGAAATTTTGGCCGTAAAATTTCCGGATGCTTTGTGGCGGGAACCGCGAGTCCGGCGTTCACCGCCTCCAGCAAGGTTTCGCGGCGGCGCGGCGACATTTTGGGCGGCACGATGTTCTCAAACGGCTGCTGCGCGGCGGCGGCATCGCAGATGTCCACCATGCGCTCGTGGCTCAAGATAAAAAACGGCGGACGGCAGTAGGCGATGGCCTCCCGCTCGCGCCATTGCCACAGTTCGCGCAAAATCGCCAGCGCCGGGCGGTTCAAAATGGAGCTGCCCTTCACGCGCCAGACATAATCGGCGTCCACGACGGCCGGGCGCGAACATTCTTTGATCAATTGCGCGCAGGATTCCTGATGCCACGCGAGGCGGTTTTTCCGCTGGAGTTCGAGCTTCAGCTTGTCCGCAAGCGGCTTGAGATAGTGCGTGTCGTTGCGCGCGTAAATTTCCATGCGTTCGGTCAGCGGACGCTGCGCCCAGTCGGCCTTCTGCGAACCTTTGTCGAGTTTCACGCCGAGAAATTTTTCGACGAGCGCGCCCAGGCCAAACTGCGATTCGCCCAGAAGCCGCGCCGCGATCATCGTGTCAAAAATCGCGGACGGCGCGAACTGGTGATGTTTTTCGAGCAGCCGCAAATCATAGTCGGCGGCGTGAAAGATGAGTTCGTGCGCGTTGAACTCGTCGAACAGCGGCTGGAGGTTGATTTTCGCGAGCGGGTCCACCAGCACATCGCCGTCGTCGGTGCTGATCTGGATGAGGCAGACTTTTTCAGGATAGGCGTGGAGGCTGTCGGCCTCGGTGTCGAGCGCAAGCCATGGGGCGGCGCGGAGTTTCGGCAGGAGCGCGGCCAGTTTTTCATCGGTGTTTATCAAGCGAATATTTTTAACCACAAAGGCGCAAAGACACAAAGTTTTTTAGAAAATCTTTGCCAATGACTTTTGATTTCCGTTTAATCCCGGCATGAATCTTGCCATCGCCTTTGCCGGTTGCGCGGAAAAACACGCGCAAAAGACCGCCGTCTTTTACGGCGAGCGGGAAATTTCCTACGCGGAACTGCTCGCCCAGTCGGAAAAAGCCGCCGCGCTCCTGCAAAATAATTTCGGCGTGAAGCCCGGCGACCGCGTGGCGTTGTGGCTGAAAAACTGCCCGGAGTTTGTCGTGTGTGTTTTTGGAATTTTAGGCGCGGGCGCGGTGGTCGTGCCGGTCAACAATTTTCTCAAGCCCGCCGAGGTGAACTACATTTTGAACGACGGCGAAATTGATGTCGTGATCACGGACGCGGAACTGGGCGCGCACGCCGCCGAACTGAAAGCCGGCAGGCCGTCGCTCACGTTTTTTCAAATTGAAGAAATCGCCGCGCTCGCGCAACCCAGTTCACGGTTCACCATTCAGGATTCACGCACGGAAAAAGATCTGGCCGTCATCATCTACACGTCCGGCACGACCGGCAAGCCGAAGGGCGCAATGCTCTCGCACGGCAACCTGCTGCACAACGTCAACAGTTGCCGCATCGTCCTGGAATCCGTGCCGGACGACTGCCTTGCCGTGCTGCTGCCGATGTTTCACACTTACATGATGACGGTGGGAATTTTCCTGCCGTTCACCAGCGGCGGCTCGATTGTGCTGGTGAAATCGCTGCACCCGCCGCGCGCGATGTTGCAGGAAATTTTTTCGCGCCGCGCGACGATCCTGCCGGCCGTGCCGTCGTTTTACCGGATGCTGCTCGGCGCGCAACTGCCCACGCCGCAGCCCATCCGCATTTTCATCAGCGGTTCCGCGCCGCTGCCGATGCAGACGCTGAAGGAATTCGAGGAAAAATTCAAAGTGCCGCTCATCGAAGGCTACGGCTTGAGCGAGGCCAGCCCGGTTGTTTCAAAAAATCCGCTGCGCGGCGTGCATAAGGCCGGCTCCATCGGCATCCCGGTTGCCAATGTGGAAATGAGCGTGCAGGACAACGCCGGGAAAATGCTCGGCGCGAACGAGACCGGCGAAATCTGCGTGCGCGGCGGCAACGTGATGATGGGCTATTGGAACCAGCCGGATGAATCGGCGAAAGTTTTCCGCGACGGCTGGCTGCTGACCGGCGACGTGGGCCATCGCGATGCCGACGGCTATTATTACATCACCGACCGCAAGAAGGACATGCTCATCGTCAACGGCATCAACGTTTATCCGCGCGAGATTGAGGAAGTGATCTACCATTTTCCCGGCGTCAAGGAAGCGGCGGTCATCGGCGTGCCGGACACGCGGCGCGGCGAACAGCCCGTGGCGTTTGTCGCGGCGGCGGAAGGACAGACGCTCGACGAAAAGGCGCTGCACGAATTCATCCGCAGCAAGCTGGCGGATTACAAAGTGCCGAAACAAATCATCGTCCTGCCCGCGCTGCCAAAAAATGCGACGGGGAAAATACTAAAGACGGAATTGAGGAAGCAGGCGGCGGCGAAATGAATTGTTCAAAAAATCACACGCCGGATATGTCCGGCGCGACCTGATGTTGAAAGGTTCGGGCTTTCAGTTTAGTCGGCGGCCAGGCTGGCCGGATTGCTCCAGTCGCTTGGGCCGTGCGCGCCCGGCACATTGACATCGGCCAAAAACACAACCAGCCGGAACGAGAAATTGTTCCGGCGGTGTTTTTATTTCATTAACGCAAAGCGGCTTTTCAACGCGTCCGTGATGGGCGACAATGAATTGAAAAATGTTGAAAGTCAAAGACACGCTCCGCGCCACCGTCCATTTGAGTTTCGATGGCCGGGTGTTCAAGGCGTATCATGGCGCGGATGCGGCCAGACGCTTTGCCAACGAGGTGCGCGTGCTGCGCCATCTGGCGGCGCAGGGCTGCGACTTTGTCCCCCGCCTGCTGGAGGCGGATGAAAAAAATCTCCGCATCGTCACCAGCAACTGCGGCACCCGCGTCGAGCGCATTGACGACGAACGGGCCAAAAGGCTGTTCGCCGAGCTGGAACAATTCGGCGTGCGCCACGACGACGCCGATCCGCGCAACATCACCTACCGGTTTTTTGACGGGCGGTTTTGTTTGATTGATTTTGAGTTCGCCACCATTCTATCCGAATCCAAAATTGAACCGAAATGAAACGCCAGCCGCCCCGCCCCGCCAAAAAAACCTTGTCGTTGGAATGGTCCGGCTGCTCGGACACCGGCAAGGTGCGCAGGAACAACGAGGATTCCTTTCTCGGCCTCCAGTTTGACGCGCGGGAGATCCACCGGCTCGGAAAATTCGGCGCGGCTTCGCTGGCAAAAAACGATTTCACCTTCGCCGTGTGCGACGGGATGGGCGGCGCGCAGGCGGGGGAATTTGCGAGCAGCATCGCCGTTGAAAAAATCACCACGCTGCTGCCGCGCGCGTTCCAGCAGTCCGCCAGCGGATTGAACGCGGGCTTTGCCGACGTGCTGGCGGAGCTGTTTGCGCAAATCCATCGCGCGCTCGTCTTTGTGGGCGGCAGTTACGAGGAATGTCACGGGATGCAGACCACGATGAGCCTGTGCTGGTTCACGCCGGGCTGGATGTATTTCGGCCACATCGGCGACAGCCGGATTTACCACCTGCCGAAGGGGAAAAAAAACATCCGGCAGCTCACGCACGACGACACGCACGTCGGCTGGCTGCTGCGCCAGGGACAAATCAGCGAATATGCGGCGCGCACGCATCCGCGCCGGAACGTGCTGCAACGCGCGCTGGGCGGTGAAAACCAGTTTGTGGAACCGCAGGCCGGCGCGGTGGCTTATGAACGCGGCGACATTTTTCTGCTTTGCACGGACGGGCTGGTGGACGGGGTTTTCGACGGGCAACTGGTTGAAATTCTCCGCGCCACCGGAAGCTCCGCGCAAAAACTGGTCGAGGCTTCCGTAAAAAATTCTGGCCGCGACAACACCACGGCGCTGGTGGTGCAGGTGGTTTAATCATCCTCGTGCTCCTTCTCGTTCTCGTCCTCGATTTTTCTCCCGATTACGAGGACGAGGAGGATTTGAAAAGCAAAAACGGCGGGCAACTTC
>Ga0224554_1001058_pt1 | contig 19128 bp, 21 predicted proteins | sample 714S22024metaG_FD_180666 | JGI IMG/M metagenome (GOLD analysis project Ga0224554, IMG submission 180666) | Peat soil microbial communities from Stordalen Mire, Sweden - 717 S2 20-24 | ecosystem: Environmental > Terrestrial > Soil > Wetlands > Peat | place: Sweden: Norrbotten County, Stordalen...
CGTACAAATTGAAAGGTTACACCGCCTTTATTCTTTTTACACTCTTTTTGATTTTACCCCCTCAACCCATCTTTAAAAGACTTTCGATACTATGTTGTGGCATTAAGTTGGAATCGACAATCATACAAGTTCTCGTATCCAGTATGCGCAAAACATAAGAGAATATGTGATTTTATAGACCAACCATTGCAATTTTATTCGATTTTGGCTTCTATAATGGTTGGTTTCTTTTTATGGGCAATATTCATTTTATTTTTCTTTTTATTATTTAGATTTCTTGGATTAGAAAATATTGCCAAAGATGTAATTATCCCATTATCTAGTGTTTTAGCTATTGGATTGGTATCGGCTTATTATATTTATGCGATATTCTTTCCCTCTGTAGTAATTGAGCCGTTGTCTGAATACTCAATTAAAATATTCATAAGAAATGAGGAATATTTTTATGATTTTAAGTTGCTCAATATGGATAATGTATTAGAATAAATACGCACCGTGATAATAATAAGCGTTCTAGGGGCACCATACTAATTATGATACAAATCTCTCAATGTAGATAACTGAAAGGAGATGAATATGGGGTCAGTTAAACTGAGGATGAGTGAAAATTTACGAATTAAATGGCCCGATCAATGTGCAGCGTGCAACAATCCTTCTACGGATAGTGCTACAACGAGCATAACAAATACTACAAAATTTAGATATTATGTCGTAGCAATGAGTTTCACTCACCAAACATATAGCTTTTCATATCCTGTATGTAAAAAACATAAAAGATTATGTAATTTATTAGATCAGTCTGCTAAAAGTTCATTACTTAATAATACGCTAGTCTTTTTTTTCTGTGTTCTTATTTTGTGGTTAATTTTAAATTTTCTTTTTTCTTCTACATTAAAAATAATTGGATTAGAAATAATAGACCAAAATTCCATTGATTATTGGTCGTTTATGTCGTCTCTTGTAGTCGCTACACTTTTAATAATTTATTCGTTTTTTCTTAAGCCAGTTAGAATTTCAAACCTCTCTGAAGATTCAATGGAAATAAGCATAAAAAACGATAAATATTTGAATTATTTTAAGGCTCTCAATAACGAGCATACGATAAAATGAATAATTCTACATTAATATTAAAATATTGGAAAAAGCGAAGTTCGTATATTAATTGTTAGGTCATTAAAATGAAACGAAACCCACAAGAGAAATTTGTAGTCCTCTATGATACAGCGAAGAAATGCCTTTTAATTCTCGACCATCTATATGCCGATCTCGAAAACGGGACAAATCAGGCAAGAGACGCAGCCAAAATAAAGAAAGATCCCTCGATTGTTATTAGCATCTATATCTCTGCGTTAGGGCTAATAGACTATTTCCATCGCGTATATGAAGTCGTCTCCGCTATGACCTTGATCAGAAAAGATCAGCCTGAACTGAAAAAACTGACAAAAGCAATCGCACCAGTTAAGGAATGTCGAAACTACATGCAGCATATGCGCGGCGACTTAATGAAGAATGATTCCATCGACTATCCAATACTGGGAGCAATATCTTGGATTCATGAAGGCCGCAACTATACTCTCTTTTCAAATCAAGCTACGCAGAGTTTTAGCTTGCCAGGCATAGCTTACGACCGTTTTACCGAGAATTATGTTTGCAAATATCAACTCATTGTCGGGGGACACGAAATACGACTTGACACCGTCTATGGAGAGGTAAAGTCGTTCTGGGCGTGGCTCGAGAAATCTGTCGTAATAGAACCGTCACACATAAAGGACTATGCATGGGGCAATCCTATGATTATATATTCTGAATTCAAGAAGAAAACATAACACATCAATACAGCCGATCGCTACGCTCCGGTTGATTTTTTCGTTGCACCTTTCAAATCGTAATTCACAATGTCAAGACTTTTCAAAGTTGTTTGTTAGTAGAATAGCAATTGTCAAGACACATCTTTATTGGATATAATGAGCCTTGATTTTTACCCTAAGGGCAAAAATCTTAGAGCGAATTATCCCACGTCGCTTCCCTGCCAATCCCGATAAGTCGTGGATTGGCGGTATAATTCCTCTTGCGCTTCGAGCGTCACTATCGCTTTGGGGACAAGTTCGACTAACGCTTTAAACTTCACTTCGTTTATGAATAAGGTGTCACTAATCCCACGTCGCTACGCTCCTGGGATAATTCGACTTACGCTTCGAGTCCCCATTCGCTTTGCTCAGGGGATAGTTCGTCCTACAAATTTCAGTGTGCTTCGCTTCTGAAATTTGGGACTCACTACTTCGTTTCACTCGCTCTCAGCGAGTCTCATTAATAATTTTCGGCTAAAACCTCATAATACGATTGCGGGTGTTTACAAGCGGGACATTCTTTGGGCGCTTCCGGTCCTTCATGTACATAACCGCAGTTGGTGCAGTGCCACTTCACAGTTGTTTTCTTTTTGAAAACTTCATTACCGGCAATATTGGCGATGAGTTTCCGGTATCTGCTCTCGTGGAATTTTTCTACCTTGGATATTTGTTCAAAAGATATAGCCACTTCGAGGAACCCCTCTTCCCTGGCAATTTTGGCAAAATTAGCGTAGAGGGTAGTCCATTCCATGTTTTCACCGGCGGCCGCAGCTTCCAGATTACTCTTGGTATCTCCAATAACACCGGCTGGATAAGCGGCCATGATTTCAACATCTCCACCCTCAAGGTGTTGAAAATATATTTTTGCATGTTCTTTTTCATTTTCCGCCGTTTCTAAAAAAATATTGGCAATCTGCTCAAAACCTTCTTTTCTTGCGGTACTGGCAAAGTAGGTATAACGATTTCTTGCCTGTGACTCACCGGCAAAAGCCGCCAATAGATTTTTTTCCGTTTTTGTTCCTTTAATTGATTTAGCCATTATTCTTCTCCTTTCTTTACTTGTTTGCCATATATTATATACTCCGCACAAACTTGTCAATCCCGCGACCTGGAATCGATTCCATGTCGCGGGAGGTCGCATCATCCGTGATTTAACCGATAAAATCAAATATATTAAAAAATATGTTAATTTTTAACCTGATTTGTAGTAATACTATTTTTAAATCAAAGATGATATCGAGGCGGCAAGGAGGAGGCGACGAGGCGTATTATATACGCGTGACCTTCAGGTTATACGTTGAGGAAACCGACAACGCTGCCAACAAAGATAGCGCTTTGATTTAGAATTAGTATAATTAGAGGAGGATTTTCTCATTATGGCCACTGTAATGCCGGAAGCGGAACATGTACAAAAAGCAATCAAATGGATATCCACAAATTTAGAGGAGAATGACAATCAAACTCTGCCTTCGCTTATAGAGAAGGCTGTCTTTAAATTTGACCTGTCTCCTAAGGACACAGAATTTTTAATGAATTTCTTCCGAGATCGTGCTCGCGGGAAATAGGATAAAATTTACATACGTTGAGGAAACCAATAATCCCGGCCTGCGCCGGGGCAGGCTGTGCTAACAAAGATAGCGCTTTGATCGGAAGCGCATTACTTTAAGGAGAGCGCATAAATAAATATGACCTTACCTTAACGAGAATTTTCGCCAGTATGGCGAAAACTTCCTTTAGGATTGGCATTATTTATTTTTTAGTAATTCTCTAATATCGATAAGCAACTCCTGATCCTTCGTCAGCGGCGGCGGAATTGCGGCTGCTTCTTCTTTTTTATTCTTCATGATCATCCCGATAAATTTGACAATGAAGATATATAAAGCCAACGCAACAATCAAAAAGTTGACGATTTCTCCAATAAACAATCCGTAAGGAACATCCTTGCCGTTGATCACCCATTTCCAGCCCAGATAACCCTGCTGGCCGGGCATGATAACGCTTACCAGGGGCATAATGATTTGTTTGACCAGAGAATCGACAATTTTGCCGAATGCGGCTCCGATGATCACACCAATGGCCAGATCAACCACATTACCCTTGAAAGCGAAATTCTTGAACTCACCTAACATTGCGGAAACTTTTTTCCTGGCGCCCATGTTTTCTCCTTTCGACATTTTTTTACTATTCGATTTTGGACATTTCTTCGTAAATCCTCAAATCGATCACACTAAAAAAACTGTCATATTGCTCTTTCTGTAACAGGCGCCGTATTTCCCAGCCTGTTTCCGTCTTCTTCTCAGTAGTCACGGCAAGGATCACCTCGCATTCTTTCCAGTTGAGCCGCTGGACACGAGCGCTGGCTTTTGTCCGCCAATCACCCGAAAACACATAATCTGAATCGACCCGGTGATTCTTCTGATCTATGGTGACATTAGCGCCGATATTTTTTTCTTTAAAAACACCGGCAATGGCTTTGAGAATAATTTTTTCGTTGGCTTCATATAAGTGACTGTATTCATCGGGCTTGGATATAACAACCCGCCCAATGGCCGCACCACAGGACACTAGATTCACAATAATGACAAAAACAATTATTAAACGAACGGACAAAAAAATATGTTTAACCATGGCAGCGATCTCAAAATGTTTTATCGTCTTTATTTGTTATTTCCATTTACCCACCAATCTCCTTTTTCTTTAAACCACCATTGGCAGGAATCTGTTTTAGTAATTCTTTCGGACAGCTTTTTTCCGTTTTCCGTACTTAATCTTTGCAGCGCAAAGTTTATCCACTCTTCCGAATATTTATTTCCCAGATCACCGCATTCTTTTAACTGCAGGATAAGAGCAATTTGATCGGCATCCCGGGCAATTAATGCTTCTTTGGTCTCTTTCGCATTAAATTCTTCGATCGCCGACCGGATATCGCCGCCGAAAAAAAGGCCGTCCGTTAATTCTTTAACGGCTTTGGCTTCATCCACATCCACATATTTTTTATTGACATAGTTCATATCACCGGTGCGCGCTTCCGGCAAATCGTGAAGAACACACATTTTCAACACTCGCGGCTCATCAAGCGAATCGTCCATTTTACAAAGAGTGTAACCGACAAATACAGTGCGCAAAATGTGCTCGGCTACCGATTCCCTGCCGCTACCCAGAAACTGATAACCACTGCGCGGGGTTCTGCTGAGCATTCCGACTTCAAACAAAAAATTGACAAGACTATCCATTGGATTCCTTCTTCAATATCTTGATCCGATTGGCCATCATTTCCGATGTCTTCGTAAGTTGTAATTGAAGTGAAGCAATACTGTCCGGCCGCATACTAACGATCCTGTCCAATTGTGCTTTCCAGTGTTCCAAAAGAGTGATTTCATGTTCTTTTAATTTCTTTTCAAAACGATCTTGATACTCTTTGATAAAAGCGGCGTTTGAATCCTGTGATGCCATTTTGCATCCTCCTTCGTATAATTCCGCTGCATTATATCATTCACATCCAAACATGCAACAAACAATTTGTACCAAGTTGCTTTCAAAAATTAAAATATGAATTTTTGAAAGCTTACTTGGTATTATACCCGGTAAATCAACCTTTTAATATCCGATAGCTAATTGGTATTATCAAATGATAATTTGACAGACTCTTTTAAATACTATAAATCACGGGGTCGGATATCGTAACCTCCTGCTTTGGGTGGGATAATTCAACTAGTAAATATTACGGTGCTGCGTTTGTAATATTTGAGTTTCATTAATTCGTCCAGCAAGTTTCAGTCGCAGATGACCTCGCGTGACCTTTAGGTTATTAGGTTACGCGCTTTGCTTCTGAAACTTGGGACTCATTATAACTTACAAAGATGACTGCGCTACGCTTGTCATCTTTGAGTCTCATTAATTTATGGAAAATATGGGTAAATAAAATATGCAAGCCAAACCAAAACCTGAAGATATAGCCGGTGGACAAGCGATTATTGAAGGCGTTATGATGCGTCACGGCAATAAAATCGCTGCAGCAGTAAGAAGACCGGACAAGCAAATTGTTTTCCAGGAGCGTGAATATATTCCGCTGACCAAACGTTATAAGATACTAGGATGGATGTTTGTCCGGGGAACCATCACTTTATTTGAAATGATGATGATCGGGATTCAATGTCTGATGTTTTCGGCGGATGTAGCCCTGGCCGAAGAAGAAAGAAAACCTAAAAGCTGGGAGATGTATCTTTCATTTGTCATCAGTTTCGCCGTCGCCATTTTTTTCTTTGTCGTTGTGCCGGCGTTTTTCTTTACCAAAATAAAATTTTATATCGACAATCTGTTTTTATTAAACATTCTGGAAGGCTGCGTTCGCCTGGGCATCTTTCTTTGTTTTCTGGCCGCCACACTCCTCATGGCGGATATGCGGCGTGTTTATATGTATCACGGCGCCGAACATAAAACCGTGTTTGCCTGGGAACATGGTCTGGAATTAACTGTAGGAAATGTCAAAGAGTTCTCCACCCGTCATCCCCGCTGCGGAACAAGCTTTATTCTTTTTGTGATGATTGTTTCCATATTGGTCTTTTCTCTATTAGGGCGTCCTGACTTCATACATAGAGTAATCTATAAAATTTTACTCCTTCCCGTTGTTGCCGGCATTTCTTATGAAGCGATCCGCTTTACCGGAAAATACAGCCACTCCAAACTGGTGCAGGTGATGAGCTGGCCTGGATTAATGCTCCAAAAAATTACAACAAGAGAACCATCCGATGATCAAATTGAAGTGGCCATTGCCGCGATGAATAAAGTAATTTGAAATTAAGTTACCCACAAAAAAAGTGGAGCCCCGCCGACAGGAGTCGGCGGCCCAAAAATTTACCTTTGGCTCAACGAGCCGAAGGATACTTATGCGACATCCCGTAGCAGAATGCCCCCCGACAAAATCGGGGGGCATTCTGCGTAGTGGGTAAATCCCGATTCCTAAAATATTTAATTTTGATCAATATCTTCACCTTATTATTATTAAATTTTCTTGCCACACCCCATATAAAGAGTTGACTTTTCATGCCAATTGAATTAATCAAATAAAAACCAATTAATATTTTTCACTCTCTAAAACAGGGGGAAGTCAATAATGATTAAGCGGTACGTTTTGGTCCTGATTGTGATTATTGTTTCATCTGCCTTGGTTTATCAACCGGTAGCGGCGAAGGAAGACACGGCCCAAATAACACTTAAAAAAACAGCTGTCTCCCAAAAAAAATTATACACTTACACCGTAAAAAAGGGGGATATTCTCTCGACTATCATCAGAAATATTCCCGGCATTACCGAAGAAGACATATCCAATAATTATCAGCTTATAAAAGAGCTTAATCCCCATGTACCTGACCTCAATAATCTCGAGGTTGGACAATCTCTGGTTCTCCCCGGAAAACCCTTTACAGAATCAGAAGGAAAAGACACAACCACAGATACTTCCAAAATTTCTTCCAGCATGGGAAAACATTATAAAATAAAAAAGGGAGACACTTTAATAAAAATAATTTACCGCGAACTAAAAGTTAGAACCAGTATTTTAAAAACGCTTAAAATTATCAAATCAATTAATCCAAGCATCAGGAATATTAATAAAATTTATGCCGGCAATATTATCAAATTACCCGGTAAAACTATCTTTGTCAAAACTACAGAGGAAACTAAGGCCGTTGCGCAAGAGGTAGTTAAACTTTCAGAAAAAACAACTCAACCGGAAAAGATCATTGAAATAAAAGAAAAGAAATTTATGCCGCCGGAAGCCCGCCTCGCTGTGCTTAAACAAGTTATCACCCAGATGAATGGATCATCAATTACTACCACAGGCAATTACTACCTTCCCATCCCCAAAACCGGGCAGGTGACAATTGATTGCTCTAAAATTCCAGTAATTGAATTTGACGATAATACAATGGTATTTCTTGATCTGGAAAATCGTGCCCATAATAATCTAAAAAAGATGATCAGTAATAATTGGGCAAATTACTATTTAGTTAAAGTGAACAAAAATGATGATGTCATCGCCATCTTAAAAAAAGTTATCAATACCACCAAAAGTTACAGCATGACTAAAAGTGAAAAGCCCATAATGATAGGCGCTTACCCACCGGTTGAAGTAATTGTCGACTGGGTAATTGTCAATACTATTCCAAAACAGGCAAAACCAGTAAAGCAAGGATTGCGTCTGGTTTATGAAAATAATTTGCTGCTACCCAAGTCAATCAAAAACTATTCTCAAAAAAACGGCTTAATTATTACTGAAATTTCCGAGGAAACAGGCATAGTTGGAAAACCGGAAGAAGTTTATTCTTTGCCGCCAATACCGGTTTTCCCTACAACATCAGCCAAAGATTTTTCTTATGCACTGGTTTCCAGTTTAGGATTGAGCGCCGAAAAAGACGTTGATATTCAAATGTTCGACACCGTACAAGACGGCTTTAATTTGTCGATTAAAGCCGATGTTCTGATAAAAAATGAAAATAAAAAATATATTATCTATTCGCAGAGCCTGTCCCCGCAATTCGCCAATTCGCTGAAACAAGCCGGTAACGAACTCATCTTTGTTAACGATAACGATGATCCCAAAAATATCATGGAAAAGATTTTGCACGGTCTTAATATTTCTTTTACTTCCGGCGATTTTACGTTTTCCGGAGCGGAGAAAAATCAGGCGCCTTATTCTTTAAACTTTATTGGCACTAAGATTAAGACTGATAAAGATTTGTACGTTATTGATTTTGATATTGATCAGGAATTACGCGGTTTACTGCAGGAGGTATGGTCCGCTAATATCGCCAAATATTGATGATACCGCACGCGTGACCTCCTGAGATCTCGCGCCACATTCAACCTTCAGGTTATCTGCGGGGCACGTATATGCATAGTCTCCCCGAAATTTACCGTCAGGTTGCGTTTCATCTTTTTTCACTGCCGCCTATTCTCCGTAATATATATTAATTATAATTATTTGAATGGATTTATTTATGGTTAAAGCTATTGCCCTTTTTTCCGGTGGATTAGACAGTATGTTGGCTGCAGAGCTCGTTCGCAGGCAAAACATTGAAGTGCTCTGCCTAACATTCACAACGCCTTTTTTTAACTCACAAAAAGCGCAAGCCGCGGCAAAGCTTTTAAATCTGCCTCTGTCTATTGAAGATATCACTGTCGAACATCTTAAGATGCTTAAATCTCCCCGCTATGGCTATGGCAGGAACATGAATCCCTGTATCGATTGCCACACCCTGATGCTGAAAATTGCCGGAAAAAAAATGAAAGAAACCGGCTTTGATTTTATTATTACCGGAGAAGTTCTCGGCCAGCGTCCCATGTCACAAAACAAACAATCCATTTATGTTGTCGCTAAAAATTCCGGCTATGCTGACCACATTCTACGCCCTTTGAGCGCAAAGCTCCTTGATCCGATAGAGGCGGAAAGAGATAAAATAATTGATCGCTCGCAATTACTTTCTATTCAGGGACGTGGCCGCAAAGATCAAATAAAACTGGCTGCCGCCTTTGGCATCAAAGATTATGCGCCGCCGGCAGGAGGCTGCCTGCTTACCGATCCCCTGTTTACACGCCGTCTACGCGATTTATTTTCGCATCAGGAAGACCATGATATTCATGATCTCGACTTATTAAAATACGGACGCCATTTTCGCACGGATGGTCAAGGCAAAATTATTGTCGGCCGCAATAACTTCGATAATGAAAAAATACGTGAATTTTCGGCTGATGATGATCTTGTTCTGTTTATGGCTGATTTTCCCGGACCTCACGTCGTAATACCGCACGGAAATATTTCCCTTTTGCCACTTGCGGCAGCACTCTGCGTTCGTTACAGCGATGCCCCCAATGATCTGGAAGCGGAAGTGGTTTGCCTACACAAAAATTTATCAGAGATAATTAAAACCAAAGCGGCTGCAAAGGAAGATTGCGAAAGATGGATTATTTAATTAGTAAATGATTCTTGCTTTATTTGGTTAAATGTTCCGGCCGTAAAAGATCGTTAACAGTCTTCACCGGGTTGAAAACAATGATGGGCAGTTCGACAAACACGGTATTCCAGTAAGCCATGCCGCCGTTCCAAAGACCGGGTAATTCCAGTGCTTTCAGAGAGCGTCCCTTTTCATTTTTCATAGTAATTAAATAAGCATCAGGATTTACATAATTATCCAGATTGAATTTTTCTCCCCGGTAATTTTTCGTGCAACAGACCAGATCCACCGGATTGAAATATTGCGCGGCCGACCATACGGCCATTTGTTTCGGGCTGTTTTTGTCCACGTGCCCGCTTTCAACAATCTGCAAGGTTTGACTGCCATTGCGCTCGTCAACCCAGAATGGAGCTCCGCCCGGTTCACCTTCGTTTCTCACCATCGCGCAGACACGCAATGGCCGGTTCAATGAAGAAAATATGATTTGCTTTTGAATCTTCAGGGATTGTCGCGGCATACTGTGCGGGAACACGATATTGATCCTCCGAGAACAATAATTTTTGATTTTATCAATTTGCTTGGATTCAATTTCATTATTTTCCATCTGGCGTAAAACAGCAAATATTTCCTGTTGAGTCTGCAGGGCCAATCCTCCCAACATTTTTTTATAGGGAAGAATTTTTCTCAATAGTTTTTCCGGCACAATGTTATCTATATTTTTTATAAAAATAAAATCGGCGTCAAGATTCTGTAAATTTGTCAGCAAAGAACCATGACCACCGGGTCGGAAAATGAGATTGCCTGCGGCATCCCGCAACAACAGATTATTTTCATCAACGGCCAGCATATTCGTCGCTGACGACTGAACAGATAAAGATATTTTATATTTTATCCGGCACAGGTTTTTGTACGCAGACTTTACAGCTTTAATTTTTTCAGCAACATCTTTTTTATGTTCCTGAGAAATCGTGAAATGCAGATGGCAAACATCGCCTGCGCCTCGAACATATTGAACAGCCTCAAACAAATGTTCTTCCAAAGCGGTACGCGCCTCTCCTGCGGAATAAAGATGAAAGGGAATCAACGCCTTGGGCAGCCAGCCGAAATTCAATCCCTTGGCCGACAAAATATAATCCAGTAAACCTTTGATATTTTTTTTCTCAATGAATTCAGAAGCGCGTTTATTTTGCTTGATCAGGGAGTAAAAAGGATACTTTTTTAAATTACGTAAGAATGATTGATTGAGCGACGGAGAGCCAAATCCGTCTTTTTCCAGGGCCGAAAACCATTCGGCAAACATGCGGCTGGCGGCGCCGGAAGCCGGAACAAATTTAAGCAATTTGAATTTTCCCGCTTCCCTTTCGTAGAGTTTAATCAATTCATCCATTTCGGTTTTTTGGATTGATAGGATTCCATCATTAATTGCGCAGGGGCGATTCAAGTTCAGATAATTGGAACCATGACGATATGATTCCATCTGCTTTTCCGCATCAAGTGGAGTCAAACCTAATTTTTTTATTCGCCGGAGATCATTTTGAGTGAATAAATTTAATTCTTTCATGTTTTCCGTATCTTTAGTTACGTTTTACTGCAACTACTAAGGTTCTTTTGCTTTGGTCTTTGCACTGTAGAATATAGTCTATATTTATTTAACATCAAGTTTTTATATTGGCAAGAATAAATCACGGGTATTAAACCCTCCGCTGCGCGGGATAATTCGACTAACGCTTCAAACTTCACTTCGTTCGTTTTCATTGAGTCTCATTACAACTTACCAATTCCGCTGCGCCCATAGTGACCTTTAGGTTATTCGCTTTCGGAATTGGAGTTTCAACAATAAGCGCAAAGCAATTGTATTGTCTTGCCGGAAAAATCACGGGAACCCCAAAGCAAGCTTTGGAAACAGATACCGCAGCAAGCTGCGGGGTATTAATATAGTTCCACTTAGCTTCGCACATGGGATAATTTGACTAACGCTTCAAACTTCACTTCGTTCGTTTTCAGCGAATCTTATTACAACTTACAGATATTACCGCACTGCGCTTGTAATATCTGAGTTTCATTAGAATTTGAGTTTCAACAATAAATGATTACGTCTGTGATCAATATTTTATAGATATACAAGAATTATTGCCCTGCACTCCCTCTAAAAAAGGAAATTCTTATCACATTATTTTCAAACAAAGATTAATGTTTGTCCGCAAAATTGTGATAAAATATGATCGGGGTATTTGAAGGAATCATTTAGTCCTACCTTTCAGAAATCGGAGACGTAATAGAATGAATGCCTGTATCTTCAAAGTGGAGACAACAGAGGTTTGATTATAGCCAATGTTATGCCCGGAAACAAAAGTCGTGATCACATCCTCGGTTTGGAAACGGATATCCAAAAATCCATGGAATCTGGATTCCCACGCCTTTTCTTCACCAGCCGGCTCGAACAACACTTTCTCGCCGACACCCTGAATGCCCGCAAAAATCGTTTTTTCATCATGGGAGTAATAACTATCTTTATCTACAATCTCTTCCTTATCACGGATAGGGAGATGCTTCCTGATGTTTATCTGACGGCCTGGAAGATCCGATTGGGTATTGTCACCCCTGCCATGGTAATATGTCTATTCATAATGCGCAGGTGAGCATTTGTCCGGTTTCTCGATTTTTTCGCCGACTTCCTGCTCATCCTGGCCTCCGCCAGCATCAACTCGTCCTGGAACTGAGCCATCATCCCAATGTCGTGCACTACCACACTGGCGTCATTCTAATCGTCATGTTCGGCAATATCGTCGTCCGCCTCCGGTTCTGGCATGCCTTCTGTGTTTCGTGGTTGACGTTTCTCTTCTACGTCCTGACAGTGTCCTGGATCACACCCATGCCACCGCCGGTGATGATCAACAGCAGCGTCATGCTGTTTTCCGCCATTATCATCAGTCTGATTGCCAATTATCAGATGGAAAGAGATCTATGCAGTAATTATCTGCGCAACCTTCTGACGGAGATTGAAACGATCCGACTGGAAAAGGCAAAAGATGAACTAGAGCATCTATCTTCCTGCGATGTACTGACGGGGCTGGCCAACAGGCGTCATTGCGACGCCTTCTTGGATACGGAATGGCAGATGGGTATTCGATATCGAACGCAACTGTCCATACTTTTTCTGGACGTTGATGATTTCAAGGCCTATAATGACCACTATGGTCACCAGGCCGGAGATATCTGCCTTCAGAAGATTGCCACCATCATCAATGAATGCGTCCGTCGTCCTCATGACCTATGCGCGCGCTATGGGGGCGAAGAATTCATCGTTCTGCTGCCTAACACTTCCCAGAAAAACACCTTACAGGTTGCTGAGAAAATCAGGAAGAGTGTTGAGTTGGAAAATATTCCCCATACGTATTCACGAGTCACTCTCCACATCACTATCAGTATCGGTGTTGTCAGCATGATACCACAAGCTGGGCTTAACCAGAACTTACTGGTCGAAACGGCTGACAAGGCTCTCTACAATGCAAAAAAAATTGGGGAAAAATCAGATCCAGGTATTTACCCCCATGGATGATCCTTCCTGACAATATAAAATATGGATGAAGCAGGGATGCTCACCCTATGCGATTTCAGTTTTTAAGGATTCTCTTGACAATAAGACCGAAATTCCTATAGTTCACAAATACAGAAGTAATGTCCTATCAATAAATGATATGAAATGGAATACGAGAGGGTATACACAGACGAAGACTGAAAACGGAACATTATAGGAAGGAAATATCATTGAAATATTTGCTGCTCAACGGAAATCCATACCGCGACAGAATGGAAATGGACCAATATATCGACAGACTTCTCGCCGGAATAAAGTCATCCGGAAACGAGGTTCAGGCGCTTCTCCTCAGGGATCTGAAAATAAAGCCATGTACGGGTTGCTTCAACTGCTGGGTCAAGAATCCAGGCAACTGCATGATCCAGGATGATGCTAATAAAGTAGCCAGGCTATACATAGAATCAGACCACGTGATCCTTGCATCACCCCTGATCATGGGATTTTTAAGCTCGCTACTGAAAAACACCATGGACAGAAACATTCCCCTAGTCCACCCCCATCTTGAGGAAGTGGATGGCGAAGTGCATCATAAGAAGCGGTACGACAAGTATCCAATCATTTCCTTCCTGCTGGAGAAGGAATCCTTCACCGATGCCGAGGATATCTCCATCGCGACCGGCATTTTCCAGAGAGAAGCCATCAATGTGAGATCATCTCTAGGTTTCGTCCAGTTCATCGAAACACCAGTGGAGGAGGTCCTTCATGCGATTAACATTTATTAACGGTTCCCCTCGGGGGAATAAAAGCAACACCGGAAGACTCATGGATCATTTTATAAAGGGATTCCTGGAAACCGAAGGCAACAGTTGTGAAATAGAATACCTGACAAAGTACAGGCGCAGTCTCACGGCCCTCGCGGAAAAATTCGCCGCCGCAGAGAACGTGATCATTGGCTTTCCGTTATATGTTGACGCCATGCCGGGAAGTGTAAAAGAATTCTTCGAAACACTTGCGCCATACATGGGCAAAGCGAACAATCCTGTTCTTGGATTTGTGATTCAGTGCGGCTTTCCCGAGACTTCACACAACCGACATGTTGAAAAGTACTGCGAGAAATTCTCCCGCAGAATGGGCTGCCGCTATTTAGGTTCCATTTTGAAAGGAGGTTGCGAGGGGCTCGATATTCAACCCAACTTCCTCACCGACAAATACTATCAGTATTTTTACCTGCTCGGTGTTGAATTCAGGAAGACAGGTAAACTTGACGGGATCATACTTGAAAAACTCGCCCGGCCAGAACACCTGAAAGCCGAGAATATGGCCCAGGTTATTCCTTTTATCAATCAGGCTCTATGGAACGCCCAGATGGAAAAGAACGGCGTCTTAGACAGAAGCTTCAACAAACCACTCATGACATGATATCGGCATGTTCCCTTGTGGACAGTATTTCATTGACACACAAGATTATTCTTCATATACTTTCAATATGAAAAAGGAAGTCCTTCTCAAGTTTATCCATTTTTCCATCATCCCCAAGGATGATCGGAAACAGGCGTTGCGCATCCGCCGTTTTTTCATGGCATTTGCCACCTCCATCTTTTGCGCGTCTCTTGCGTATGTCTCCTATCTGGCCGGCTTCATGGAATGGAAGGCCATTGCCGGATTCCTGATCTTCATTCCCATCTTCAACATTACCCTTTATATATTCTTACGAACGGGACTGAATCTAAAAATGGCCGATCCCAGTCTTACTGCCATCCAGATCTCCTTTGCCATTCTCCTAGTGATGTATGGAATGTATTTTGCAAATGAGGCTCGCGGCGTTCTGCTGCTGATTTACGTCATTATCCTTCTGTTCGGAATTTTCCGCCTCAATACCCGCGGTTTTTTATATATTAGTCTTTTTACCCTGCTGACGTACGGAGGCGATATCGCTCTGCTCCAGATATACCGTCCTCAAGGCGTCAATTTTCATATTGAATATCTCCAATTGGGCGTCCTGGCCCTTGTCCTGATGGCTTTTTCCGTCATCGGCGGATATATCAGCTCTCTTCGCCAGAATCTGAGCATCAGTAAATCGGAACAGGCGAAATCCATCGCGATCATCAGGGAAATGGCGATCCGCGATGAACTGACCGGCCTGTTCAACCGTCGCCATGTCCTGGAATTCCTTGATTACGAAAAAAATCGTTCATTACGCGGCGGAGGCATCTTCTGTCTTGCCATGCTGGATATTGACCACTTCAAGAATGTAAACGACATCTATGGACATCTGGTAGGTGATGCGGTATTGCAGGCCGTCGCCACCACAATGAAAACCACCATGCGCAACACGGAATATTGCGCACGCTATGGCGGCGAGGAATTCCTGATCGTACTGACGCAAACGGGTATCAATGGGGCGCTTATCGGCGCCGAACGTGTGCGTACCAACATCGAAAAAATCCCGTTTCCAAACATTGGCTCCGATTTTAAGATTACCGTTTCCATCGGCCTTTCGGAATATAGAATGCGGGAAGGTGTTGATGATATTATTGCCCGTGCAGACGAAGCCCTTTACCGGGCCAAAAATGGTGGACGAAACCGCGTTGAAACCGCCTAGTGATGAATTAATCATCTTTCGAAGTAAATTGACAAACCCACCTATTCCCTTGTAAAATAAAGAAACCCAATTACAGGAGTAACCGCCTTGAACTATTTATATCAATTACCAAGAGTAATTTTAATCGTCACAATAATAATTGCCGGTACAATTAACGTAGAGGCACAGACAGGGTGGCACCAGTCAGTTGGACAATCCCTTATCAATGCGCTTAAAATCAGCGAACCTCTGAACTTCTGCAATGAGCCGGTTCCGCTTAGTGATCCGGACGTAAAAGAACGGCTGGAAAGAGAATTGCTTGTATCTCTGGATAACAGCGACGATGTTATTTTATGGCTTAAACGCGCCAATCGTTATTTTCCTCATATTGAAAAAGTTTTAAAAAATAATTCCCTGCCCGACGATTTAAAATATATCGTCATAGCCGAAAGCTCTCTGAAGCCGCTCGCAACATCAAATAAAGGAGCTGTTGGATTTTGGCAGTTTATCGAAAACACAGGCATTAAATACGGAATGAAAATCAATAATGATATTGATGAACGGCGCAATTTTTTTACTTCTACGGAAGCAGCAACAGCTTACCTCAAAGACCTTTACGCGCTTTTCGGTTCCTGGACTCTGGCTGTAGCCGCTTATAACATGGGTGAGGAAGGTCTGAAAACGGAAATGTTGGTGCAAAAAGTGAACAATTATTATCAGCTTTATTTAAATCAGGAAACGCAAAGGTACATTTTTAGAATTTTAGCAGCAAAGATCATCCTGTCTAATCCGGAAAAATACGGATATTATTTGACCGAGGAAGATCTTTATAAACCGGTGCAATTTGATCGTGTAGAAATAACCGCGAATCAGCCGGTGCCATTGTATATCATTGCCCAGGCGGCAAATACTTATTTTAAAGTAATTAAGGACCTTAATCCCCATATAAAGAATTATTATCTGCCTGCCGGTAAATATGATCTTTTGCTGCCTAAAGGTGCGGCCTCCGGATTTTCCGAAAGATATGAAAATCTTCTGAAGCAATGGCTTGATGAAAAAGTAAAATCTGTTTACACGGTTAAAAAAGGAGACAATCTATCCACTATCGCTAAACATTTTAATGTGTCGGTTAAAGCAATAATGATCTGGAACGGTATCTCCAATGCCAAGGATGTGTCATCTGGAGACCAGATCTTTATCTTTTCCAATACAAAATTCAAGCCGGAGAATAATGCCGGTAAAAATGAAACAATAGAAGATCCTGCTTTGCGTCTTCCCTAGGATTGTTGAAAAACCAAATGTTTGGGGGCTGTTCAAATACCCTAAATAACCTAAAGGTCACTTGGGGGCAAGCGCCCCCGGTCAACAGCCCCTCTTTGCCATATTTCTTGACAAATTATTTTTTCTGACTTAATTGCTACTAAACCACCGGTATGAACCAAAGAACAAGATTTGTGGTATAATAAGGCGACAAATAAATGATGAATATTGTTGATAGAATAAAAAAACTAAAGAAAGAAAAAAATGCCGTTATTCTGGCTCACAATTACCAACTTCCTGAAGTTCAAGATATCGCCGATTTTATAGGTGACTCATTAGGATTAAGCATTGAAGCGGCGCGGACAGATGCCGCAATAATAGTTTTTTGCGGCGTTCATTTTATGGCGGAAACCGCGAAGATATTATCTCCGCAAAAAATTGTATTACTTCCGGATAAAAATGCCGGTTGTCCGATGGCCGATATGATTGATGCCGAGGGCTTAAAGTGTCTTCAGGCAAAACATCCTGATGCTGTAACCGTCTGCTATGTAAACACTTCCGCCTCAGTAAAAGCCCATTGCGATTATTGCTGCACTTCCGCTAACGCTCTAAAAATTGTCCAAAATATTTTGCTCAATCATAAGGATAAAGAAATTATTTTTATTCCCGATAAATATTTGGCCCAGTACGTTTCTGCGCAAGTGAAACATAATTTCGTTATTTGGGAAGGATATTGCCCAACCCATGCTAAAATCTTACCGGAAAATATTATGCAAGCCAAAAGACTGCATCCGAAAGCCAAGGTTATTGTACATCCGGAGTGCAGACCAACAGTTACGGCACTAGCCGATGTTGTTACTTCTACTGAAGGAATGAGTAAATATATCCAAAAAGCTCCGGATACGGAATTTATTATCGGCACAGAAACCGGTATAATTCACAGGCTGAGAAAAGAAAATCCGGATAAAAATTTTTATCCGGCAACAGAGATGGCTGTTTGTCCCAATATGAAACGAATCACCCTGGAGAAAGTTCTTTGGTCGCTTGAAGATTTATCTTATGAAATTACAGTGCCGCCGGATATTATGGGAAAAGCGCGGCTCTCCATAGAAAGAATGCTGCAGATGGTTTAAATTTACTTTGTTCCTAATATTGAAATTAAGAAGCAACGTTGAAAAATAATTAATACTCATGAAGAAAAATATTATTTCCTCAAATAAATTTCCCGTTTTTGGACCATATTCCGCCGCCGTGGAAGCCAACGACATTATTTTTATTTCCGGACAGCTGCCAATTGATCCGGCAACCGGTGAAATCATCAACGATATTAAAACAGCCACCCGACAAGTTCTCATTAATATACAAACGATACTGGAAAAAACTGGCTTGGATATGTCTAATATCGTCAAAACAACAATTTTTTTAAAAAACATTGCCGATTTTCCTGCCGTTAATGAAATATACGCCGATTTTTTTCCTCAAGAACCACCGGCGCGGTCAACCATTGAAGCGAGCGTATTACCCAAAGGAGCACTTATAGAGATCGATGCTGTTGCAATAAGAAAATAAATAATAAATCAAAAATTATTGAATTGGAGTGGAGCCCCCTCCGGCAGGAGCCGGAGGGGGCTCCCTATAATAATGAGACCCACGTTTCAGAAACAAAGTGCATAACCTGATAACCTGAAGATCACGTGAGGTCATCTGCGACTGAAGCTTGTAGGTCGAATTATCCCGTGAAGCAGAGGATAACGCGACCTCCCGCGGATTACACCGCATTCCTCCCCGGCTGAAGCCGGGGGATTCCAAATCGCGGGATTGAATTGGGTTGACTAAACGAAATTTGAGCGCATTCATCATAAAGTTTAGCGGAGGCTTAATGAAAATGGCAGTCAAACCGGAATCAGTAAGCAAACCTGAAAAGAAGAAGAAAAACAAGCAGGACGATTT
>Ga0224554_1001062_pt1 | contig 19002 bp, 15 predicted proteins | sample 714S22024metaG_FD_180666 | JGI IMG/M metagenome (GOLD analysis project Ga0224554, IMG submission 180666) | Peat soil microbial communities from Stordalen Mire, Sweden - 717 S2 20-24 | ecosystem: Environmental > Terrestrial > Soil > Wetlands > Peat | place: Sweden: Norrbotten County, Stordalen...
GACGTGGCCGGCGTCGTTGATGTCGAAATACTTCGCGCCCCAGCGGGGGATGTTGTAAAGCGCGCGGGCGGATTCGATGCTCCACGCGGGCGCGTCAGGTGAATTGCTCATCTCGGTGAAATCAGATGAAGCGAACTATAAAAAGCCCGGCGCAGAAAGCAACAAGTGGAATGAAATTTTTTTGCAACGAAAATCCGGGCAAGCTGGAATGGCGGACGCTTGCGACTGTTGATTATATTGCAGCAATCGAAACACCGCCGTCATTGGGGTGCGAGAACCGAACCGCTGCCGCTGGCGGAAACGGTGCTGGTCACCGGCAGCGGATTGATCGGATCTATGTCAACGTCAAAGCCGTTGCCGTCGGGCATCGCGTTGAAATTTTCCGTGACGCTCCGCTGGTTGTTTTTTATGGCGGAGACTTTTCCGGTGCGGGAATAGGCGCCGTCGGCCTCAAACCAGTAATGGGAAGCCGCGCGGCTGGCGGCCTGATCCAGGCTGCCGTCTTCAGCGAACTGCGGGCTGCTGTAAAAATCCAGGCTGAGGATGCCTGACTCCGTATAAGTGAACGCGGTGTTGAGCAGCACGACTCCGGTGTTGGAATGGGAGGTTTCGCTGTAGAGCAGCGCGTTCAAGTTTGCGGTCAGGTAGCCGCTGGTGGTGAGGTCGGCCACGACGGTGTTCTTGTCGAGAAGGTAAATGTCGCCGCCGGGGCCGCGCGCGAGCTGGTCGCCTTTGTAGCCCTGCACGTTGAGGATGTCCTTGGAAGTGATGGTGGTTTTTTTGAATTTGCCGCTGCTGGTGTAGTAAGTGGCCACCAGCTTGATGGTCAACGGCGTGTAAAGCTGGCCGCCGATCACCACCCCGGCCACGGACTTGGTGGCGGCGGACGCCAGCAGCGCCAGCGCCAGCGCGCCAGCCAGGATGCGTTTGAGAAAATTCAGTTTCATAATTTTGTTTCCGATAATAAACATCAGCTTCGTGCGGTTGTCCAATCTGGACTGATGAACGGTTGCGCAGCAAGTCTGGAATTTTTGCCGGTTCTGTCAACCAGAAATCGCGGCTTAAAATTCCGATCAAGGCTGGGCCGCTTCGGGCGACGGCGTTGCGACGTGAATTTTGATCTGCGGATTTTGTTCGCGGAGTTCTGTCATGGAAGGCAGCGCCAGAAAATTGGCCGCGTCCTGGAGTTGTTGCCTCTCGTCCGGATCCGGCGTGTGCGCCGCCAAATCTTTCAACGCAGGTATGGCGTCGCGGCTGCCGAACTGCGTGGCCGCCTCGACGGCCGCCGCGCGGACGGTCTTGTCGGAATTGGTCAGCTCCGCGAGAATGGCGTGCAACGACTGCGCATCGTCATTGGCCTGCAATTCCTGGAGCCTGTCAATTTCCGACTGAACGTAAGTTTCATGATCAACCACCGGCGCGTTCGTGGCCGGCGCAACGGGCGGAATGTTTGTGGCTTGAGCGATTTGATTTTCGGGCGCGGGATTGGTGATGACTGCAGAAACTGGCGGATTAGCGGGCACAACTTCGTGAACGCCGCTCGCGTCAGACGAAACGGGCGGCGCAGACGCGAGCGTTTGAACGTTCGCTGCGGGCGGCAGCGGTTGAAATGGCGTCGTCAGGCGTTTCAGGAAAAAAATCCCCGCGAATCCCGCCAGCCCGGCCAGCAGGATGGTGATGACAACTTTGGGTCTCATGTCAAAATTTCCGCGCCCGGCGGATTAAATCAAAAACCGATCCAAAACAGCCCGCAAGCCTTTTTGGATCGGTCTGAAAAGAACCGCCGCTTAATCAAGTGAAACGGCCGGCGCGACCGCGACTTTCCCGCTGCCGCTGGCGGTGCCGGTGCCGGCAATCGGCAAATCGCTTCCACCGTCCACGTTGACGTCAACACCCTGGCCGTCCAGTTGCGTGTTGAGTGTTTCCTTGAGCGTTTGTTCACCGTTTTTTATGGCCGAGCCGGTGATCTTGGAAGTGTAAACGCCGGTGATTTCAAACCAGTAGGCGGATGCGTCTTCACTGGCCACCTGGTCGAAACTGTCGCCAACAAACTGCGGGTCACTGTAAAAGCTCACGTCAAATGAGCCGGCGCTGGCTTCCTTGAACGCGCCGCCAGAGCCGGGCGATTCACTGCTGACCAAGTCGGTCGAAACCGAGATGATGTAACCATTGGAGCTTAAATCCGTCACCACGGTGTTCTTATTGATGACATACACATCGTGGTTGGCATAAGCCAGCTCGTCACCCTTGGTGGTGTAACCCAGCTGTTTCAGGACGTCTTTCGAACCGATGCGCACTTTTTGAATTTTCCCGTGGCTGTCCGTGTAATAAGCAACCAGCTTGAAATTCAGCGGCAAATAAACCGCCGGCAAAACTATGGCTTGCGCCTGGTTGGCGGCGAAGGTCGTCAGCCCCAAGGCCAGCGCGCCGCTCAAAATGTATTTGGTAAGTTTGGTTTTCATATTTTTAGCTAATAAGTTGTCCGGCATTTGTTGATGCCAGCGCTTCCTTTAGGCTGATTCTGGAGATTTCAGCAGCGCTGTCAACCACAAATAACCAAACTGCGTCCCGCACCGGTTCGCGCTTTGCAAGGCCGGGAAATTCTGCTTTCATCGCGCCATGCCGAAAATTTCACTCGCCGCCATCGTTGCCCACTGCGACAAAACCCTCCGCACGCGCGAAATTGGCGATTACGACGGCGCGGCAAACGGTTTGCAGGCGGAGAATTCCGGCGCGGTCACGAAAATCGCGGCCGCCGTGGACGCGAGCCTGGCCACGGTGAAGCTGGCCATCGCGGCTAAAGCGGATTTGCTGATTGTGCATCACGGATTGTTCTGGAGTCCCCGCCAGCCGTGGACGGGGAACAATTTTGCGCTGCTAAAATTGCTGGTTGAAAACAACCTGGCGATTTACAGTTCGCATTTGCCGCTCGACGCGCATCCCAAGCTCGGCAACAACGCGCAGCTCTGCGCCGCGCTTGGGCTGAAAAATCTGAAACCGTTTTTTCTGACGCACGGCCACGCCATCGGCTTCAAATCGCAGACGAAAATTTCACGGAACGACCTCGCGGCAAAACTGGAACGCGCGACGGGCGCAAAATTAAGAATCATTCCCGGCGGCAAAAACTTTTGCGAAAAAGTCGGCGTCGTGACCGGCGGCGCGGGCGGCGATTTGAAGCTGGCCGCCGCCGAAGGCGTGGACACGTTCATCACCGGCGAAGGGCCGCACTGGACTTATGCGCTGGCGGAGGAGCTGGGATTGAATGTTTTTTACGGCGGCCATTACGCGACGGAAACGTTCGGCGTGAAGGCGCTGGCGGCGCAGCTTTCCAAAAAATTCCAGGTGCCTTGGACGTTTCTGGATCACCCGACGGGGCTTTGAGAACCATTCCGGCGCGTTAAAAAAACCAGCAGGCCGCCCAAGAAAATTCCGATGGCGACAGCGGCGAAGCTGACATACAGCGGACTGTTCGGCACCGAGAATTGGAACTCGACGGTGTGCGCGCCGGGCGTGAGATAAACGCCGCGCATGATGAAGTTGCAGCGCAGCAGTTCCGCCGGCTGGCCGTCCACGGTCACGCGCCAGTTCGGGTCGAACTTGTCGTTCAGCAGCAAAACGGACGCCGTGTCGGCCTTGGCGTCGAACACGATGTCCTTCGGCGCGTAACTTTTGAATCCGACCGTCCCGGAATTTCCGTTGGTTGACGGCGCGGTTGCCAGCGGCGTGGAAACCAAGACCGTTTGCAGCGGATCAAAATGTTTGTCCGCCAGCGTCTGGAGCGTGGCGGCGTCGTTGGTGCTGACCTGCCAGTTGGCATAAAGTTTCACGCGGGGCAGCGCGCCGGTGAATTCAAAGAGCGCGTATTCGCCGCTGTCATCCGGCACGGCGGTCAATTTTTCACCGCGCCATTCCCCGCGTTGAAATTCCTGCTGCAGTTCCTGGACATCAACTCCCGGTTTGGGCACGACACTGAAGCGTTTTTGGATGAGGAAACGATGCTGCTCCGGATCAATCTGCGTGTTCAGCGAGTCGAGGTAGGCTGCCGGGCCGAGGAGGTAGCGGGTGTTGGTCAACTGCCAGCGGCGCGCGATGAGATAGGTGGTGTCCGGCGGGTTGCGGTTGGAAAGCGCGCCTTCAAAGGCCGCCAGATCGGCGGGCATGCGCGGCATTTGCATCACGTCCAGCGTCTGGATGTTGTAATACAGAAAATGATGCTGCACCCATTCCATGCGGTAAAGCTCCTCAAACAGCGTTTCCGAACGAAGGTCGGCGACGCGATATTCGTAAGGCTGCTTCTGCAGAAAATCAATGATGGGATTGCTCGCGTATTTTTGCGCGTAGTTTTGGTGGATGATCCACGGCAGATCCGCGCGCCCCAAATCCACGACCAGCAGCGCGCCGAGCAGAATGCCGCCGAGCCGGGCGCGTTGGCCGGAAAAAAATCCGGCGACGGCCAGCGTGAACAGTCCCGTCGCCATGGCAAAAATTAAAATGAACCAGCCGGCCTGGCCGAGGCTGAAGGTGGCGATTTGCTTTGCCGTCCCGGTGTCGGGGAACCCGACCATCTGGAGGTAACGGATGAGTTTGGATTCCTGTCCCGCATACACCAGCCACGCCAGCAGGCTGACCCCGACGGCGATGGCGCAGGCCGCAGTCCATTTGCGGTTGAAGTTCCGGTCTTTCGTCCGTTGGCCGGCGGATGAAGCGGGATTTCCCGCCGGAACTTCCAGATACCGCCGGCTCAAGGCATGGACGCCGTAGCCGGATAAAATCACCACCGCCCACGAACAGACGAAAAGGAATTTGTCCGGGTTGCGGATGGTGGAGACATACGGCAACGCGTAAAAAAACTGGTAGAACGGGGCGAACCTTCCCCACGCCAGCAGCAGCGCAACGAAGATCACCGCCGTCCAAAACCAGATGATTTTTTTTTGCGCGGCGGTGAACGGGGAATTTTCCCGCCGCAACGACTGCGCGATGGAAAATGCGGCCAGCAGCGCGACGAGGATTCCGAGATAGTGGCCGTCACCATTGAAGCGCATGGTGCCGCCGGGGGATTCGACGGCGGCCTTGATGCCGCGCGAAGCATACGCCGAATCCACCGTCTCCAGCAGTTTTAATCCGCTGATTCCCGCAAGCTTGGTTTGTCCCAGCAACGGCAGATTGACATTCCCATCCGGTCCAATCGTCAAGGCAACATTCTGGCTTGCGTCATCCGGGAAGTTGATTTTCACCATGTCGCCCGGTTGAAAAATTTTGTCAAAATACCGGTCAATCGCCGGTTCGCGCCCCGCCCCGCCCCAATACTCGCCGCCTTGGTAGGCTGCTTGCAGCGCCGGCATCATGTCCTTGGGCGTGTCCATGCGGTAGCCGAACAGTCCGGGCACCAGCAGGCCGAGCGTCTCCTTTTTCGGCAGGCTCCACTGCGTCGCAAAATCCCAGTGCGCCGCCTTGGTTTCCTTGTCCTGCGAAGTGCCGACAACGCCGGTGATCGCCGAGCCAACCAGCGACTGGATGGTCTGCGTGGCGATGAAGCCGGCAAAAATGGCCAACACCGCCACGCGCAGGGCGCCGCCGCCGATTTTTTTCAGAACCGGAACGCCTTCTTCGCCCAGCGCCTTGTAAAAAACAAACGCCGCCACGAACAGGCTCAAAATCGCGCCCACGTCCGCCGCTTCCATGACGTTGATGCCGACGGCCATTCCCGCCAGGGCCAGCCGCACCCAGCGTGTCAACGCGGGTGTTTGCGGCGTGTTGGAAACGACCAGCGCCAGCGCGAAAAAATCCATGCCGACGGCCATGGGATGGGTGGCGATGCCCCAGCACGCCCGGGAAAAAAAGGTGGAACTCAACGCCGCCGCCAGCCCGCCCAGCACCGCCGCCAGGGGCGAAAGCCTTGCTTGGCGGAAAAATGTCCACGCCCCAAGCCCCAGAATGAACAGGGCGACGGGCGCGAGAAATTTTCCGTAACCCACCGCGCCGGAAAGCCAGCGGATGAGCAGCGTCAGGCTGGGCGGGTAGGCTCCGCCGCCGCTGCCGATGCTTTCCAGATCACCCCAAAAACCCGTCAGCCCTTCGGCGGGTTGAAAGTATCGGGCCGTTTCCACTCCCAGCGTCGCGTCGTTGGCAAAATGAACGTAACCGGGCAGAAAGCTCCGCCAGAACAGCACGGCCAGAACAGCCACCAGCAAAATGACAAACCACCAGCCATTCCATTTGACGCCAGAATTTGCGTTGCCCGTTTTCATCAGATGCGTTGAGGTTAAAGTCCCGGCCGGATTTTCACAACCGATATCCGGCAAAATGGCGGGACAGTTTTTGGCAATGTCCTAATCTTAATCCTGCTCTTAATCCTAATCCGGGCTGGATTGATTACGATTATGATTACGAATCTGGATTAGGACACTGCCCGGCTTTTGGATCCGGCCACGCGCTTGAAGGCAATGACCTAATTTGGTGGCAGCGGTGCTGCGGCACCGCTGTGCGTCGCGGCAGCGACGCACCCACCAATTTCAAAATGATACGCTGCCCGCCTGAAACAAAACTTGTTATCAAGCACGCCCTGTTCAACAATCAAGCCCATTTTCTCGGCAGACAATTGACCAGGCCGTGGCGATGACATTCTGTCTTATGGGACTTGATCTGAATGCGGTTCATTTTTTATTGCGCGCCCGCAAACGCGGCGTGGTTTTCGGCGACGTGCTGACCATTGGCCGGCAGAAGCTGGACGTCCTGCCCGGCGAACTGGCGCAGTTGCTCCAGAAAAACGGGCTGCCCGCCGGGCCGTTTCTGGCCATGGATCCGCTGATCGGCGAGGCCACGGCCAACTACGCGGAACTTTTCTTCCAATGCCTTGGTGCTAAAAAAGTTTTTTCGCTCGACGCCTCCAATTACGAGGGCGCGGCGTTTGTGCATGACTTGAACCAGCCGGTGCCGGAAGATTGGAAAAATCGTTTTGACGTGGTCTATGACGGTGGGACGCTCGAGCACGTTTTCCACTTCCCCACCGCCCTGCGCAGTTGCATGGAAATGGTCCGCCCCGGCGGGCATTTTTTTGCCCACGCGCCCGGCAACAACTGGCTTGGCCACGGCTTCTACCAGTTCAGCCCGGAACTTTTTTACCGCGCGCTTTCCGAGGCCAACGGCTATGCCGTCGTGGAAATGATCGCCCATGCCCCGGGGCCGCACGCCCGGTGGTATCGGGTGGCCGATCCGCAGGCCATCCGGTCGCGCGTCGAGCTGATTTCCTTCAACCTCATCCTGCTGCTGGTTTGCGCGCAACGCCAGCGCGCGGCGGACATTTTCCGGCAGCCGCCCCTGCAAAGCGATTACACGGTCATATGGAATGAAGCCGCCGGCGGCAAAAACCCCGCTGAAAAACCGCCCGGCCGGGTTTCAAAACTCGCCGCGCGTTATTTTCCCGGCGCGTTTCATCTTTTCAAGGCGCTCGGCACCGGCTGGAAATTTTATCGCACCCATTCCTTGAAGAACCGCCACTTTTTTACACCGGTTTCAAAAGAGTAGCAGCCCGGAAGCTGGCGGGTAATTTGGGTGACGGTTGGGTCAGGTGACGGGCGGAATCGTCCGCCGAAAAAAGGCAGTTCCCATTTTTTCACTCTCCTCAATTGTTTTTACATAGGTAAAACCGTGTTCGTTGAGGAACTTCTTGATTTCATCCAAAGTTGTTCCCCAAATATGCCACTCGATCAAGATGGCGTCCGTCAAGGCAATGAAGTCAGGCTCGGCGCGGAGAAAATTCATTTCCGAACCCTCAACATCAATCTTGAGCAGGTGACATCGGGTGTTTCCAAAATGCCTGTGCCAAGCGGCGGCAAGGCTGATGCACGGCACGGAAATTTTAAGCCATTTCCCCTTAAGATCCCGCTTCACATCCGCAGTCAAATGGCTGGTAGAACAAATGTTGGATTCGTAAAGATAAAATTCGGCAGACTGCCCCGCCGCGCCTTCCCCGACAATCCCATTTATGGCAAAAACTTCAGACATCTGGTTGGCTTGAATATGCCATTGCGCTTCGGTCACGGCCTGCGGATTGGCATCCAGCATCAGGCCTCGCAGTTTTCGCCCAGGTGACAGATGCGCCAGCCAGCAGGTAAAAAACCCGACATTACAGCCTAAATCCACAAACGTCGTGAAGTTTTCCGGCAGCAAGCCGGCGTCATAAAGATTTCCCTGCTCAAACATTTCAGTCGCCAGCGGTATGCTTTCCAAGCGAGTGGCTCGATAAATCACGCCGCTTCCGGGTAGGTGTTTGACTTTTGGAAAACGCCGCAGCCACCAATTGCCCAGCTTGTGCAGGCGCAAAGACCGGACCAATGTTCGGGCAGTGGCGGAATGGGAAAGCGTTGTCACAAGGCTGCTCATGAATCGCGATGACAATAAGGTTTAACAGAGCGCGTGAGAAGCGCGAATATTCCTGAACCGCCGGTGGCTTATGGTTTTCCGGCCCCGCCCGCCTGATAAATGGATTGGATTTCTCTGGCGGACAACGCGCGCTTGTAAATTTGAGCCTCATTGATTGCGCCTTTGAAAAAATCGGTTCCTTGTTCCGCGTTGCGCCCGATCGTGAGGTCATCTTGGTTGACTTCAAGCGGTCCGCTGCCCGGCGATTGTCCCACCAATGCGCCATTGACATATAAAATGACGGCGGTGCCGTCAAAGACCCCGGCGACGTGTGTCCACTGACCCGCCCGCACCGCTGGACCAGTAACGCCGCCAGCGGTGCAACTAAATTCCAGATTGCGGACTGAGCCCAATCCGATGGTGTAAATCTGGTAACTGTTGCCCTTGTGAAAGATTCGAGGGTTCCAATTTCCACCGACATCAAATTTGAACCAAGCCACCAGCGTGAAAGGCCCGGTCAAGTTCAACGCTGCGGAATCCGGCACGGTAACATAACTTCCCCGCCCGTTGAAAACAGCAGCTTGTCCTGTCTTACCAGTGGCATAGGTGATTTCGTGGCCAATGCCATTCAGCCCGTTGCCTGAAGAGTCGTCCGTAGAATTATCAAACGCCAAATGTATGACCAGTCCAGAAGGCAAACGTCCGCGAATTATGATTTTCGAGTAGCCATACCAGCCGCCAACGCCGAGTCCGGCAAGAACCAGCATCGTTGCGGCGATGACCAGAGCATTTCGCAACGCGCGCGACTTTACTGCGGCCGGCGGTTGAGCAGCGGATGCAGCGTCCGGCACTGGCGGCACAACGATGACCTGCTGACAGACTGGACAATTGATTTGCGTTCCCGAATAGTCGGTGCCGCACTGGATATGCTGGCCGCATTGCGGGCAGGAGAATATGAATTCCGCCATAAATTTTAATGGCCGCAGAACGTGCCGGCTTCAAATTGCTGTTGTAAAAAACACGCAGAAAAGACACAGGCCGATTTTCAGCGTGATTGAATCCGAGTGTCGCCGTTATGTTGGTTGCAATGTAGCCAACTTATGTGAAACGGTTCCTTTTGACAATCTTTATGGCGGTGGCGGAGCATCAATCGCCAATAGTGCCGCCACCGTTGCTGAACATACTGTTGAAAGGCATCGCGCCGGGCGCGGGTGTCGGCGTCGGCAGCGGCTCGCCATTATTTTGCTCCGTGCAAATCGCCTGAATTTCCGAAGCCGAAAGCGCGCGGTTGTAAATGGTAATTTCATCCATCAAGCCGGTGAAAAATCGGTTGTAAGTCCAGTCACCGGGATTGCTTGGACGGTATCCGATCCGAAGACCGCCTTTTGTCAAAGGAACAATGTTGTCAAAATGGGACTGCGTCACAACGGTTCCATTCACATAGAGAACGCCAAGGCCGCTGGCTTTATCAAACGTCACTGCGATATGTTGAAAGACATTGGGGACAATTGTGCCAGAACCCGCCTGTAGGAAATGGTTGTTCCGATTTGAATCATAAATACTGGCGAGTAAAACACCGTGATCAGATGGGGTTTTGCCAATAGAAAAGATGCAAAGGTAGTCGCACCATTCCACTCCCATATATATTCCGTCCACCCGCGACGGCTTGATCCATGCGGTGACAGTAAAACCTTCGCCCGCGCCCACATCCAAAGCCGGATTGTCTGGAATATCAATATACGAACTCGTGCCGTTGAAAGAAAATGCCTGGCCCACCTTGCCTTGGGCAAAAGTAATGTCCGTCAACGTCATGTTGTTTCCACCCGCCGAGTCGTTGCCGTCGCCTTCGCCCGACCAAAGCGCCACCAATCCCGCCGGCAATTGCCCCGGCTTCGTCATCGCCGCGACCTTGATGCTGCGGATCAATTTCACCGGCAGCTCGGTTTTGCCAAAACTCGTTTCCACGCGCACCGCCGGGGCTGTGAACTGGACTTCATAAACATCGCCGTTCGTCGCCGTCAGGTGCGCGGTGTCCGTGCCGGCGGCCGCAAATTCAACCGAACGGATGCCCGGCCATGCGAGTTTCAAGTCGCCCATGGCGGCTGAATGGAATCCCACAGCGTCATCCAAACCTTTGCCGACGACGTGCGAGCCGTCCCGCAGTTCAATCGTCAGGCGCGAGCCGGCTTCACCGGCGGCGCCCGGCGCCTTGGGGTTGTTCAGCCGGGCGGGCGACGCGATCTTGATGCTGCGGATCAATTTCACCGGCAGCTCGGTTTTGCCGAAGCCCGTTTCCAAACGCAGCGTGTCGGCGGCAAGCTGGACGGAAAAGCCGTCGCCATTGGTCGCCGTCAGCCGCGCCGCGCCGGTGTCGGCGGCATATTCGATGGAGCGGATGCCGGCCCAGGAAAGTTTCATGTCGCCCAGCGCGCCGGAGTGGAAGCTCAACGTGTCCTCCACGGTTTTCCCGACGACGCGCGAGCCGTCCCGCAGTTCAATCGTCAGTTGAATGCCGGAATCGCTGGCGGCAGCCGAGGACGGGCTGCCGGTCGAGTCGTCGCTGCGCGCGTCGGTGAGGCCGATCACGGTCAAGGCGGCGATCAAGACCGCCGCCAGCAGCGACCCGCGCGACGACGGCGCATAGGCCGCAATCATCCCGATGCGGCGGCGCAACTGCCGTTTGTCTTCGAGAATTCCCACCAGCCCGGGCGTCGGCAAAGGCCGCGTGAAATTTTCCAGCAGCCGCAAAATCGTCTGGCCGTATTCCTTGTTTTGTTCCGCGCCCGCCGCTTCCAGCACCATGGTGTCGCAGGCCAGTTCCCGGTCGCCCCGCCAGCGTGCAAAGGCGAGCCACACCAGCGGATTAAACCAGTGCGCCGCCTGCAACAGCGCCATGACCCAGTTCATCCACAGGTCGCGCCGTTTCAGATGCGCCAGTTCATGCAGGAACACAAACCGCTGTTCGTCCGGCGAAAATTTTGCGGTGAATCCTTTCGGCAGCAGCAGGCGCGGACGGAAAAGCCCGTGCAAGGCCGGGCTGCCGACCTCGCCGCTTTCCACCATCACGAGTTGCGCCCGCATCGCCAGCCGTGCGCGGCAATCTTCCAGCACGGCCACCGCCGCCGGTTCTGTCAGCGGCCGCAACTTCGCGCAACGCCACGCCAGCCGGATGGATGAAATCAAAACATGGCCCAGCAAAACGGCCGCGCCCGCCAGCCAGACCCAGAAAATGCAAACCGGCCACGACCATGAAATTGGCGGAACCGGTTTGGCCAACGCGACGGGGAGGGCCGCTGCCGCCGGAGAAATTGCCGGCGGCAGCGGCAGGGGAATCAATTCCGGCGGTTGATTCATTTTTATTTGTGGTTGCACTCCTTGGACCGGTGAAGCTGGGGATGATTTGATTTCCGGCAATGGGAGCGATGAGGCCAACAACGCCGGTTTGGCGGATTCCGATTTCGTCCAGTGCGGCAGCAGATTGAAGATGCTTGTCGCGCTGCCGAACGAAAACGGCACGAGCAGGCGCACCACCACGAGCAGCCACAAGGCGCAATGCCAGCGCGGGGCGAGGCGCTTGCCGGAAAGCCATTGCGCCAGCAGCACCGCCAGCACGAGCACGCCGGCTTGCAGCGAGTTCCGCCCCAGTCCGGTCATAAAATGTCCCAGCGTCATCGTTGCCATTTTTTCCTCCCGGTTTTGTTTTCCGCCGTTTCCTCAAGCAGATTCCGAAGCTCGGACAATTCATTTTTCGCCAGCCGCTGCCGGCGGACGAAATGCGCCAGCATCGGTTCGAGGGAACCGCCGAAGACCCGCTCCAAAAAAGAATCGCTGGCCGTCGCCACACATTCCTGCTCGCCGACCAGCGGCGAATAAACGTAAGTCCGCCCGCGCGCCTCGTAGCCCAGCGCCTTTTTTTGCACCAGGCGGGCGAGCAGCGTGCGCGCCGTTTTCGGATGCCAGTCCGGGTCGGCGGCGGCGAGTTGTTCAATGACTTCGCCGGCGGTGAGCGGATGCTGCGCCCAGAGGATGCGCATGATCTCCCATTCGGTATCGCTGATGCGTGGCACGGATTTCATGGTGTGGCTGAATTGCGGTGGCAGTCTGCCATAAGACTACGAGTGTAGTCAATACTTTTCCGGGATTATTTTCCGGCGGGAAATATCCGCATGGTCAACGGGAATGCGCCCGTTGATTGAGAATGTCATTGCATCCAGCTTTCATACCAGCCGGTTGAAGCTGCGGGCAGCGGCAGCGGTTCGCCGTGGTTTTGTTCCGTGCAGATGACCTGAATTTCCGGGGCGGACAGCGCGCGGTTGTAGAGCGCGATTTCGTCCATCAAGCCCGCGAACGACCGGTTGGATGACCAGTTGCCTTGAATGGTGTCGCGAAGGCTGATCACCAGATCGCCCTTGGTGCTGCTGACCTTGCCGCTCAATTGACGCTGGGCCACGATGACGCCATTCAAATACCATGTGCCGACGCCGCTGGCCTTGTCATACGTCAGGGCGATATGCTGGAAAACGCCGCCGGTCACCACCCCGGGATGTGTAACCAGAAAGCGATTCCCTTGGCCATCCGTCAGGCAGCTCATCAGCACGCCGCTTTCGAAAGGGCGCTGGCCGATTGAACTCACGACCGGGGTGCTGTCTGTCCATTGAAAAAGCGGATGATAGCCGTCAATCTGTGTCGGCTTGATCCACGCCATGATGGTGAAGCCGTCGCCTTTGCCCACATCCAGAGCCGGGCTGGCGGGAATCCGGATGCTCGAACTGGTTCCATTGAAAGAAAATGCCTGACCTGCTTTGCCATCCGCAAAAGTTATGTCCGTCAATGTCGCGGTGTTGCCGCCGACCGAATCGTCGCCGTTGCCTTCGCCCGACCATGACCCCACCAGGCCTGATGCGGATTGCGCCATCGCCGAAACCTTGATGCTCCGAATCAGTTTCACCGGCAATTCATTTTTGCCAAAACTCGTTTCCACCCGCACCGCCGGAGCCGTGAACTGCACTTCATAAACATCGCCGTTTGTCGCCGTCAGTTGCGCGGCGTCCGTGCCGGTGGCCGCATTTTCAATCGAACGGATGCCCGCCCAATTCAGCTTCAAGTCGCCCATCGCCGTTGAATGAAAATCCAAAGTGTCATCCAGCCCTTTCCCGACGACATGCGAACCGTCCCGCAGTTCAATCGTCAGCCGCGAACCGGCTTCGCCGGCAGCCGGCGGCGCTGCGGCGTTCAGCTTGGGCGGGGCGACCTTGACGCTGCGGATCAATTTCACCGGCAGCTCGGTTTTGCCGAAGCCGGTTTCAACCGCCAGCGTGTCGGCGGCGAGCTGGACGGAAAAGCCGTCGCCATTGGTCGCCGTCAGCCGCGCCGCGCCGGAGTCGGCGGCATATTCGATGGAGCGGATGCCGGCCCAGGAAAGTTTCATGTCGCCCAGCGCGCCGGAGTGGAAGCTCACGGTGTCTTCGAGGGTTTTCCCCACGACGCGCGAACCGTCGCGCAGCTCAATCGTCAACTGGAAGCCGGAGTCGCTCGTGGCGGGCGCGGCCGTGGCCCCGCACAGCGCCGTCACAGCGCAAAGGGTGATAAGGCAGATGATTTTATTCATACAATTTCATTGGGCCATCTGCTGGTTAAAAAGACCAGCAAATTATTGTAAAAAAATTGTGATGAAGCCGGAATCCCCCGACGTTCACTTCAAGTTCGCCGCCACCGGTCAGCAGCCAATCGAATGTCCTCGCTCGACACTTTGTCCAAAAATGGTTTTCATACGACCGAAACACATGGGCAACCAGGTCAAATTTCTCGTCACCGGCGCAGCCGGCTTCATCGGCAGCCATCTGGTGGACGCGCTGCTCGCGCGCGGGGCGGCGGTGGCCGGCATTGACAATCTCAAGCTCGGCCGGCTGGCCAATCTCGCCGCCGCGCAAAAAAATTCCCGGTTCAAATTTTTCCAGGCCGACCTCAACGACCTCGCCGCCTGCGGAAAAATTCTCGCCGCCGAATCCGCCGCCGCACCGTTCGCCGCCATCTGGCACCTCGCCGCCAATTCCGACATCCGCGCCGGCGTGGCCGACCCCGACGTGGATTTCCGCGACACGTTTCTCACCACGCACAGCGTTTTGAAGCTGGCGCGCGAGCACAAAATTCCCCGGTTCGCGTTCGCCTCCACGTCGGCGATTTACGGCGACCTCAAACGCAAGCTGACCGAGGACATCGGCCCGCTGTTTCCGATTTCAAATTACGGCGCGATGAAGCTGGCGAGCGAGGCGGCCATTTCTGCGGCGGCGGAAAGTTTTCTGGAACGCGCGTGGATTTTTCGTTTTCCCAACGTCGTCGGCAGCCGCGCCACGCACGGCGCGATTCTGGATTTTGTCCGCAAGCTCAAAAAAAATCCGGCGGAGTTGGAAGTCCTCGGCGACGGCACGCAGCAAAAACCGTATTTTCACGTCGCCGATTTGATCGAGGCCATGCTGTTCATCACGGACCACGCGCCGGACAAATTGAATTGCTTCAACATCGGCACGAGCGACACCGTGACCACCGTGCGTTACCTCGCTGAAACCACCCTCCGCCACGCGCAACCGCAGGCAAAAATCCGTTTCACCGGCGGCAGTCGCGGCTGGGTCGGCGACGTGCCGCAGGTGGATTATTCGGTGGAGAAACTCCGGCGGCTCGGCTGGTCGCCGCGCCTCACTTCCAACCAGGCCGTGGACCGGGCGGTCGCGGAAATCGTCGCCGAAAATAAAAATACCTGATGTCCCGGCAACTCATCATTCTGGCGGGCGGCGCGGGCACGCGGCTGCGCGCCCGGCTCGGCGACCTGCCCAAGCCGATGATTCCTGTCGCCGGCAAACCGCTGCTGGAGCATCAGGTCGGGCTGGCAAAAAAACACGGCTTCACCGACTTGATTTTTTTTGTCCACCATCGCGCTGATTTGATTGAACAGTATTTCGGTGACGGCGCGAAATTTGGCGTCAAGATTCGCCACGTTTTGGAAAAAGAACCGCTCGGCACGGCGGGCGCGGTCTTGGCCGGCCTGGAGTTTCTCGCCGACCGTTTTGTGGTGATGTATGGCGACACGATGGTGAACGTGGATTTGCAGCGCCTCTGGCACGCGCACGAAAACGCCCGAGCCGCCGCCACGCTGCTGCTGCATCCGAACGACCATCCGTTCGACTCCGACCTGGTGGAAGTGGACGCGGATTCGCGCGTGGTCGCGTTTCACAACCGACCGCATCCGCCGGAGGTCTGGCGGCAGAACCTGGTGAACGCCGGGCTTTACGTTTTGGAAAAATCGGCAATTTCAGAATTCAGAAGCCAGAATTCAGAAGCCAGAACCATTGATTTCGGCAAGGACATTTTTCCGGAGCTGGTCGCGCGCGGCGAAAAATTGCTCGGTTACAACTCGCCGGAATTCATCAAGGACATCGGCACGCCGGAACGCTACGACCGTATTTGCGACCAGTTCGCGGCGGGCATTGTGCAGCGCAGTTCGCTGGCGACACCGCAGCGCGCGGTGTTTCTCGACCGCGACGGCACGTTGATTCCCGACAAGGATTGCCTGCGAAACGCCGACGGGCTTGAGCTGTTGCCCGGCGTCGCCGAAGCCATCCATGAACTGAACCATAACGGCTGGCGGACGGTCGTGGTGACGAACCAGCCCGTGATTGCCAAAGGTTTTTGCGACGAAGCCGAATTGCAGAGAATCCACAACAAACTCGAAACGCTGCTGGGCCGCGAGCACGCTTTTCTCGACCGGATTTATTTTTGCCCGCACCATCCGGAAAAAGGTTTTCCCGGCGAACGCCCGGAATTAAAAATCGCCTGCGACTGCCGCAAACCCAAAACTGGGATGATCAAAAAGGCGGTGGCGGAATTGAACCTTGACCTGTCGCAGTCGTGGTTCATCGGCGACACGACCACGGATGTGCAGACGGCGCGCAATGCCGGCGTGAAATCCGTTTTGCTCCGCACCGGCCACGGCGGCGCAGATGCGAGGCACGCGGTGCAGCCGGATTTTTCCAGCGATAATTTGCTGGACGCGGTGAAGCTCATTTTGTCACAAACAAGCCCATGATTATCAGCCGGACCCCTTTGCGGATGAGTTTTGTCGGCGGCGGCTCGGATTTGCCGGTGTTTTACCGGAAGTTTGGCGGCGCGGTCGTTTCCACGACGATTGACCGCTATGTTTATGTGACGGTCAACAAAAAATTTGACGACCGGATTCGCATTTCCTATTCGCGCACGGAGGAGGCGCGGACGGTCAACCACATCAAGCATCCGCTCGTGCGCGAAGGCCTGAAACTCGCGGGCATTGCCGGCGGCGTCGAAATCACCTCCATCGCCGACATTCCGTCCAAAGGCTCCGGCCTCGGCTCGTCTTCGACGTTCACCGTTGGATTGCTGAACGCGCTTCACGCCTTCGTCGGCCGGCACGCCGGAGCGGAACAGCTCGCGCGCGAGGCGTGCGAAATTGAAATCGGCCGTTGCGGCGAACCCATTGGCAAACAGGATCAATATGCCGCCGCCTTTGGCGGGCTGAACCTGATCCAGTTCAATGCGGACGATTCCGTTTCCGTCGAGCCGGTCATCTGCAAACGGGAAACGCTCCAGCAGATGCAGGCGCACACGCTCGTTTTCTACACCGGCATCACGCGGAGCGCGTCCGCCATCTTAAAGCACCAGAGCCTGGCGCTCGCCACGGAAAGGAAAAAATGCGACGTGACCAAAAAAATGGCCGGGCTGGCGCATCTGCTCTGCCGTGAACTGCGCCGCAACCGCGTGGCCGCGTTCGGGGAAATCATCCACGAAGGCTGGCTCCTGAAAAAAAGCGTGGCCGGCGGCATCTCCACGGATGCGATTGACGGCTGGTATCAAAAAGCCCGCCACGCCGGCGCCATCGGCGGCAAGCTGCTAGGCGCGGGCGCGGGCGGATTCTTGATGTTCTACGCGCCGCCGGACCGGCATGAGGCCATTGCGCGGGCCTTGAAACTGCGGCGGATGGATTTCAAATTTGATCCGCAGGGCAGCCGCATCATTTTTGTCCACCAGTGACCGCGCGAAGTTTTTCCAGCGCGCCCAAAAAATTTTCCTGCGCCTGCGCCCAGGAATTTTCCCGCCGGAAACGCGCCAGATCAATTTGCCGGAGATAATTCTCCCCGGCGCGCATCCGCAAAATTTCTTTTTCCGCCGCCAGTTGAAACGCGTTCAAATCAAAGGGCGGCACATAGCGCACCAGGTCGCCGAACAGCGGGCGGTAGTTTGGAATTTCGTAGGCGACGACCGGCGTGACGGCGACGATGCTTTCGCCGATCACGCGCGGGCTGCCTTCGTGCTTGCTCGGCATGAGGAAAACGCGGCTGGCCTTGAAGAGCCGGATTTTTTCCGCCTCGCTGACAAAGCCCGAAAACTCGACGTGCTTTTGCAGCCCCAGCTTTTCGATTTCCGGCTGGAGCTGCTTCTGCAAATTGCCGATGAGAACCGCGCGGAAATTCTCCAGCCGCTGCGCGAGAAATTTGAACGTGGCCAGCAGGTCGTCCACGCCTTTTTGCCGGTGAACCCGGCCAATCCACACCGCATCATAAATTCGTTTCTGCTCCGGCACCGCATCGGATGCAGCGGGATCCAGCCCGTAGGAAATCAGCGTCCGGTCGGCGGCGTGAATTTTCAGCCGGTCCAATTTTGCCTCCATCAACGGATGCAGATAAATCATGTGCCGGCGGCCGCAGGCGGCAAAACGGCGCAACGACCATTCCTGGCTGGCCCAGTAGTGCAGGGCGGCGAGCCGCGTGGCATCCACATCCGGGCGGCTGCGGGCGATGACTTGTCCGAGCGCGGGCGCGTCCATGTTCCACACCATCAACTTGCCGCGCGCGGCGCAACGGACGACAGGCAGCACATCAAACCAGTAATCGCTGGCCGCGCAGACAAAATCTTCCGGCGCGAAATGCTTTTGCAATTGCAGCGTCCGGCGGTAGCGGCCATGAAAATCCCGGAGCAGGGCGAACTGGCCCGCCAGCCCGCCGGAAGTTTTCGCCATCGGCGCGTCATCCGTGAGCGTGACCGTGCCCGGCAGTTGCTCGCGCCGTGCGACCTCTTGAAAAGCGTGGCCGCCGAAATAATTCACCGCCCAGCCCCGGCTTGCCGCCGCGCGGGCGAGGTTGAAAAAAACCATGTCGCCGCCGGCGATGCTGGTGGAAAAAATTCCGTTGGTCAGGAAATGAATTTTTGGCTGGCCGGTCATGTTTGGCGGATGAAAATTTTGCGACGCTGCCGGTCATCATGCGCGAAGCCGGCTCGCCGGTCAAAAAAGTTCGCGGGCCAGATTGGGGCTGGCAACGTGCTGGCCGCTTCGCCATAATCGAAAAATTATGCAGCCATGGCTCAATGACTACGTCAGCCGGCACAAAGCCGCGCTGGATTCCATTCCGCTCGCCAGCGTGGCGCGGCTGGTGGCGTTGCTCCGGCAGGCGCTGGCCGGCGACCGGCAGATTTTTGTGTTTGGCAACGGCGGCAGCGCGGCCAATGCCTCGCATTTCGCGACCGACCTGGGCAAAGGCGCTTCCGACAAGGTGGGCCGGCGGTTCCGCATCCTCTCACTGAATGACAATTCCAGTTGGATGATGGCGCTGGCGAACG
>Ga0224554_1001064_pt1 | contig 18970 bp, 13 predicted proteins | sample 714S22024metaG_FD_180666 | JGI IMG/M metagenome (GOLD analysis project Ga0224554, IMG submission 180666) | Peat soil microbial communities from Stordalen Mire, Sweden - 717 S2 20-24 | ecosystem: Environmental > Terrestrial > Soil > Wetlands > Peat | place: Sweden: Norrbotten County, Stordalen...
TTCAGCCAGGCATCCACGGCAGCATTCCGCTCCACGGCCCCGTCAAATCGCAGCAAATCGTCTCTCACCGTCGCGCCCTCTCTCCTTTTTTTCAATTTAAGCTAACCCAACAACCGTCCCAAAGCAAAGAGCGGATCTGGACTATCTCTGACCTGGGACGAAACCATGCCCACCCGGGAAGCGATGAGCTGAAAGCTGATAGCTGATAGCTGACTTCCGGCACCCGCGTTTTTCTGACCACTGATCACTGACCACTGCTTTTTCCTCCCCGCACGAAACTGTTACCCTAGAACCATGAAATTCGGGGTTCTGGTTTTTCCCGGTTCCAACTGCGATCACGACACGCAAAACGTGATCGCCGACGTCGCGCGTCAGCCTGTCACCTTTCTCTGGCACGACTCCGACGATCTCCAGGGAGTCGATGCGGTGCTCGTGCCCGGCGGCTTCGCCTATGGCGACTACCTCCGCACCGGCGCAATCGCCCGCTTCGCTCCCGTCATGGAGTCCGTGAAAAAGTTCGCCGACGCCGGTGGCCTTGTCCTCGGCATCTGCAACGGCTTTCAGATCCTCACCGAGTCCGGCCTGCTTCCCGGCGCGCTCATGCGCAACGCCGGCCTCAAGTACATCTGCAAGCAGGTGCATCTTCGCTGTGAGACATCGAACAGCCCCTTTACAAGCCTTCTCGCCAAGGGCGAAGTGCTCCAGATGCCCATCGGCCACATGGAAGGGAACTACTTCTGCGAGCCCGATGAACTTCATCGCCTCGAGTCGGAAGACCGCATCGCCTTCCGCTACTCCACGCCCGCCGGCGAACTCACGGCCGAAGCCAATCCCAACGGCTCGCTCTCGAACATCGCCGGCATTCTCAACGCAGGCAGAAATGTTCTGGGCATGATGCCCCATCCCGACCGCTCCAGCGAGCAACTGCTCGGATCTGCCGACGGTTGGAAGATCTTTGCATCCATGGTTGAAGCGCTCGCAACAAAGTGAACATCCAATTGCAGGAAAGTGGAATCTGCAAACGATGATCGACATTCACAACCATCTCATCTACGGCGTCGACGACGGATCGCCCGATTTGAAGACTTCGCTCGCCATGGCGCGTGAAGCAATGATGGACGGCATCACCCACATCGTCTGCACTCCCCATGCAAACGACGATTTCCCTTATCGCGAAGCTGTCATCCGCGAACGATTCGAAGAGTTGCGCCTGCGCCTTGACGGCATCATCGACTTGAGCCTTGGGTGCGACTTCCACATGTCGGCTGAAAACATCTTTGCGGCCTATTCCGATCCCTTCCTCTATTCCATCAATGGCCGGGGATATCTGCTCATCGAGTTTCCCAACACCGCCATCTCGCCGCAGATGTCGGATGCCCTCGACCGCCTGCTCTCGGTTGGCTACAAGCTCATCGTCACCCATCCTGAGCGCTATCCGGCCGTGCAGAACAATCCCGAGTTGCTCGCCGACTGGATGCGCAAAGGCTGTCTGGTGCAGGTGACCGCCAATGCCCTTTATGGACGATGCGGAAAGATGGCGGAAGACCTGTCAAACGAACTGCTGCATCGCCGCTGGATTCACTTCATTGCCACCGATGCGCACCGCCTCACCTGGCGTCCGCCTCATCTGAAGAGCGCCTATGAATATGTATCCAAAAGGGAGGGCGAGGAGACGGCGCGCCGCCTCACGATCGTCAACCCCTGGGCAGCCGTTGAAGGTGCTCCCTGGCCGTCGCAGCCTGAGCCGCTGGGCCTGTCGGATCATGTGCCCTTGAGGTTCAACGCGCGACGCTATAAGGACAGCTCCGCGTCCCTCGACGAAGTGGGTCCCAAATCAACCGCCAGAAGATTCTGGGATCGTCTCTTCGCGCGCTCTTAGAAGCTACGCAAGCCCCAGCCCGCCATCCACCATCAGAATCTGTCCGGTAATAAAGCTGGGCGCTGTCGCAAAGAAAAGTACGGCGCGGGCAACATCGTCCGCCGATCCGTTGCGCTGCATCGGCGTGCGGCCGGCAAAACGCTTTGCATCGTCCGCGGTGCTCTCTTCTGTTTCAATCCATCCCGGCGCAACGCAGTTCACGCTCACTTCGGGCGCAAATCCCTTGGCCATCGCCTGCGTCAGCATGTGCAGCGCAGCCTTTGACGCGCAGTAGTGCGCGTGCGTTGCCCACGCATGCGTGCCGCCCAGCGATCCGATGTTCACAATCCTGCCTTGAACCCGGCGCAGATATTTGAGAGCCTCGCGCGCCACCAGGAACGGGCCGCGCGTGTTGGTTTCAAACACTGCGTCCCATTGTTCAACGCTGATCTCATCCAGACGGCCCGTCTCAAAGATGGCTGCGTTGTTCACCAGCAGATCGATCCGGCCGAAGTGCTCGGCTGCAGATCCGACCGCCTCGCGCACTGAGGCCTCTGAGCGCACATCGCACGGGATCGCGAACGCGCGCCGTCCCAGCGCTTCAATTTCGCGCGCTGTCCGCCCGGCTTCGGCGCTTGATGTTCTGTAGGTGAGGCAAACGTCGGCTCCAGCTGCTCCCAGAGCCAATGCAATCGCGTGCCCGACGCGCCGCGCTCCCCCAGTGACCAATGCCGATTTGCCGCTCAAAGGTAGTGTGGGCATCGCTGATCGATTCACGTCGTTGGGTCACATTGTCAGGCGGAGACTTGAGTGCGCCCTGCCGCGTCCTGATGCACCTTACTGCTTCGGCTGCGTCGCGCTTCCGTCTGGAGGCGTCGAAGACGATCCACTTTTTGATCCATCAGCGGGCTTGTCCGAGCCCTTGTCCGAGCTGCCGCTGCCATTGTTGTTCTTATAAATGGAGTACTGCTCACCCGGCCGCTTCAGGCGAACCTGCATCGACATATCTGACTTGTCGATCTTGTAATCCTGCCCGTAGGTCTGAAAACCCTTGGCGATCACCTGCAGGCGCACCGTGTCCCCAATCGGGATCACGTCGATCATGGCCTTGCCATCTTCATTTGTCTTCAGCTCCATCGCGCCCTTGTCACGTTCACCCTCCATCGGATGAAAGATCACCGCTGCGCTTTCCACCGGCTTGCCGCTTGCGTCGCGCACAACCGTTACTTCAATACGGGCGGCCGGCGGTGGAATCTTGACCTTGCGGCCACGCGAGGAGTCTCCTTGTTGGGCCACAGCGGATAGCAATCCGGCAACCAGCGCGAGGCCGGCCACCACAGTGCAGAAACGGAGAGAATTTCGCAGAAACATGCGCTCATTGTAACCTTTGCGACGGGTGATCGGACAGTCCACGGCTCGTTCTGGGCCGCCGCAACCCTTCTTTGAAGCCAGGCATACTTTATGAGTGAAATTCACTCATATTTTAATCAATCTCCCCTTGACAATCCCGCTTGCAGCCTCTATCTTTAGCAATTGGAAGGCTGGAGTGCTAGCGCGCTTCCGGCTCAACTGCTCGTTTTGGCCTCTGCGACGCCTTTTGGGGGGCTGCTCAGGGCAGATTCCGACAGCTTTTTGTCCTAAATCACTCAAATCCCACCTGCCAGGCTCAACCTGGACGGTGTGTGAAGGAGAAGAGAAGCAATGGCATCAACATCGGTAGCAACCACATTCACTCCGCTTCATGACCGCATTCTCGTCCGCCGTCTTGAAGAGGGCGAAACCGTCCGTGGAGGGATCATCATCCCCGACAGCGCCAAGGAAAAGCCCCAGGAAGGCAAGGTTATTTCGGTCGGCAAGGGCAAGTCCAATGACGAAGGCAAGGTTTTCCCGCTCGACGTCAAGGCCGGCGACAATATCCTCTTCGGCAAGTACTCCGGAACCGAAATCAAGCTCGATGGCGAAGAGTTCCTGATCATGCGCGAAGAAGAAGTCCTCGGCATCGTCAAGAAGTAGTTGCGCTCACGCGCAAGTGGTCAGTGAACAGTGAACAGTGGTCAGTAGTGGCCACCCTCACCCGAGCCCCTGACCATGGAACTCAACCCAAGACTGAAAACTAAACCTGAAATCTGATCACTGAACACTGTTCACTGATCACTGGAGAATGAAATGGCAAAGCAAATTCTGCACGGTGAGGAATCCCGTCAAGCGATTCTGCGCGGCGTCAACATCCTCGCGGACGCGGTAAAGGCAACGCTCGGTCCCAAGGGCCGCAACGTTGTCATTGAGAAAAAGTTTGGTTCGCCCACCATCACCAAGGACGGCGTAACCGTAGCCAAGGAAATCGATCTGAAGGACCCGCTCGAGAACGTGGGCGCCCAATTGGTCCGTGAGGTTGCCTCCAAGACCAGCGACGTTGCCGGCGACGGCACCACCACCGCAACCGTTCTGGCCCAGTCCATCTTCCGCGAAGGCGTGAAGACCGTGGCTGCCGGCGCCAACCCCACCGCCTTGAAGCGCGGCATCGAGAAGGCCGTCACTGTGGTCATCGGCTCGCGCGACAAGGAAGGCAAGTGGACCGAGGGCGGCGCCCTTGGAAAGCTCTCCAAGCCCGTGAACGAGGGTTCGGTTGCCCAGGTGGGCGCCATCTCGGCCAACGGCGACCAGGAGATCGGCGACATCATCGCTCATGCCGTCAAGGTTGTGGGCAAGGATGGCGTCATCACCATCGAAGAGTCCAAGACCATGCACACCGGCCTTGAGACGGTTGACGGCATGCAGTTTGACCGCGGCTATCTCAGCCCCTACTTCGTTACCGACGCCGAGCGCCTTGAAGTGGTTCTCGACGAGCCCTATGTTCTGATCTACGAAAAGAAGATCAGCGCCATGAAGGATCTGCTTCCTCTGCTTGAGCAGGTTGCCCGTGGCGGCAAGCCGCTTCTCATCATCGCTGAGGATGTTGAGGGCGAGGCTCTGGCCACGCTCGTGGTCAACAAGCTGCGCGGAACGCTGAATGTGGCTGCCGTCAAGGCTCCCGGCTTCGGCGATCGCCGCAAGTCCATCCTGGGCGACATTGCCATCCTCACCGGCGGCAAGGCCATCACTGAAGATCTCGGCATCAAGCTCGAGAGCGTCAAGCTCGAAGACCTCGGCAAGGCAAAGCGCATCACCATCGACAAGGACAACACCACCATCGTCGACGGTGCCGGAAAGTCTTCTGAGATCGAAGGCCGCGTCAAGGAGATCCGTTCGCAGATCGAGAAGACCACCTCCGACTACGATAAGGAGAAGCTCCAGGAGCGGTTGGCCAAGCTGGTCGGCGGCGTCGCCATCATCAAGGTGGGCGCGGCTACTGAGACCGAGCTGAAGGAGAAGAAGGCTCGCGTTGAAGACGCTCTGCATGCAACCCGTGCGGCAGTCGAGGAAGGCATCGTCCCCGGCGGCGGCGTAGCTCTGGTTCGCGCAATTCCGGCAGTGGACAAGCTGATTGCCACCCTGGAAGGCGATGAGAAGATCGGCGCACAGATTGTTCGCCGCTCGCTCGAAGAGCCGCTTCGCCAGATCGTGGCGAATGCCGGTGAAGAGGGTGCGGTTGTTGTGGCCAAGGTGCTCGAGTCAAAGGAGCAGCACTATGGTTACAATGCGCTCACCGGCAACTTCGAGGACCTGGTCAAGGCCGGCGTCATCGATCCCACCAAGGTAACGCGCACTGCTCTGCAGAATGCGGCCTCCATCGCGGCCCTGCTGTTGACCACGGAAGCTCTGATCGTGGAGATTCCCGAAGCCAAGGCAGCCCCCGCAGGCGGCGGCCACGGCGGCGGCATGGACGGCATGTACTAGGCACCTGCGGTGCGGCAGCCGCGCCTTCGGCGCAAAAGCCGTTCTCGGTGTGCAAACAAAAGGCCTCCAGCTTCGGCTGGGGGCCTTTTTTATGGCACGGCAAATCCTCGCGGCTCAGAGCAGATGCCGTGTCGCCTGTGCAGAACTGCTCTATTGCGTTGTAGCAGCTAAAACCGTTGCTTCAAGAGTGGTTCCTCCTGGAGCAATGGTTGGCTGCGCGGAATGCAACCACCCGGCTGAAAGCCAGGAGCGTGGAATTGAAAACTCCGACCAGCCGCAATCAAGGCACACATGAATATCAGGGTAGGGAGTCATGGGGGGGTGACTCAGGGTCCGGGGGCCGTTGCGGTAGAGACGAATCTCTGCGGGAACGACCGAAACTGAATCCGACAGGCACTTAGGGCACGCCATACTGGTACCTCGAAGAAACGATTCACGTAGAAACTAACACTTTCGGGGTATCCAATAGTAATAGGATTTAGGTTACTTATTCAACCAAAAGTTGGGCATTTAGGAAAAGATTTGCACATCCTATTCACTAAATGAACAAAGGTTGCAATATTGCGAAATTTCATCTGAGTTGAGCTGAGGCCATGCGTCGACGAAGTAACGAAAGTGCGCTCACCGGCGCATCCGCTTCCCCTGAAGCGGGAGTTCGGCGAGCACCCTCCTCCTCGTCGGCATATGGCCTCAAGTGTTGTGCAAAAGCCGGCTTAGTGCCCGCTGCCAATGCCCCACTGGATGCGAAGCCCCATGCGGAAGCTCATCGGCAGGCTGGGATACCCGATCGGCGCAATGTGCTGCTGGCTCAGCAGATTCTCTCCCCGGGCGTAGATCTGGAGCCAGGTAAGCAGCTGATAGCTGCCGCCGAGATCGAGTTTGGCAAAGCCATAGTCGAGATTGCGGTTGGGAAGGACCAGGGAGTTTCCCTGCTGCAGATCTTCGTAGCCAAGGAAGGTGGAGTCGTCGCTGCGGGAAGAAAACGACGAGGCAAACACGCCGGTAATTTTCTTGCCTGCGTAGCTCGCGGTGAAGAAGCCGGTATGGGGTGGACGGCGGAAAGGACGAGCGCCTGTGAGCGGCGAGTAAATGCCGACAGGGATGCCGTCGAATGTGGGCGCATACCCTCCCAGCAGAGCCTGGTTGTCGCTGGAGAAAGAGCGTTGAACGACTGAATCAAGGTAGGTGTAACCGCCGCGCAGAAAAATGTTCTTGCCGATTCCGCTTTCGACGGTGGTTTCAATGCCCTGGGCCCGGAATGCCAGCGAGTTAAGGTCGAGCGAGTAGGCGTTTTCGCTTTGAAGTGTGGCTTCAAGGGCCTGTTGCTGTTGAGCCGTCAGGTTGGGCAGCAAAGCGGGAACCAGCGCGGCTCCGACGCTCTCGATGTCGCGGCCGAACTCGTTATGGAAGTAGGTTGCGCGGAAGATGATCCGCTCACTGAAGAACGACTGTTCGCCGCCGCCCTCCCATGTGCGGGCGGTGGGCCCTTCGAGCTGCGGGATGTTCAATTGCTGGATGGTGGACTGGCCGCCATTTTGCTCAAGGAAGTCGTAGAGCGAGCCGAATTGCTCGGTCAACTGCGGTTCGCGGATACCTTGCGAGAAGCTGGCGTTGAGACGTGTCCCGCTGAAGATGCCGTGGCGCGAGCGCAGCACATAGAAGCCAAGACCGATATGCGGCGAGACACCATTGCCGATCAACTGATAGTGCATGAAGTCCGCGCCAAGGCTGTAGAAGATCCTCTGGTTCAGGAAGTCGCCGTGAGCGCCAAAAAGGTAGTCGTAGTTGCCGCGAGTGACGGATTCGTTGATGAAGTAAACTGGTTCGCGTTCGTAGGCACGCTCGTTCTGGAAGTGGAAACCGGCCAGCAGTTGCAGGTGAGGGGTCAGATGCAGATCGCCCTGGTAAAGAAACTGGTCGTTGTTCGAGATCAGGTCGAGCCGGTTAGGGTACACGCTTCCATTGGCTGCGCTGTAGTTCAGCAGTGCGGGGCCCACGGCGCTGAATCCGTTGGCGCCCTGGATGGTGATCGGCAATCCGTAGAAGTTGCCGCCGGTAAACGAATCTGCGGCGCCGTTGCAACTGCCGGTGGGAATACAGATGCCCGCCGCATACCATTGCTGCGACTGCTCGCGCTTGCGTACCAGTCCATATTCGAAGCGATTATGGAAGCCGGGCGTGGTCTGGTTTTGAAGAATGGCTGCGCCGTAGATATTTTGATCGCCTTCCTTGCGGTCATCGGCGACGCCATAAAAGCCATAGGAGTTGGGAACGCCGGTTGCGTCCACGCCGTAGTGAAGCGTGGCGCGGATTGTTGTGGAACCGGAGGGCTGCCAACCCACGTTGGCCACCGAAGTGCCGTCATGGTACTCGTCCATTGGAATCGAGTTGCCTGACTGCAACCAACTGTACGCGCCGAGATAATCGAGCTTGCCGCGCGCGCCCGCCAGTTCTAGTTCTTCGCGTGAGCTATTAAAGTTGCCCGCTTCCCCCTGGAACAGCAGGGAGGGGAAGCTGGTCGTCCCATGAGGAGTGGTGAGGCTGACCACGCCGGCGGCTGCATCGGCGCCATAGAGGTTCGAATCGGGTCCGCGATACACTTCCGCACTCTCAATGGCGGTGGTTGAGAGGCCGCCAAAGTCGAACACTCCGCCCATGTCGCCCACGCTCACGCCATCCAAAACAGTCTTGTTTGAGTCTGAGTCGCCGCCACGAATGAAGAGGGAAGATTGCGCGCCGAGCTGCCCGTCTTGAGCTACAAAGGTGCCCGGCATCAGTCTGAGCGAGCTCACCAGATCGTCGCGCAGTGCCAGATCCAGCGGACCCAGCACGCTCGTCGCCCCGCTGGTTTGCGGTTGTGGCGTAGGCGTTCCCGTCGCCGTCACCACAATCGACTCGCGCACCCACTCCGGTTCCAGAACAACATTGCGCTCCAGGCTGTCCATGCGCCCGGCATAAAAGTCTGGCGTCTGCAACTGCCGAAAGCTCTTGGCTGAAACCACCAGGAAGAATCGCCCCTCCCCGCCGGTAAGAATCTGAAAGCTGCCGTCAGCCGTCGACACGGCCACGGCCACAACCTTGCCGCCGCTCACCAGAGCCACATTCGCGCCTGTGACTTTGGCGCCGGTCGCATCTGTCACCACGCCGCGGATCGACGCAGCCCGGCTGGCTGGAATCAACAGAACCAGGAGGATGGCTGCAAGGGAATACGCGATTGCGCGGACAGGAAGGGCGCGCTTGAATGAGGAAAGGTCCACGATGGCTCCTTCGTCCCCCTCGGGACGCGAAAGCGGTTCAAGACGCGAGGACCGGTCTCCTGACTTGCGCCTTCTTCAGCCACCTTCCCAAAAACAAGCGCGAGCGCCTGTCTGCAGTGGTTTCCAGGGTTCCCGCTCTAGATCGAGAAGAACCCGGCTGAATTTCTTTCCTCACCCAATGACCCTATCGACGGTCATCGAACCAGGGGCGCTCACAGTTGCGGGGCAGTGGCGGATTCTAACCGCCTTCCCGAGCATCCTTGCGATTAAGGTTGTCAACTGCACCGTTCCATCCGTGTGCAGTCGTGATGTCATCGAACAACTTTCGATGACATCAACTTTTATAACCGCAATCGGGAGCAATGTCAAAACCGGACTTGGACAGGAAAGGCCGCCTCGCCTGGCAGTCGCGCCTTCACTCTTGCATGAAAGGTATGGTGACCCCGGGCTGATTCGAACAGCCGACCTGCGGTTTAGGAAACCGATGCTCTATCCAGCTGAGCTACGGGGCCACTTTTAGAATGAGCTACTTACGATTGTTTAAAACTTCTATCCCTCACAGTACCTCACAGCAAATAAAATCGCCTCAGGGCCGATAACCCGAGTGAGTTCAGAAGGTGAAAGACTTGAGTACAAAGAGATCACAGTACCAACAGGGTAGCATCAGGAAGGTTCCTAAGGCGAAGGAATGGGTGGTGGAGGCGGCCCAAGACGAGGTGAACGAACTAATGTATCCCCATGGTTGAGCCTTGGTTCACTTGGATCCCACTAGCCGACGAACCGGCAGGAACCACGTCAGTGAGTGGGTTGGCCTGTTAGCGCCAGTTGACGGTGTTGTCCAGAAAGATTGGAGAACACAAACTACTTTTCAGAATGGATCCTGGATTGGATACATAACATGGCGTAGCGATCTGTTGAGGCATTGAGCCCCCAAGGAATGGGTCGTCTAAACCTTCAGCACATCGCCCTCCCGCGCCACAATCTGGTAGAGCACTGGGTTTACAAAGAAGCCCAGAAATAGCCGCGACACCAACCCTGCCACGATTACGATGGCAAACGGCTTCTGCGTGTCGGAACCGATGCCTGTCGACAGTGCCGCAGGCAGCAGTCCCAGGCATGCCACCAGCGCCGTCATCATGATGGGCCGCAGCCGCAGCAGAGAAGCCTCGCGCGTTGCTGTTCGGATGTCCATGCCTTGCTCAATGCGCAGTTTGTTGATGTAGGAGACGAGAATCACGGCGGTTTCCACCGAAACGCCAATCAACGCCAGCAGACCCAGCGCCGACGACGCGCTGAAAGCCGTCCCCGTCAGCTTCAGCGCCAGCAATGCGCCCACCGGCACCGTGAGGACCACTCCCACCAAAATGACCACCGGGTATTTGAAGTTATCGTAAAGCGCAAACAGGATCATGAAGATGATGAACACCGCCAGCGGGCCGATGACCGCCAACTGGCGTTCGGCTGCCAGGAACTCGTCGTACTCGCCGCCCCATGTCAGCCGGTATCCTGCCGGCAGCGATTTTTGAATGTCGGCAATCGCCCGCTGGCCGGCATTCACCGCGCTCTGCAGGTCGCGGCCCTCCACGCTGTACTGAACGCCGATGTACCGCGAATTATTTTCGCGGTAGATAAGCGCCGCCCCGCCCGACTCCTTAATATCGGCCAGCGCGCTCAACGGAATCTGTTGCCCGGTCGGCGTGCCCACCAGCAGACTGCCGATCTGCTGTGCGCTCTGGCGGAACTCCGGCTTCATGCGCACCACCAGATCGAAGAGCTTTTCGCCCTGCACCACTTGCGTGGCCGCCTGCCCGCCCACCGCCGCCTGCACAATCGCTTCCACGTCTGCCACGTTGACGCCGTAGCGCGCGATCTTGCCGCGATCCACATTGATGGTCAGAGTCGGCTGCCCCAGTTGGCGCACCACGGTCAGTTCCGTGAATCCTGGAACCTGGCTCAGCCGCTGCTTGACCACCTGCGCCGTGTTCTGCAGCACATTCAGGTCAGGCCCGTAGATCTTCACCGCCAGCGCGCTCTTGAGGCCCGTCAGCGCCTCGTCCACTGCGTCTTCCGCCGGCTGCGTGAAGTTGAAGATCACGCCCGGAAACGTATCCAGTTGCTTCTCAATATCCGCTTGCAGCGCCGCTTTGCTGTGAATCGATCCCGTCTTCCACACTGCGTCGCTATAGGGCTTGAGCCCTACGTAGAACTCGTCGTTGTAGAACCCCGTCGGATCGGTGCCGTCATCGGGCCGCCCCAGTTCCGAGCCCACGTCCGTTACCATCGGGTACTTCATCAGGATGTCCCGCACCTGGGGCGAAAAGTTGCTCGACGTCTCGAATGAAACCGTATACGGCATGGTGGCGCGAATCCACATTGCGCCTTCGTCCAAGTGCGGCATGAACTCACCGCCGATAAACGGAATCAGCAGCAGCGTGGCCAAAAAGATGATACCTGCCAGACACAGCGTCGTTATCGGCCAGTCCATGCACCAGTCCAGCCAAACCGCATATTGCTTGAGGATCCAATGGAATGGCTTATTCTCTTTTTCGTGCACGCCCTTCTTGAACCACAGGGCGCATAGCACGGGGACAAGCGTCAGCGTCAGAATCAGGGCCCCCACCAGCGCGATGGCCACAGTATCCGCCATCGGCTTGAACAGCTTGCCGGAGGGGCCGGTGAGCGCGTAAATGGGCAGATACCCGGCAATGATTACGGCCACCGAATAAAAGATGGGCCGGTCCACATCTTTCGCGGCGTTCTTGATGACTTCTTCGAGATCGTACTGCTGCCCCTCGCGCGCGCCCAGTTCGCGGAAGATGTTTTCCACCATAACCAGCGTGCCGTCAATCAGAATGCCGAAGTCAATCGCCCCTATCGAAAGCAGGTTCGCTGGAATTCCCTCCGCGTGCACGAAGATGAAAGCGAACAGCAGCGAGAGCGGAATGGTAAGCGCCACAATGACTGCCGCGCGGAAGCTGACCAGAAACGCCATCAGCACTACGAACACAAGTATCATGCCCAACAGCAAGTTGTGTTCCACCGTATCGATCGTCAGTTGCACCAGGTCGCTGCGGTCGTAGTACGGGCGCACCTTCACGTCCGGCGGCAGAATGTGTTCGTTCAGTTCCTGGGTCTTGGCTTCCACGCCCTTGAGCACATTTTGCGTCTGCTCGCCGCGCCGCATCATGATGACGCCTTCTACCGCGTCATCCGTCTTGTTGAAACCGAACTCGCCCAGTCGCGGCGCGTTCCCGATCTCCACCTGACCGATGTCCCCGATGCGCGTGGGCACGCCGTTCTGCGTGCCCACCAGGATATTGGCAATGTCTGACGTGTCGCGCACCAGGCCCACGCCGGTCACATAATCGGACTGCTGGCCCTGCTCGTAGAATCCTCCGCCAGCGTTTGAATTGTTTACCGAGAGCTGCTGAATAACAGTTGGCACGGTCACGTGATACGCGTAAAGTTTGGCCGGATCGAGCAGCACTTGGTACTGCATCACGGTGCCGCCAAAGCCGGAGTCGTCTGCCACGCCCGGCACCTGCTTGAACTGCCGCTCCAGTACCCAGTCTTCAATCGTCTTGAGTTCCTGCGGCGAGCGGTCGGGGCTTTCGATCACGTAACGATACACAAGCCCGGAAGGGCTAGCCAGCGGCGATAGAGTCGGCGTCACGCCCTGCGGATACGTCACTTCGCTCAGCCGCTGGAACACCACATCGCGCGCAAAGTAATCGTCCGTGCCCTCGTTGAAGGTCATGATCACGTCCGAAAGCCCGTAGAGCGAAATCGAACGCATCACTGTCAACTTCGGAACGCCGTTCATCTCCACTTCCGTGGGGACGGTCACCAGCCGCTCCACCTCTGACGCATCGTGGCCCGCCCATTGCGTAATCACTTCCACCATGGGCGGCGATAGATCCGGATATGCATCCACTGGCATGTTGTGGAAGGCGATCCCTCCACCCACAGCCATGAATGCCGCCAGGAAAAGGACAATCGGCTTTTGCCGCAGTGCAAATTGAACGATGCGATGAATCATCCCTGCCTGTCCTCTCAGTGCTGCAGTGAATTGACGACTTGCAGGAACAGGCTGCCGTCACCGACAACCTTGTCGCCCGGCGATATACCCTTTACGATCTGCGTTTCGTTGCTCTGCGCCTGGCCCAGCACTACGTCCCGCCGCCCAAACTGGTCCGCTCCCATCAGCGCATACACAAATGGCTGATTGTTGTCGTCGCGCAGAATTGCCGCATTCGGCACCACCAGCGCATTCTTCAGCACGCCGGCCGTGACCGTCACTGTGCAGTACATATCGCGCTTCAGCTTTTCCCCCGGATTGTCCACTACGATGCGTGCCTGCAGCGTCCGCGTGTTCGGGTCGAGCGCCGGCGACACATACGAAATCCGGCCGTGGAAACTGTCAGGAAACGCATCCGTCTGCACCACCACGTCTTCGCCGCTTTTCACGTGCTCCAGATCCCCCTGGTATACGTTCGCCAGAACCCATACTGTGCTGAGGTCTGAGATGGTGAATGCCTGCGTCTGTCCTGCCTGCACCACCTGTCCGGGCGAAACCAGCCGCTCCACCACCTGGCCCGCAATCGGCGCCAGCACCGGAATCTGCGCTGAAGAAGGCGCCTTCGCCAGATCCTCAGGATTCTTGATGCCCAGAATTCTCATTCCCTGCTCGGCCGCCTTCAAATCGGCCTCGGCCTGTGTGCGATTGCTCTCCGCCTGCTCCAGATCTTGCTGCGCTATCGCGTGGTGCGCATACAGGTCCTGCGCGCGTACATAAAACTTGTCCGCCAGCCGGAAGGAGTCCGCGGCCTTCAAATAGCCGTCGAGCAACTGGGCGTAGTCCGGGCTGCTCACCTCAAGCATCGGTTGATTCATCCGCACATGGTCGCCTGGGACCACCATGATCCGGCTCACCGGTCCGCCCACCTGCGTAATCACCGGCGTTGTCCTGAATGCGTTGTATGCCACCGCGCCCGTCAACCGCAGTGTGTTCGTCATCGCGCCGGGGGATATCGTCGTCAGTTGCACGTGGCTCATCTGTTCCGCGGGAATAGTGAACAATTGCGGCGTCGCCGACGGCGATGCCTTCGACGAAAACGAGGTCATTCCACTCGCATTGTCGTTCGAGTGGCAGCCGGCTAATGCTGGCAGCACAAGGAGTAGAGGCCACACGCTCAACATGCGGCGAACTCCGTTCATATTGTGTGCGTGTCTCATGGTAAGCTCCTGGTCCCTACCGCGTCGCGAAGCTGCTCCAGCGCCTGCAGGTACGATGCCAGCGCCTGCCGGTAGCCGAGTTGCGTTGCGCGAAAACTCCGTTCTGCATCCAGAAAGTCCAGCAGGCTCACCGCTCCGCGCTTGTACGCGTAATCCGTAATGTCCCGGGACTGTTGCGCATCGTCGAGGTAGCCTGAGCGATACAGCCCCACAACCTCGTTGTTCGCCTGCCAGCCCTCGTACGCGTCTCTCACATCCGTCAGCACCTGCCCATTTGCATACAGTTGCTGCTCCTGCGCCTGCGTAATCGCAATCCCGGCTCGCTTGATCTCCCCTTGATTGCGATCGAAGATCGGCAATTGCATCGATCCAAAAAGCGAAATGTCATTCAGATAGCCAAGGTGCGTGTAGTTGATCTGTCCGGTCACGTCTCGTTTGCCGATTGCCTTTTGCAGGCTGAACGCGCTGTTTGCCGCCGCGATCCCTTGCTGCGCCGCCTGCAGGTCCGGCCGGCTCTTCAGCGCCGCCGCCTGCATATCTTCGAGCCCGCCCTTCATCGGCTGATAGTCGAAGCTCGCTGCCAGGTCGTAGTCCGCGCTCACTTGCTCGTATCCCAGCAACTGTCGCAGATCCGACAGCCCCTGCACTCGTGCCAGCTTGGCCTGTGCCACATCCATCTGGAATTGCAACAATTGCAACTTCATCTTCAGAAAATCGTCCAGACCGATATTGCCCGCCTTGTAGCGCGCCTCGGTAATGTCCACCGTCTCCTGAAAGCTCTTCAGGTCCTGGTTGGCAAGCTCCAGCGTCGACTCGGCAAGTTCCACGTTGATGAAGTCCGTGGCCACGCTGAACGTGAGCGTGCGCTCGTTGTCGGCCACCTGCCACCGCGTCACGGCAGTCTGGTCCTTCGCCGCCTGCAGCCGGTGCTGCCGCTTCTTTCCACGTTCGAACAGGTAGCTCACGCCTACGTCGAATTGCGCCGTATTGTCCATGTAGTCAGCGCTGAAATTACTGGGTTGGAAGATAGGTAGAAACTGCGAGTCGCCCAGAAGCACCGGATCAGGCCGAAGGTTGGCGGTAATCTCTTCCGCCTCGTTTTCCTGGATCGTGGTCCGCGCCGCCAGCAGATTGTGATTGTGCTCAAGCGCCATCTGGATCGCCTGATCCAGCGTGATCAATTGCGCGCCGGGCTTCTGCGCCAACTGGCTGACCGCCGGCGCCTGGCTACCCTGCGGCGGAGACTGAGCGCCCTGCGCTAACGCAACTGCTGACTCCGTGATCGAAGACGAAAGCACGAGTGTACAAATAAGCAAGGTTGTCGAACGCATAGGCGCTCCAACTCCTGAACGGAAGAAATAGCCGATATAGATGTGCCGCGGAGGCACGAAGTGGGGGATTGGCTAGACAGGAGGGGCGCGGGGCGGCTTTTCGTTCACCCTGCATTGCGAAACGAAGCTATTTTCCCGGACCGCGCATACCGCAGTGGCAGGGACCACGTCGATCGCCCCTACTGCTTTTACGGGGGGAGCGATGATCATGTGGCACAGCGTGCAGTTGCCCGCCGAACACTGGTCATGATGGTGCCACACCATTCCCATCGTGGTCGCCAATACCAGCACGATCAACAGGACGGAAACGATAATACGCCAGATTCGCGTTGGGTCAGGCATTGCGTGCGACACCATCAAAAAGCTTCTACTTCACTAAGATTAGACTCATCCTCAATTGCGTCGTAACCCTATTGAAGATCCAACCAGCATTCGAGCCGCCCCTTCCTTGAAGGAACAGGATAGGTGAAAAAACACAAATTGAGAACGTCTCCACTATAAACCTTGGAAAAGCAACTGATGGCCGCAAATCTCGTCAAGAGCAGTCAAAAGGCCACGCTTGCAGAAATTAGCTCTTGGATTCTGCCTAATAAACGCCGATTTCGCTTCGAGTGCCTCTGGATTGATGACTTATTGCCAATGCACTCGTCGACAGCAGATTGGTAACAAGTCGGCCAGGGCTTACAATTCCAGTCCATCTGGACGTAAAACCGGCTATCAGTCAGCTGACCCGGAACAGGTAATAGTAGACACAGATTTCAAAGACGAATTAACCTCATGATCCGCCGCATTGGAGGGCGGCAATCATAAGGAAAACGTTAACCAATAAGGCAACGTGCAAGAAGAGCCGACCAAAGACTAAGCTTGGTATACCTGATCTGGAGCACTCGAAAGCCGCAGTCCTCCGGAGCCTTGGTTCTCCCGACTTGAGGCGCGGATACCAGCACGCTATCGATGAGTTCGTCGCCTGGTACTGTTCTGAACCTCGACTGGCCTTCAATAAAACTGCGGTTTTGCGGTATCGGTTTTCACCTGGAGGAGCGCGGTCTTGCGCCCGGAACGATCAACGTGCGAATGGCGGCCGTGCGGCGGTTGGCATATGAGGCGGCTGACTCTGGACTATTGAGCCCTGAATTTGCCGCCGGCATCCATCGCGTTAAAGGTGTCCGCAAATTGGGTTCTCGTTTGGGCAACTGGCTTACAGCAGGCGAGGCGGCTGCGCTCTGGCAGGTACCCGATGGACAAACTCTGACCGGAAACCGTAATCGAGCAATCCTGGCCATCCTGCTCGGCTGCGGTCTGCGCCGTCGCGAGCTTGCGGAACTGACGCTCCAGAGCCTGCAGCGTCGAGAGGAGCGCTGGGCGATCGTCGATCTCATTGGCAAGGGAAGGCACATTCGGACTGTCCCCGTCCCGAATTGGGTCAAAGAGACGCTAGATGCGTGGTTAACCGCAGCCGGTATTGAAGGCGGTCCCCTATTCCGCTGTGTCTGCGGGGCGGGAAAAGCATGGGGACACGGCATTTCACAAAAGACGGTCTGGCACGTTGTCAAGAAGACTGCCGCGAGCATGAACATTCCGCGTCTCGCGCCGCATGATCTCCGAAGATCCTGTGCGCGGCTCTGCCACGATTCAGGAGGCGAGCTTGAGCAGATCCAATTTCCCCTTGGGCAGGTATCTGTGCAGACCACAGAACGCTATATCGGCTGCAAGCAGCGTTTGAGAATAGCTGTAAACGACAGACTTGGTATCGAACCCGGGTGAGTTGTTACCCCCGCAACTGGATGTACAGCCGACTATTCGGCCAAGTGGACTGAAGCAGCGAAATGCGCCCCTTGCTATTCCTGTACCCTGATCCGCTTTTCGTTTACCATTCACGGCCAGTCGCCTTCAAATTAAAAAGCCCGTTTTGCATCAACTTGAATCACACAGGGAAAGTTGTTAACCAACTTACGGGTGGCCGGCGTGCCGATAGTCCAACAACCACCCAAGATCACCGATGCTACCAATCTAGGGGGCATACGTCAGGTCGTCCCGTGTAGTGCTGCACGTGATGCACCTCGGAATGATCTTCGCGCGACTTCAGGTGAGTGGTCACTTCCGAGGGCATCTCCGAATCGAGGGCCAGGCGCTCTTCAACCAGTGTCGCCAGACGGTGTGCCTCTCCCAGGCTCATGGAGTACGGAAATAAAAGGTGCACCTCAATGATCTGACGATAACCGGTGGAGCGGAGGCGCACTCCGTGGTATTGCAAACCGACGTCCTCGCCAATTGCGTCAAGCCAGCTTCGAATCAGATGAAAAACCTTGGGGTCTCAGTAATCAAGGAGCTCCCGCAACGATTGCCAGATCAGCCGTCCGCCTGACCATAGGATGTTTGCAGCTATGGCGAATGCGACCAGCGGATCGAAGGGCTTCCATCCGGTGATCATCACCAGGATCAATCCCTCAACAATGCTGAAACTGGTCCAACTGTCTTGTCAATGCTCGCTACTTCCACGCGTGGGCTTCAGGAATACGCCGCTGGTGTTGGAGCCGTGGATGCTCGAGTGACAGCTGATACACGACTGGCTCTGCGCCGACTGAATGTGAGCCGGTTCGGCGCGCTGGCCCGTTGCGGAGTTCCGCGACGGCAAGTGACATTGATGGCAAGTTATTTTCGCATCGGATTGAATCAGCATTTTAGGATTCGGTCCTCCGTGCGGGAGGTGGCAAGCGCTGCAACCCTCGGCTTTGACCGCAGCGTGCTCATAAACGAAGGGTCCGGCCGTCGCCGTGTGGCATTTGGTGCACATCCTGAACTGCCATTTGGAAGAAGGCAGCGTATTCTCTCCTGACGCGCCGTGCACATCGTGGCAGTCGGTGCACTCAATCAGCCCCTCTTCAACCTTGTGGTGAAAGGGCATGGAGAACTGTGCCTTGACATCGCCGTGGCATTGGAAACAAAGTCGGGGCTGCGCCATTTTGAGCGACTGCTTCGGCGCGCCGGGAGCATGGATGACATGGCAAGTCACGCAGCTCACATTGCCCTCGCCATGGGCCGAGCGCTCGAAATGTCCGTGTCTGTCATGGCACGCCAGGCATTTTTCATCAACTTGTTTGGGCGCGGCCGTGGCCGGGTCGAACATTAAAGTAGTGCCGCCATCTTTTGCGTGCGCCGTGCCCTGGCCGTGACAGCTCTCGCAGGTCACGCCTTTGCCGCGATCGACGAGCGCCAACCTGTTGTGCGGATCGTTGGCAAAACTCTTTACGACCTCTTTGTGACAGGTCGCGCAAAGGGCGGGGTCTATCAAGTCGCTCGAATCAGATTGCGCCGCTTGGAGGCCCGCGGGATGCGCTTCGCTTGGCTTAGCCACAATCGATGCAGCGCAAAGCATCACCGCGCCCAGCAGCCAAATGCGGTAGGTTCGCGGCCGTGCTGCTGGCGTTTTTATCGGCAGATGGGTGATTGAT
>Ga0224554_1001070_pt1 | contig 18903 bp, 18 predicted proteins | sample 714S22024metaG_FD_180666 | JGI IMG/M metagenome (GOLD analysis project Ga0224554, IMG submission 180666) | Peat soil microbial communities from Stordalen Mire, Sweden - 717 S2 20-24 | ecosystem: Environmental > Terrestrial > Soil > Wetlands > Peat | place: Sweden: Norrbotten County, Stordalen...
GCGGCTTCGTGCTGCTGCCGCGAAGATTGGTCGTGGAGAGAAGCTTCGCCTGGGCCGCACGCTTTCGCCGCCTGGCTCGCGACTACGAAAGACTCGCCACTACCCTCGGAGCCTTCCACTTCCTTGCCTTCGCTTGCCTCATGATCGCCCAACTCTTCAGGCTCATCCCATGAAGTTAATAACAGGCTCTAGTCTTCAAGGAAACTGAGGTTACTGCCACTGGTTATGGGAAACATGTGGTCAATTTAACGTGCGATTGATGTCATAGGTCCGCAATACGGAACCTATGCGATCACGTTTCGGCCTTCGTCATCCGGGGAAGCGTCCGCCCGCCTTCCCCCTCCCCAACCCCACCCCCTACAATGAATAGAGAACTTCAACCATCGAGGGAAACCATGCCGCTTTCCGGAGAAGCTATCCGCCTGATGAACTACATTGACGACGTTGCCGTGACCCTGCGCCGGGTGCTGGCCACCATCCCCACGCTCACCGCAGAGGAGCGCGCCCGCGTCGCCGAGCACCTGCTCCACGCCAAGCCCAACGCCGAGGATGTCGCCCAGGCACTGGCCCTCAAGTAAGCCCACACTTCAGGCCCACCCTTGACTGAAACCGTCGCCATCATCGGAGCCGGGCCCGTGGGCCGCAGACTGGCCGTCGCGGCAGCCCGCGCCGGCTTCCGCGTCCTGCTGGAAGACGTGATGCCCGCCAACCTCCACCACGCCCAGGAATTCCTCCGCCTTGAGCTGGGCCCCGAGGCGTTGCCCAACGCAGCCTTCGTCTCCACCATCGAGGACGCCGTCCGCGAGGCCGACCTGGCCATCGACTGCGTGCCGGATGAGCTCGAATCCAAGCTCGAAATCCTCTGGCTTTTGGACCGCATGGCCCCGCCCCGCACCGTCCTGGTCACGCCCACCACGCGCCTGTCAATCGCCGACCTGGCCAGTTGCACCTACCGCCCGGAAAAGTGCATCGCCATCGCCCAGGAAGCCTCCAGCCTCGCGGCCGGCGCGGGCGGCGAAATCCTCCTCAGCACCACCTCAAAAACCAGCCCCGAAACCGTAGCCCTCGTCGGCCACTTCTGGCGGCGGCTAGGTTTCACTCCCACCTTCGTCCCCGACGAGGCCGAGCGGTTCTCTAACTGACAACCGACTACCGGCCATTGAGAACCGATTCGTAATACCGCACGTAGTGCGGCACCACCAGCGAGGAGCAGAAGCGCTTCTGCGCCGTCTTGCGGCCCGCCTCCCGCATCGCCTCCATGCGCGCCCGGTCCTTCAGCAAACCCAATGCTCCCAACGCCATAGCATCAATATCCCCCACCGGAAACAGCAGCCCCGTCAGCCCATCGTCGATCAGTTCCGGAACCCCGCCCACGCGCGTGGCAATCGACGGCACCTTGCACGCCATGGCCTCCAGCGCCGCCAGCCCAAACGACTCCAACTCGCTTGGCATCAGCAGGATATCGGCCAGCGGCAGCATCTCGTGTACCCGATCCAGCTTGCCCAGGAAGTGAACCTTAGCTTGGATTCCCAGGTCGTGCGCCAGCCATTCGGCCGCCGAGCGGTCCGGGCCGTCGCCCACCAGAACCAGTTGCGCAGGCAGCTCCCGCACCACCTGGGCAAAGATCCTCACCACGTCCACGACCCGCTTAACCGGCCTGAAATTAGAGAGATGCATCAGGATCGCCTCGTCCTGACCGGCCAGCCGCAGCCGCGCAGCCGCGCGCGCCGCATCATCTTTGATGGGCATATAGACATCGCAGTTGACGAAGTTCTCGATCACCTCAATTCCCCGCGTCACGCCGAAGTCTTGGACCGTTTTCTCCTTTAGATAGTGGGAGATACTGGTCACTCCGTCGCTCTCCTGGATGGCGTAGCGGGTGATCGGCAGGTAGCTGCGATCGAGGCCCACCAGCGTGATGTCGGTGCCGTGCAGCGTGGTCACAAACGGCAGCCGCCGGCCCTTGGCGGCCAGCATCTGGCGCGCCAGCAGCGCGCTCACCGAGTGGGGAATCGCGTAGTGTACATGCAGCAGGTCAAGGTCATTGAATTCAGCCACTTCCGCCATCCGCGAAGCCAGCGCCAGGTCGTACGGCGGGAACTCGAACAGCGGATAACTGGAGACCGGCACCTCGTGATAAGAGATGCCCTCGTCGCGCCCGGTGAGCCGGAACGGTTGCGAGTAGGAGATGAAGTGCACCTCGTGGCCCAACGCCGCCAGTTCGATGCCCAGTTCCGTGGCCACCACGCCGGAGCCGCCGTAGGTGGGATAGCAGGTGATGCCGATGCGCATAAAGCCTTCTCAATGCAGAGATTTTCGTCTGTCTTCCGACTTGGACGCGCCGCAAGCCGTGGAAGATGCAGTTGTGTCCGGCCTGTTTTGAATCAGGAGCTTCCGCCGGTCACACAACCGGCCGCGCGACAGCCTGCAAGTCAGCGAAAGAGATGAGTTCGAGGCCGGGGAACAGCCGCATCGTCTCGAGCGCGCTTCGTTCCGTCTGGCGCGAGGCCAGCAGCCGCGTATGTGCCAGCGCCAGGTCGGCGTCGTTGTATCCCGGATGTGTCACCAGCTCCCAGGTTCCCGGCGGCAGCCGCTGGAGCAGGGAATCAAGTGTTGTGGAATCAAGAGTTCCGGTCGCCAGCACGCCGATAGCGCCGTCGGTGGTCGAGAATCCCTCCTCCGCGACGATGCGCCGGAAAGCAGGCTCAAGCCGCCGCAGCAGGCTGACTTTCATGCGCCGAATCCAGGGAGCGCCAGTTGTCGCGCGCACGCTCCAGGCCGGCTCAAAGGGGTTGCGCACGGCGCGAATCCCCGCCGCCCGAGCCGCACGCAGCACCGGCCGCAGCACGGTGGGAAACATGTGGGTGTGCTTGTGCGTGTCGATGTGGGTCAGGTGCAGGCCGCGGTTCTGAAGCAGCGCAATTTGCGCGGTGGTTTCCGCTTCGATCTCGCGGGTGCGATTGGCAAACGTGCAACCGGGTGAATTCCAGCCGGCATACAACCAAAAAAGGAAGTCGGTCAGGGAGGGTTTGAAGCGGCCGCTCACAGGATCGGCCAGATGCGGAACCTCCCGCGTTGGCGACAGCACCGGTTCCCCATCCACCAGAACCACGTGGCAGCCCACCCCCAGCGACGGTGTTGCAAGGGCAATCTCGATGGCCTCTTCGGTGGCTGCGGCCCGCGCCATCAGCGTGGCGCTGGTCAGCACTCCGGCGCGGTGGAGCTCGGCGATGGCGCGGTTGACGCCGGTGGTCAGCCCGAAGTCGTCGGCGTTGACAATCAGAGCTCTCACGGGCTGAGTTTATCAACTCCGGGTGCGCCGGCCGCCGGAGGGCAATGGCGCTGGTATGATGACAGAAGACCGCAATGGTCCCGAAGCCACGCGTGGGCGGTTAGCTCAGTTGGTTAGAGCGCCTGCCTTACAAGCAGGAAGTCGGGGGTTCGAGTCCCTCACTGCCCACCACTTTCAGCAGTTGTGGAAGCGCACTGAATCTTCCAGGCTACCCTTTCATCGCCGGTTACCTCGCACTGAACAGCCCAAAGCAAGTTAAAAAGTCCGGTTCGAGGGCTGGTTGACTTCAGCGGTTCCAGGCGCGCCGGGGTCCGCGGCAGAGGTGTATATTTCTCTGTGGCAGAACAACGGTGAGTTGCAAGAAGGAGATGAAGATGACAGTGCGGCGCAATGAGATAGCCAAGCCGGCAGAAGATGAAGCATTGCTCGTTACCAGCGGCGATTTGCGGCTTGCGGCGAACCAGGAGTGTTGGCCCGCGCAGAGGGACATGGAAGAGAAGTTGACTGCGGCTTTCGCTCAGAAGGGCTTCAAACTCGTCCGCGCCCATGCTTACAACGAGGCGGAGAAGCATGGCTTTATCTCGTCGCAGCGGATGGGGATGGATGTTTTCATGAACATTCATCCCGAGGCGCGCCTGGTTTTTGCGACGGCGGCGTGGCAGTACAGTCATCATGTGCTTCCGGGTCTGCGCAGCCATCGGGGGCCGATTTTAACGGTTGCAAACTGGTCGGGACAATGGCCGGGATTGGTCGGGTTGCTCAATCTGAATGGGTCGCTGATCAAGGCCGGCAAAGAGTTTTCCTCCATTTGGAGCAAGGACTTTACGGATGATTATTTTGTTGCCGCGCTTGGGGAGTGGCTGCGCGACGGGAGAATCACCCATGACCTGAAGCATGTGCATGCGCTTGACACGGCCAGATTGCCTGCCAAGAGCGCGGAGCTGGGCGCTTTGCTGGCCGGCGAACTGAAGCATCGCAAGGCAATCATAGGAATCTTCGATGAAGGTTGCATGGGCATGTACAACGCCATCATCGATGACGAGTTATTGAACCCCGCGGGCATTTACAAGGAGCGCCTGAGCCAGTCCGCATTGGTTGCGAAGATGCGTACGGTGGGCGATGCGGAGGCGGAGGCCGTCTATCGGTGGCTGGTTGCGAAGGGCGTGAAATTCGCTTTCGGCAAGGACCCCGCGACCGATCTGACGCTGGAGCAGACACTCGAACAATGCAAGATGTACATCGCGGCCATGCGCATCGCAAAGAGTTTTGGATGCGATGCGATCGGCATCCAGTATCAACAGGGATTGAAAGACATGACGGCCGCGTCCGATCTGGCTGAGGGCCTGCTGAACAATGCTGATCGTCCCGCGGTGTTTGCGGAAGGCAGCAATGAGGAGCTTTATCCCGGTGGACCGCTGGTGCATTTCAACGAGGTGGATGAATGCGCCGGCGTAGACGCGCTGATTACGAATCGTTGCTGGACGGCGCTGGGGCTTGACCCATCGACGACGCTGCACGATGTTCGCTGGGGCGAACATTACAAGGGGCAGGATCTGGATGCGTTTGTGTGGCTGCTGCAAATCTCCGGAGCCGCGCCTGCCAATCATTTTATTGGCGGCTATGCGGGCGCCAGCAGCGAACGTCAGCCGGCCATGTATTTTCCGCTCGGCGGCGGATCGCTGAAGGGCATCGGCAAACCGGGCGAGATCGTCTGGAGCCGCGTGTTCGTTGAGGGCGGCGCGCTGCATGCCGACCTGGGAAGAGGTACGGCAGTCAGTTTGCCATTGGAGGAGACGGAGCGCCGCTGGCGGGAGACGACGCCCCAGTGGCCGATCGTTCATGCCGTCTTCCATGGCGTAAGTCAAAATCAATTCATGGCCCGGCACCGCGCCAACCACGTGAACGTTGCGTATGCGCCTTCAACCGAGATTGCCGACAAGGCTCTGGCGACGAAGGCGGCGATGCTGGCGGAGTTAGGCGTCACGGTGCATCTGTGTGGCGTTACGCAGCCGGGCTGACGGCAACGGGCGGGTCGAGTGTGAGATAGCTCATTGCGGGATTTCTTCCTCTGGCGGCAGGATTCCCATCTCCCGATAGATAGGCCGGATTTCGCGGCGCACCGCCGGCAACTGCGTCGCGAACCATGCCGCGCCCAGCAGGACGGCGGATCCGTTTGCGATTACTGTCCACGGAGCGCCCACCGCGTGAGCCAGGGTGCCGGCGAGCAGGCTTCCAAATGGGGCCATGCCCACGAAGGCCATCGTATAGTAACTCATCACGCGCCCACGCTTGTCTTCGCTGACAATGGTCTGGATGATGGTGTTGCTGCCTGCCATGCCTTGCATCATGCCCATGCCTGCTATGAGCACCATGATCATGGATAGCCAGAAGACGCGCGACAGGCCGAAGCCAATCAGGCCCAGGCCAAAGACGGCGGCGGCGATGGGAATCATGCGGACCAGTCCCAGCACGCTTTTGCGCGCGGCCAGCGACAATGCCGACACCAGCGCGCCCACTCCCATGGCGCCCATCAGGAAGCCGAGAGTGTGCGGACCGCCGTGCAGCACCCTGGCCGCGAAGATGGGCATGAGCACCACGAACGGCATACCCATGAGGCTGATAACGGCAAACAGGAGCAGGATGGTGCGGACGGGCACGAACTCCGACACATAGGTCCATCCGGCCTTCAACTCGGTCAGCGTCGAGGTGGTCCGGCGCTCCATTACGGGCGCATGCAGGCGCATCATGAGCAGCGAGGCAATGACGGCGATGTAACTGATGCCGTCGATCAGAAAGCACCATCCTTCGCTGGTAACCGCGATCAACATGCCGGCCAGCGACGGGCCGATCAGACGCGCCACGTTCACCATGGAGGAGTTGATGGCGATAGCGTTCGAGAGGTCGCGGCGGTCCTCGACCATCTTCACCATGAACGCCTGGCGGCCGGGCATATCGAAGGCGTTGACGATGCCCTGCATTACGCTCAGAGCCAAAATCCAGTGGATGGCGATGTGGTGCGAGAGGGTCAGTGCTGCCAGTGCGAAGGATTGGACCATGGAGAGTGTCTGCGTCCAGACGAGCACCTGGCGGCGGTCGAGGCGGTCTACCCAAACGCCGGCGAAGGGTGCAAACAGGAACGTGGGAATCTGCCCCGCGAAGCTGACCGTGCCCAGCAGCAGCGCCGAACCGGTGAGCCGGTAGACCAGCCAACTGGTGGCGATGCGCGTCATCCAGGTGCCGACGAGGGAGATGCTCTGTCCGCCGAAGAAGAGGCGGAAGTTGCGATGGCGCAGGGCGCGCCAGGCATGGGACGAACCGCTGAAGACGCGCGGTTCCGCTGGGCCGGCTGTCGCGGCCGGTTCTGCGCGGGTTGTTTCGTCTTCGCTGCTCAATCGTGCTCCCTCACCCCAAACAAATCCTGCATTCCGAGCAAATCTGTCGTCGCTCCTAACAAGCTGTCATCCTGAGCGGAGCAGGTCGTGCTCTTCCGACCTGCGCAGTCGAAGGACCTGCGGTTGCCTTTCGCTGCCAACGCATAGGATCGGAGAAGCCAGAACAGCCAGCGCAACTGCAAGACACGGCAATCAGTGCCTCTCAGCTGCCCAGCCAAGGACAAATAGCACATTTTTGGATCGTGTGGTCGCTTTGCCGCTTGACAGATCGAGCATGGTCACGTTCGCGCCGCCATCGACTTCCTCTTCGTTAAAGATCAGCTTCTCCCCGCCGGGCGACCACACTGCGCCTTTGAGAAACATCCAATAACCTATCAACTGCTGAACAACTTTGGCCCCGGTTCCGTCCGGGTGAATGAGGGTACATTTCTGCTTCTTCTTATCCACATGATCCACATATGCGATCCAATCGCCTTTGGGTGACCAGGAGGGGTCCGTGCCTTCTGCAAGAACTTTCCCACTGCCCGACGCTATGTCGATGACAACAATCTGCGAAATTGATGATGCCGAGCAGCAGAATTCTCCAGCCAGATATTTCCCATCCGGGGACCAACTGAGTCGGGCGTTCTCACTCAGTCTCCCAGGATAAGGGATCGGCGTTAGCTCGCCGGTTGCGATATCGAGAATCTGCAACACGATTGGATTATTAAAACAATAGCCATTGCCGGACGAGAACGCAGACTGTGATGCAAATGCAACTCTCTTACCGTCAGGCGAAAAGACTATCGAACCGACGCCGTCTGAGCAGAACTCGCCGAATGTCTTCCACGATTTGTCGAGTAGCGAGTACACACCAAGGACCGCGTTGATTCTCCTTCTTGGGGAATCGTCATGTTTTGAAAGGCCCCAGGCAACTCGATCGGCGCCAGGAGCCAATGCGGGAAAGACAGTATTGTAATCTTCACCAAAGAAGCCTGCCGGACTCCGCACTACGACCGAACCTCCAGTCGAGACAACAACAAGCTCTTGAAAGGGCACCTTCGTCGACGATATCTCAGTTGTCTCAAACAGAAGGGTCGAGTTTGGCATTGTGAATGTCCCCTCGGCCTGCCCATAGGAGGCGCAAGGGAGCATGGGCAACGCAGTTAACTGCAACGCGATCAGTAACCGATTTCGCATGAAGACACCTCCCGCCTGTTGATCCCTGTGTCGCCCTCACTCTATCAAACCAGTCCCAGCTCGCGGAGCAGGAAGGCGTAGTCGAGGGCGATCTCTTTGAGGTAGTCGTAGCGGCCGCTTGCGCCGCCGTGGCCGGCTTGCATGTTGGTTACCAGCAGGAGCGGGTTGTTATCCGTCTTGAGGGTGCGAAGCTTGGCTACATATTTGACTGGCTCCCAAAACATCACCTGGCTGTCGTGGAGCGAAGTCTTGACAAGCATCGATGGATAACTCGCCGGCTTGAGGTTGTCATAGGGCGAGTAACTGAGCATGTAGTGGAAGAAAGCTTCTTCGTTGGGATTGCCCCACTCCTCATACTCGGGAACGGTGAGGGGAAGCGTGGCGTCGAGCATGGTGTTCATCACGTCTACAAAAGGCACGTGGGAGACGACGGCGCGGAAGAGGTCAGGGCGCAGGTTGGCCACAGCCCCCATCAGGAGACCTCCGGCGGAGCCGCCTTCGATGGCCACGCGGGCCGGGTCGCCGTAGCCGGAGGCGGTGAGGTGCTCGACGGCGGCGATGAAATCGGTGAAGGTGTTGCGCTTGACGAGCATTTTGCCGGCGTCGTGCCAGGGCTTGCCCAGGTCGCCGCCGCCGCGGACGTGGGCATAGGCCATGACCACGCCGCGATCGAGCAGGCTGAGGCGGTTGGAACTGAACCCGAGGGGAAGCGAGTAACCATAGGAACCGTAGCCGTAGACGTAAAGCGGATTTCGGGCCGGCTCGCGCTTGTCCATCTTGTCGATGCGGTAGACGAGAGAGACGGGAACTTTGACGCCGTCCGGCGCGACGGCATGGACGCGCTCGCTGGCGTAGAGGGTGCGGTCGAAGCCGCCGGGAATCTCAAGTTGCTTGAGCAGCGTGGAGGCGCCGGTGGATACGTCGTACGAAAAGACCGAGCTGGGAGTGGCGAGGGACTGGTAGGCGTAGCGGAATGTTGTTGCATCAAAGATGCGGTTGATGTGGGGCTGGGCGCTGTAGGCCGGTTCGGGGAAGGCGATTTCGCCGGCGGGGACGGCCTCGGGTCCGTCGCCGGAGAAGCGCCAGATACGCAGCCGGGGCAGGCCGTCTTCGCGCTCGCAGGCCACAAAGAAGCCGGCGAACAGATCCACCTCCTCCAGCATGACGTTGTCGCGGTGGGGAATGCGCTCGGTCCAGTGCTCACGGCCCGGGGTGGCTACCGGGGCGGTCACCAGGCGGAGATTTCTTCCTTGATCGTTGGTGCGGATGAACCACAGGCCGTTGCGGTGGTCGATGGTGTACTCGTGCTCGTCCTGGCGAGGGCTGATGAGGGTGAAGGCGCCGCCGGGTTCGGCGGCCGGCAACACCCAGGATTCGCTGGTGGTGTGGCTGGCCGATTCCATCACCAGGAAGCGGCCGTCGCGGGTGCGCCCGGCGCCGAGGTTGAAGCGCTCATCGTTGTCCTGGTAGACCAGCACATCCTGGGAATGCAGCGTGCCCCTGAAGTGGCGCCAAAGCTGGTACTGGCGCTTCTGCTCCTCGTCCTCGACGGTGTAGAAAAGGGTCAGACTATCGGCGGCCCATGCGACGGAGCCGACGCGCTCGACCTCGCCGAGGAGGGTTTCGCCGGTGGCCAGGTCCTTGATGTGCAGCGTGTACTGGCGAAAGCCGGTGGTGTCGGTGGTATAGGCCAGCCAACGGCCGCCGTCCGCGATGTCGGTGGCGCCGATCGCGAAGAAGGCGTGGCCCTCAGCCAGTTGATTGCCGTCGAGAATCACCTCTTCCGGGGCGTCCTCACTTGCATCTGGAGTTACTTGCTTGCGGCAGTGGATGGCGTATTGGCGGCCCTCTTCGGTGCGGGTGTAGTACCACCAGCCGCCGTCGCGGAAGGGAACCGAAACGTCGGTCTGCTTTATGTGGGAGAGCATCTCCCGGTAAAGGTCTTCGCGGAGGCCGGCGAGCGGGGCCATTACGGCCTCGGCGTAGGCGTTTTCGGCCTCGAGGTACGCGGTGACCTCGGGATCCTGTTTGTCGCGCAGCCAAGCGTAATCGTCGCTGAGAGTGACGCCATGCAAAAGGATCTCAGTGTGTTGCTTGCGGGCGACAGAAGGAGTGGGAAGCTGGTTCTGGGTCATTTCCTTCCCAGTGTAGTGCAAAGGCCAGCTTCCAGTTTCCAGCCTCCAGTTCCCAGCTTTCCATGGGCACGCGCAATTTTGTTGGTGTTCGGATGGTGCGTTTGGGGCGAGGAAAAGCTAGAGGCTGGAAGCTAGCAGCTAGAGGTCGGGGGGAATCGCCACAGGATCTCGACGAGGACGGCCCCAAAACAAAAGGCCCCGCTTTCGCGGGGCTCTTTGCTGGATCTTTGCGTTACTTGGAAACTAACATTATCTTGCGCCTAACGCCGAGCATATGTCAAGAGAAAAATCAACGTGGAGGCCCCGGTGGGACTTGTCACCCACTTCACGTTAGTTTCCAAGTAACGCCTGTCGTCTCTTCCAGCTCAGGGCCAGTCTGTCTAGGGACACGCCACTACTAACGCAATCCACGCATCACCATATTACCACAAATCGGTTCTCCATAAGTCCAACCGTTTCTTCAACAAAAGAGGGGTTCTCAAAAAAAGGGGGGCCGTCGCCTCGGGTTTTGGGGCCAGCTAGAGGCTTGGGAGCAGGCCGATGGAACCTTTGGCTGTCGGTCCGCGTACAATGGAGAGCGATGAAAGGCTTTCGCCGCGCACATTTGACCGTTTTCCGGCTGCTGCTGGCCGCTGGCGTGGGTTTTTCCGCGACGACGCTGGCGGCCCAGCGGGTTGACGATCTGCCCAAACCCACGGACTACGTGAGCGATTATGCCCACGTGCTGTCGCCTGAGGCGATAGCGCGGCTGGACCACATCTGCGACCAACTCGACCACTCCCAGGCCAATGCGCAGGTGGCGGTGGTGACCGTCCAGACGCTGGATGGGGAAGACGCGGCGGAGTATGCCAACCAGCTTGAAGACAAGTGGAAGATGGGCCGCAAGGGCTCAGACCGCGGCGTGCTGGTTCTGCTCGCGATCGGCGACCACCAGCGCAGGATTGAGGTGGGCTATGGACTGGAAGGCATCCTGCCCGACGGCAAGCTGGGCGATATTGGGCGGGAGATGGTTCCGCAACTGCGGGCCAACGATTTTGACGGCGCCGTAACGCTTGCCGTGGACGAGGTGGCGCAGGTGATTGCCGCCGATGCCAAGGTGACGCTGGACGACGAGCCGGCACTGCAACAGCCGGCGCCGCAGCACCACTCATCCGGGGTCAGAATCGCGCAGATCATCCTCGTCCTGATCGTGATTGCTCTCTATCTTTTCCGCGTCCTCGGCAGTTTTGGCCTGTTTGGTCTGTGGGGCATGGGACTCCTGAGCGGCGGAATGGGCGGCAGGGGCAGCGGAGGCTTTGGCGGCGGATTCGGAGGCGGCGGCGGTGGCGGTGGAGGCGGTTTTGGCGGTTTTGGCGGAGGAGGCTTTGGCGGCGGTGGCGCCGGGGGCTCCTGGTAATTCTTCAAGTTTCAAAATTTCAAAAGAAGGGGCATCCTTGAGTGGAGGCCGGAGGAGAAGAGAACTGTATGGGTAAAGGGCTTTGGATTGCACTTGGAGTGGTGGGCGTGCTGGTTTTGGCCGTTCTGATGGTATTTGGCAGCTATGTGACGGCGAGGAATCAGATGGTGGCCAAGGATCAGAACGTGAAGAGCATGTGGTCGGAGGTGGATGTGCAATTGGAGCGGCGCGCCGACCTGATCCCCAACCTGGTGGAGACTGTGAAGGGATTCACCAAAGAGGAGAGCACGGTTTTTGGCGATATTGCCAACGCGCGGGCCGGGATGCTGAATGCGCAGGGGCCGCAGGCCAAGATTGCAGCCAACGGGCAACTCGACTCCGCGATCGGCCGATTGCTGCTGCTGACGGAGAACTATCCGCAACTGCGCTCGAGCGAGCAGTTCATGCGCTTGCAGGATGAGCTGGCGGGGACAGAAAACCGCATCGGCGTGGCGCGCAAGCGCTATAACGACGCCATCCAGGACTACAACACTTTTATCCTTCAATTCCCCAACAACATCTGGGCAGGCATGGCCGGTTTCAAGGAGAACAACGCCTACTTCACGGCCAGTCCCGCTGCGCGGACGGTGCCGGCAGTCAAGTTTTGAGGGCGAGCTTGAGCGGTGGGGCAGCGTAAAACGCGAAAAAGGCCATCCCGGAGTGTGGGGTGGCCTTTCAACGGTTGGGGTTGGGACGCGGCCCGGACTGTTCTACTTGAAAGAGGCGATGGCGCTGGCCTCGTCGTCGTAGATGTCGAAGACGGTGTAGAGCTTGGTCAATTGAAGCAGGTCGTGGACCTTCTTGGTCAGTTTCAGCAGCTTGAGCGCAGCGCCCTGGTTCTTGCAGGTGGTATAGGCGCCTACCAACTCGCCCAACCCCGAGCTATCGATATAGTTGACGTCCCCCAGATTAAGCAGGACGTTCTTCTGTCCTTTGCCGATCAGGTCGCGAATGGCATCGCGTATCTGCACGCTGCCCTCGCCGAGCGTGATCCGCCCGCTAAGGTCCAGAACGGTAACGCCGTCCACTTCACGGGAAGCAATAGCAAGTGCCACGAGAGTTCCTCCTTGTTGTTATTTCGGTTATAGCACTTCCGCCGGGAGCAGTGGCGGGAAAATCCCAACCTGCCCGAATCGCCGGCAGGGAGTATTTGACCTCCGACCGCCGCCGACGCTCCCTGCGCAAGCACCTCAAGTTTTTTCGCCAGCCGACGCCAGATGTTTTACCAGCGTCAACTCGGTTCCGGGATGCAGTTGTCGAAAGTGTACCTCATCCATGAAGGAGCGGATAAGGAAGATGCCGCGGCCGGTGCCGCGCAAGAGGTTTTCCGGCGCCAGCGGGTCCGGAATCGTCTCCGGATCGAGGCCCCTGCCCTGGTCGGCAATGGAAATGACAAGCGCCCCGCCGGTGTTCTCCAAGGTTACCGCGATCAGCTTTGCGGGGTCGTACTCGTTGCCGTGGAGTACAGCGTTTACGGCGGCCTCGCGCACGGCCATGGTTACCCGAAAGCGCTCGTCCTCGTCCAGGCCTGCCTCCTCGGCCAGCTTGTCGGCGGCAGCCTCCACCTCGCCGACGCTTTCCATGGTGGAATTCAGCGAAAAACTCATCCGTCCTTGCTTGGGCGCGCTCACCGGGTTGGTATCCACCTCTTCCGGACCGGGCCGGGGCGAACTCCCCCCTCCGCGCCTCAGCAACCTTGCTGGCAGTTTCATAGCTGGAGAGGAATTGTGTCAAGCAGCGGGCAGGGCGCGGCCGGCAGCAGGGGGCTTGGTGCTTATCGCGGCCTTTCCTGTGTAAAAGCGCGGGCCTGATCCCGTGCTCCGTGAAAGACGTGGAGAATTTGAACGATGCCCCGCGCTTTCCGGTAATAGATCAGGTATTTGCCGGCGGGGAAACTCAGGACGCCGGGTGCAATCTCGTCGCACTTACGACCCACCTGCGAAAACTCGCCTAACAGAGCAAAGCGCCCTTGGATTGCGTCTACCAGCCGGTCGGCAACTTCAAGTCCGGCACGCCGGGCCCAGTAAACGAAAATCTCGTCCAGATCCTGTTCGGCTTCCTTAGAGACATGGATGCGCATCACTTGCCGGCGGCTTCCTGGAGCAGTCTGCGTCCTCTTGCCTTTACGCCGGCCGCGAATTCTGCAAGGCCAGCCTGCCCAACGTACTCCGTGAACTCGCCGCGCTCGATGGACGCAATGCCTTCCAGAACCCGTTGCCGAATACCTTCCATTTGGCTTGCACTGAGATCAGCCAGCAGGTCCGCCGCGGAGGGGCCGGCTAGCCGGATGGCGCGCTGATCCTCATCTGCCATGCGGCGCAGGGCATCGCGCACCACTTCGCTGGCATTGTTGTAGCGTCCGCTCTTGACCCTGGCGCGCACGTACTCCGCCAGATGGTCCGTTATCGAAACGTTCATCTGATCCATGAGAATCCCTCCAGCCTGGGAGCCGAGGCCCTTGTCAGGAGCATATATCCCGGCAAGCGCACTGTCAATCATTGACATGACTGCGGCGCGGAGGAGATTTGTCCATCTTCGCGCATCGCAGTCTCCCGGCCCAATGCATCCACAGGCCCAGAGCCGCCCCCAGGGGATACACTTTGCTCATGCAGCCTCGCACCACAGCCCGCGTGAGCCTGACCGCGCTTCTCCGCACACCGGTGACCGATGCACAGGGGCACCTTCGCGGGCGGCTGAAGGATATTGCCGTGGCCACCGGTCCCGATGCGGGGAAGGTCGCCGGCCTGGTGCTGAAAACCCGCGCCGGGCTGTGCATCGTGCCCTCCCAGGACGTGATGGAGACGCCTGCCGGCACGCTGGAGCTGCGCTCGTCCGGGGCGCTGGTTCCGCTGAAGGAGGAGGGCAACTATCTCTACCTGCGGCAGGATCTGGTGGACCGGCAGATCATCGATATTCACGGCCGCAAGGTGGTCCGGGTGAACGATGTGGACCTGGAGTGGATGGGGCGGGGCGCGGCGCACCTGCTGCGCGTGGCGGAGGTCGAGGTGGGGCTGCGCGGGGCCTTTCGCAGGGTCTTCAAAGGGCTTTTGCCGCGAGCTACGCTGGAGACGCTCTCGCGCAAGCTGGGGGCCAGCGGCATTCCCTGGCAGTTTGTGGACGTGATCGAGGTGGACCCGGCGCGGCGCGTCAAGCTGCGCATCGAGTATGAGCGGCTGGCCGAGATGCACCCCTCCGATCTGGCCGAAATCCTGGAGGATTTGGCGCCGGCCGAGCGCGAAGCGGTATTTACCTCGCTGGACGAGGAGGTGGCCGCCGAGACCCTCGAGGAGGTCGAACCCAAGCTGCAAAAGGCTCTTTTGGAGAAGCTGGACGAGGAGAGGATCGCCGACATCGTCGAGGAGATGGACCCTGGCGCTGCGGCCGACCTGCTGGCCGAGCTGTCCGAGGAGCAGTCCGACGCCATCCTCGAGGAGATGGAGCCGGAAGAGCGGCAGGAGGTGGAGGAACTGCTGGAGTTCGACGAGGACTCGGCCGCCGGCTGCATGACCACCGACTTCATCTACTTGGGGATGCAGTCTACCGTTGCCCAGGCGGTGCAAGCGCTGCGCAGCTTCGACGGGGATCCGGAGAGCGTAACCGAGATTTATCTGCTCGACGAGAGGCGGGTGCTTCGCGGCGCAATCTCTCTGGCGCGGCTGGTGGTGGCGCAGCCGGAAACGCGGCTGGCCGTGTTGGCCGAGCCCCGCGTGCTCTCCTGCCCGGCCGATCTGCCCCAAAACGACCTGGCCGAGCTGTTCGACAAGTACAACCTGCACGCGCTGCCCGTGGTGGACGCCCAGGGCCGGATGGTGGGGGTGGTGCAGGCCGACCACGTGATCAGCTTCCTGCGCGACAAGCTGTAGGGCGTTTTGAGGCAGGAAGACCCGAATAAGGCTCTCAATCGGACATTTCTGAGCAAAAAGGGTCCACGCCGTTTCATTCTTGTGACTAATCTATGAGAAAGTAGCTGGGTTTATGCGGAATTGTGAAAGAATTTAGACATGATGCAGTTTCCCCAGATCATTCAAGGCGGCATGGGCGTGGGCGTCTCCAACTGGCGCCTGGCCCAGGCGGTTGCCAAACTCGGCCAGCTCGGGGTGGTCTCCGGCACGGCGCTCGACTCGCTTTTTGTGCGCCGGCTCGCCGATGGCGACGAGGGAGGGTATATGCGCCGGGGACTGGAGGCTTTCCCCTTCCCCGAGATGGCCAGGCGCATCTGGCAGGAGTACTTTGTTCCCGGCGGCAAACCCATCGGAACGCCTTATCCGGCCATGCCCATGCACCAGCGGCGGGACCCGCGCAAGCTGGTCGAGCTGTGCATGGTGAGCAACTTTGTCGAGGTCTTTCTGGCGCGGGAAGGCCACAAGAATCCGGTCGGGATCAATTTTCTTGAGAAGGTGCAGATTCCACACCTGGCTTCGATTTACGGCGCGATGCTGGCCGGAGTCGGCTATGTGCTGATGGGCGCGGGCATTCCGCTGCACATTCCCGGCGTGCTGGACGCCTTTGCGGCGCACCATGCGGCCGAATACAAGTTGGCGGTGATGGGAGCATTGCCGGGGCAGGATACTGAGATGCGCCTCGATGCAGCCGAATACGCGGAGGGCTGGCTCCCCGTGCTCCATAGGCCAAGGTTCCTGGCCATTGTTTCCTCCAACACTCTGGCCACTACCATGCTCAGGCGAGCCAGCGGCCGGGTGGAGGGGTTGGTGATCGAAAGCCCAACGGCAGGCGGGCATAATGCGCCGCCGCGCGGCAAGCTGCAACTGAATGCCACCGGAGAACCGGTTTACGGCGAGCGGGATAGGGTCAATATTCAGGATCTGGTGGCGCTGGGCGTTCCTTTCTGGCTGGCGGGTGGGTATGGAAACGCCGCGAAACTGCGCGAGGCGCTGGAGCAGGGCGCAACGGGCGTGCAGGTGGGCACAGCCTTTGCGTTCAGCCGGGAATCCGGTCTGCGTCCCGACCTGAAGAAGAGGCTTCTGGCCCAGGCGATGACGGGAACGGGCGAGGTGTTTACCGATCCGCTGGCTTCCCCTACTGGATTTCCGTTCAAGGTGGCCCTGCTGCAAGGCACCTATTCCGATCCTGAGGTCGCCGCGGCGCGGAAGCGCGTCTGCGATGTGGGTTTGCTGAGGGAGCCGTATGCGGCGCCGGACGGCAACATCGGGTACCGCTGCTCGGCAGAGCCGGTGGCGAACTACCTGTCCAAGGGCGGCAAGATCGAGGAGACGGTGGGAAGAAAATGCCTGTGCAATGCGCTGCTGGCCAACATTGGCTATGCGCAGATGCGTAAGGACGCGGTCGCGGAGCCGGCCCTGGTCACCATCGGCGACGACCTTAATACCGTGGCGCAGTTTCTGGCTCCGGGCCGCGAGAGCTACAGCGCCGCGGACGTCGTTGCGTCTCTTTTGAGTGGCGTGACGGCCGAGCCCGCCTTTGAGGCCGAGGCCGGCCTTCTGGTTACCGCTTAGCTGGCCGCCGCCGGCGCCGCTCCCCCACTTACCCTGAACACCTTGGGAACTCGATCCGCGGGTGCAGGCAGGGCAGGGAAGGCCGCGTGCGGCTCGGTCTGGTACCAGTAGGCCGTCGAATAGAAATTGTCGGAGCGATCGTTGGCAGTGCCGTGCTCGATGGTCACGCGAATCGACTTCTCAAAGGCGAGGGGGCTTTCGGTGTGCCAGCGGTAGAGGCAATAGCGGCCGCCGAGCCGCTCCGGGTCCACGATGTAAGGCGCGCCCTGGTGCATATTGGCAAAAGCCTGGCCGCCAAAGTCCCAGGCTCCGTTGTAGTAGTCCTCGGTTCCAGTGCCGTTGATGGTGTGCAGCGCGTCGCCATCGATGAAGATCATGTCGTCGCCTTCGCCGAACCAACCGTCCCGATTCTGCTCGACGGCTTGGGTCACACCCACAAAATGCCCCTTGCCCGTGGCCTCCAGGAAGACGTAGTTGTCCGCTCCGCTCAGGTTTTTGCCGTCGTTGATGCCGGGACCGATCCTGCAAGGAGCGGCCTGGCGATACTGCGCATGAAAGCGGCCCACGTCGCCGGGAAGGGCGGGCAACGTCACATAGTCGACGGCGAAGTAGAGATTGTCGGTGCGGACCTTGCCTTCGTTGGCCAGGGTGAGGCGGGCCGAACTTGCAAACGGCATCTGGAAGTAGGCGTTGAGCGCCTTGATGGGCGCAACGGCCAGCAAAGCCGATTGATAGGTGAAATACTCGCCCAGGCCCAGACCGAAGAAGTCGCCGATGGGGACCTCGACAGAGGGCGTGGATTCGCCGTCCCACCAGGCGCGCAGGACGAGATTCTTCAGGTGCATCTCATCCTCGGAGTTGATGGTGAACCAGATGTGCGTGACTACCCCGGCCCCCGCCACATCCAATAGCGTTGCCGTGTTGCCTGCTTCCACCCTGACCCAGTCGTCATTGCCGCCCGTCCGGTCCCAACTTGAGGAGCGGCGGTTCTTGTAATTGCGCAGACGGGCCTGCGCCAGAAGTTCCTCCGGCCCGGCGGGAATGAGCTCGGGAGGCGCGGGGATGGCGCCCTCCGCGGCAGGCGCGCTGGCCGCGGCCCCGGTGGCGTTCAGGCCCAGCAGGCCGACGGCCGAGACTCCGGCTACGGAAGCCATGGCGCCAAGCAACCTGCGGCGCGCAGGTGAGCTTTCATTTGAGTCAGACGAATGCATAGGATGGGTCCTCCGGTGTGGCGAGTGGTGAAAGCGTGTTGTAGTCTCATGCGCCGGGGGCTGTCAAGCAGGACAGAGAGGGTTGGGGCCTTGCAAAAAATTCTCGAGCTTCAGAGCCTTCGATCGGCCTCCATGCCGGTTGCCGCGTTTGCCGCGGACAAGATAGTCGTGGATCGCCTGACGCCGGCACGGCCGGTCCCCCGGCGGCAATGAGGGTCAGAACGCATTTCATCTTTTCCGCTCCTTCAGGTTGTGGCTGTCGGCGGCCTTCAAAGTCATGCCATAGATGGACTTGAACTGCTCGATATCCTTGAGCGTTTGTGCGGAGAAGGGAACGGCCTTGCCCTCGAAGGCGTGCAGGACGATTCCTTCCAGCAGGTCGCCGAGGGTGAGGTCCTTCTGCTCGGCGACGGCTTTGAGCACCTTCAACAAGCGCTTTTCCATCCGGACGCCGGTCTGGACGCGCTCGACTACCACGGGTTCGCGATTTTGTTGTTCTTGCGCCATGTGCGCCTCCTGTTATCTTGATACCAATGTACCAAGATACTTACATCCTGTCAACCCCTCCTTCGAGACTCCTCCGCGGGGTCATGGCTGCCGGGGTTCGCATCCCCCGGTCCGGCCTGTTATGGTCAGTGAGGAAACCTGGATGAATCCCCCTTAGCAGCCTGTGGTGAAAGTCCCGATACCTGCACGAAAGAATTGAGAGGTTTCCACAGGAGTTATTTGTAGAATCAAGTCATGGCAATGGGAACGCGCAAGGATCGTGAGCGGCAAGAGGATTT
>Ga0224554_1001072_pt1 | contig 18873 bp, 18 predicted proteins | sample 714S22024metaG_FD_180666 | JGI IMG/M metagenome (GOLD analysis project Ga0224554, IMG submission 180666) | Peat soil microbial communities from Stordalen Mire, Sweden - 717 S2 20-24 | ecosystem: Environmental > Terrestrial > Soil > Wetlands > Peat | place: Sweden: Norrbotten County, Stordalen...
GGCCGCGCGCGAAAAACTGGAATCCGAAGGCAAGCCCGCGTTCATCATCGCCGACCATTACGGCTTGACCGGGCAGCTTTCATTTTACCTGCCGCAGGCGCACGACGCGCTCAAATCGCAGCCGCTCGTGTATTGCGTGGATTCGGACGAACCGGTGAACCAGTTTTATTTCTGGCCGGAATATAATTACCTCGCCAATCGCAAAGGTGAAAACGCGATTTACGCCACCGAACTCAACCCTTACCCGCTCGAATCCGGCTGGTTCTGGAAATGGCTGAAACACGAGCCGGTGAATTACGCCGAAATTCCACCGCCTCATGCCGTGCCACCGCGCATGGCCAACGAATTTGCATCCGTCACCAACCTCGGCGTGCAGGAAATCAAAGTCAACGGCCATGTGTTCCGGCGCGTCCAGTTGTGGGCCTGCTACAACTTGAAGTAAATGGCCGGGACAAAAATTATTTTTCGCGTCCGCGATTACGACCTGGCGGCGACGCTCAACTCCGGCCAGGTTTTTCGCTGGCGGCAAACGGGAAATTCATGGACCGGCATCGTTGGAAAGAATTTTGCGAAGCTGACTCAAACAGATGGCGGGATTCTCGCCGAAACTTCCGCGCCCATCGAGGATTTGAACTGGCTGCGCGATTTTCTCCAAGTCAAAGTTGATCTGGATGCCGTGCTGAAAACGTTTCCCGACGACGCGCCGATGCGCGCCGCCGTGTGCGCGTGTCGCGGGTTGCGTTTGCTGCGGCAGGAGCCGTGGGAATGTCTCGCGTCGTTTATTTTGTCGTCCACCAAGCAGATTGTCCAAATCCGGCAGATCGTCGCGCTGCTCTGCGAACGCTTTGGCGAACCTTGTAGCGGCGTCTCGGCAGAACGCCGCAAACCCTTGCGAGGTGATCAATGCGGCTTTCTGCCGAAAGCCGCTACGCAAGACTTGCCCGTCGCCTTCCCCACGCCGCAACGCATTGCCGCGTTGAGTGAAACCGATTTGCGAAATTGCAAAATGGGATTCCGCGCGCCGAACCTGCTCGCCGCCGCGCGCCAGATCGCCGAAGGCAAAATTGATTTGGAAAAAATCCGCGAATTAGACTATTCCGAAGCACGCACCGAATTGATGAAACTGCGCGGCGTCGGCGGGAAGATTGCCGACTGTGTTTTGCTGTTCGCCTACGGATTTGATTCCGCGTTTCCGGTGGATGTCTGGATTGAACGCGCGCTGCAACAGCTTTATTTCCCGCGCCGCCGCGCCAGTGAAAAACGGCTGCGACATTTTGCCGCCACGCATTTCGGCCCGCACGCCGGTTACGCCCAGCAATATCTTTTTCATTACATGCGGACGAAATTGAAATAGCTTTTGCTTGATAAAAATTTGCCGGTCAACTTTCATAAGCCCTGATGAAAGCTGCAATTGCAAAAAACAATCATGCCCGCGAACGTGCATGGATTGCGGCTGAATAATAATGCTAGGCTCGTTCAAGTGTCATGAAAAACGACGACCCACAACCGAAGACGCAGCCTTCAGGCAACAAACCGCCGCCGCGACCGCCACGCAACACAGCAGTTGGACTCGGTCCAAGCGATGATTCTGATAAGAAACGCCGGGCCACCATAACGAAGATTGCCTATGGTGAGGGCAAGTTTATCCGTCAATCCGGCGGCAGAGGCCAATATGGGCATGTGAGGGTTAAAATTGAACCAGGCAAAGGAGTCGAAATAATTAGTGATGTCTCCAATGATGCGATTCCAGCGAAATATATTAAACCTGTGACAGACGCAATCCGCGAGGCACTCGACAGTGGTGATCTCATCGACAATCCGGCATTTGAGGGTCACCCAATTGTTGACATAGTTGTGCGTGTCGTTGACGGCTCATTTGACGAGACCGATTCATCGGACTTGACGTTTAAGATGGCGGGCATCTTTGCTATAAAAGATGCGGTGAAGAAGGCCGACCCGATAATTATCGAATAAAAAGCCTAACAACCAGACGGACTGCAAATTTCCTTCGCCGCCTTCGCGACCTTCGCGCGACGCAAAATGAAAATTGAAACCATCCTGACGCCGGCGGAATTGCCCGCGCTCGCCCAACGCGATTTGCGCGCGACCGCGTGCGTCGTGTTCGACGTGCTGCGCGCGGCAATATAGCAGTTTCAATCAACATTGGCACATACGCCAAACCGGTAGGGCTGACCTGCCGGTCAGCCAGCCCGGCGGCGCAGCAGCGCCGCCCTACCACTCAATGTTCCGGTGTTGTTGAAAAGTTTTCAGCCTTGAATCCAAAAGGCGGAACAGCCACGCGCCGATGAAAATCCCCCAGACCGCCGCCGCCACCACGTCGGAAAAATGATGGCAGTTCAGCGCGATGCGCGACCACGCCACGGCCACGGCAAAAACCGCGAACGCTGCCGCCCAGCGCCGCCGCACCAGCCACACCGCCGCCGTCAATCCCGCCACCGTCGCCGTGTGGCCGGACGGAAACGCGCCGAATTCATATTTGCCGACAATCCAATGTCCTTCGTGGCGCAGCCCGTAAAATCCCTGCGGCGTGGACGAACTTGGCCGCGTGCGCCCGGTGCAACTGCGGATGATTGTGGCGGAAAATCCCGCCAGCATCCCAGCAACCAATGCGGTCAAAAGCATACGGCTGATTTCGCGCCGGCCCCGCAGATGCAACAGCAAAACCAAACCAAGCCCGACGGCCAGCAGCGTCGGCCAGTCGCCGATCTTGCTCAAGTAGGCGGCGAACTGATACGCCGGAGTTTTGGCGTTCAACCGCAGAAAATCATCCACCACGCCGTCCAGCGCGAAGGCGGCGACGATGGCCGCGATTCCGAAGACGGCGAAAAGCAGCCATGATTTTTTTTGAAACATCCGCCAGATTCTAGTCCATGCCCGCCGTGCGCTGCACGCAATTTTTCGGCGCGAAAACTTTGGAGGCTCGACCGCGTCGTTTCATCCGCCATAATAATTCCAGCGATGAGCATCGAAGTCCTTTTTACCCCGGCGGAATATGCCGCGCTCGGCAGCCGCGATTTGCGACGGGCGGTTTGCGTCGTCTTCGACGTGCTGCGCGCCACCAGCACGTTTGTCACCGCGCTGCATCACGGTGCGCAGGCCGTCATTCCCGTCGGGGAAATTTCCGAGGCGCTGGCCTTTAAGAAGTCAAAAGTCAGAAGTCAGAAGTCAGAAGTTATTTTGCTTGGCGGCGAGCGCGACGGCGTGCGCATTTCCGCCGGTGGAATTGTTTTCGACCTCGGCAACTCGCCGCGCGAATGCACGCCGGAAAAAGTTCGCGGCAAAACGATTGTCTCCACGACCACCAACGGCACCCGCGCGCTGCGTGCGTGCGCCCGCGCGCAAACCGTCCTGGCCGCCTCTTTTTTGAACCTCGCGGCCACGGCGGAATTTCTCCGGCGGAATCATTTTGAAAATGTCCTGCTCGTCTGCGCCGGCACGCGCGAAAACGCCGCGCTCGAAGACACGCTCGCGGCGGGCGCATTGTGTGAAATGCTGGCAGCGGGCGCGGTTTCGGGTTCCGCGCAAACTGCGTGGCAGGCTTACGCGCGGGCAAAATCCAATCTGGCGGCGGCCGTGGTTCGCGATTCGGAAAACGCGCGCCGTCTCCTGGCCGTTCCCGGATTGCGCGATGACGTGGCGTTCTGCCTGCAACGCGATGTTTTCCCGCTCGTCGCCACCATGCAGCCGGACGGCGCCCTCCGCTCCTTCGGAAGGAAGGGAGAGGGCAGGTTCAAACCGCCGCCGCGCCCGCATCAACACCGTTTTGTAAATTAACCAGGCCATTTCCCAAACGGCGATTGTTGTTGACGTTGACCCGGCAATGGCTGGACAGGACAACCAGTCCGCGCGGTCCATCAATTCGAGGCAAGGCCAAGAAGTGAAATCTTTCACAAACTTTTCTTGCGACGCGGATGACAATTTATTTAGTATCTGCGCGACGCGGTTTTGGAAACCCAAGCGCGTCATTTTTAATTGAAGGAACTGGCCGCGCGCGGCCGCTCGAGATGTCAGCAATTTTTCCGAAGTGGACAAACTGGTTGCCGTTGATCCTGGTCGCCGTCCTTGCCGTCGTCGGCGGGGTGGTCACGGCGGGCGTCGCGTATTATTTCACGCCCAAATACACGCGCGTCGGCTATCAGCCGGTGCAGCCCGTGCCGTTTTCGCACGCGATTCACGCCGGGCAATTGGGGATGGACTGCCGCTACTGCCACGGCGGCGTGGAAAAATCGTGGGTGGCGAACATCCCGGCGGCCTCGACTTGCATGAACTGCCACAGCACAGTTTTGAAAGACGACCCGCGCCTCGCCATCGTCCGCACCAGCGCGGCGAACAACACGCCCATCCCGTGGGTGCAGGTCCACATCACGCCGGATTATGTTTATTTCAACCATTCCGTCCACGTCACGCGCGGCATCAGTTGCGTGGAATGTCACGGGCGCATTGACCAGATGGACGAAGTGCGCCACGACAAATCCTTGAGCATGAGTTTTTGTTTGGATTGCCATCGCGACCCGGCGGCGCACATCCGCCCGACGGATAAAGTTACGGACTTGGGCTGGCAATGGAGCACGAATGCCGTCGAAGCTGAAAAATTGCAGGAAGTGAACGGCAAGAAATTCGTTCACGACTGGAAAGTGGAATCGCTGCAAAGCTGCTCGGCCTGTCACCGATAATGAATTTACGATTTATGATTTACGATTTACGATTGGCCCTGCAAAACAAGCGTCGTCGGGAAGAAATTCCAGTCCCGCAGGGACAAATGACAATAGCCCGCAGTTTCAACTGCGGGATAAATGAAGAAAACGGTAAAGCCCCGCAGGGGCGGCAGAAATTTTCTTTCGTCCCTGTGGGACTCGATTTTCTCCGGTTCGTTTTCCCGCCGTTAAAACGGCGGGCTATTTTCGGTCGTCACTTTGTGACTTCAAGATGAATTCAAATTCAACCAATTCAACGCCCGCGATAACAGGCCGCCGCTACTGGCGCAGCCTGGACGAACTGGCCGACCAGCCGGAGTTCAAGGACTGGCTGCACCGCGAATTTCCCGTGGGCGCAAGCGAGATGGTGGAGGACGGCACGAGCCGCCGCAATTTTCTCAAGATCATGTCAGCGTCGTTTGCGTTTGCTGGCATTGCGACGCTTGGCGCGGGCTGCCGTCGGCCCGAGGAAAAACTCGAACCGTTCGGCAAGCAGCCGGAGAATTATACTTATGGCGACGCGCAGTATTTTGCGACCGCCATGCCCACGCGCACCGGCGCGATTCCGCTCGTCGTCAAATCTTACGAAGGCCGTCCGGTCAAGATTGAGGGCAACGCGTTGTATCCCGGCAGCAACGGCAGCACCGACCGTTACGCGCAGGCTTCGATTCTCGACCTTTACGATCCCGACCGCGCGCGGCATTTCAAGCACGACGGCAAAGTGGTTTCGCGCGAAGAAGCTTTAGGTTTCCTCGACGAACTTTCCAAAAAATTTGCGGCGAACTCCGGCGAAGGTCTGGCCTTCCTCGCCGAAAGCAGCACGTCGCCGTCCCGCGCACGGCTACAAAAAATCATCGCGCAGAAATTTCCGCAATCGAAATGGTTCACTTACGACGCGATTGATTCCGGCATTCATCAACGCGCGGCGACGCAGGCGTTCGGCCAGCCGGTGCGTCCGGTCTTCAATTTCGACAAGGCGAAAGTCATTTTGTCGCTCGACTGCGATTTTCTCGGCGGCGAGGACGATACGCATAATCACATCCGTAAATTCGCCGCTGGCCGCAAAGCTGGCGACGGCATGAGTCGTCTTTACGCGATTGAATCGCTGTTCACGCTCACCGGCGCGAGCGCAGATCATCGGCTGCGCGTAGCGGCGAGCAAGGTGGCGGAGATTGCAAAGTCAATTTCGCTTTATTTATCTCCGGTTTCTATTCCTGTTGTCACCGATTTTGAAAATCGTTGGATTGCTGAATGCGCCAATGATTTAATGGCTCATCGTGGAAATGTTTTGGTAGTTGCGGGTCAACGTCAGCCGATGGAAGTTCACTGGCTCGCGCATTCCATCAACGCCGCGCTTGGCGCGATTGGCAACACGGTCAGTTTGATTCCGGTGGAGAAAAGCAACGAAGCGGATTTCAAAAATTTTGACGATAGCGCGACGGACACGCTGGTCATTCTCGGTGGTAATCCGGCCTATAATTTGAATTGGTTGCCGAAACAGAAAACAATCGTCCGCCTCGGCTACTACGAAGATGAAACTTTGGAAAAGTCGAATTGGAATTTTCCGGCGTCGCATTATCTTGAATCTTGGGGTGATGCGATAACTAGCGATGGAACGCTCGTTCCAATTCAGCCTTTGATTCAGCCGTTGTTCGGCGGAATTAACGAGTTGGAATTTCTCGCGCGGATTGCTGGTGAAACGCTTACGCCTTCCGATACAAATCCTTACGAGATTGTTCGTTCTACATATTTTATTGAAAATGGATTTCCTGTGGGATCTCGAGGATTTTCTGCTGATGCGGAAGAATCTTGGAAAAGGTTTTTATTCAACGGATTTGGCAATTCAGCAACAAAAGCAATTTCCATTGAAGACAGCAGAGCAGTTGCTTTGCCTTCCGTCAAAAATGTTTCTGCGCCAACAGCCAACAGTCTCGAAGTCATTTTCTATCGCGACGCAAAAGTGGACGACGGGCGTTACGCGAACAACGGCTGGATGCAGGAGTTGCCCGATCCGGTCACGAAGATGACGTGGGACAACGCCGTGCTCATCAGTCGCAAGACGGCGCGCGAACTTGGCGTGGCGAACGGCGACATTGTTGAAATTTCATTGAACGGCAAAAAAGTTTCCGGCCCGATCTGGACGCAGCCGGGCATGGCGGATTATTCGCTCGGCCTCGCGCTGGGTTACGGGCGCGAGCGGGCAGGGCGCGTCGGCACGGGCGTCGGTTTCAACGCGTATAAAATTTTCTCCGGCAAATATATTGAGACCGGCGCGACGATCAAAAAGACCGGCGCGACTTACGTTCTCGCCTGCACGCAGCATCATTGGTCCATGGAAGGCCGTCCGGCGGTGCGCGAAGCGAACCTCGCAGAATTTCTCAAGGAACCGGATTTCGCACAGGAAAAATTCCATGGCGTCGAACCGCCGGTCGTCCAGTCGCTTTATCCGAACCCGCTCGACGAGGCGAAGAAGACGGCGTTGCATCAGTGGGGCATGACCGTTGACCTGAACGCGTGTGTTGGCTGCGGCACTTGCGTCGTCGCGTGCCAGAGCGAGAACAACATTCCGATTGTCGGCAAAGATCAGGTGCTGCGCGGACGCGAAATGCACTGGATGCGGATTGACCGTTATTTCACCAGCGATCCGAAGCAAAAAAATAACAAGAGCATTTTTGATCCGACGGCGGACGAAAACCAGACGGACGAGAAACAGCAGTTTGCGGAATGGATTGACGACGTGCAGGCGGTCAACCAGCCGATGCTTTGCCAGATGTGCGAAGCCGCGCCGTGCGAAAGTGTCTGCCCGGTCAACGCGACCGTCCATGACCAGGAAGGCTTGAACGTGATGGCGTATAACCGTTGCATCGGCACGCGCTATTGCTCGAACAATTGTCCTTACAAAGTCCGCCGCTTTAATTTCCTCGATTACAACAAGCGTCCGTTGACGGAGTTGAAGGGCACGATGTATTCGACGACGCTTACGCACAAGACGGACGGCGAATGGGATTTGAAGCGTTGGTGGAATGATCCGAACAGCGGGATGCGCACGGAAGACGAATGGGATTTGATCAAGCTCTTGAAAAATCCCGACGTGACGGTGCGCATGCGTGGTGTCATGGAGAAATGCACTTACTGCACGCAGCGCATCGAGCACGCAAAAATTTCGCAGAAGGTGAAAGCCGGTGCGAGCGACAACGTGCGTCTGTCCGAAGCGGCGGGAACGGTTCCGAAAACCGCGTGCCAGCAGGCGTGTCCGGCAGGCGCGATTGTTTTTGGTGACGTGAGCGACCCAAACAGCTCGGTCTCGAAATTGAAATTGTTGCCGCAAAATTATTCCGTCCTCGGCGAATTGCTGACGAAGCCGCGCACGACGTATCTCGCGCGCATCCGCAATCCGAATCCCGCGATGCCGGATTATCATGATCCGTTCAGCACGGAAGAATACGAAAATGGCAGCCTCACGAAGAAAGGAAACAGCTAATGGCTGACGCTGTGACCAATCTGGAAGAATTGAAACGCCTCGCGCCGCCGGCGGAACTCCGCCGCGCGCCGGTTGTCGAGGGCAAGCCCGGTCTTGGCGCGTTGACGGATAAATTGTCTGCGTTCGCCGAGGCGAAAACGCCGCGTTGGTGGTGGATTTTATTCTTGCCGGCAGCATTCGCCGCCACGGTGATTTTCCCGACGTGTTTATTTTATCAAGTGTTCACGGGCGTTGGTGTCTGGGGAAATAATCATCCGGTGATGTGGGGCTTGGACATCGTGAATTTCATCTGGTGGGTCGGCGTCGCGCACGCCGGCACATTGATTTCCGCGCTGCTGTTTTTGACGAAGCAGCATTGGCGCACGACGATTGGCCGCATGGCCGAGGCGATGACGGTTTTCTCCGTGATGATGGCGGGGCTTTATCCGGCAATCCACGTCGGCCGGGCGTGGTTCGACTGGTTTATGTTTCCCGTGCCGAACTCAAATGACTTGTGGCCGCAATTCCGTTCGCCGCTGATGTGGGACGTGTTCGCGGTGAACACTTATTTGGTCGTCTCGATGCTTTTCTGGTTCATGGGAATGATTCCCGACTTCGCCATCCTGCGCGACCGCTCGACGACGCGCATTCGCAAAACCATTTTTAGTTTCCTGGCGATGGGCTGGACCGGCTCGGCTCGGCAATGGCACAACTACGAAAAAGCCTACGTCGTCCTCTGCGGCCTTTGCACGCTGCTCGTGTTCACGGTGAGTTCCATCGTCGGCCTCGACTTTTGCACCGCGCAGATCGCGGGCTGGCACGCAACGATTTTCCCGCTCTACTTCGTCATCGGCGCGGTGTTCTGCGGTTTTGGCATGATGCTGGTGCTTTTGATTCCGCTGCGGAAATTGTGCAACCTCGAAAATATCATCACCAAGAGCCACATTGCGACGGTAGCAAAGCTCGCTTTGGTCAGCGGCCTCATTATTGACTATATCTACCTGATGGAATTTTTCATCGCGTGGTATAGCGGCGATCCGTATGAACGCTGGGTCTTCGGCCATCGCCTGTTCGGCCATACTTATATGGTGCTCGGCTGGACGCTCATTGGCATCAATGTTTGCGTGACGCAATTGTTGTGGTTCAAAAAAATCCGTTCCAATCTTTTGGCGCTGTTCATCATCGGCCTGCTCATCAACTGCGGCATGTGGAGCGAACGCTTCGTCATCGTCGTCGGTTCGCTATATCAAGATTTCCTGCCGGCGAATTGGGGCAAATATATGCCGACGATCTGGGACATCGGCCTTTACGTCGGCACGCTCGGCGCGTTTTTCATGCTGTATCTGCTGTTCGTGAAATTTTTGCCGGTGATCGCCATATCCGAAGTCAAAGGCGTCATGCCCGAAGCCGACCCGCATCACAAGCTTGGCGGCGCAAAAACCGGAGGTGAAAAATGAGCACGCCTGCGAACGGAAAAATTTACGGCCTTATGGCTGAATTTGATTCGCCCGCTGCGATTTTGCACGCGGCAGAAAAAGTCCGCGACGCCGGTTATCATCGCTGGGATGCGTTCACGCCATTCCCGATTCACGGCATGGACAAAGTCATGAAGCTCGGCAACTCGCTCGTCGGCTGGGTTTCGCTTGCGATGGGCGCGGGCGCGTTCCTGTCCGTCGTCGGATTAATCTGGTTCACGAACGCATTTGATTATCCGCTCATCGTCGGCGGCAAGCCGATGTTCAGCGTGCCGATGACGTTCGTGCCGTCCTACATCATGCTCATCATGGGCGGCGCGGTCGGCGCGCTGGTTGGGATGCTCGGCCTTAATCAATTGCCGCGCCTGCACCATCCGCTGCTCGGCAAAAAACGTTTTGCGCTCGTCTCGCGCGACAAGTTCATCCTCGTCATCGGCGCGCAGGATGAAAAATTTTGCGCGACTGAAACAAAAAGACTGCTCGAATCCTTTGGCGGCACGCGCGTCGAAATTGTGGAGGACGAAGACTAATGCGCCACGTCGTCTATATCATCGTGATTGTGTTCGCGGGCGCGGCGATTCTGTTCAGCATTGCCGGGTTGCGGGGCCGGATTTCGCGCCAGCCGCCCATCGAGGTTTTCCCGGACATGGACCGGCAGGCGAAATTGCGCCCGCAAAAGCCCGACGCCTTTTTCCCGAACGGCGTCAGCTCGCAATTGCCGCCGCCCGGGACGATTGCGCGCAGCGAACCGATCCAGACCGCCGGCGGCGCGGTCTATCGTTTTGAAGATTCGCCGGTCAACACCGGGCGCGTCACCGGCACGACCAATTTTGTGGAAATCAATCCGCTGGCCGTGAACGCCGAATTGCTCCGGCGCGGACGCGAACGGTTTGATATTTATTGCGCGCCGTGCCACGGACGCCTTGGCGACGGCAACGGCATCACGAAAAAAATCGGCGTCATGCCCGCCGTGGCGAATTTGCACGACAAGCGGATTGTGGAACTGGCCGACGGCGAGATTTTCAACACGATCACTTTTGGAAAAAACACGATGGGCGCGTATGGCCCGCTGATTCCGACGGAAGACCGCTGGGCGGTTGTCGGCTACCTGCGCGCGCTGCAATTGAGCTGGCTCGGTTCGCCGGACGATTTGCCGGCGGATCAACGCGCCGCGCTGAAATGATATGGGTTCGCACCACGAAAAAAATCAATTGCCGCCGCCGCTGGACTTGTCCGGCTGGCGGAAGCTGCCCGCCGTCCTGATGACGGCCGGTGGCGCGTTGTGCGTGGCCGGTGCGGGAATTGACCTGAAGGAATTTGGCGCCTCGTGGCTGCTGGCGTTCATGTTTTATTTGAGCATCGCGCTGGGCGCTCTGTTTCTCGTGCTCCTGCATCACCTGACCGATGCCGGCTGGTCGGTGGCGATCCGCCGTTTCTGCGAACACATCGCGGCGCTGCTGTTTCCGTGGCTGGCGATTTTATTTATTCCCGTTTTACTGCTCGCGTCAAAAATTTATTCGTGGATGAAAATTGACCCGGCGACGAACAATTTGGTCGCTGCCAAATTGCCGGTGTTCACCTGTTCCGGTTTCGTGATCGTGTCCGCGATTTTCTTCGGCGTGTGGTGGTTGCTGTCGTCGCGCCTGCGTTACTGGTCGTTGCGGCAGGACGTGACGGGCGACGCGCTTTGCACGCACAAGCTGCGTTTCCATTCCGGCTGGGGCATCGTGGCCTTCGCGCTGACGCTGACTTTCTCCGGCGTGCTATGGATGAAATCGCTGCAATACCAATGGTTCTCCGCGATGTATGGCGTTTATTTCTTTTCCGATTGCGCGTGGATCACGCTCGGCACGGTCTACATCATCACCGTCCTCATGCAACGCCAGCGCATCCTCGACGGCGTGCTGCATGACAACCAGTTTTATTACCTCGGTGTCTTGTTCTTCGCCTTCACCGTGTTTTCGGCCTACACCGAGTTCGCGCAATACTTCGTCGTCTGGAACGCGAACATGCCGGAGGAAACTTTCTGGTATCTCATCCGCGAACGCGGCTCGTGGTGGTGCTTGAGCATGGTCCTGATTTTCGGCCATTTCTTCCTGCCGTTTTTCGTGATGCTGCCGGTGAAGATAAAAACCAATTTCAAAGTCATGGTGGCCGTCGGCGTGTGGGCGTGGGTGATGCACTTCGCCGACCTCGCGTTCAACATTTTGCCCGCGTCGCATCAAAACGGCTATCCGTTCAAATGGATTCCGGTGCAGTTCGGCTGCATGGCGTTCATGGGCGGATTCTTGGGCTGGGTTTTCCTGAAAAATTTCAAAAGCCATCCGCCCTATCCGCAAAAAGACCCGCGCCTGCTCGAAGCGATGGGCATCAATTATGTCGCGCCCGAAGAAATTTCCGGCGCAAACCCGACGATTGGAGGCCGCCAATGAATCTTGGCCCGACGTTTGAAAAACCCGTCTGGCACATCGGCATCATTTTCGCCGTCGCCGGTCTTTTGTTTGTCGTGCTGGTCGTTGCCGTGAAATTTTCCGTCGCGCTTCCCGCGATTGACGCCGACCGCGCCGCCGTTCGCGCCAAGGCGCTGGCCGAAATCCGCGCGACCGAGGAAAAATCCTTGAACATGGCGGGCTGGATTGACCAGGACCGCAACCTCGTGCGCCTGCCGATTGACCTCGCCTTGCAAAAAGCCGCGAACGACTGGAAAAATCCCGCCGCCGCGCGTGCCGACCTGGTTGCCCGCGCCGAAAAAGTCGCCGCGCCCGCGCCGAAAACCGCGCCCAAACCCAGCGCCTTTGAATGACCGTGAACGAAAATCCACCAACCAATCCGACGACGCAGGAAATTGATTTTTCCTGCCGCGTGCCGCTGCTCGCGCTTTTTGGCGGCGGGGCGCTCTGGCTCGTCATCGGCTCTTTGCTCGGGCTCATCGCCTCGATCAAGTTTCACGCGCCGGAATTTCTCGCCGACTGCGCGTGGCTGACTTACGGCCATGTCCAGCCCGCTGCCGACGACGCGCTGCTCTACGGCTTTTGCATTCCCGCCGGGCTCGGCGTGGCGCTCTGGCTTTTCGCGCGCATCGGCCAGACGCCGTTGCGCGGAATCATCGTCCCGGTTGTCGCGGCGAACCTCTGGCATCTGGGCGTGCTCGTCGGGCTGGTGGGAATTTTCATCGGCGACAGCACCGGCTTCGCGTGGCTCGAATTTCCGCGCGGCGGCTCGGCCATCTTATTTTTCGCCTACCTGCTGCTCGCGATGTGGGCGATGATGAATTTCACCGGCCGCCGCGAACGCGCCCTGTGTCCGTCGCACTGGTTTCTGGTCGCCGCGCTGTTCTGGTTTCCGTGGATTTATTCGACGGCCAACCTGCTGCTCGTCGCGTGGCCGGTGCGCGGCGTGGTGCAGGTCATCATCGCGTGGTGGTTCGGAAACAATCTGGTCTTCCTTTGGACAAGCCTTGTCGGACTCGGCGCGGCGTTTTATTTCCTGCCGAAATTTGCCGGACGCCCGCTACAGACTTATTACTACGCGCTGTTCGCGTTCTGGACGCTGCTGCTGTTCGGCTCGGCGCGCGGAATCCCGGCGGGCGCGCCCGTGCCCGCGTGGCTGCCCACATTGAGCGCGGTGAATTCGCTGCTGCTGATCGTGCCGGTGATTGCCATCGCCGTCATCGGCTGGAAAACACTTTACGGCGCGGCCGGTTCGGAATGCAAAGGCGGCCCGTTTTGCATGATCAAATTCGGGTTTGTCGCCTTCGTGCTGTCGGGACTGTTGCAGTTCGCGACGAGCTGTCCGCATTTCAGCCGATTGGTTCAATTCACCTGGTTCGGCGCGGCGCAGACGCAACTGCAACTCTACGGATTTTTTACAATCACGATGTTCGGCGCGATTTATCACATCCTGCCGCGCATAATGGGCTTTGAACTTCCATTCCCGAAACTCGTCCGCGTGCAGCATTGGTTCGCGATTCTCGGCGTGGTGATTTTTGTCGTGGCACTGGCGGTTGGCGGCATGGAACAAGGACTGAAATTGAACGACCCGAACGTCGCGTTTGCGGACGTGACCAAATCGGTGCTGCCGTTTTTGCGCGCCAGCACGACCGGCCTGCTGCTCATGCTGGCCGCCAACCTGCTTTTTGCCGCGAACCTTTTTGCGCTGACGCTCAAATGGAAAATCGCGCTGGCCAAAACCGCGTTCGCCGCCGTGACCGCGCCGCTGGAAAAACCGGAGGTGGAAGCATGAAAAACGGCTTCGCCATTTTCTTCGCTGCGTTCGTCGTGCTGGGCGGTTCGTGGTGCGCCTTTGTCCTTGCGCCGGAATTGCAGCTTGGCGGCGCAAAGCAAACGTCCGTTCTCAACTCGTCCGAAGTTTATCCAATTCAACGATCCGGCGACGCGACGCTCGGCCTGCAAATTTATCGCGCGAACGGCTGCGCGGCGTGTCACACGGAGCAGGTGCAGCAGGATGATGTGGGTTGCGATATGATGCTAACCAGTGTCGGCAAAAATACAAATGCAGTGCATGAAGCTTATCAAAGTTATTTTAACACCATTTTACGGGAGCATTTGGTTGGCCCTAGAGTCGTTGACTCCATTGACAGAATTGCGACAAATAGAGGGCCGTGGCCAGGAAAATTGCCTGTGAGAATTCTTGCTCCGGTTGATAAATTTTTTGCAGATTTAGAAGCTGATAAAATTGCCGCTGCCGGTGGAAAAATCGAAATTCAAATTGTTGCCCTTGGGCCGGACATTGCGCGCGGCTGGGGATTGCGCCACAGCGTCGCGGAAGATTTTCTCTACGACTATCCCGTTCAACCCGGCAGCCTGCGCGCCGGGCCGGACTTGGCCGGAGTAGGGGCGTGGATGCCGGATTTGAATTCGCAGTTGATGCACCTTTACGCGCCGCGCAGCGTGGTGAAAGATTCGGTGATGCCGCCGTTCCGTTTTTTGTTTGAAATTAAAAAAATCGGCGACGCGCCATCGCCGGATGCCTTGAACTTGCGGAAGGAATTCGCGCCGCCCGCCGGTTACGAAGTCGTGCCGAAACCGGAGGCCAAGGAACTCGCGGCGTATCTGTTGAGCCTGCACGCCGACGTGCCGTTGTATGACGCGCCGTTCACGTCGCTGTCGGCTTCAACCAACGCTCCAGCCAACAAACCATGAGCGACGAAAAAAAATCCTGTTCCGCTTCGCCCAACGCCGAACCGGCGGCGGAGCGTTCGCACCTGCCGATGTGGATTCTCGCGCTGACGTTCGTGCTGTTGTATCTCGGCGCGGTTTTTTTCGACCATCACGGTGGCTGGTTCGACCGGGAAGTATATTCGCCGTATGCCAGCGCGGAGGAACTGGATGCCTGGCAGCCGAAATTCGGCGCGGCGGCGCTGCTGGCGCAGGGCCGGGTGCTTTACGAAAAGAATTGCGGCATCTGCCACGGCAATGACGGGCTGGGCAAGCCCGGCCAGTTTCCGCCGCTGGCCGGTTCGGAATGGGTCAACGCGAAGGGCGTGCGGCGGCTCGAGCAAATTCCGTTGCAGGGGCTTAACGGCCCGATTGAAGTGAAAGGGCAGGCGTTGAATTTTCCCAGCGGCATGGTGGCGATTGGAACGGCGATGGCCGACGCCGACCTCGCCGCCGTCCTGACTTACATCCGCAGCGCGTGGGGCAACCAGGCTGGTGAAGTCATGGCGGACGACGTGAAGGCCGCCCGCGCCGCCGCCGGCGCGCATCCTCAGCCGTTGAGCGGCGACCAGTTGGCGAAAATGCCGGAGTGAAAACGGTTGAGGGTTGAAAGTTGAAAGTTGAAGGTTCGAAAAATCGGATAAAGTGTGGTTCAACCTTGTTTGTTAAGAACCCGCGATTCGATTTCCGCAATCGCCCAGCGCGCGTGTTCGGCAATCAACGGCTCGGAATCGGCGGCGGCTTTCTGCAAATGGGGCAGCGCGGATTCATCGCCGGTGTTTCCCAGTGCGACGCAGACATTTCGCAAAAGCCCGCGCCGTTTCGTCCGCAAGATTGGCGAGCCGGCGAAACGTGATTTGAATTCCGTTTCGTTCAGCGACAACAATCCGATCAAATCCGGCGAATTCAATTCTTCCCGCGCGTGCGGCTTCATCAATTTTCCTTCGCGCGCAAAACGGTTCCACGGACAGACGGCGAGGCAATCGTCGCAGCCATAAATGCGGTTGCCGATGGCGCGGCGGAATTCAACCGGAATCGGACCTTTCAATTCAATCGTCAGATAGGAAATGCACCTGCGCGCATCCAATTGAAACGGCGCGGTGATGGCATCCGTCGGGCAGGCCGAAATGCAGCGCGAACATTTTCCGCAATGATTCTGCTCCGGCGCGTCGGGTTCGAGTTCCAGCGTGGTGATGATTTCGGAAATAAAAATCCAGTTGCCGAACTGGCGGCTGATGAGATTGGTGTGCTTGCCGATGAATCCAAGTCCGGCGCGCTGGGCGAAATCACGTTCCAAAACCGGCCCGGTGTCCACATACCAAAGCGAGCGGACCTTGCGGTCGGCCACCGTGTCTATGAATTTAACCAGCGCCTTCAGCCGTTCGCCAAGCACGTCGTGGTAGTCGTCAAAGCGCGCGTAACGGGCGACAAGGCCGGTTGAAGGTTGAAGGTTGAAGGTTGAAGGTTCGAAATTGTTTTCTTGCGAGTAACTGATGGCGAGCATGATGACGCTTTTCGCGCCGGGCAAAACTTTCTGCGGCTCGACGCGCTTGGGTGCGTTGCGTTCGAGCCACGACATTTCGCCGTTTTTATTTTCGGCGAGCCAGTCTTGAAATTGTTCCGCGCTCGCGGGCGCGGCGGCGGTGGTGAAACGGCAGTCGTCGAAGCCCAGTTCCAACGCGTGCTGACGGATTTTCTCCTTCATCGGCGGCCCGAGGCTTCGAGGCGGAATTGATGGACGACCTGCTGCGCGACTTCGCGGACGGAGCGCAAATCCGTGTTCAGCAGCACGTCGGCCTGCTTGTAAAACGGCTCGCGCACGGCGAGCAGCTCGCGGATTTTTTTCTGCGGATCGGCGTCGTGCAGCAGCGGCCGGTGGCTTTGATGCCGCACGCGCTCCCAGATTTTTTCCGGCGACGACCAGAGGCTGACGACCAACGCGTGCGTCTTGAGGCTGGCAAGATTTTTGGGGTTGACCGGCAGGCCGCCGCCGGTGGCGATGACGGTTTTTTTGCGGCCGGCCAGCTCTGCGACCATTTTTTCCTCGAGTGCGCGGAAGGCCGGTTCGCCGTCCCCGGCAAAAATGTCCGTGATCAGCCGGCCCGTCTGCGCCTGGATCGCCTCGTCGGTGTCGAGATACTCGAAATGCAACTGCTCGGCGACGAGCCGGCCGACGGAGGTCTTGCCCGTGCCCATGAAGCCGATGAGCGCGATGTTGACGAGTTGGCGGTCGCTGTTCACGGCGACAAAGTAGCGCAGGCGTCCCGCCGGCGAAATTCAAATCGCAGGCTGGAAGCCCGCGCTGCTTTCCTGCCGCTCGACACATTTGGAATCTGCGATTAAATTTGCCGGGTGAAACTGCCGCCGTTCATCCTGGCTTCCGCGTCGCCGCGCCGCGCGGAATTGCTGCGGCAATTGGGATTGGAATTCAAAACCCTGCCAAGCGACGCGACGGAAGTTTTTGACGAACAGCTTTCGCCGCTGGAGGTCTGCCAGCTCAACGCGCATCGCAAGGCGCGCGCCGTGGCCGGGAAAAATCCCGGCGCGCTGGTGCTGGGCGCGGACACGCTGGTTTTTATGGGGCGCGAAATTTTTGGCAAGCCGCGCAATCCCGGCGAGGCGGAACGAATGCTGGCGAAGCTCCAGGGCCGCACGCACCAGGTGGTCACCGGCGTCAGCCTGATTCATTTGCGCGCGCGGCGCGAACGCATTTTTGCCGTCAGCACGGACGTGACGTTCCGCCCGCTTACCGCCCGGCAGATTCGCAGCTATCTTTCCAAAATGAACCCGCTCGACAAGGCGGGTGCTTACGCGATCCAGGCGCACGGCGACTTGATTGTCGAAAAAATCTCCGGCTCTTACACCAATGTCGTCGGCCTGCCGCTGGAAAAGTTGCGCGCGGAATTGTCGGCGTGGAAAAAATGAGCGGACGCGGATTTGCTCGCGCCGGACTTCGGTTTCCATGAAAGTTCCGGCATGAATGCATTCGTCATCCGTTACCTTAAGACCATTGAAACGACCGGCGTGCTGATGCGGGTTTTCAGCTTCAGCCTCGTGAGCTGGCTCGGGCCGCACAGCCCGTTCATGTTCGTCTGGATTTTCAACACCACCGATGCCGTCGTGTTGACCTGGTGCGCCACGCTGAAGCGCGACGCCGCCTACATTGTGCTGAATGTGTTCTGGATCCTGGTGGGCATCGTCGGCATTTTGCGCGCGGGAAATTTTCTTCACCAGCCGCGTCGCGTCGGGCTTGAAGCCGCGCGGCAGTCCAGCCAACAAGCCGTTCTTCATGGGTAAAACACCTGATGGCGGAGGCACCGTTGTTTGGCGTATAAACGGTCAAATCATGGCAAACAACAGCACGCGCCGGCGAAAGCCGGATCTGTCCGCGCATCAAAAGCAGATGCGGTTTTTCACCCGGCTGTCGGTGTTCATGGGCTTCGTGTTCATCGCGGCGATTTTCTGGCTGGTGAACCGGTCCAGTTTAGGCCGGCACTAAACCGGTGCTGCGTTCGCTGGCGGCGCTGGCAGGGTCCTAATCTTAATCCTGCTCATAATCCTAATCCAGGCTAAATTGATTACGATTAATGATTACGAATTTGGATTAGGACACTACCGCGGCGCTTCATTCATTGACTCTGCCTTTTCTCTTGCTAGATTCTGCGTTCGGTTTTTCGGGAAACTCTTTCACAAACTAAAAATTTAATTTATGGCCAAAGCATTGAAATCAAACAAATACGTTTATCAATTTGGAAACAAAAAGGCCGACGGCGACGGCTCCATGAAGCCGCTCCTCGGCGGCAAGGGCGCGAACCTCGCCGAGATGACGCGCATCGGACTGCCTGTGCCTCCGGGCTTCACCATCACCACCGAGGTCTGCACTTACTTCTACGCGCACAAGAAAACCTACCCGAAGGAACTCCAGGCGCAGATGGAGGCGGGCATCGCCAACATGGAAAAAATCATGGGCTGCAAGTTCGGCGACGCGACGGCGATGCCCTTGCTCGTGGCCGTCCGTTCCGGCGCGCGTGATTCCATGCCCGGCA
>Ga0224554_1001073_pt1 | contig 18857 bp, 20 predicted proteins | sample 714S22024metaG_FD_180666 | JGI IMG/M metagenome (GOLD analysis project Ga0224554, IMG submission 180666) | Peat soil microbial communities from Stordalen Mire, Sweden - 717 S2 20-24 | ecosystem: Environmental > Terrestrial > Soil > Wetlands > Peat | place: Sweden: Norrbotten County, Stordalen...
CTTTTGTCCAACCCCAGGGAACAAGCCCCCGTAAACGAGCCAGACGCGCCCTACACCATGCCCGGATGAACCGAGGCTGTCTCATCGCAAAGCTTACTCACGGCGGGAACCACCTGGTTAAACCCCGCCGCTTTCGTCACCAGCCCGTTTTTCCATGTGTCCCGGCCGCAGCGTCTGTCTCCACTCGCATCAATACCCGCTATCAGGCGGATAACAGATGCAGACAGCGTCACCGTGTTCGCAAAGCTGTATTTGTTCAGCTCGTATGCATTCGCCCCAAGGCATTTTGCAACGTAATCCGCTCCGGCCAGTGAGCGGTCATATTGACGAACATCTACCCGCGCCCCACCCGTCTGATGCTTCCACAGCCATTCAGCCTGGTGTTGCAGCGTGTGATAGTTGCGCGTAGCAGTTCCCCCCACCAGACAGTGGAAGTGGAAACGCCCAAACATATCGCCCTCTTCACCACGCAATGCAATGAGAAGGCGTTTATAGGGCACGCCACAGACTTTGGCCAATTCTTGCAACCAGCGAAAAGCTAATCCGTAACATATATTTGGATGCGGGACTGTGCCCTTGAATGACGGAGTTGCAAAAAAATCCCACTGGATTCGAGCCAGTGAAATACCAAAGTCCGTGGCGATCTCGGATTTGCGGATCGGATCGCGCCAATTTCTGTCTATCCGAGGATTTTTAGCCATAATTTTACTTCTTTATGGCTTCCGGGATGATGCTCCCGATGATGGTGGCTTTGCCACCCTTGTCGGCGTGCCGGATCTTGGCCACGCCCACCGTGATGACTTTGCCGGCGCCGTTGACGTAGTGGGCCTCGCGCTCTTCGGGCTTGGTCCGGTAGAACAGCATTTCCTCCATCCGGTGCTCCGGTGGATTGCTGACATCAATGCACAGCAGGTCGTATGATTCGCCTGCTGCCATTCCGTTTTTGGCCGGCCACGTGTTGTGGACGGTCTTGAATACTTCGAGTTTGACTACCATTTTATTTGTCCTTTCAATTCTGCCGGTTGATTGATTCCGCGCGACGGGCAGAACGCCGCACGGAAGTGAACGTGGCAACGCCCGTTGATCCGTCTTGTGACGTTCAACGAATTGTTCTCATGAAGAATTTCATTCACGCGCCGACTCTAGCGCATGCCGAAGAAAGCAACTAACGAGTCGCTTGCAGGGGGGTCTAGTCAGATGAACGGGAGGACAACGGCCTTAATTTCAAACCGATGCCGCCGGGCATCGGCGCGCACACGTCGCGCAGCGTTTCCACGTCAATCAGGGCGCACATCCCGTCCCGCATGAACGGCCGCATCCAGGCATGCAAATCCGTCACGGTTTTTCGCGGGTTGGATTCCAGCATTTCCTCGATTTCAGGCCAGGCCAGCAGCAGAAACTCGTATACATTTTCACGGACGCTTTCAACAACCGGCTGTCCTTCCTCGTCCAAAAATTCTTTCAGGCCGATGGCCATGCCCTCATTCAAACTTGCCAGCGCCCCAGAACCCCACTGATATGCCAGTTGAACAAGGGTCTCTATCCTGCCACGCATGTTTCCAATGTGCGGCGCGGCGTTTTCCTTCAGGATTTGTTCCAGGCCGTGCCCCACATCTTGAATCCCGCCGTCTTTGGCCATCTTTTTCAGACGCGCCGGGTCAAATACCAGCGCCATGCCCGAGGCGCCATTTTTCGGCGCCAACCCCCATACTCCCTCGCGTTTGAGTGTGTTTTCAACCTCCATTTCAACGAAACGCTTCGAGCGTATGCCGATTCCAAGAATGATGCCCAGCCGCTTCCAATCAATGCTCACAACCTTTTTGGCGTCTTCAATCGTCTTGCAGCCTTTCAATGCCTTGCTGTCTCCAGTGAGTGTTATGGTGTCGCTGAATTTGGGTAATGCCTTGAAAAAAGTCCGCCTGATTTTCTCAAAAATGTTGTAGCAGTAATCCGGCAGGCGCTTTTCATGGGCCGCGGGATTGACTGCTTGCGTCAAATACCACGTCAATTCTGTATGCACGGAAGCCTGGCGTTTAGTGACCGGCATCCGGCGAAATAACGCCTCCACAATCTGTTTGTCAGCCGCTTTTTGTTTTGCCGCCATTCTGTCCGCCTCGGTCTCATCAAAGCTCGAACCCTTGCCACGCCGAATACCACCAGAGTTTGCCTGTGACATAATTTCTTTCAACACCACAGCCCTGCTTTTGATGCGCAGGTCACATCGTGAAGCCATCACGCAGGTCTGGGACGTGCAGGATTCCGTCGAGCCGAATCCCACCAACAGCGACCCCGGCCAAACCGGCATCATTTACATTCAGGATAACGGCTCAGCAACCAACGATGTCGCCGCCCATTACAGCATTAGCGGCACGGCACAGAATGGCATTGATTACTCCAATCTCACGGGTGAAGTCACCGTTTCCAACAATCAAGGGTGGGCGGAAATTGACATTGACCCGATTGCCGACGGCTTGAAGCCCGACCAGACGGTCATTTTGACTCTTTTGCAAAATATGGCTTGCAATTTTTGTGGAAGGGCGTAGAACCGGAACTGTTCTTCAGAAAAAAATGTAGAACCAAAACTAAACATAATTTGCGGCTTCGGCTGCTGTCCACGACGAAACTGGTAATTTCAACACAAGGACACTGCTTGAAGCACGCTCCACTGGGGCGTGCTGAAAGCGCCCCTTGTGAGGCATACCAGTGCCTGTCGTGGAGCGTGAGTAATCACGCCCTCTTCATTGGGGGAAGCAGGTGGAACGCAAGACAGAACCTGAAATCATGAAAACAACTATCCAAAACCTGCTGGCGGCGATATTTGTTGCCGCTTCACTTCAAACTTACGCGCAAGGCACGTTGGTTTATGACCAGCAGTCGGCCACGAATCCAGTAGCTGTTCAAGGCAACGGAAATGCCGATGGCCTTGACATTCAAGAAGATTCGCCGTTGATGCAATCTTTTACGCCATCACTCTCGGCAATTGGCTTTGTCCAGTTTGAGTTTGCTGATTTTACTGGTAACGGCACAAACGGCGCAACGGTTTACGTCAATATCTGGACAGGTTCTACATTGACTAATTCAGCCACTTTTCTAGGTTCAACCACTCCGGTTTATATGCCTAACGGATTTGTGAATGATGGTCTTTTCATTGCTGGAGTCACAAATTTTTACTTTTCGACTCCGATTGCATTAACTGCCGGGCAGACTTACTATCTTCAGCCGGTGGTTTTGTCGGGCGATGACCCGTGGGATATTATTACAATCGGAGACACTTATTCTAATGGTCGGTTATATGGCAAGACGGGCGGATATTTTCAACCCAGCACAGACTTTTGGTTTCGGGAAGGTGTTTCTGCGCCAGAGCCAACTGCTTTGGCTTTAATTGGTTTGAGCAGTCTTTTAGTCTTTGGTTTCAAGCGTCGTTCCAAGCTGGTTGTTCTATTATTATTTGCCACATCCATTTTATCAGTTCAGGCTGTGGATACCGTCGTTCAAGCTGTGGCCGATGAAGCACAATTATCAACCGTCTCCGTCTCCGCGCTGCCACGCACGGGAACCTTTTGGGTGATGACAACCGGCCCAAATGGGAACCTCACCGCCCTGCCTTATCCCGGTTTGCCCGCCAGTTCTTTTTGCGCTCGTTTAATGATTGCAGGCAAATCCACATTCATTGCATTGGCAATGCGAAGAACGGTTTCCAACGAAGGAATTCTATGCCCTTTTTCCATGTAGCCAATGGCTTGTTGAGACAACCCCGATTGTTGAGCAACGGCGTATTTGGACAAACCGCGCCGTTCCCGTTCAGCTTTGAGAAGCTGAATGATTTTTTCGCATTCTGCATGGCTGGCTTTGGCCGAGGACATGCCAGCAGTCTGCCCAAAAAAGGCTTGACGGTGTTACTTCCCAGTTGTTACCCTTCTTAAAATCTAAAAATCATGAAAACAACTATCCTAAACCTAACGGCGGCGATATTTGTTACCGCTTCTCTTCAAACCCACGCGCAAGGCACGCTGGTTTATGACCAACAATCGGCCACGAACCCGTTTGCTTTTAATAACCTAGGGGTTGACTTTTTCAATCTTCAAGAAGATTCGCCACTGACGCAGTCTTTTATTCCAACACTCTTAACGATTAGCTTTGTCCAGCTTGAATTTATTGACACACCAAACAATGGCAATAATGGGGCGACGGTTTATGTGAATCTTTGGACTGGCTCGCCGAATACCAATTCGGCGACATTGCTCGGTTCAACCACTCCGGTTTATATGCCGGAAGGTTTTGGTTATGGTTATGGAATTACAAATTTTTATTTTTCCACTCCAATCGCGCTCACCGCTGGACAGACTTACTATCTTCAGCCGGTTGTTCAATCTGGAGACGATCCCTGGGACATAATGGTGCTCACCAATACTTATCCAAATGGCCAATTATATGGCGGCGCGGGAGGGTTCACAGCACCCTTTCAACCCAGCATTGATTTATGGTTTGGAGAGGGCATCGTTTCTACGCCGGAGCCAACTACTTTGGCTTTAATTGGATTGAGCGGTATTTTGGCTTGTGCTTTCAAACGCCGTTCCAGGCTGTTCATTGTGTTGGGCACCGGAGCTTTGCTTTTTGGTTCTGCCCAGGCTCAATTATTGTCGGTTCAATCTACATCGGACACCGTCGTTCAAGCTGTGGCCGATGAAGCCGGGCTTGCCCCGGCCTCCACGCTGCCCCGCACGGGAACTTTTTGGGTGATGACAACCGGCCCAAATGGAAACCTCACAGCTTTGCTTGGAATTTAGAAACCGCGAACCAAATCATGCACTTTTACACCGAGAGCTTTGGCAATCTTCAAAAGGGAATCTACGGAAGGAGATTCTTTCCCGCGTTCAACGCGACTGATAAAAACCGTCGAGAGATTGGCTCTTTCAGCCAGTTTTTCTTGGCTCAAGTCGGATTTCTTGCGTTTGGTGCGAATCATTTCGCCCAAGATTTCGCGGTGTTTTTGGCCAGCTAGCATGACCAGTCTAAAAAACAGGAAACTTCCGAAATTGCCATGTCGTTAACGACCATTTTATGCTTGCACCCCTTTTTGAATTTTGTTAGAATCACCTCGGAAAATCGTAAATACTTTTGTGAATGGCTTATGAAAATAACTATCCGAAACTTAATGGCGACAGCGTTTATTGCTGCCTCTTTCCAAACCCACGCGCAAGGCACGCTGGTTTATGACCAGCAATCAACGAATCCGATTGTTCCAAGAGGCCACGTCGGTGTGGATGGGCTTGACATTCAGCCTGATCCACTGACGCAATCTTTTATTCCGACACTTTCGGCGATTGATTTTGTTCAGCTTGAATTTCAGGACATAACCAGCAATGGCAACAACGGGGCAACGGTTTATGTGAACATTTGGACTGGCTCGCCCAACACCAATTCGGCGACACTGCTTGGTTCAACCACTCCGGTTTATATGCCCGATGGATTTGGGGACAATGGTAATTCTGCTGGGAATACTAATTTTTACTTCGCGACTCCAATTACACTAATTCCCGGACAAATTTACTACCTTCAGCCAGTCGTTCAATCCGGTGATAATCCATGGGATGTCATAACAATTGGTGACACTTATTCAAATGGACAACTATTTGATAAGGGTCTGGGTTTCAGCACGGATTTATGGTTTGGAGAGGGCATCGTCTCTACGCCGGAGCCAACTGCTTTAGTTTTGATTGGATTGAGTGGCGTTTTGGCTTGTGCTTTCAAACGCCGTTCCAAGCTGTTCATTGTGTTGGGCACCGGAGCTTTGCTTTTGGGTTCCGTCCAAGCTCAAACCTTATCACTTCAATCCACGCCCGATACCGTCGTTCAAGCTGTGGCCGATGAAGCCGGGCTTGCCCCGGCCTCCACGCTGCCCCGCACGGGAACTTTTTGGATTATCATGCCGTCCTATGATGGCAATCTCACAGCCCTGCCCTATCCGACTTTACCCGCCAGCCTCTCGGCATCGCCGGTTTATTCTGTCAGCGGGAATGTCTTCATTGTGGATGACAGCGGCAGCCAGCTTCTGCCTTCATCCACCAGACGGATGAGCAGCGCGATGGCGGCTTCCGTGGTCACGAGGCAGGCCAGCACGGTGGCCAATTTGATTGCCACCATGCAGGCCGACAGCCTCTCGCCCGGCGGCGGCAGCGGCACCAACAGCGGCGCGGGATTTTATTCCGACAGTTTCAATTATCAGGTGCCGACCAATGGCTTGTGGCTGGAAATCACGAACGTTTCAAACGGACTGGTCTACTTGAACCTGCACAACGCAACGAATCTGGTTTATGGCATTTACACATCGCCGGATTTATTGATTCCATTCACAAACTGGACTCCCGTTTCGGAAATCTGGCCAACGAACCAAACCACTAATGTTTTGCCGTTCACAATCAGCGCGAGTTTTTACCCGAGCGAATTTGTTCGCGCGATGGACTGGACGGGCGTAGATGCAAATTCCAACGGCATTCCTGACTGGTGGGAATGGAAATTTTTTAATCCCAGCACACTCGCTTACCACCTTTCGACCAATGCGGTCGCGCGCACGAACGGTTTTTCCTACATTTACAACGCCACGGTCGAGTTAGCCAACTGGATGGCTGACACTTATTCAGGAATAAATCTCGCGCACCTGACAAATGCCGTTTGGTCAACAAACTTTTGGTTAAAAGGAGTTCAAGGATTAAGTGCGACGTGCATCGGATATAGCAATGGTTATTCAGGCCAGTGTTTGTTAACGATGATTTCTCCGCGCCATTATTTAGACGCGACACATGTGGGCATTGGAGATATGATAGCCTTTCTCGACACCAACAATGTCATTTATTGGCGGCGAAGCGTGCAACGAGTAGACATATCAATTGGCCCGATTGACACTTCGGTTGGAATTTTGGATGAAGATTTGCCGCCCTCGGTCGGATATATGCAGGTTTTGCCACCCAGTTTTATAAATTACTTGCCCGCCTCAATTTCAAGCGTGGTTCAAGGCATCGGCATGAACCAAGATATGCGTTTGTTCGGCCAGCCAATGATGTTCATAGGTCAGTATGCTAACTGGAACTACGCCACGAACGCTCTTTATGGGCTGACAACAAACTGGAATGTAGCAATCCGCGGCGGCGATTCTTCTAATCCAGAAATGTTGCTTGTGGGCAACCAATTAGTTTTGGTGTCGCACAATTTTGGCGCCAACTTTGGACCAAATTACGCCTTCCAAGTTGATGCCATAAACCAGCAAATGCATTATCTTTCGACCAACAATAGTGCTGGAAGTGATTATCAAGTGGCCCTGTTTTCGTTGACCAATTGGCCGACCGTCCATTAAGCTAATAAATCGCCAGAAAACTGAAAGGAATAACATGAAAATAAAATCAAAACTACTTATTACTGCCTCCTTTATCTTGGCAACAGTTTCTCAAACCTTTTCACAAGGTTATATTGTGCCCAACGGCGTGACTTGGCTCGGTTACGTCGAGGGCGTGGGGGGCTACGGAAGCTATGGCATTACCGTGATTCAAAATCCGACGAATGGGGATTACACGGGTTTCTTCTTGAACGTAACGACCGTTACAAACGCATATCAGTTTGACCCCATTGTCGATGAGGAAGTTCGCACTTTTTTGGTATCATCGAACGATCCGATTAGTTTGCAGCCAATTTTGGCGCAGAATTACACGGAATTGCTTTCGATGAACAGCTACACCTTTGCTGACGGCTCGATATTCTATCTTGGCTTCTACACCGGCTATAACCCTTGGGATTCACAAGGAAATTATACCGGAATTTATACAGACCCCGTTTTCGGGTGGGGAGAATTTGTGAATAATAATGGTGTTATCGAAATGTTGGACAGTGGACTGGAATATGACGGCGGCGGCATTTATGCTGGAACAAGCAGCATTATTTCCACTCCCGAACCAAGCGAATTTGTCCTCATTGTAGTAGGAGCGTCACTTCTTATCTTTCAGTGCTGGAAAAATGACCGACGACATTAAATTGAAATTTATTCGGACACCAACGCCGTGGCCGGCCAGACCAACTATTACGTGGTGAATTTTGAATCCCCCAATTCCACCGGCTCCACCAATTACGAATCGCCTTTGTCCAATGAAATTGTCGTCACGAGTCGAAATCCCAATAATTTGATTGCGCCGGACGCGACTTGGAGCGGTTTGGGACGTGGCCACGAATCATCTGCGGGCTTGGCTGGGCTATTTGCAGGCGCCGTTTGGAATACCTGCCAATTATGTCAATAACCATCCAACGTGGCCGCCGCTGGTTCCGGTCAACACCGTCTATTTGACCGATCCATCCGGCTGGTATACATGGTCGAATGTTATGACGCTCAATCTCACCAATTACACCAGCCAGCAACTTTCCAACGTGGTCTATTCCATCGCCATAGACAACGACTACAAACTGTATGTGAACAGCCGGTTGATTGACCAGACGACCGGTCACTATGGCTATGCCACATGGTTTGATTTCAAGCCGCTGAACGTCCTTGCCAATCTGGTGGCTGGAACCAACACAATCGCGGTGGTTATTTGGGGGGATTGTGACCGTGTGGGCTATTTCTCCATGGTCGCTACCACCAACACCTGCGGCCAGTAGCGACGAATGCGAACCGCCCCATTTTACCGGGCGGCAATGCCTTGACCGAAATTTGGCGTAAAGAGGTCAATTTACCCCGCCGCGTGAGCGCAAACTGGCAAGTCAAACTGCTTTGGCAGTTGCCCCGCCAGCCTGCCCTCACGCGGCCCCAACTTTGGCCGGAGACTGCGGCAAACCACCACTGCCGGGAAAAAGACTGAAGCCCGTCCGTGCTGATTTGCCGCCGACTCCGGGCAGGGTTTCCAAATTGAGGTTGATGTGAGGTTGTTTATCTTCGCCCTTTTTACGCACGCCATCACCCCACCGTTTGCTGCTCGCCGGTCCGACACCGAGCCGTAATCTGGGAGCGAGATCAAAAACCGCGCCAGCGTCGCCTATTTCCCTCTTCGCCGCTGTCACGGTTTTAGCTTTCGCTGGATTTTGAATGCACTTCGCGCACGGCTCGCTGTCTCCCCAAGCAGTGAAGCGAGCAGCAAACGGCAGGGTGACGGACAGCGGTTTCAAAAAAAAGCTATGAAAACAACAAATTCAACAATTGAAGCGTCAGCACCGGCGAATGTCCGGCCATCGTCGGTTTCAAAACATCAGGCAAATCGTGGACTGTCCACGGAGGCTGTCTTGAACTGCTTGCGGACGCGGTTGCCGCGCCAATACGAGATTGCCGAGGTTGTCGGCAAGTGGGTTTGGCTCGACGTGTCACCCGCTCGCAAGCCCGGTCTGGCCAGTGTGCTTTGGGCTTTGGGCTTCCACTGGAATCAGCGGCGCGGCGTCTGGCAGCATCCGTGCGGCTCGTTCAACCCGTTCGGCATCCATCCCGCCGACCCACGCGCCAAGTATCGCTCTTATTTTCCAGCCGACGTGCTGCCCGCTTGAACCCAAACACATCATGCACATTTCATGGATTATGAAACTGTCACTGTCAGTGAAACTGTCAGTCAAGGCAGCCGCCAATAGCCTAAAATTCTGGCGGCTTAACCCAAATTGTCTTTAGTTTTACCAACAATCTGCTAATTTCCCTTTAATGGAATCAATGCAACAGACCGTGTTCATCTGTGGCCAAATCCCTGAAAATCGTCCGTTTGAGGCCATTTTGCCGGTGGCAGACGCGATAATCCGACCGGCAGACGCCATCCAGCAACCGCACATGGTCAAAAGTCAACAGCACACGGTCATCCGGCAACCGGCAGCGGTCATTTTCCGACCGGCGGAAGCCATTTTCCAACCGGCAGATGTCATCTGGCGACCGGCAGAGGCGTTTTTTTAACCGGCCAATCCAATCCGGCAACCGGCTGGCAGGCAAGTTTTCTTCGCGCTTCCAATTGTGGTTGCCGCGCGGTTTAATTCCGGCGTGCCGATTTCGCAAATCCAAACTGTCCAGTCGCTCGACGTGCCGGAGCTGGCGCTGTATCGAACGCTCCGGCGCATCGAGGAGCATGAGCGCGCCGGCGTGCTGGTGGCCGCAAATGCCAAGGTGATCAAACGCCTGCTCGCGAGCCGGTTCACCGTCGTCTCCGCGCTGGTCACGCCCGCGTGGCTGGAAAAGCTCGAACCGCTGCTGCGCGCGCGGCCGGAGGAAATTCATGTTTACGTCGCCGAGCGGCCGTTGCTGGAAACCATCACCGGCTACAAGATGCATCAGGGCGCGCTGGCCGTGGCCAAAATCCCGCCGCAGCCGGATTTTGAAACGCTCCTGAACAATTCCCCGCGTCCGCTGCTGCTGGCCGCAGTGGAGGGCATTGCCAGCGCGGAAAATCTGGGCGCGGTGGTGCGGAGCTGCGCGGCGTTCGGCGCGCATTTTCTGGTCGTGGGCGAGACGTGCGGCAGCCCGTTCCAGCGCCGGGCGGTTTCCGGTTCGATGGGCGCCATTTTCGAGCAGCCGGTGGCGCGGGTGGAGAATCTGGTGGCGGCTCTGACGGCGTTGCGCGCGCAGGGCGTGCGCTGTCTGGCGGCGCATCCCCGGCCCGAGGCGAAAGACCTGACCGCCGTGGATTTGCGCGGCGACTGCTGCCTGCTGTTCGGCGCGGAAGGGCCGGGCCTCACGCCGGCCGTGCTGGCGGCGTGCGATGACATGGTGGAAATTCCGATGCCGTCCCACATGAATTCGCTGAACGTGGCCGTCGCCACGGGCGTGTTTCTTTACGAGGCGACCCGGCAGCGGAGGGAAAAGGCTGAAGTCTAAAGGCTGAAGTCATTTCTGAAATCCGTGTCAAGACGTCCGGACTTGGTGTCCTGGCATTAAACAAAATTTGTCGGCACTTTTTCCGGCCGGCGGACATTAGTTGATGGATGCACGACGCGACCGACATGGATTTGTTGCGGCAATACGCCGGCGGAAATTCCGACGACGCCTTTGCCGCGCTGGTTTCGCGCCATGTGAACCTGGTTTATTCCGCCGCGCTGCGGAAATCCGGCAACCCCCACGCCGCCGAGGAAATCACGCAGGCGGTGTTCATCATCCTCGCGCAAAAGGCCGGACGCATCCCGGCCCAAACCATCCTGCCCGGCTGGCTGTATCAAACCGCGCGGCTGACGGCGGCAAATTATCTGAGGCGTGAAATCCGCCGCGTCCGCCGCGAACAGGAGGCTTTTATGCAATCGCAATCCAACTTGCCGCGCCAAAATGAAACGGCGGCGGACGAAACCTGGCAACAGCTTGCGCCGCTGCTGGAGGACGCAATGGGGCAATTGGGCGACAAGGATCGCGCCGCCGTGCTGCTGCGGTTTTTCGGCGGCAGGAGTTTTGCGGAAGTGGCCGCGGCCGCCGGCGTCAGCGAAAATGCGGCGAAGAAACGGGTGACGCGCGCCCTGGAAAGGCTGCGGAAGTTTTTCCTGAAACGCGGCGTTGCTTCCACGGCGGAGACGATTGCGGGGGCGATTTCCGCCCATTCCGTCCAAGCCGCGCCGGCATTGCTGGCCAAATCCGTGACGGCGGTGGCGCTGGCCAAGGGCGCTGCCACTTCGATTTCCACCCTCACCCTTGTCAAATCAACCCTTGTCACCATGAAAACCAAAGCCATCGTCGCCACCATTGCCACCACAATCATCGTTGCCGGCATCACCACCTGGCTCGCCGGTTTTCACTTCTCCCAGCAGCCGAAGAAAGCCGCGCCGGATTTTGCCGCCGCCGGTGTCACATTTCCAATTCGACTGGCCAATGCCGCTTCCCGGCGGGATGCAAAGGATCCTCTGTTTGAGATTGGCAGTGATCCGGACACCCGGCGCACCACCAATTCCGATCCCGCCATTCACATCAAGGGACCGCTTCCGCCGCCGCCCGACCTGCCGCCGAATTTTTCCGACGCCGCCCTGCAGAAGGCCGGTGAGTCGAGTTCCGCATATTATGTGGTCACCAACGGCTCGCCGTTGTTGGGACAGCACATCCGCATCACCGGCTGGCTCAAAAGCAGCAATGTCAAGAACTGGGCAGCCGCGTATTTTTGCATCTATGATGGCAAGCACAGCAGATTCAGCCGGTTTGACTCCATGAATGGCGGGGATGACCGGCCCATCCTGCAGGGCACAATGGACTGGCAACAAATCGAATTTGTCACCGATGTTCCCGATGAAGCCTGCGCCCTTTACGTCGGGCCGGACCTCTACGGTCCCGGCGAACTCTGGGGCGACGATTTTCAGATCGCCATTGCTCCCGCCGATGCACCCATTACTGACGACCGGCGCTGGCGCTTGACCAGCGCCGATCTCAACACCTATTCGGAGACTTCCGATTTTCAAACCAAGCACGACGGCCATCCCACCGTCTGTCTCGCCTACACCGGCGCCGGTGCCGCGCCATCCGGTTCTTGGGGTTTTTGGGGGATAAAAATCCGCGGCGCAGACGTTGACAAATACCTTGGCCACACCGTCGAGTGGAGCGGCTGGGTGAAAATCGAAAATGTGTCCAACCGCCTTCAACCCACCATCCGGCCTTGGGCGTTTGATCCATTGGCCGGCAAGCCATCCATCAATGTCAAAGACAAGCTGGCCGGAGGCAACACCCTGAAAGGCACCAAGGATTGGACCCAATTCTCCGTCACCTGCACGGTCCCCGACGAAGTCAATCACCTTGACACCGCCTTCATCCTTTATGGCAGCGGCAGGGCCTGGATAGACATGGATTCGCTCAAATTCAGAATCGTCAAATAGGGCGGGTCGGATTCCGTTTCCAGTTTTAACCGGCCCCGGCGGCGGCTGTCCCATCGGGCAATAAAAAAAGACTGTCGGATTTGCCTTCCAGCGGACATTACTTGATGAATGCACTTGCTGGATGACGCCGGATTGCTCTCCGCCTTTGCCACGCAACGCTCGGAAGAGGCGTTTGCGACGCTGGTGGAACGTCACGTGTCGCTGGTCTATTCGTCCGCCTTGCGGCAGGTGCGCGACCCGCATCTGGCGGAGGAAATCACGCAGGCGGTGTTCATCATCCTGGCGCGCAAGGCCGGCAGTTTGCGCCGGGAGACCGTGCTGGCCGGCTGGCTGTGCCGCACGGCGCGCTTCACCGCGTGCAACGCGCTCAAGGCCGAGCATCGCCGCCATCACCACGAGCAGGAGGCATACATGGAATCGCTTTTGCACGAACCCGAACCCGAAGCGTGGCCGCACATCTCGCCGCTGCTGGACGAAGCGGTGGCTCAGCTCGGTGAGGCCGACCGCAACGCCGTCGTGCTGCGCTACTACCAGCAAAAGCCGCTGGAGGAAGTGGGCGAGATTCTCGGCCTGAACGCAGACGCGGCACAGAAGCGGGTGAGCCGCGCGCTGGAAAAGCTGCGGAAGTTCTTCACCAAACGCGGCGTGAGTTCGACGGCGGAAACGATTGCCGGGGCGATTTCCGCCAACTCGGTTCAAGCCGCACCGGCATTGCTGGCAAAATCCGTCACAGCCGTGGCGGTGGCCAGGGGCGCGGCGGCCTCAGCTTCAACATTAACCCTCATCAAAGGAGCATTGAAAATTATGGCATGGACAAAAATGAAAACAGCGGCGGTCGCCGTCGTCGCCGTCATTGTGGCGACCGGCACCACCACACTCGTAATCAAAACTCCCGGGCGCGGGAAGGCCGGCCATCCGGCGGAGACCCTGGCAAAAGCCGGACAATCGCCCGGCATTTTCAACAACGGAATCAATAACGCCCAGAGCATTCCCAACACCATTTACACCTATCCGCAAGGTGATAAAACCACGCATCGTTACCTGGAGGCTGTTTTGAAACGGTTCCGCAAAGACCTTGACCCCGCCCGCTCCATCAAAAGCGACCGCGAGCTGACCGAGCAGGACATCCAGACGCGGACGATTTTCATCTACGGCTCGCCGCAAAACCACAGCTTCTTCCGGCGCGTGCGCGATCAGTTGCCCATCGTGTTCGAGGATGACGGCATTGTCGTGGGCGGCAAGAAATGCGTGGGCGACGATGTCGGGGCCATTTTTGTCTGCCCCAATCCGCTTAATCCCAAGAACCGGCTCGTCATCTACGGGACCGTCTCGCCGTCCGCGCTGAAAAACATGAACGGCATATTCCACGGCCCGACGGACTACATCATTTTCAACAACACGACGCGCGCGGTTCGCGGGGTAAACGACTCCGACCGTTTTCTGCTTCTGGGTTCATTCGACAAAACCGATCCGTCGCATTGGCGGGTGGACGAAACCCTCCAGGTTCTGCCGCCCAAAGTTTTGCAGGCGGCCACCCCCGGCGTGGTGATGGCCTACGCCGGCCAGTGATTTATCTGTAGATTTCCCGGATGCCGCAGATGGGAAAAGAAATCTGTGCAATCGGCGCAATCTGCGGGTGTGCTCCGCATTCCGACGTGGAGTGCGATGGCATGACATCGCCTGAAGGGAAAATTGGGAGTGACCCGTTTACTGAGGTTGACGGATCTGCACAGGATCAGTATTTTCCCTGACGTGAATAGCCATTACAGAATTGTCGTTGCAAACCAGGCGATTTCGAATGTCAAATGTGCTGATTCTACGAATCCCTTTCCTTTAATTTCGCTGGATCATTGGATACTCCGCGTTAACGCGAAGCCAATTATCAAGACATTTACCGGCAACTGCTTTCTGCTGAGCCTGGCCGCCATTCTTGTTTTCGGGGCGGGCTGCGCAACGCGCAATGCGCCTCCGTTCAATTATGCGACGGATGATCAAACACAGGTTGCTAAAGATCCATCAGTTCCGACTGGCAAATCGGTCATCTATGTTTTAGAGGATCATCAAATAGGGGCGGAGCAAACCATTCTACAAGTGGATCAAAAAGACGTTTGCAGACTTACAAAGAACACATTTTATAGAATGGTTCTGGAGCCTGGGAGTCACCAGCTCGCGCTCCGCTACGAGGGGAACTGGGTCGATGTTGGCGGTCAGGTTCAAGCACCGATTCGGATAGGAAAAGAACTCATCGTAAACGCGGAAGCCGGACAGGTTTATTACTTTAGTGGCACGGTGTATTCATTGGGCAATGAGGTGAAAATTAAATTTGAAAAAATATGGCCAAATTGGATGGGGCGGAGCGAGGTTAAGAATGTCCTCCGCCTGACCGGCGAACTCATCGGTCCGTAGCATTGGTTTCCAGATGGTTAAAAGTGCAACCGAAACCGTTGCCCCATCATTCCGCTGAATGTGAAATGTGCAGTGGCGTCAATTGCGCACTTGTGATGCGGTCCAGATCGTCTTGGATTCGCCTTTCGTAATCGGAAAGACCGAATTCACCGTTTATGGTCGCCGGCTGCGGTTCCGCTAAATTTGTCGTATAAACAACAGCCATTTTGTCTCCCGCCCGATTCATCCGAAAATAAACCTCGCCTGTCTGCTGGTTGAGCGCGTTTATAAAGGTGATTCTGAGAAACGGCCGGTTCAAATCATATCCCTCTTGCGCCTGTGTTGCCGGCGTCCAGCCAGACATGATCGTCAGCCTCCAATGCGCAGATGCGCCAAAGCGAATCTCGCTTTCGATCTGTTTGCCGTAAAGGTTGTCCGGCAGTTCCATTGGGGTGATCTGCACGTTTGTATTGCCCGACTTCGCCGCGTAGTCCCGCGCTGCCTTCTGAACGCAGGCTATGGCGAAGGCGTATGGCGAGCGCGATTGACCGTTCAAATTCTCAATCCTGCCGTGCAATTCCCCGAGATCGGCATAGTTGGTGAAGCATGCCAGCACGCTGTCGATGAACTTCTCCATTTGCTCATAGTATTTTATCTTCTCGTTAAAATATGTCTGCACATCCATGGCGGGATTCGGTGGCGCGATATAACCCACATAGTAAGTGGGCACATAGACCTTGTTATACTTCTGCAAATAGGCCGAGTAGGCCATCACTCCGCCTCCGGATCGTGACGCATGGCTCAACGCCGCGATCTGCGCCATTTGATGCGCCTGAATCTGTGCCTGCTGTTGTGCGGCCACCGCCAGCGAGAGCTGGGCGATATTAAGCAAAGTCAACTCCAACTCAACCTTACCCAATTGCGCTTTGACGCCCGTGACCGTGGTCCGATAAGCCCGCTGCGCTTTTTCAAATGAAGCGTGAGCATTCTCCACCTTATCCTGCGCCAAAAAATAATCGCCCAGGATTTGCGCCAGCCTTCCGTTGACCTCGCACTGTTTGTCCGGTATCTCCGGATCCGCCCCCTGATCATACAGCCACAGGGCGATGCTGCTGTTGCCCCACAAAGCCGCTGTTCCCATCGCCGTCACGTTCACCTTCGATCTGGCATTCATATCCGCACCAGCCCGCACCAGCCGGATGACCACCGGCAAATTGTCTCCGGTCCCGGAGGCGGAACACGCCAGCACCGAATCAACACTGGAGATCGCCAGCGGTAAATTATCCCCCGGCCCGGATGCTGCCCACATCAAAGCCGTCTCCCCCAGTTTCGATGCCCGATGCACGTCCGCTCCGTGTTTTAGCATTTCATCCACAATCTCGACGCTCCCTCCCCGCGCGGCCTTCATCAGCGGCGTCACCCCCTGATTATTGCCGTGATTCGCATCCGCACCATGCGCCAGCAACAACTTCGCGATCTCCACATATCCCCTTTCCGCTGCGCAGGCTAGCGGAGTGCTGCCGTCTCTGGTTTGCGGATCCTCGCAGTCAACCTGCGCTCCTTGATCCAGCAATTGCCGCACTGTCTCCACCTTTTCCTCGCGCGTCGCCTGCATCAAGTTTGAATGAGCTTTGATTCCCATTACCCTCGAATAATTGACATCGTTCCCGGCGCATCCTGTTAACAATATGACGACCAATGGCGCCAGAACCGAAAGGCATAATTGCGTTTTCATAAATAGCCGAAGCGTTAGCGTATATAAATATTGCCGGGAAACGGAAAGAATATCCCGTATTCTTGCCCAAACTGGCAAGGGGGAAATCGCGTCGCTGTCGGGCCTTCGCCACGCCGTAGTGTTTCGATTTTCCCGAATTCCACACAAGTCCCGTGCTATTTTCAAATCAGCGCGGTCTTTGCAGACAGCCACCATGCAGCCAGGCAAATGGCAGGACGAGCATCGTCCGCTGATGCATGAGCGGAGCCGCTTGGCAGGGCGGACAGTCCTCTGCCCGCCGCTGGCACGCAACAAAACCGTCGCGCACGGAGTGCGCGCCTCACCCATTCCAAAATCGTGGCAGCGGACGTCAGTCCGCTCATGAGTCCAGCGGGGGAGAAGTTTGAGCCAACTCACGTTGGTTGCCACGGCATTCCCAATAGGAAGTTTTAACCGCAGATTTCGCGGATGACGCAGATACAGGGAAAGAAATCTGTGCAATCTGCGGACTCCTCATTTCGCACTCCGCACTCGCCATTCCGCACTTGAACGACTCTTTTCCTAAATCGGTTTGGGATTGACAATTAGGTGGAATGGAATTTTGATGAGAAGCCATGAGAATCATACGACCCTTGATTCCAACTCGCCTGCTCTGGGCGGCGTTGTTATCTGTCGTGGTGCATGCCCGGTTCAATGACACAGCCAATGACAAGGGCTCGTTGAACATCAACCAACATACCGGTTCCGGCGTTTGCCATGATTTCATCTGCGGGACAGGCGCTAACCCCAATAAAAAACCATGAAAAACACCAGCGTAAAACCGTCAGAAGCCTTCACACTTGTTGAACTCCTCGTGGTGATCGCCATCCTAGCCATCCTCTCACGGCCCAGCTCCTGCCGGTGCTGGCCAGGACCGGAAAAGACGTCCGCCGCGCGCAATGCGTCGCCAACATTAAACAAATCGGCCTGGCCTTCAAGGTATGGGGAGACGGGAACGGTGATAAATATCCCATGGCCATCAGCACGGCCCAATCTGGCGCGAAGGAAAACATTGTCAGCGCGACCAGTTCGCGTGCGGCCGGATATGGAGTCACCAACGTGTTTTGTGTCATGTCCAACCAGTTGAGAACGCCCAAGATTCTGAATTGCCCCAGCGATCTTTCTAAAACTGCATTGGCTTCAGACCCCGTGGGCACGGCTAGCGGCCCTATTGCAGCCGCGGCGACCAATTGGGCTGGGTTCGGCCCCAGTAATCTTAGTTATTTTGTCGAAGGTGACGCATCCGACAAATCTCCCAAGATGATACTCATCGGTGATCGCAACGTCGGGAATACCATTGCTGGCAGAGTCAGCGACACGATGGATTTAGGGATTCTCCCGGCGGATTCCATGAATATGCAAAACGCTGCTTGTTGTCAGGCTACTGGTGTGCTCGGCGCCACGACGAAGACATTGCCATGGACTTGGACAGACAATGATATACACCAGAGTTCCGGCAATTTGGGCATGGCGGATGGAAGCGTTAATCAAGCCTCCCTGAAAGGTTTTGCATTTGCCATCACCAACACCATCAACGCCTGGCCGGGGACGGGTGTTGCAAAAATCATTTTCAACATGCCATAAATTCGGGCGGACAACCAAACCCTCAAACCCAGGCGAAACATGGAAAGGAAAATTATCAAGCCCCAAGGAAGCCGGCTTCAAATCTGGCTGCTATGCATGGCAATGCTGCCCGCCGTGGTTCAGGCGCAGTTTATCTTCACCACCAACAACGGTGCGATCACCATCACGGGCTACACCGGTTCTGGCGGCACGGCGGTAATTCCTGATGCGACCAATGGCTATCCAGTCACCAGCATTGGAGACGAGGCGTTTTACGGGTGTGACGGTCTGACCAATGTCACGATTCCGGCCAGCGTCACCGGCCTGGGGCACGGGGCGTTCGCTTTTTGTGGCAGCCTGACCAGCGTCGCGA
>Ga0224554_1001083_pt1 | contig 18689 bp, 14 predicted proteins | sample 714S22024metaG_FD_180666 | JGI IMG/M metagenome (GOLD analysis project Ga0224554, IMG submission 180666) | Peat soil microbial communities from Stordalen Mire, Sweden - 717 S2 20-24 | ecosystem: Environmental > Terrestrial > Soil > Wetlands > Peat | place: Sweden: Norrbotten County, Stordalen...
TCCTGTCGGTCTCGATCTTTGAGAAAACCGAGATTTCATGCGCCCTTCAGCCATATCTCCACAGAACCGACCAACAGACCTTCGCAAACCAACTGAATCTATTCAACATCTAACCGGACACCAGTGACAAAAGATATTTCTTTACCTCTCTCTCGAATAAGCTGGGGCTGAGATCGGAATAGTCGGTTTCCATATACGCTTCAGCACACCACTCGTCGTCGGCGTTCACTTCACGCTTGACGCTGAGGCCCGTAACGTCATCACGGTTTCTAAAAGACACTACCCATCCATCCCTAATTGCAGCCCAACGCCCATTCTGATCTATCCTGCCAAGATGTTTAGTCCTGACATAACCGTCCGTCTTCCAATAACCAAACCATGTTTTTTTCTTGCTAGTAGCATGAGGAACTTTCGCTGTAAAGACCATGATGCATGTGACCGTTCCTACCGGATAGAAAAGGTCATCTGGCATCGACATCACAGCTTCCAGAGTGTGCTCTTGTAAGAGAATAGCTTTAGTCGAATGAGGCGAGATTGCACATGACATGGGGACAATCGCTATTCCTATGGATCCCTTTTTCAAGCAGGTCAACATCTGCCTAACAAACTCAAGCTCATGTAGGTCTTCAGTTGCTTGAGAATATGGCGGATTAATCATCCCGACGTCACAATTAAACGCCGCCGCTCCCTTTTCAATTCCCTTGTCGAAGCACGAGCCTTGATGCAAGTTAGCTTTCCCGTCACCTCGTAAGATCATATTACTGGCGGCGAGAGCAAACATATTAGGAAGATGTTCGACACCGACGAGGCCGCATTCCTTGATCTTGGCCTTCTCGCCCTCTGTGACCGCCTTTCGCATCATCTGATGCATCGCGGACACCAAGAATCCACCCGTTCCACAGCAGATATCCAATACCTTGCTATCTTTACCAACGTTTGCTAATAAAGCAAAAAGCTCAGTAATATGGCGCGGAGTAAGTACAATGCCGAGCGCCTTTTTATCGCCTCCGGTATATTTCAAAAATTCCCCGTAAAACTGACCTACTACGTCGAAATCATGATAGACACTGATGAATGGCCTCACTTTTTCATCGAGCAGTCGAATCAACTCATGAAGAATACCCTTTGGATATTCCTTGGTCCCTTCGGAAAGTTGAGGATGCACGGCGATGCTAGAGTATGGTTGCGCCATATCGCCTTTCTTTGCGGAAGGAATCTTCGCAGCCTCGATCTCCGACTTGATAACAGCAAACCATTGTTTTTGTAGAGCACTGGGGTCATATGCGCCATAAGACAAGGCAAACGCGTGATTTTGCAACGCTATAAGCGTTCCACTCACCAATAGAGGCTTCTCGCTTTCCGTCAATTTGGCATGATCTCTCATGAAATCGTGGAGCTGCCGTGAAAATGCCATGAGTTCGCTAAGTCGCAGTTTCTGTAGATCAGGATCAAACGTGGCGTGCTCGATGAAATCTTTCCAGGAGACAAATTTCTCGATCGGAATCTTGTCTTTAGAAACTAGGAGCTTAGGATGAGGTGAACCCTTGGTGTGCAGGTAAGCAGAGAATTGGAGTGTCCCTTTGGTCTCGCCGCTTACAGCGACCGCTATCACATTGAAGTCTTTAGATAGGAAGCGCGCATAGTGGAGCGCCCCATCAGCGGCAAATCGCTTCACACGGGCGATGCACGCAGGAATATCTTCGTCGACTTTGATTCCCGACACGATCTGAGGGATAGCCGAACTCGCGTGATCCTTTTTGCTAGCTTTACACTCAACAACTATTAAGAAATCTGGATTTGCAGGGTCATTAACAATAAATTCCGGTGCCCCAATTCCTCCTCCACCGGTCTTACTTGCCGCTGCCAGTGCCTTTCGGGCAGCTTCCACATTGGTCTTCTGCTCAGCAACGACAGTTGTCCTCTCCTGGTCGTAATAACCGAGCGACCGAAGAGCATCGCGCACAAGATTCTCAGTGTTCCGTTCGTTTTTTACTTTCGTCATTTCTACGCCTGCCCTCAGTCAAGCATACCAACTTTACACGATAAAACCCACTGTAAATGACCGAATAGGATTCAGCCGCATCAAAGCTATCATCCGGTGATCGGCTCCCGCCTTCCTACCGCCCCTCTAAATCCTTCAGCATCCGTTCCCGCAGCATCTGGTTGGCGCGCGTCTGAACCCCCTGCCCATCCTTCTTCAGCCACGCAATCACATCCGCATCCAGCCGCAGGCTCACCGCCTGCTTCATCGTTCCCCGTCCCTTTCTTACCCCTTACCCCTTACCCCTGGACCCCTGTTTTCCTGTCAAGACCCTCAGCACCCCAAAAATCCCCCAACCTACTCAATCCAAACCACTAAATAGTTAAAAATAGTTGGCATAGTAGTTATGTCCAACCAGCTATAATTTAAGTAGAGATCGATTCAGGAGGCACACAAATCCAGCCCAATCCGCCGCGAATAAGTCCAGCAGAATCAAATCGATAGCTATAACCCGTTTCAATGGACTATTTTGCCGCCAGAAACGCATAAAACGTTGATTCGGGCTATTTTACCGGGTAGGGGGGGGTACCCCCCCCCACGCAGAAAAGCGCACCCAGAGGACATCCCCACTCCCCCAATCCTCATCCACTTAACTGGAAGAACCCGCAAAGAGGAGACCCGGAATGTCTGAACACCACGATGCACCCAAGGCACACGAGTTCCACACCCAGCACGAGGATCACGCCGCCAAGGGCCCCCACAACCCCAGGGAGATCAATCCCAAGATGGCCTCCGACATCGCCTACTGGGCCAAAGAGTTCAACGTCTCCGGCGACGCGCTGCACGAAGCCATCCGCGCCCACGGCACCCACACCGACAAGCTCCGCGCCGCTCTGGCCCACCACTCCGCCTGACCGAAGCGAGCTATCCCTTGTGCTCCCCGGCCGCCTGGTCCCGGATGTCTGTGTACTCCTTCGTGTACGGCGTCTTGCCGAAGATCGTCCAGAAGTAGTTGATCGTGTATCGCAACGCGATCCTCAACGTCCCTTCCTTCTTCAGCCGCCGCGCCGACGAGAGCATCTTCAGCTTGAACGTGAACTTCACCTTGCCAACCTGGTTCATTCGCCGCGCGATGTCGGTGTCTTCCCCGTAGAACGAGATCGAAGTGTCGAACCCGCCGATCTTCTCCAGCGCCGTCCGCCGCAGCACGAAGTTCCCGCCCTGCACCATCGATCCCGCGCGCAGCACCCAGCGGTTCACCGCGTACACCAGATACGCAATCAGGTAGAAGATCTGCACGCTGAAGCGCTGGCTCGGCGACATATCGTAATAGATGAACGGCCCGCTCAGCGCCACCAGCTTTGGCTCGGAGGCAAACTCCTTCAGCACCGTCTGCACCCAGCCCGGCGTCAGCCGCGAGTCGGAATCCACATTGGCGATCAGCTCGCCCGTGCTTGCCGCAAATCCCGCCTGCCTCGCAAACGTCAGCCCTTTGCGCGGCTCGTCCACCACGCGCACGCCCTTGAAGCCCATCGCAACCTGGAGTGTGCGGTCGCTGCTTGCGTTGTTCACCACGATGATCTCAACCGCATCGCCCAGCTCGCCGGTCTGCGCCAATATCGACTCCAGGCACGCCGGGAGATACGCCTCTTCGTTGTACGCCGGAACCACAAAGCTCAGCCGCATACTGTCACGCTAGCCTCCGAATGTTACAGGACAGCGACAATCCAGCCCGCGAATCCCCGCCGATACCTGCCGCTTGACCTGACATTTCGGATGCGCGATATTACGGCGCGGTTGCTGGATCGTTCGGCATCACCGCGCCGGCCTTCACCCATTGCTCGATGGTCGCAATATCCTCGTCGCTCATCTTCGGCGCCTTGGAGGGCATCGGCATCGGATCGTTCGCCGGCCCCTCGTGCCGGATCAGCTTCACCAGCAGGCTGTCCGCCGCATCGCCCGGCACAATCACCACGCCGTCGCGTCCGCCCTTCATCGTGGTCGCCTTGGTCGCCAGGCTCAACCCGCCCTTGTGGTTCATGTCGAAGTGGCACTTGCCGCAGTTCGTCACCAGCAGCGGTCTCACCTTCTCCGTGTAGAACGCCGGCTTGTTCGCCGCATCCTGCGCCGCCACCGTTCGCAACCCCGAGCCAGCCAGCACCACCGCAGCCAGCGCCGCAGCCATCACACCAACCCCTGCAAGAACTCTCCGCATCCATCCTCCTCGAAACTTGTTATCACGAATTTGAAAACCGTGGCCCAATGACAATCTTGCCCCACGCATTTGGTAACCGCGCCGCCTATTAACCGATCAGTACACGGAACCTGCATGGTCACTTACTGCAAGTCTACGTTCCAAGTAGGGTAGAAGTTGCTCTGGTGCCTCCGCACCTCCAAAAATTCTAATGCTCAATAAAGCCCCCGTGGCTGCAATGACGGCGCTGGTCTGCCTGCAACTCTGCGGTGTACCGATGCTGGCCAAGCCGACGCGCTCGCTCAGCCGCCCCAGCGTCGGCCGCCTGATCTTCACCCCGCCTACGCAACGTCTCGCCCGCCAACGGAATCCGCGTGGGTCCGCAGACGTGCGTTCCGGCGCGCCTGTGCAAACGCACGCCGCTGCGCGGGCAACCGCGAGCAAGCCGCGCGTCGACGCCACTGCTTCGCGCCACGCAGGCCCAACAGCACCGCACATTATTGCCGTCCGCCGCCACGCGTCCGCACTCCCTCTCGCCTCGAAGCCGGAGGCAAACCGCGTCCCCGCCCGGTTCCGCACGCGCGAAGAGCAGCAGCGCTCACTGGCCGCACACAACGCCATCTCCGCCGCCGACCGCGGCATTCGCACGCCCCACACCCAGCGAGAGGAGCGCATGGAAGCTCGCAACGCACGGTCCGCTGGACCCGCCACGCGTTCCATTCTCGCCGAGCAGCGCAAGCCCGCCCTGTCGCATCTGCCCGCTGGCAGCCGGGCAACCGGCAACGAACCGTTTGCCGCCGCCGCCGGCATGCCCACCAACTTTGCAAGCGGAAGCGCGCCCGATCCATCGCGCCTGCGTTCCATCGAAGAAGAGGCAGCCACGCCCGTCCTTCTGCCCGAGCTGCACGTCTCTTCGCTCTACGACAGCCACGGCCACCTGATGGTCCCGCCGCCGCTCTACGGGTCACATGAGAACCTGCTGCACCAGAACCAGATGGCTGACCTCGACGGTCTCGACCGCGTGCGTGACGACGCCGATCTGCTCGATCTGCGCCGCCAGAAGAAGCTGGTCGCCCTGCCGGAGAACGAAGCTCTGCGCGTCGACGTGCGCCTGCCGGAGGACCGCCGCTTCTCGCGTCCCTGGACCGCCGCCTTCCTCAGCGTATTGGCAAGCGACCACTACGCCGCCTTCCACCAGCCCCTGCAGGTCGATTCCGCCGTCCGCACCGTTCAGTTCCAGCAGCGCCTCACGCACAGCAACGGCAACGCCGCGCCCTCCACCGGAGACACCGCCTCGCCGCATCTCACCGGCCAGGCAGTCGACATCGCCAAGCGCGGTCTCACCATCACCGAGATCGCATGGATGCGCGCCTACCTACAGCCACTCATCGACCAGGGAAAGATCGACGTCGAGGAGGAGTTCCAGCAGGCCTGCTTCCACATCAGCGTCTACCGCAGCTACGACCCCGTCACCTCATCCCGCATCACCCTCGCCGCCGCCCGCTAGCCGAAAACTGATGATTGGTTGATAGGTTGTAATTGTCTGAAATTCACGCTGTCATTCTGAGCGGAGTGACTCACAGTATCATCGTGAGTCACGCAGTCGAAGAACCTGTAGATGCGAGGTAAGAATCGTCATTCTGGCGAAGCCAGAATCTCAGTATTTGTTTGCAGTGCCACAACACTTCAACTTCACGCCGACCCGAGCAAAGTCTCTGTCCCAATCGCGTCCGGCACAGCAATCCCGGGTTCTTCCACGTACTCGAACAGCGGGTAGCCCGCAGCCTTCCATCCATCAAATCCTCCGCGCAGCGGGCGCACGCGCGTAATCCCCAACCGATGCAGTTGCAGCGCAACCTTCGCGCTCGACTCCTCCGACGGGCAGCTACAGTACAGAACCACATCGCGGTCGCGCGGGATGCGTTCCGCGTGGCGCGCAACCTCGTCCGGCCCGATGCGCACCGCTCCCGGCAGAACGCGCGGATCGGGCTGGTAGTCCAGCGGATGCCGCAGGTCGACGATGTACGGCTGCGGGCTGCCGTCCAGCGCGGCCTCGTCCATCATTGCCTTCAGCTCTCCGGGTTCCAGGCGCATCTCGCGCACCCGCGCCAGGAAGCGGCGATGTTTCACCACGCGCCACACGAAGAAGCCCGCCACCATCAGCACGAAGAAGACCACCGCAAAGTGGCTGAGAAATCCGAAGAACCCCTGGCTGCGCTTGGCCACATCGCCGAAGAACCGCCCCGCAAGCAGGAACGTGAGCGACCACACCAGCGAGCCCGATAGGTCGTAGAGCAGAAACCGCGGATAGCTCATGCCGGTCTGCCCTGCAATCGGCGCAGCCACCGTCGAGAGCCCCGGAACAAACTTGGCGAACAGCAGCGTCTCAGGCCCCCGTCGCGAAAAGTATCCCTCCGTCCTGGCCACGCAGGTCGTCGCTTCCATCGACATCCTGCATAGCAACCGGATCACGCGGTTGCCGAACCGCCGCCCCAGCGCGAACCACGTCGAGTCGGAGATCAGGCACGCGGCCAGCACCGCCAGCACAGCCGAAGACGCGCTCACCCGGTGGGTCGCGCTCAATGTCCCCGCGGCCAATAGCAGCGGAATGCTCGGCACCGGCAGCCCAAGCTGCTCCACCAGCACCCACACAAACAGGATCGCGTAGGCATGGCCGACGAAGAATCCAATGGCGATTGGCATGGAGGAAACTCCTCCTCAATAGATGACCCCAACCCGCATTCGGATGCCGTCGATCTTGATAGTCCTCCATCGCCCCATGACAACCCAACTCCGCACCAAGTAGCATTGCAATCGCACTGCGACGCGCGAGCGCACGCAACGAAGACGAGGGAGCAGCGATGCAGGCAATGCAATCCACCAGAGCGATCCGAGTTTCAGCCATCCTGTTTTTCTGTGCAGCGTTGTGCGCCGTCGGCAGCCTCGCGCAGAAAACCGCCAACGCCCCCATCGATCGCCGCGCCCTCGTCACTCGCCACAACGTAGTCGTCCACCAGATCGACCCCAACGGCGCGATGGCCGTCGGCAACGGAGACTTCGCCTTCAACTTCGATGTCACCGGCCTCCAGAGCTTCCCCGAGTACTACGCCAAGACCATGCCCATCGGAATCCTCAGCGATTGGGGCTGGCACAGCTTTCCCAATCCCGACGAATACACCCTCGACGACTACCCCATGACCGTGGTCCCGAAGTACGGTCGCCAGTTCATCTTTCCCTCGGCCAGCACCAGCCATCCCACGCCTGACGCCGCCTACCTCCGCGCCAACCCGCACCGCTTCGGCCTCGCCCGCATCGGCCTGGAGATGACTCACCCAGACGGCTCGCCGGTCCTCATCACAGACCTCAACGACATCACCCAGACGCTCGACCTCTGGGCCGGCCTTCTAACCAGCTCCTTCACCGTCGATGGCACGCCCGTCCGCGTCACCACCTCGGCCCATCCCACGCGCGATGAGGTCGCCACACACATCACCTCGCCGCTGATCGCCTCGGGCCGGCTCAAAATACGCATCGGTTTCCCCTACGCGTCGGACTCCTTCGGCCCCGACTATCAGGACTGGACGCACCCCGGCCTCCACACCACTCTCCTCACCCGCCTCAGCCCCACATCCGCCGACTTCGACCGCACCCTCGACTCCACGCACTACACCGCCCGCGTCCTCTGGTCGCCCGGCGCAACCCTCGCAGAAACCGCACCGCACCAGTTCCTCCTAAGCAGCAACTCCGATTCCATCGAGCTGACCGCCTGCTTCTCCCCCAACAAAATCGCCTCCCCGGCAGACAGCGAATCCGCCGTCGAATCCGCCTCCAGCGCCTACTGGCTGCATTACTGGACCACCGGCGGAGTCATCGACCTCTCCGGCAACTCCGACCCACGCGCCGCCGAACTCGAGCGCCGCATCGTCCTCTCGCAGTACCTCATGGCCGTCCACGACTCCGGCCCGCTGCCCCCGCAGGAGACCGGCCTCGGCGTCAACTCCTGGTACGGCAAGTTCCACATGGAGATGTACTGGTGGCACGCCGCGCATTGGGCGCTCTGGGGTCATCCTGAAATCCTGGAACGCTCGCTCGACAGCCTCACCCAGATGATGCCGCCCGGCCGCAACATGGCCGCGCTCGAAGGAGCCAAGGGCGTCAAGTGGTCCAAGATGACCGATCCCTCCGGCGTCGAGAGCCCCAGCGGAGTCGGCCCCGCGCTGGTCTGGCAGCAGCCCCATCCCATCTATCTCGCCGAACTCGTCTACCGCGCCCGAAAAGCCGAAGACGCGCGCGCCCACACCGATCAAGCCGAACGCGCCACCCTCGACCGCTACAAAGACATCGTCTTCGCCACCGCCGACTACATGGCCACCTTCGTCGATTACGACCCCGCGCGCAAAGAATACGTCCTCGGCCCCGGCATCAACTCCGCCGACGAGAAGCACACCGACCTCGCCCACAACCTCAACCCCACCATGGAACTCGCCTACTGGAAGTGGGCGCTCGAGACCGCTCAGCAGTGGCGCATCCGCCTCGGCCTCCCTCCAGACCCGCTCTGGGCCAAGGTCATCGACCACATCGCCACTCCCACCGTCCGCAACGGCATCTACCCCGCAATGGAACTCCCCGTCGAAACCACGCCCTCCACCATGACGACCTTCATGTACGGCGTCCTGCCCGGCCGCGGCATCGACAAGGACGCCATGCGCAACACCCTCCACCGCGTCGCCCACACCGACGCGCCCCAAAGCAGCGTCCAGAACTCCGTCACCTGGGGCACCGCCATGATGGCCATGTGCGCCGCGCGCCTCAACGAGCCCGATCTCGCCATCCAGCTCCTCGTGGGCAAGTACGACCAGAATCCCTTCCGGGCTTCGGGATATACGGTGCGCCGCCCCGAACAGACCCCCATGTACATGCCCGCCAACGGTGGCTGGCTCTCCGCCGTGGCCCTAATGGCCGCCGGCTGGGATGGCGCCGTGGACAAGGACGGCAAGCCCACCAACGCCCCCGGCTTCCCCGAATCCTGGCACGTCCGCTACGAAAACCTCCAACCCCTCCCCTAGCCCTCACCTTCCCCCCCAAACCTCCGTCATCCCAACCGCAGTGCGAAGCCCCCCCTCCGTCATCCCGACCGCAGCGCCAAATACAACCGTCATCCCGACCCACCTCTAACCCGCCGTCATCCCGACCGGAGCGAAGCGGAGTGGAGGGACCCCCGCATTTTCTTTCCCTCAAAAACCCCAGCAAATCCTCTTGTCAAGCCCCTCGACGCAAAAAAATCCCCCTAACTCCCACTCCATCAACCACATACCTCCGAAAAATAGTTGGCATACTAGTTATGCTCCGCTTGGTACAATTAATATATGTATCGAATTCAGCAAACCCCGCGAGCTCGCACTCTCCGCTCCGTCAATACGTCGTAAGCTATTCATAATAGATGTTTTAGATGTAAATTATTTGCAATGACTACTTTGGCGGCACTGACTTCCTCCAGACGATTGATACGAAACAAGTTCCGTGCAAGATACCCCCGGGAGGGGGAAGGGGGGTGGGGGAGAACAACTAACGAATAAATGACGAACAAATATCATCGTCATCCCTCTCTAAACTCCAGATGTCGCGTGCCCTTTTCATCGCAGTCTCACCGAGATGAGTGGGTTGCAAGCAGCTTCACACATGCTTAAGGTTGGCGAGCCTATACTTGCTTTCCAGCATCGCGCAGGTTCCAATCCCAGCGCCGGACCGGCGTTGCCGCAAAGTTCACAGACTCACCAGGAGACGCACCCACATGTCACGCAAACTGCTCGTACTCGCCAGCTTCGCCGTTCTGCTTCCACTCGCCGCTCTTGCCCACGCCCAAACCCCAAGCCAGTCCGGCCCATACAAGGTCCTTCAGACCGTCAAGGTCGGTGGCGACGGCGGGATGGACTACGTCGGCGCCGACTCCGCCAACCGCACCCTCTACGTCGCGCGCTCCGGCGCTGCCGGCCACATCGGCGTCTTCTCGCTCGACACCTTCGCCCAGGTCGGCGACATCCCCAACACCAGCGCGCACGGTGCGGTCGTCGACAACGCGACCGGCCACGGCTTCGCCACATCCCGCGCCATCACCATGTTCGACGCCAAAACATTCGCCATCATCAAGACCATCCCCGTCCAGGGCAATCCCGACGGATACCTCAACGATACGGTGAACCACCGCTTCTACGATCTCTCCCACTCCGCGCCAAACATCACCGTCATCGACGATAAGGACGGCGCCATCCTCACCACCATCGACATCGGCGGCGCGCCAGAGCAGGGCCAGTTCGACGGCAAAAACCGCATCTACGTCGACATCGAAGACAAGGCCGCCATCGCCGTCATCGACGCCACCACCATGAAGATGATCGGCAAGTATGACCTCTCCAGCAAGAGCAGCGGCTGCGCTGGCCTCGCCATCGACGCCAAGAACAACATCCTCTTCGCCGCCTGCCGCGATCATAACGACATGGTCATCCTCTCCGCCACCGACGGCCACATCATCACCGATCTGCCCATCGGCGTGGGCTGCGACGGGGCCACCTTCAACCCCGCCACCAACGAGGCCTTCAGCTCCCAGGGCGACGGCACCCTCACCGTCATCAAGGAGAACTCGCCAACCGACTTCGTCGTCGAGCAGACCGTCAAGACGCCAGTCCGCGCCAAGACCATCACCCTCGACACCAAGACCGGCCACCTGCTGCTCATCACCGCTGAGTACGGCCCAGCGCCAGCGCCAGCGGCCGCACCTGCAACGCCTCCACCCGCAGCCGCACCCGGCGCAGCTCCAGCCGAGGGTGGCCGTCCTGGTGGCCCCGGCGGCCCCGGCGGATACCGTGGCGGACGCGGTGGGCCAATGATCCCCGGCTCGTTCGAGATCGTCGTCGTCGGTAAATAATATCCAGACTGAGGTCGCAGGTTGCCGACTCGAGCAGCACCGAGCGAGTCGGTAACCTGTTTCGTTCAGTATGCGGCTTTTATTATGATGAAGCCATTCCATTTAGGAGGGCAAATGGCTTCTTCACGCAACTCATGGCCCAGAGCCTTCGCGTTGGCTGCATTTGTGGGTGTATTCGCGGTGGCATTCTTTCGCCTCCCCTATTACTTCACAGTTTCGCCTTCAGTCTCCGCGTCCTATGTATTTCAGTACAACAATCGGGTTGCGGTCCTTATCTTTCTTGCAGGCGCAGCCGCATTTGCAGTCCTCTTTCGCGGGCTCTCGCTTAAGCCGGCGATGAAGGACTCCCGTGTTTCGCGCATCACTGCTCTGGTCGCAGTTGCCTTCTGCGTTGCGTTTGGGCTGTTGTTCTACTGGATTTCCATCCCCGACGGTCTGACGGGCGAGTCTGCGTACTTTTACTCCAGGCTCAGCCAACTCGCGACTGGCAAGACCATCTATCGCAACTTTGAATTCGCCTATGGGCCACTCTGGCTCTACTTGCCCTTTTGGACCAGCAAACTGTTCCACCTTAGCCTGATTCATGGCTACATCCTCTTTTGGCTTTTAACATGGGCCGCCGGCATCTGGATACTCTTTCGCCTCGTCAACGCGATCGAGATCCCGTCTCCCTACCGGACAGCCATCTTCATCCTCTTTGTGTTGGACATTGCGCAACCGCTCTGGTCTCAAGGCATCAACTATGCCCCCGTTCGCGAGCTCCTGACCGGCGGTTTGGCCATGCTGGTCTTTACGCTGCATAAGCGCCGGGTTCCGCTGGCAGTTGTTGTCTGTGCGACCGTTGTCTGTGCTGCTATCGCAATCGGCGTATCGCCAGAGTTTGGCATCGCCTTCATGCTTGGCACCGGCTTTTTCTTCGTTCTCTGTGTCAAGACGCGGCCAGTCGGTTTCTGGCCCGCCATCGTTGTTATGGGTTTCTGCTTCCTGGCTATCCTCGCTATCTCAGAGCGGGTGGGAATATTCATTACTCTTCATGCTTTCAGCTTAGGCGGCAACAACTATCCCATCCTGCCTTATCCCGGCGTCCTCTGCGTGATAGCGCTTTTTCTGATCGCCGCGTGTGTGGCTTACCTGGCCTTCCAGCACAAGCAGACAGACTCGCTCTCAATCTATCTTCTTTGCATCTGTCTGTTCGGCATGCCGTCCAGCTTTGGACGCGCCGACTCGGGCCACATGCAGATGGGTGCATTTTCTGCGCTGATCATTGCTGCCCTCGCACTGAGCCGATATCCCAGGGTCGCGTTCCTGGCAGCGGTAGCCTTCCTCTATTGGGACGCCACTATACAATTCAGCGGCCAACTCACTCCGGTCTGCATTCAGGGTATGCGTCGGATCTTCGATCCATCGCAGCGCTCAGGGCTCCCCTACCGGTACTCCGTACACATCCTGCATCGACTGCATCGCGATCCAGAGAGAAAGGCCCTCGAAGCCAGCGTGGCCCATTATTTCAACAGTCGAACGACCGTCCCTGAATTGCCAGATGGAACCATCGTCAATGCACCCTGGGGCTTGTCGAGGAACGGCTTCGTTGACCAATCCGGGAAGGTTGACTACGGCTATTTTTCCGGCCTGGAGAATGTGATCTTGCCGTCCCAGGTCGATTCCATCATCCGTTGGCTTCAGGCTCATCCCGAACGAAAGCTCATTCTCCCGCCCAATCCGATGCAATGGCCTGTTTCGTCGCAACGTTGCTACTCCTACAATGAGGGCGACGACCCGATCTTCCGTACCTGGTATGGTCTCCGCTGGGCTGATCCAAAGCGCCAGATGCAGGTCGTATTTCCGCTCTGCGATTTCATCCATTCGCACTATGCCCCGGATGAAACTCCTTCTTCCAATAGCATGTACCTTTGGCATCCCATCGCAGCAGCGCGTCCCTCCGTGGCTCCGTCCACCCCTGCCGCGAGTCCTCCTTCTCCTCCAAATTAGGCGTTCCTCCAGTACCATAACTCTCCCGCCCAACCGAATGATGGACAATGGAGGTACACATTCATGCCCGACCTCGCATTTCTCACCACCGAAACGCGCAACCCGCGCACCACGCACATCGATGAGCTCTCCACGCTGGAGATGCTCACCCTCATCCATCAGGAGGACGCGGCTGTCGCCACGGCGGTCGAGTCGCAGTTGCCCGCCATCGCACGCGCCGTCGACGCCATCGCCGAGCGCTTCGCCCAGGGCGGTCGCCTCTTCTACATCGGCGCGGGCACCAGCGGCCGCCTCGGCGTGCTCGACGCCTCCGAGTGCCCGCCCACCTTCTCCGTCCCGCCCACGCTGGTGCAGGGACTCATCGCCGGCGGAGACGCTGCCCTGCGCCTCTCCTCCGAGCACTCCGAAGACTCGCCCGATGAGGGTGCCAGCGACCTCGCCGCCGCCGGATTCGCTGAACAGGACACATTAGTCGGAATCGCCGCCAGCGGACGTACGCCCTACGTCCTCGGCGCGCTGCTCCACGCTCACTCGCTCGGCGCGCTTACCATCGGCCTCTCCTGCGTCGCCGATTCGCCCGCCGCCCGCAACTCCGACATCGCCATCACCCCGGTCACCGGCCCCGAAGTCATCACCGGCTCCACGCGCATGAAGGCGGGAACCGCCACCAAGCTCGTCCTCAACATGATCTCCACCGGCGTCATGGTCCGCACCGGCGCGGTCTACGGCAACCTCATGGTCAACGTCAAACCCACCAACGACAAGCTCATCGACCGCGCCCAGCGCATCCTCATGGCCGCCACTGGATGCAACCGCCCCACCGCGACGCATCTGCTCATTGAGGCGGGCTCGGTCAAGGTCGCCATCGCCATGCACCTGCTCTCGCTTCCCCGCGCCGCCGCGGAAGCACGCCTCGCCCGCGCCAACGGAAGCCTCGCCAAGGCCCTCATCCCCAACCCGTAACGATTAAAGCGCATCCAATGCAATATATATGCGCTGGTTCCATTCGTTCCGCCTCTCGCTGGCCACTCTCCTGCTCGTTCTCGTCGCGGCTCCGCAGCCCACTCGCGCCTACTCCGTCCTCACCCACGAGCAGCTCATCGACCTCACCTGGGCCGACTCCATCCAGCCGCTGCTGCTAAAGCGCTATCCCAATCTCACTCCCGCCCAACTCCGCGAAGCCCGCGCCTACGCCTATGGCGGATGCGTCATCCAGGATCTTGGCTACTATCCCCTCGGCAAACCGCTCTTCTCCGACCTGCTGCACTACGTCCGCACCGGAGACTTCATCCGCGCTCTCTTCCGCGACGCCAAATCCCCTGACGACGTCGCCTTCGCCATTGGCGCGCTCTCCCACTACATGGGAGACACCATCGGCCACGCCGAGTCCATCAACCTCGCCGTCGGCACAGAGTTCCCCGCCCTCGCCGCCAAGTACGGCCCCAACGTCAACTATGCCGATGGCCCGCATCAGCACGTCCGCGCCGAGTTTGCCTTCGACGTCAACGAGATCGCCAAGCACCGCCTCGCTCCCGAGAAATACCTCAACCACATCGGCTTCGCCATCCCAGTTCCGCTGCTGACCCGCGCCTTCTACGACACCTACGGCCTCGACATCGCAGTCGTCCTCGGACATCCCCGCCCCACGCTCCAGGGCTACCGATACTCCGTTCGCACACTGCTGCCGCGCGTCGCGTACGCCGAAACCCTCCTCTACCGCAAGCGCCTCCCGCCCGACGCCCCCAGCCCCGCGCTCGACAACCTCAACCAGCAGATCGCGACCCTCGCCGCCCAGGACAACTGGGACAGCTATCGCCGCCACGCTGGCATCGGGACCCACCTGCTCGCCGGCTTCATCTTCATCCTACCCAAGGTCGGCACGCTCTCCGTCCTCTCGCTGCGCGGCCCCACTCCCGCCACCGAACAGGACTACGTCAACTCCCTCGTTCACACCGTCGACGTCCTCCGCCAGACGCTCGCCCACGCCACCACCGCCGCCAACATCCCCAACAAGGACCTCGACACCGGCGACATCATCCACCCCGGTACCTACCGCCTCTGCGACGAGACGTACGCGAACCTGCTGCATGAGATCGCCCGCAACCCCGCCACGCCCATCCCCTTCGGCATCAAGCGCGACCTCCTCGCCTACTTCGACGACCCGGAGAAGGCCATCTACCTCCAGCGCAACCCAAAAATGTTCGCCCGCATGCAGGCCGAACTCCCCATCCTGGTCAACATCTCCACCCAGGCCGCCTACCCAGACACCGCCTTCCTCCCCGAACCCACCCAGGACGCCGCCCCAGCTCCCGCCCCAGCTCCCGTCCCGCAACCCCCAACCAAGCCGCAGCCCCAACCACAAACCCAGTCACAGCCCCTGCTCAAAACCCCGCCGCAGCCCTAGAATATCTCGAAGTTCACCTCGACGTTCAGATACACCGCCACCGGCTTTCCGTTCTCCGTCGCCGGCTTGAACTTGTACTGCTTCACCGCATCGACCGCCTTCTCGTCCAGTCCCAACCCCACTCCCCGTGTCACATGCACATTCTGCGGTATCCCATTCTTGTCCACGATGATGCTGACCATCACCACGCCCTCGAACTTCGCCGCTTTTGCCTCTGGCGAGTACCCCGGCTCCGGCGCATAGCTCAGAATCGGCCCCTTAACGTCGCCGCCAATCGGCTTCACTCCGTTGGCTGCCTCGCCGGCCACCAGAATCGGCCCCTGCGTCTGCGCCGTGCCATCAGCTAACTGGAAGTTGACCTCGACGTTTAACCACACGGCGACCGGCTTGCCATTCTCCGTCGCGGGCTTGAATACATACTTCTTCACCGATTCAACCGCATTCTCGTTCAACCCGTCGCCAAGCCCACGCAACAGTTGCACATGCTGCGGCAGACCATGTTCATCCACCACCAGGCTAACGAGCACTATGCCCTGCACCTTGTCCTGTTTCGCCAGCTCCGTGTACTCCGGCCATGGCTCATAGATTATTTTCGGCCCAGTAACGCCACCGCCAATCTGCTTCACTCCGTTACCCGCCTCATCGACCGGCGGCATCGGTCCCATCGCCGTCGTCGAATCGGCCAACGTGTAGTTCACCGTAATCGACGTCTCCACCTCGACCGGCTCGCCATTCAGCAGATACGGCCTGTATGTCCACTGCTTCACCGCATCCTGCGCACTTGACACCAGCATCGATGGCCCGCTGATAACATCTAGCCTCTCCACTGCCCCTGTCTTCGAAATAATTGCGTGCAGGATCACCGCCCCCTGCACATGCGCCGCCTTGGCAACCTCCGGATAGACAGGGTTGACCTTCGAAAGGATCATCCCCGCCAACGACCCACTGGATATCCGCTCTGGCCCGCCCGGAGCCGCTGGCACCGCCGGGGGTGTCCCGTCTAACATTCCGGCAAGCGGAGCAGCCGCCGGAGCCTCTGCCTGCGCCATCAGGACTGGCTCCTTCAGTTGGAACTCACGCACCTTTGGTTCGGCAATCAGCGTATTCAACGGACTCACCGCATCCAGCTCCATCGGCGACGCCGCGCGCGCCGCATGGCTCAAAGCGCTGACCTCAGCCCGCGCCACCGTCACCACATACGATCCAGCAGCAATCACGATCAAAGCCAGAACCATGAACGCCGCCATCTGTGAGACCACCGAATCTTCCCTGCATCCAAGTAGCCGTTTAATTCGCATTGTCAGCACCCCGCCATTCGCTCCCAGCACAAACTCAGGGCTATACGACCGCCGTTCCTCCAGCGCCGACAGCGCCCGCGCATACGCCAGCCGGTCGCCGCCCACCGCAACCGCCATCTCGTCGCAGCAGCACTCCCGCTCTCGCCGCACCTGCTTCGACACCCACCACACCGCGGGGTGGTAGAACAGCAGTGTCTCGATCACCGATTGCAGCACGCTCACCAGGTAGTCGTGCCTCCGGATGTGCGCCAGCTCGTGAGCCAGGATCGCCTCGATCTGCATCGTCGAGAGTCCGGTCAGGCAGCTTGCCGGCACCAGCACCACAGGCCGCAGCCATCCAATCACCGTCGGCACTTGCACCAGCGCGGAGTGCATCAGCCGCACCGCGCGACTCACTCCAAGCCTCCGCCGCAGCGTCTCGAACACCTGCTGCAAGTCCGCCGGCACAGCCGTTGTCGCAACCAGCCGCATCCTGCGCGCAACCAGCAGTCCCACATTCAGCCGCGCTACAAAGAAGATCACTCCCGCGAACCACGCCAGCAGAGCCCACGGCAGCGCGTGGTCCAGCGCCACGGCAATCCGCTCCGACAACGGCGCGGCCAACTCCCCCGCTCCAACCCGCAGCACCGTCCCCGGATCGATCGCCACCGCCGGTCCATCGAACGCGGCCCGCTGCCGGTACTCGGCCGATGCCAGGTGCGCAAACGTCGCCAGCGGCAGCGCAACCATCAGCCCCAGTGCAAGGCACGAAGCCGCATAGCGCGCCCGCGACGACCGCCCGCTGAGCACTCCAAGCACGCACCACAGCACCACCGCGACCCCCATCCCCTGCCAGCACAGATGCAGCAGCGTCCAGCCCAGCGCATGGACCAGCGGCTGCCCGCAGATCTCAATCAGAGTTGTCATAGCGACCTCTTCTCGTACTCGTCCAGAATGCTGCGAATCTCCGCCAGGTCCTTCGCCGACACCTTCTGCGACGACAGCGCCCCCAGCACCAGATTCTTCGCCGACCCATCGAACGCCCGCCGCACCAGGTTCCGCGTCAACTGCCGTTGCGTCTGCTCCTTCGCAATGCGCGCCTCGTACACATGCGACCGGAACTGCTCGCTGCGCGCCAGCAGACCCTTCTCCGCCATCACCTGCATCTGTTTCAGAATCGTCGTATAGCCGGTGTCTTTTTCGCTCGCCGTATGCACATCGCGCACCGTGCTCGGCCCCAGCGCCCAAAGAATGTTAAGGATCTCCAACTCAGCCTCGGTCGGTAGCTGCATCGCATCGCGGTTTGGATCTCTTCGCCTCATCATGCAGACAGCCTAGTACGACATTTATCGTATGTCAACGATTATTTTCGTGCTTTTCTCCTCCCCTCACTCCGCCTGCCCCCGTCGTCATTCTGGCGCAGCCACCCAGGTCGTCATTCTGGCGCAGCCAGAATCTCCGTATTGGCCGTTGCCTTTGCTCCCACCGGCCGCTCCATCCTCATACCACACAGCTCATAGCCCATAGCTCGTACCGGAAAAATCGCCGGGTGCCCCATCTTCGCCGCAGTCTCATCGCGGCTAAGGTGGGGCCTTGCGGGTGCCCCATCCATCGCGTACTTTGCGATGGGTGGGATTCGGCTCCCGCAAAAACCCCAGCAAATCCCTGTGTCAAGCCCCTCGAACCCTAAAATTCCCCCTAACCAACACCAAACAAACCACTTCACCCAGAAAAATAGTTGGCATACTAGTTTCTCTCCAAGGCGTATAATTAAAGTGGCTGTCCTAGATAATTATTGGGGCTGTCCTAGATAATTATTTTAGGTGAAGTGTAACCCATTGGAGCAGTTGTGTTTGCTGTTCCTTTGGGTGGGGTGTGTTGAATCTCCACTCGCATTCTCTCAGGAAGAGAGGAAAGTGGGC
>Ga0224554_1001089_pt1 | contig 18638 bp, 14 predicted proteins | sample 714S22024metaG_FD_180666 | JGI IMG/M metagenome (GOLD analysis project Ga0224554, IMG submission 180666) | Peat soil microbial communities from Stordalen Mire, Sweden - 717 S2 20-24 | ecosystem: Environmental > Terrestrial > Soil > Wetlands > Peat | place: Sweden: Norrbotten County, Stordalen...
CAAATAAAAAATTGCCCTCAATTGTTCCGGTATAGCTCATGTTCCAGACACTATCGCCGCATCTTCCTTGACGCAATTTTTTATTTGAAAATAAAAACCCCGCTCGTTTTACGGAGCGGGGTTGATGAAAACTAAATGGATCAGGCGGTTTTGCGGCGGCGCATGGCCAAGAGTGAAATGCCGCCCACGATTGCCAGCGGAACCATGGCTGGTTCTGGAACTCATTCATCCCCGTATGCCTTTAGAAAATCTTCGCGGCTGATGCCGGATTGACGGCAAATGGTCCGCAAGGTTGCCCCGTTGATCCGTGGATGATTTGGCATGGTGAGCGGAGTGCGCGTGCCGTCTGCGTTTTGACGGACCATTGAAATATGTTCCCGTTCACGGACGATTTCAAAGCCCAAGGCACGCAACGTGCCTGTCACTTTTGACTTTGGCGCATCAACCGGAAATTTCGCCATGAGATTGATTATACCGCAGCTTCGGCGACAAATGCGTCCAGCGCAGGATTTTCAGATTCCAATGACTCACGGCCAAAAGTTTCAATGTGAAAGCGGATGGCGCTTTGGACATCGTGCAACGCTTCATCGAAAGTATTGCCTTGCCCGACGACGACACCTTGAATGCCGGCGGGATAACCCACATAACCTTCTGGATGTTTTTCAATGATAATCTTCATGAATGAAAGATAGTGGTAAATCAAGATGATTTCAAGCAATGAAAAACCCCGCTCGTTTTACGGAGCGGGGTTGATGAAAACCAAATGGATTAGGCGGCTTTGCGGCGGCGCAAGCCAAGGAGCGAAAGGCCGCCCAAGGTTGCCAGCGCAATCGCGGTCGGTTCGGGAACGGCAGGAAGCATCACTAAAGCCGGCATACTCGTTAAATCCGTCGCAGTTGACGCTGGGGTGCCGACGTTACCAAACGGTTGAGAAAACGTGGCTGTGCCAAAATAGACAGTGGAAAGGTTACTAGCAGCTGCAGCCGCATAAGTGCTATAATTGCCCGTCCAAAGATCCAATGTCAGTGTCCTCGTAGCACCCCCCGCAGCGAGCAGGTCGTAGTAAGTTGTTTCTGATGGATCCAAAAACAAGCCACCACCAAACAACGAATCACCGGATGCTGCACCGTTAGGATATTGACCGGTCGCTCCACCTGTAGCTTCATCTAATGTCATGCTTACAATGAGAGAACTCCCGTCATAGAGCGCAACATTAACATCTTGATACAACGGATTAGATGGATCCAACAATCCAGCAGTGGCAAAAGTGTTTCCAATCCAAACCAGACCACCGATGTTGGCAGTTTCGGAAAGATTGCCATTTGCCGTATTATCAAGTGATATGGAACCGTATAGATCGGTTACCGAAGTAAAACTACCGGCTGAACCTAAATTGCCTTGCCCGTAGGAATATGCAACTAATCCAGCCAAGATTGATATTGTGAATATTGTTTTTTTCATAGTTTTTTTTTGGTTGCTACTTTTTTAGTTCTTCGAATTAAGCATTGGGTATTGTTACTGAACTGTAAAATTCACACCCCAAACAGTATTGCTTTTTGCATTGAGGAATACAGGTTGATTGACCGACAACGCTGGATCTCCACCAAGCCACGATGTTCCACTCCATTGTGGAGACGTGCCATTATAATTCTGTATTCCAGCATTCCATGTATAAACCTTGTCAAGCTTGGTTGGTTTATAAAATAAGTTTGTATCTATTTGCCCTGACAATGGTATTTGGCATGAGACGATTTGCAGACCTGCCGTAATAGTATTGGTGTATGCACCTTGCAGCACCTGTCCGACAAGGGGAACCACAATATTTGTAGGCGGTAACGTAGTTGGAATTGAAACCATAACACCATAACCTGGGTTTAACGCAGCACTAACTAAATTGGTAGCGGCTCCAAGCCATTTTCCACCTGAAGCAGACGAATACTGAACATTCTGCCATCCACCACCAGAAAAGACGTAAATCTTCGTTAAGTTTGGCAAATTTGTTGAAAAAACAGATTGCAAAGTGTTGTTGGTGCCAGTGCCATCCAAATCCAACTGGTTGGCAATTAAATTCAACCCATTTGTCAAATTCAAGGTTGTGTAACCGACGACGTTGGCTGAATAGACGGTCTGCGCTTTGGGAGAAATGATGCCAACCGCAAGCGCGGCGGCGGCAATCAGTAGTGTTTTAGTTCTCATTTTTACTGTGTGTTTAGTGTTTAGTGTTACCGTGTGTGGCACCAATATCGCAAACGGCGTGCCGGGTGTCAAATTATTTTTAATTTATTTTGAACATATTTTTGAGGGGATATTTCAACCGCCAAAGCGCCAGGAACGCCAAGGTTTTCAAGGGTTTTTGGCAAGTTCACCGGTTTTGGCGCGGGCCTGGTCTTCAAATTGTAACATGAAATGGTTGAGGGTTGAGGGTTGAAAGTTGGGGGTTTTTGGGACAGGCGGCGGCGGGGATTGTCCAAAAAGACGGAAACCGGAAAGCGGAAACTTGAAACCGGAGATTTGAAAAGCCGGATTTCAGGTTTCAGGTCTCAAGCTTCAGGCTTCAGGCTTCAGGTTTGTGGTCTTGGGAAACGATAATTTTCAGTGATTCCGGCGTGGGATGCGCCGCGAGGGCGATGGCGGCGGCGGTTTGTGCCAGCGGGAAAAAATGCGAAATCAAACCGCGCACGTCGAGCCGCCGGGAAAAGACGAGGCGCGCGGCCTCGGCCTGGATGGTGAAATCGGAGGAGTAGCTGCCGATGAGGTCTTTTTCGTCGAGGCAGATGGTTGAAAGTTGAAGGTTGAAGGTTGAGGGTTGAGAGTTGGAACCGCGTTTGGTGTGCGCGAACAATAAAACCTGGCCGCCGCCGCGCACGAGCCGGAGGGCCTGGGCTGCGGCGTCGTCGGAGGGGACGGCGATCACGGCACAGTCCAAAGTCTCATGTCCAAAGTCCAATGTCCACGGACGGCGACTTTGGACTTTGGATTTTGGACTTTGGACCAAGCCCGTCCAGCGCGCGCCGAATTTTTTGGCGAGCTGCAGGCGGGATGCGAGGAGGTCGGTGGCGAGGACGTTCATGCCGCGCAGTTGCAAAATTTTGGTGAACATCAGGCCGATCGGCCCCTGGCCGGCGACGAGGACGCGGTCGCCGGGCAAAAGGTTGAGGCGTTTGACGGCTTTCAAAACGGTGTTGACGGGTTCGAGCATGGCGCCTTCGGCGAAGGAATTTCTGGCGGGGATTTTCACGACGCCGGGCAGGACGAAGGGCATGACGCGGACGTATTCGGCGTAGCCGCCGCCGGCGGGATCGAAGCCGGCGGTGATGCCGGTGCGCTTGTAAGTTGCGCATTGGGCGAAGGCGCGGTGGCGGCAGAAATGGCAGTCCAGGCAGGGGACGTGATGGTGCAGGGCGACGCGGTCGCCGACTTTGAAATTGCGAATTGCGAATGGCGAATGGCGAATTCCCGAACTCCCGGTTCCAATCTTAACGATGGTGCCGGCGGTTTCGTGGCCGAAGATGCGCGGCGGGGCGACGGTGCCGTGCTGGATTTTTTTGATGTCGGTGGGGCAGACGCCGCAGACGGCGACCTTGACGAGCAGCTCGTTTGCGCCGAGGCGCGGGACGGGGACGGTTTCGAGGCGGAGGTCGTTGACGCCGCGATAGACGACGGCGCGCATGGTTTTGGGGATGGCGGTCACCGGAAACATTTAGCCATAGATGGAACACGGATGAAACACGGATTTTTATCCGCGAATTTCGCGAATGAACGCGAATTAAAAAAGACGGGGTTTGATTCGCGAAAATTCGCGGAATTAGCGGATGAATTCCTTGAACCACGGTTCCGGTTCGCAGGAAAATTCCATTTGCCTTCCGCGCCAGAAAAATTTTATCGAGCGGGCATGGAGCGCGTGGTTTTCAAAAATCAATTTTGCGCGTTGCGCTCCGGTCAAACGGTTTTGCACCAGCGCGAGATACAAATCCTCGTCGCCGCCGTAAAGCTTGTCGCCGACGATGGGGTGGCCGAGGTGGGCGAGGTGGAGGCGGAGCTGGTGCTTGCGGCCGGTGCGGGGATTTACCCGCAAAAGCGAGTAAGTTGATGGTTGAGAGTTGAAAGTTGAGAGATGGAAAAATCTTTGCTCGACGAAAAATTCCGTCTGCGAAGGCGCGCCGTCCGGGCGGACGCAATCTTTGACGGCGACGTGGCTGCGCTCGTCCTTGCCGAGCGGGGCGTCAATGAGGCCGTGCTCTTCGCGCACATGGCCGTGGACGATGGCGAGATATTGCTTTTCGATGGCGCGGCTTTCCAAGATTTTTCCGAGTTCGCCCGCGACGGCGGAATTTTTTGCGATCAACACGACGCCGCTGGTTTCGCGGTCGAGGCGGTTGACGAGGTGCGGTTGGGAACCAGTTGAGGGTTGAAGGTTGAAGGCTGAAAGCAAATACAGCCGCGCGCGGCCAATCAAGCTGGACCGCTCGCCGTCCTTGGTCGGATGGCAGACGAGGCCGGCGGGCTTGTTGATGACGAGCAGATCGCCGTCCTCAAAAATGATGTCGAAGAGTTTTTCCAAGCGCGGTGAAATTGCCACAGAGACGCAGAGGCGCAGAGAAAAATCGGCATGACCGGGTTTGGCCACGCCGGCAAACCGTTTTCCGAAAACCGCCGAAAAACTTGTCTCCGGCGCAATCTGAATTATCCTTGCGCGAAGTGAAAGTGCATTGGAACAAATTGTTGCCGGTTCTTTTTTTGATCCTGTTCGTGTTTTCGCGCGTGCCGGGAGTGATGCCGGAAAAGCAGGTTGATTTCAGCGTGGCGTATGCGTTCGCGTTTTGCGCGGGCGTGTATTTCACCGGACGCGCGGCGTGGTGGCTGCCGCTGGCGACGCTGCTCGCCACCGACATCGGCCTCAATTTTTATTACCGGGATCTCGGCTGGAACGTCTGGGGCTGGCTGGGGCTGCGCTACCAGCTCGGCAATTACGCCGCCTATGTCGCGCTCATCTGGCTCGGCCGCCGGTTCAAGCCGCAATCGTCCTTCGCCGCGCTGCTCGGCGGCGGGATTTTCGGCGCGGTTTTATTTTATCTCATCACCAACACGGCGTCGTGGCTTTTCAATCCGTTCAACGACCCGGAATATTCGAAAAACTTTTCCGGCTGGCTCATCGCGTTGAGCCAGGGCACGGGCGGCTGGCCGCAGGCGTGGGAATTTTTCCGCAACACGCTGGCGAGCGGCGGCCTGTTCACCGCGCTGTTCGTCGCGGCGGCCAAACTGACCGCGCCCGCCGAGTCGCCCGTTGAAAAAAACGCCGGCGCGCACGACGAAAAATCCGAGGCGGAAGAAAAACCGGAGGAAGCGAAAGCGTGAAAATCGGTGTCATTTCCGACACGCACGGATTTCTCGACCCGAAAATTCCCGGACTTTTCGCGGGCGTCGCGCACATCCTGCACGCGGGCGACGTCGGCGACGCCTTCATCGCGTTTGAACTCGCGCAGATCGCGCCCGTCACCGTCGTGCTTGGCAACACCGATCTGGGACTGACGTTCCAGGAAACCGAAGTCGTGGAACTCGCCGCGCGGAAATTTCTCGTCCACCACATCGTCAATCCGCACGCGCCGGCGGACAAACTGAAAGCCCGGATCACGCGTGAAAAACCGGACGCGGTCGTTTTCGGCCACACGCACAAACGGTTTTGCGAGACGCTGGGCGGAATTTTGTTTTTCAACCCCGGCTATTCCGGCAAGCCAAAATTCGGCACGGAGCGCAGCGCGGCCCTTTTGCACTGCGACGAAAAGGAAATCCGCGCGGAGTTTTTGCCGCTGTAATTCATCCGCAGATTGCGCGGATTAACGCAGATTTTTTATTTGAGACTTTTTATCTGCGTTAATCTGTGAAATCTGCGGACAAAAGTTTTTCCACGGCGGCGTGGATTTCTTCCGAGGTCGCCGTCGGCGGCAGCGGTTTTCCAAAACGCACGGTGACGGGATAAAAAATGTGGCGCGGCCATTTCCAGAAAAATTTCCCGCGCTCAAAACTGAACAAGCTGCCCCACACGCCGACGAGCGCGACGGGCACGACCGGCGCGGCCACGTTTTTCATGATGCGCTCGGAGCCGCGCTGGAATTCGTCCAGCGCGCCGGTGCGCGTGATTTTTCCCTCGGCAAAAATGCAGACGACATCGCCGGAGCGGACGGCGTCGCCCGCCGTCTGCAATGATTTGATGAGTTCGCGCGGGCCGAAATCGGACGCGATGGGGATGATGCCGAGGATTTTCCGAAACGGCTTTATCCACCACAGTTCGTAATAGCTCTGGTGCATGATGAAACGGATCTGCCGGTCGGTCGCGGCCATGAGCAGCGGCGCGTCCACGAAGGAGACGTGGTTGCAGACGAACAGCGCGCCGCCTTTTTCCGGGATGTGGTCCCGGCCTTCGACGCGGATCTGGTAAATCGTCCGCGTGAACACCCAAAGAACAAACCGGATCAGCGCGTCCGGCAGCAGCGTCAGCGCGTAGACCGCGCCGGCAAAAGTCAGAATGCCGACGACGAGAAAAATCCGGCGCGGCGACCATTGCGCCGCGTCCGCCATCAAATAATATGCGCCGGAGGCAAGAAAAACGCCGACGAATGAAAGCAGGTTTGCGGTCGCGAGCATTTCGCCCTTTCTCGCCGGGTCGGGGCGGTGCTGGAGCAACGCCGACACCGGCACGATGAAAAAGCCGCCGGAAAATCCGAGCAGCGCCAGCAGGATCAAAACGCCGTGAAGTGAAAATTGCGGCGCGGCGAGCAGCGCGGAAAAAACGGCCAGCCCGAACGCGCCGAGCGGCACGAGGCCGTATTCGATCTTGCCGCCGGACAAAAAGCCCGCCGCGACGCTGCCGAGGCCGATGCCGAGCGCGAGCGCGACGTTGAGCAGGCCGATTTTGGTTTCGTCCGCGTGCAGGACGTTCGCGCCGAAGAAAAACAGGTTGAGCAAAAGCAGCGCGCCGATGAAATTGAAATAGCTGTTGCCGAGAAACGCGAGCGCGAGCGGGCGGTCCCGGCGGATGGCGCGCAACTGTTCGGAAACCTGGACGAGGAGGTCGTCGCGGAATTTTCGCGCCGGGTCGGCGGCGGGCACGCGCGTGATGCCAAGGCTCGCCGCCAGCCCGGCGAGCGCGAGCGCGATCAGGATGATGCCCGACCAGCATTGTTCGCCGTGAAATTTTTTGGCGAAGCACGCGGCGGCGACCGTGCCAAGAATAATCGCCGTGAACGTGCCGAGTTCAAGCAGGCCGTTGCCCCACGACAGTTTTTTCTCCGGCAGCAGCTCCGGCAGCAGGCCGTATTTGGACGGACCGAAAAACGCGCTGTGCGTGCCCATCAAAAAAACGGCGGCGAGCAGCATGGACATTTCCTGGAAATAAAATCCGGCCAGCACGAACAGCATGACGAAGATTTCAAAAATTTTGACGCCGATGGAAATGGTGCGCTTGCTGAAGCGGTCGGCGAGGACGCCGCCGGTCAGGGAAAATAAAATGAACGGCAGCGCGAAGAGCGCGCCGACCAGCTCGCCGGTTTTGTGCTGCTGGGCGAGCGGGACGTTCAGGCCGAGGATCATGAACACGACGAGATTTTTCAGGACGTTGTCGCTGAACGCGCCTTGAAACTGCGTGACGAAAAGGCACCAGAAGCCGCGCCGGGGTCCGGGCGCTGTCCTGATTTGGGATGGTTCTGTCTCGTTCATGTCCTGAATCGGCGTCAGGCTACCAGCCCGCCGGCCAAAGCTGAAAACCAAAATTTCCCGCCGCGCCGCTTTTGCTTGCAGCGCGGGAATCCTGAAAATGGCCGGTCAATTGTGGCACGACCAGTGCTTTTTAAGCAGCAACAGTTTTACCGTTTAACGTCCCGATAAAAAGATCATGACCAAAGTCAGAACCATCCTTTACGCCGAGGACGACCTCGTTGTGCTGACGGTCTATAAGAAGCGGCTCGAACACGCCGGGTTTCATGTCATCCCCGCGCACGACGGGCTGGAGGCGATCAAGAACCTTTCGATTTTTGTGCCGGACCTGGTGCTGCTCGACTTGATGATGCCCAAGTTCAACGGCGAGGAAGTGCTGCAATTCATCCGCAACAATCCCCGTTTCGCCAAAGTTCCGGTCATCATCCTGTCCACCAATTCCATCCGCGACGTGGCGCAGGAACCGGTGCTCGAACAGGCCGACCAGCGCCTGATCAAAAGCCAATGCACCGCCGAGTCGCTGGTGGAAGCCATCCAATACCTGCTCGCGGGCGTGGAGGCTGAAAAAACCGAGCAGCCGGTCAGCGAAATCGAAGACTCGTTTTCGTCCCTGTTCAGCACGACAACGGCTTGAGGCGGCGGCGCACCGGCCGTCAGTTTGAAATTTCAACTGCCATTGCGCGCGGCGCTCCGTCCAAAAAAGCCTCTCCCGCAGCTTCCTGACTTTTCCGCCGTTGAAACCGGGTCAGGACTTCAAACGCGAAATTGTCGAGCGCGGCGGCGCTGACGGGGTCGCCGTTGAACGGAAGCGTCAGGCTCAACAATCCTTCGCGCTCGGCGAGGTGATGGAGCTGCGCCTCGGCAATCTTCGTCGGCATGCATTCGAGCGGGCCGACGTTCACCACGGCGTCAATGTGGCCGCGCCGCCATTCGTGCGACGGAGCGCCGACGGTCAGCACGGCTTCGCCATGGAGCGCGGCGTCCACATAAGGCTGCGCCGCCGCCAGCGTCTCGGCGGTGGTCGGCAGCGGCGACCAGCCCAGATGCGGCGCCATCGCGGAAAATGCCGCGCCTTCAATCCGCCGCCGCACCAGATGGCTGAAACCGTCCAGGACGCGATTCCGCCCATTCATCTGCTGCTGGATGTGGCCGCAATAATTGATCCACTCGGTTTTCGGCGCGAGATGGACGCGCAAGCCGCGCGCCTCGAGCTTTTCGATGAGAAAGTCGTTGCTGAAATCCACGCCGCGAACATAAATCTCGCCGGTCAGCTCCACGCACGGCCGGTCGCCCGGCCCGCGCAGCGCGGCGAATTCGCGGCCCGCGCGCTGGAGCAGTTCGCGGAGGCCAAACAGTTTTCCGGCCGCCACCTGCCACAACGCCGCGCCCAGCGACAGGTTGCCGCGCGCCGCCGTTTCGATTTGCGCCACCAATTCACGGTGGCAGCGCGCGTAAAGTTTTTCCGTCGCGCCTCGCACCAGCTCGACGGGCCGGACATCGAAAAGCGCCTGCAACAGAAAATCGCTCGCCGCCATGCCGGCGAAAACCAGCATCTCCGTCCCCGGCGGCATGTCGTCGAAATAGCCGGTGTCCTTCGGCGACCAGATGCGCACGCGGTCGCGCCAGCCAAGGCGGTCGAGCACGATGTTGTTGAGCAGATTATAGACGCCAAACCGGCACGGGCCGTCGGTGCTGGGCATGAGATAAATAAATTTTTCATCCGCCGGCGCGCGTTCCAATCGCTGGATGAGCGAGCCGAGCGTGAACGGCATCGGCAGACATTCCTTGCCGGAAGTATGGCGGCGACCGATGCGCAGCGATTCCGCGTCCGGCGCGGGCAGGCTTTCGGCGTTCAATCCCAGCCCGCGAAACACCGCCGCCACCGCGTCGGAGGCCGGGCCGATGTGGGAAACCAGCAGCGTCCCGGATTTTCCATTGCGCCGGTGAAAATCGCCGAGCCGCAGGCCGGTGAACTGGACGCTTGCAAAATCATTCAGCACCGCGCCGTTTTTTATGGCGCGCCGGTCTTCCTCGACGCAATGCAGAAACGCCTCGACGCGCGTCCGGGTGCCGGCGTCGCCGGAATGACCATCCGTTTCGAGGACGGCGAAGGGTTTGCCCGCCATCGCGTATGCCGCGAAATGTAGGTTGAAACTGTCCGGGCCGCAGGAATAATTGCTGCAATAAAGCGCATAGACGCCCGGCGCGCGCCGCACCTGATGCGCCGCGCGCAGGATGTTTTGCCCGTAACCCCAATACATATCCGCAAACACCGGCGCATCCGCAGCCACCGGGTAGCAGTCCAAGGGAATGCCGATTGCGCCCTGCTCGCGCAAAATCGCCGGCACGTTTGAATTCAAGACCTTGTTGTAAATGGTGTAGGCCCGGCCCAGCACCACCACCGGCACGATGTTTTGCGCAAGGCAGAACTCCAGCGCGCGACGGCCGATGTCCCGGCAACCGTCGTCGAACTGCCGCTGCACCGCCACGCCCGCGCGCCACGCGGCACGCCACTGCCGGTCGCTCAACTTCAGTTCCTTGGCGAGCCGTCTGCAGCTTGCCAGAAATTCCTTCGATTCAAGATTGCCCGCCGCGCAATCAATTCGCGGAGAAAGCATCCGGGGCGTTCGCCCCCTTTTTTTTGAAGCTCCCGGTTTTTCATCGCCCGTCGCGGTTCCGCCGTCGCCGGGCAGCGCACGCGCCAGCATTTTTGGGCTTCCTTGCACAATCGGACAAACCACCGACCGGCGTTGTCCGTCCGCGCGCGGCACACTCCGAAGCATCGGCACAAACAGATGGTCCGCCGTGGTGCCGGCCAGACGTTCCACCACGCCGTGAAAAAGCTGCATCGGCGCGCAAAACGGCGCGTTGGCCAGTTGAATGCCGCGCTTGAGCAGGTCCGGTCCCGCGCCGGTGAGAATTTCCAAATCGAAACCGGCCTGGTAAAAAAACGCGGTGAAAAACGGGAACAATTCCTTGAGGATGAATTCGTCGCTTATGGCGATTTGCGGCTTCCCGCGTTTCGACGTGAACGGCGCGGTCAATTTCCGCACCAATTCCTCGCGCTCGCGGAACGGGTCGGGCGCGAGGTCGGGCAATTTCTTTTTTCGCGTGCCTTTGTCATGCAGCGAGCAGCCGCCGCCCCAGGTGAAGTTTGAGCGCTGATCCGCCACCAGCGTGCGCAGCCGTTCGATGCGGCAATGGTTGCCCGCGCCCCCGCAGCCGCGCGTCGAACCGCAGACGAAGTTATCCTTCTGCTCGACCTTCGCGCCGAGAAACCGCGCCGGTTCCAGCGGCACGAGCCGGGCCGTGTCCAGTTCGCGCGCCGCCAGCAGCGCGATGCCTAGCGCGCCGACGGTGCCGGGGTTGGGCGGCACGATCACTTCGCTGCCGGTCTGCCGCGCGACCGCCGCCGCGAGCGCATCGGCGGAAAACGGCATGCCCTGGCAGAAAATGACTTTGCCGACGGAGCGGTTGCCTTTCACACGGTTCAAATAATTCTTGATGATGGAATCGTAGAGGCCGGAAATGATCGCCGGCTGCTCCACGCCCGCCGACACCGCCTCGTCAATCACCTCGGCCATGAAAACCGAGCAATGTTGTCCGAGCGAAACGCCTGCTGGCGCGGCGACAGCGGCGCGGCCAAGCTGCCGCACGTCTTCGATGCCGGAGAACTTGCGGCCTTGTTCTTCGATGAACGACCCCGTGCCCGCGCTGCACGCCTCGTTCATCGCGCTGTCAATGATCCGGCCCTCGGCGAGCCGGGTGTATTTCGCATCCTGCCCGCCGATTTCAAAAATCGTGTCCACGCGCAGATCGAAATGCAGCGCGCCGGTGGCGTGGGCGACGATTTCGTTGACGATGAAAACGGCGTCCTTGCCGTAACAGGAAGCGAGCAGTGAACCGGCGATTTCGCGTCCGCTGCCGGTGACGCCGAACGCGACGACCGGATATTTCGCCGCCGGATTTTCGGTGAAGCGCCGGAGCAAATCCTGCGCGGCACCGACCGGATCGCCAAGCGTCTGGCGATAGGCTTCCCAAACTGTTTCGCGCGTCGCCAAATCGAGCGCCACGACTTTTGAGCCGGTGGAGCCGATGTCGAAACCGAGGATGAGGCGGCGGAATTCGCCGTTCACTTTTGCCCACGGCGGCAGCGGCAGCCGGCGGACGCGGGCGAGCGAATCCGCCAGCGCGGGCAGTCGTTCCAGCTTCAGTTCGCGCGGCGGCAGAATCAATTTTTCCGGCGCGGGCGGCGCGATTGGATTTTCCGCCGCGATGAGCGCGCAACCGAGCGCTTCGAGGCAGAGCAATTGTTCTTCGTCCGCCGCCACCAGGTTCATTCCCTGTTTCGCCAGCCGTTCGCCGAAAATCCGCCGGACGCGCGGCGACCGGCTGACGCCGCCGGTGAGCAGCACGCGCGCCGGGCTGACGCCGGGTTTGATGAGCACGGAGACATTTTCGCAAACGGCGTCGAACAGTCCGGCGAGAATTTTCGCGCGGTCTTCGCCCTTGTTCGCGAGGTGCGTCATGTCCGTCTTGAGAATCACCGGACAGCGGCCGGACAGCGGCGCGGGATTGGAAACGTCGGCGCACAGCGCGCTCGCCTCCCCGACCGTCAGCGAGAAGCGCCCGCACAGTTGCCGGAGAAAATTTCCGGTGCCTTGCGAACAGCGGCTGTTTTCGCGGAAAACGGTCAGGCCGTTGGCGCGCAGTTCGAGCACGGAAAAACCGTGGCTGCCGATGTTGACGATGGTGGCCGGCTCGTCGCCGAACAAAAACCGGTAGCCGCGCAGCAGCGCCTGCTTGGCCGGGACGCGCGGCAGGTTGATCTGCGTGGAAAAACGGCCGGTCACGGCGGCGCCGCTGACGCCGGGCCAGTGCCAGCGCGGGAGCGATTCGAGCAGGAGCTGGCCGGGCTTTTTCCCGTGCTCAATAATTTCGCGGTGGCCGATGCGCAAGTGTTCGCCTTCGCGCAAAAGTTCAACCAGTTTCACGGTCTCCGCCCCGGCATCGAGGCCGAGGAAGCGGGCGCGCGGGCCGGAGGAGCCGGGCGTGAGGGAGCCGTTGGTCGCGCCAATCAAACCGGCCTTGGGTGAAATAGTCATGATCCAGCCCTTCCTTAAATTAGTCTGTGCCTTGTGCCATCACTCAACATTTCTAGGCATTTTATCGAGATTTATTGCCATCGCAGATGTGGTAAAAAAAAGACCATGCCGGTTGAATTGACGATAGCGATTTGCCATTGGTGGACAAGCCATTGTTGGCGCGCGAAATCGTCGGGCTGAATTCCTTCAACCACGCCGGGCCGGGACCGCAGCCGCGCACGGACGTGTCCGGCTGGCGCTGGAGGCCGATGGTTTTGGCGAGGAGCCATTCGAGTCCGCCCCAGAAATGAATCCGGTCGAGAACGGGATTCAATAAATTTGTGATGGTGCAATAGTGGCTGTTCTTCGGGTCGGTGTGGTGCAGCGCGTGATGTTTCGAGGTCTGCAAAATTTTGATGTCTTGCAGGAATGAAATTATTTTTCCGTTTTCCTTGCGCGTGCGATGTTCCCATTTGTGGAATTCATTTGCATTCGCGCCCAAAATCGCGAACAGCCAGACCTGCCATGTCAGCAAACCGATGCTCCACGCGCCGATGACCAGGATGGCCGCAAGCAAAACCAACTGCCACGCACTTTGCCACCAACTGTGCCGCGTCATGTAGCGCGGATAATGATGATGCACCGTGTTCGGGCGACCGACGAGCCGCCCGACGAGCGGCGTATGATCGCGGATGTAAGCATCTTCAAGCCAATGGACAAACCCGGCGGCGAACTCGGCGGCGATGACGGTGGCGGTGAACTGGGCGAACAGACTTAACATCATTTTCATGCTCCACTTTTAACGCAGCTTGCGCGCGGGGCGTGAATTGATAAAACTTGCCGCAGCATCGTCTGAATCAATGTCATGAACATTCACCATCTGGAGCTGTTCTATTACGTCGCGCGGCACGGCGGCATCATGCAGGCGGTGCGCAACATCCCCTACGGCATCCAGCAGCCCGCCGTGAGCGGCCAGATCGCGCAGCTCGAGGAATCCCTCGGCGTCACGCTTTTCCAGCGCCGCCCGTTTTCGCTGACCCCGGCGGGCAAAAAACTTTTCGACTACATCCAGCCGTTTTTTACGAACCTCGATGCGCTTGAATCTGAATTGTCCGGCGGCGAGACACGGCACATCCGCATCGGCGCGGCGACGATTGTGCTGCGCGATCATCTGCCGGAACTGCTGCAAAATTTGCGGCGCAAATTTCCCGGCCTGAAAGTCAGCCTGCGCGAAGGCCACCAGCCGGAACTGGAAAGTTTATTGCTTAGGGAGGAAATTGACCTCGCCGTTTCCATCGTCGAAAAAAAATCCGCGCCGGGAATCCACTCGCTGCCGCTCATCGGACTGCCGCTGGTGCTGCTGGTCGAAAAGAAAAGCAGGTTCACCGACGCCAGCCAGCTCTGGTCGCTGGATAAAATCACCGAGCCGCTCGTCTGCCTGCCCGCGACCGAATCCGTCTGCAAACATTTCCAGCAGGGTCTCGCCAAAACCGGCGCGGACTGGTTTCCGGGCATCGAAGTCAGCTCGCTGGACTTGATTGAAGCCTACGTCGCCAGCGGATTCGGCATCGGCCTGTCCGTCGCGATTCCGAATTCCACTTTCTCGCCAAAAATCCGCGCCCTGCAACTGCCCGGCTTTGCCCCGATTGTCCTCGGCGCATTGTGGCGCGGCAAAACCACGCCGCTGCTGCAGACGCTGCTGGATGAAATGAAACTGCGCGCAAAACGGCTGGTTTAACCATTGACCGCGCCCAAGCAGAAAATTTAGACTCGCACCATGATTGAATCTTCCATCCGCCGCACGCCGCGCCCGCAGGACTTGATTGGAATGTCCACCCAGCAATTGCGCGACACCTTTCAAATCACCAACCTCTTCGTGCCGGGCGAAATCACCGGACACTTCACCGACCTCGACCGCCTCTTTGTCGGCGGCGCGATGCCGACGGCCAAGCCGGTTGAACTGCCGAACCACAAGGAAACTGGCCGCGCTTTTTTTCTCGAACGCCGCGAACTCGGCGCGATCAACGTCGGCGGCGCGGGAAAAATTGTCGCGGACGGAAAAACTTTTCCGCTCGAAAAACTGGACTGCGTTTATCTGCCGCTGGGAACAAAAACAATTTCGTTCACGAGCGATGACGCGAAAAACCCGGCGAAATTTTATTTCCTCTCCTGCCCTGCGCACGCCGCGCATCCGGCCACGATGATGAAATCCGCCGACGCCACGCCGGTGAATCTCGGCGCGATGGAAACCGCCAACAAGCGCACCATTTATAAATTCATTCATCAAGGCGGCATCCAAAGCTGCCAGCTCGTGATGGGCCTGACCGCGCTCGAACCGGGCAACGTCTGGAATTCCTTCCCGCCGCACACGCATTGGCGGCGCACGGAAATTTATTTTTACTTTGACCTCGGCGACAAAGTCCTCTCGCACTTTTTCGGCGAGCCGTCCGAGACGCGGCATTTGTTTTTGCACAACGACGAAGTGGCGTTGTCGCCGAACTGGTCCATGCACTTCGGCGTCGGCACGGGCAATTACAAATTCATCTGGGGCATGGCCGGCGAAAACCAGATGTTCGACGACATGGACGCGGTGAAGCCGGTGGATTTGAGATAAACCAAAGCCACAGATGCACACAGATGAAACACAGATATTCAAACTCGAATCCATTTGTGTTTCATCTGTGAAAATCTGTGGCTAATAACTTTTAATTTTATGAACACAAAACGATTCGAGAACAAAGTAGTCATCGTCACCGGCGCGTGCCGGGGCATCGGTCAGGCCATCGCGCTGGCGTTCGCCCGCGAAGGCGCGCACGCGGTCAGCATCTGCGTCGGCGACCCAACGGAAATAACCGGGAAGATGAAGGAGCTTGGTGCCAAATTCACCGCCTACACCGAGGATTTTGCCAAACTCAACCAAAAGCGCGCGGCGGAACTCATCACCGACATCGTGAAAACGGCGGGCCGCGTGGACGTGCTTGTCAACAATGCCGGCATCATCAAACGCGCGCCCATCGTGGATCATTCGGAAGCTGATTGGCAGGCGGTGCTGCAAATTAATTTGTCCGCGCCGTTTTTTCTGTCGCAGGCGGTCGGCAAATGGTGGCTCACCGGCGGACGCGAAAGTTCTCCGCCGGACGCGCGGCTCAAGGTAGTGAACATCGCCTCGATGCTGTCATTTCAGGGCGGCATTTTTGTGCCGGGCTACACCGCCAGCAAGAGCGGCATTGCCGGCATCACCAAGGCCTTCGCCAACGAGCTGGCCAAGGAGCGGATGAACTTCAACGCCGTCGCCCCCGGCTACATTGCCACCGACAACACCAAGCCGCTCCGCGAAGATCCGGTGCGCAGCAAGACGATTCTCGATCGCATTCCCGAAGCGCGCTGGGGTTCGCCGGAGGATGTTGCCGGCGCGATCCTGTTCCTCGCCTCGAAGGATGCCGATTATCTGAACGGCACCATCATGAACGTGGACGGCGGCTGGCTCGCGCGCTGAAAGGCGAATGAAGAAGGATGAAGGCAGAATGAAGAAAACTTTCCATTCGAGCTTTCTCCGGTTTCTTCATTCTTCATTCTTCATTCTGCCTTTGCTTCTCGTTTCTTGTGCGACGAAAGCCGCGACGCCGCAAAAAATTTCCGGCGCGACGCCGCTCGAATGGTCGCAACGGCTGGCGGATTCGGAAATGGCGCGGCAGACCAATTCGCCGAAATGGGATTACGCAATGGGTTTGTTCACGCTGTCGCTTTTGAAATTGAACGAACAAAATCACGATGTGCGCTTCGTGAAATTTTCCGAGGACAAAGTCGGTTCACTCGTATCGCCGGGCGGGGAAATTCAAGGTTACAAAATTGAGGAGTTTCAGCTCGACGCGCTGAATCCGGGCAAGACACTGTTGGCGCTGAATCATCTGTTGCCACAAGAACGTTTCTCAAAAGCCGTCGCCCGCCTGAATGATCAGCTCTTCGTGCAGCCGCGCACGGCGGACGGTGGTTTCTGGCACAAACAGCGATACACGAATCAAATGTGGCTGGACGGCATCTACATGGGCGATGCGTTTTATGCCGAATACGCAAATTTGTTCGGCGAGACAAATGACTTCGACGATGTGGCGAAACAATTCCGGTTGATTGACGAGCACACTTACGATTCCAAGACCGGTTTGAATTATCACGGCTGGGACGCGGCAAAAATTCAGCCGTGGGCGAATCCAATCACCGGCTGCTCCTCGAATTTCTGGGGCCGCGCCGAGGGCTGGTATGCCATGGCGCTCGTGGACACGCTGGATTATTTTCCGACGAACCATCCGGCGCGCGCGGAAATCATTTCTATTTTCCAAAAACTTTCTGCGGGCGTGTTGAAATTTCAAGACCCCAAAACCGGACTCTGGTGGCAGGTCATGGATCAGGGCGACCGCAAAGGCAATTATCTGGAAGCGACCGCGTCGGCCATGTTTGTTTATGCGCTGGCGAAAGGTGTGAATCACGGCTATCTCCCGCGCGATTACGTTCCGGCGATTGACAAAGGTTATCGCGGCATCATCGAAAATCTCATCAAAGATGACGGCAACGGCCAATGGTCGCTCACGCAATGCTGTCAGGTCGCCGGTCTCGGCGGTTCGGGCAACGGCAGATTGCGCAACGGCAGTTTTGATTATTACGTCGGCGAACCCGTCGTCACCAACGACCTCAAAGGCATCGGCCCGTTCATCCTCGCGGGAATTGAATTGCAACCATTGGCCAAGTCCCAATAATCATTTCGTAGCCATGAAAATAATTTTAACTCCCTGGGCGTTTTTTCAAAATCGCCAGACGAATGTGACCGGAGTGCGCCCGTCCTCGGGCGCAGCAATTGCCATCAGCCCAGGCCGCCGGAAATTTTTGAAAACCCATGTTGGTCGAACATTGCTGTGGCCGGGGGCGGCCACACTCCGTGGGATTGCTCCCGTTGCCGCAATCATTTTTCTCGCCGCCGGTTTTCAATTGCGCGCACAGACCAATTCCGCCGACTTCACGCCGCAGCCGATTCTCAACGTCATGCAGCGCGTCGCCGACTGGCAATTGGCGAACCCCAGCAAACACAAGCCGACCGACTGGACACAAGGCGCGGGCGACGCGGGCATGATGGCGCTCGCGGGAATTTCCGGCGACGCGAAATACCGCGACGCCATGCTCGCGATAGGCGAGACGAATCAATGGAAACCCGGCCCGCGCCAGTATCACGCCGACGACCAGGCCGTCGGCCAGACGTATGCGGAACTTTATCTGCTCTATCGCGATCCTAAAATGATTGCGCCATTGCGCGAGCGTTTTGATTTCATCCTGTCGCATCCGCCCGCGAACACAAACCTCGATTTCACCAAGCCCGGCCACGGCCAGGATAATTGGTCGTGGGCGGATTCGCTTTTCATGGCGCCGCCCGCGTGGGTGCGGCTGACAACGGCGACCGGCGATGAAAAATATTTGAATTTCGCCGTGACGAACTGGTGGCGCACCACGGATTATCTTTACGACACCAACGAGCATTTGTTTTTCCGCGACAGCACCTATTTCAACAAGCGCGAGGCGAACGGGCAGAAAGTTTTCTGGGGACGCGGCAACGGCTGGGTGATGGGCGGCCTCGTGCGCGTGCTGCAATTTCTGCCGATGAATTCCCCCGACCGACCGCGCTTTGAAAAACTGTTTGCGGAAATGGCGGGAAAAATCCTGACCTGCCAGCAGCCCGACGGACTCTGGCGCGCGAGCCTGCTCGACCCGGACAGTTATCCGCTCAAGGAAACCAGCGGCTCCGGTTTTTACACCTACGCGCTCGCGCGCCAGAGTCCGTCGGGCTGCTGGCAGGTCAGG
>Ga0224554_1001091_pt1 | contig 18622 bp, 16 predicted proteins | sample 714S22024metaG_FD_180666 | JGI IMG/M metagenome (GOLD analysis project Ga0224554, IMG submission 180666) | Peat soil microbial communities from Stordalen Mire, Sweden - 717 S2 20-24 | ecosystem: Environmental > Terrestrial > Soil > Wetlands > Peat | place: Sweden: Norrbotten County, Stordalen...
TCACCAAAAAAAATGCCAGCACTATTCCAAGTCCGGCAAGAATCGGCGGAACATTTGATTTCAAAACGAGGTTGCGCGGCGGTGCTAGAAGCCTTGTTCCGACGAACAGGCAAATGGTCACAATGCCGTAGGCGTAGAGATACCAGTTGAAAATTGGCGTCGTGGCGCGCGGATGGTATTCAAGCACGGCGGGATTGAACGCGAGCCGGACGAACGCGGCGGCGAGCAATCCGACGCCGGTGAGCCGCAAGCCCGGATGCGGCACACGATGAAACAGCCAAAGCAACGCCACGCCTTCGAGCGCCCAGCTGATGGTGATCCACTGACGGTCAAACTGGATCGGAAAAGTCAGCGTGATGAAAAACAGCGCCACGCCGCCGAACCACGCGAGTTGCGTCATGCGGGATTTGTTTTCGGCGGGGATTTTTTTCAGGATGGCGACGAGGCTCAACAATCCTGGAATCGCAAATGCGGCGGGCAGCAAGCCCATCATTTGATTCGGATAAACGGCGGACACGAAGCGATGGATGAGAAAAAATTGCGGCGGTCCGGCCATTGCCGCAGCCGCCCACGGAACAACTTTGCCGGAAAATTGCTTGAAGAATAAAAATGGAAACAGCGCGAACACGACGAAGAAAATCAAATACCACGTCAAAACCAGATTCAACGGCTGGTTTGGATTCGCGGGATCGAAACGGTTGAAATGCCACGCACATTCGAGCGCGGTCACGCACGCGAGGCCGACGGCGGGCATCCAGTCGCGCAAAAATAATTTTGTGACGCCGAACAAAAGCACAACCAGCAGCAGCGCGAGACCGAAAACCGGCGACGGATTTATCAATGGCAGCCGCAGCGTGGCCATGATGAGCAAAAGGAACGGCAGCACGATGGAACACGCTGGCAGAATCGCAGCCAAATCTCCCGGCGCAGCGAGGTTGTTGCTGAACTTGATTCCGGTTTTCAGCGCCTCGGGCTTGAATTTTTTCACGAGCCAGATGCCGGCAACGACGAAGAATACCACGAATGCGCCAAGCAGAAAAAACGACGTAGGCAGACCGGTGAGGTCGGACGGAATTTTGAAGATTAACGCGCCGGTGGCGGCGAGCGTGAGCAACAACACCGCCAGCACCGGCAACAGCGTGGCCGTCAGCACAGCAAGCGCGATGGCGAGCAAATCCACGAGCAAAATAAACGGCCAGACAACGAACGAGACTTCCGCGAGTTTGAAAACCGGCACGAGCACGAGCGCGAGCGCCAAAATCGGGAAAATGTGGTTCGCCCAGGTTTGGGTTGTCATGCCGCGCCGACGCTGGAGCAGCGCGGGCAACACCGAGTGGACAACCGCAAAAATGAAATAAAATGCGAGCGCGGCGTTGAGCAGTTCGTTCGACAAGGATTCTGAAGTCCAAAACGCAAGCAGGCCGAAAACGGCGAAGCCGGAAATGGCTTGTGCAGGCGAAATTTTTCGGTCGAGCAACGTGACCGCAATGGCGACAAGATCAATGGCAAAAACAAAACCGAACATCAACCACGGCCGTTGTGCGAGCGGCGGGAAATCCAGAAACCACGCAGTGAACGCGAGCGCGACCGCCACGAGCCCAAGCGTCGAACCGGAGAGCCACTGATTGGTTTGATCGCGGCGCTTCGCCCACCAGTTCGCCGCGAGCCAAAGCGCATTGAAGCCGAGCAACACACCAATCGCGACGAGAATCTTGTTTCCTTCAAAGTATTTTTCGCTGACGAAAAACTGTTGCGCCCAGCCGATCTGCATGATGGCCGTGCCGAGCGCGGCGAGCGCAGTGAGGAAATACCAGCGGCGATGCAATGCGACGATAATCAGTCCGGCGTCGAGGATGGCGATGTAGCCGAATAGTCCGAGCGGATTGTCCTGGCCGGTCGAAAGCAGAATCGGCGTGAGGAAACCGCCGAGCATTCCAAGAATGGCGACGACGAGCGCATTGAGCCGGACGGCGACAAAGAAAGCCGTGGTTGTGATGAGCGCCATCAACAGAAAGGTCGGAATCGGCCCGAAGAATTCAAAATGATAAATCGAGCGGCACGCGAAAGTGACGGCGTAAAGAATGACAACACCGGTTGCACACAAGGTTTGTGAGAGCGCGGGGAAATTTTTGCGCGACAGCGCCACGCCACCGACGAGCAGACCGAGGCCGGTCAGGAAGCCGATGGCCACGCGCAATTCGGGCGGGACAAGATTGTTGTCGAACGAGTATTTGACGAAGAACGCCACACCGAGAAATAGCGCGAGTCCGCCGATCCATGCGAAGCCTTTCACGCCCATGAATTGTTCCCAATTGATTTTCGGAGCGGGTGAACGCGGCGGCTCAAAAACGGGCGGCGATTTTGGCGGCGTGATCGTGACAAAAATCGGCGGCGGTGTGGCAGGAGTTGGTGTAACAATTTCCGGTTGCGCCGCAGAGATGGTTTCGACAAAGCGCTGGGCCGGAGACTGGCGCTCCACGGCAATCTCCGGCTGCGGCGCGGGCGTCGGTTCGGGTGATTTTGCAGACTGACGTTCGCGCTCCCGACGCAGCCGGAAAATTTCAGATTCGAGTTCGTCAAGCCGGCGGGAAAGTTCCTCGATGCGATGCTTTGCGTTGACGGCGCGCACAATCAACCAGATTGCCAGCGCAATCGGAATTCCAAGAATTACCAGGACGACGAGAGCGATGCCGGGTTCCATGATTTTATTTCAACTGGCGATACGACTTGGCTGCGCGCAGTCTGCGCCGCGTTGCCAGCTTATGGCAAGCCGCAAAAGCCGCACGCATTGAAGTTGAAGTTTAGTTGAACTCATCTTCTGACAAGGTAAGAGCCAATGCTCCCAATGAGTTAATTGAAAAAGTTGATCGGATAATCAGATAAAACGATGCTGCATTTTCCATTTTACTTCGGAGGCCAAACCGGAAGCGCCGTTCACACAAGTCGCTTCACACACGCCCATTGCAGCAACGGATTTCAGGAGGCAGCGTAGTAGTTGAACACACGATAAATGACGAAGAGGTCAACAAAGCTCCAAACCACCGCCCCTGATGCCGCGCAAGCCACGCCCCAGATACGGTAGGGACGCGCGGCATTCCAAAAAAGTTTTTCCCTGGCACGCACCCGGCCGGAACCCCAGAGCGCTGCGAGCGCGAACGGCAGACCAATGATTGGCAGCAGGCCAAGCAATCCGAAGATGAAGCAACGAAATGATCCTTTCATCATCTTGATTTTTGCAGCGGGAATATCGTTGTTCATTTTGAATCCGGTTGCGGGATGGCAACAGAGTTGGTCTGCAAATTGTCGAGGCGCTTGACCTGCTGCTGTTCCAGCAGTTTCACTTCGCGGTGCAGATTAAACAGCGCGCGGCTTTCAGCCGTGACGAGAATCATCATGATTGCCAGCAGCGCGATAAAAACCACTGTCGCCATGCCGCGCTCGTCTTTTCGGTTAAAATGTTCGCGTTGAATTTTCACGGTTGTATTTGTGCCGCCTCAAATGTGAACAGCAGTGGCAGATGCGCTTCTTTGCGGCGTTCCGCCAATTCGAGTTCCCAGCGCCATGCGGTCACTTCACCTCGTTCGTCCATTTTCATCTGCGAAGTTTTGACCTTCGACAGCAACAGTTGGGGAAAATTATCCGAGGCGATTTGACGGTGCACTTCACCCGACTCGAAGCGATAGACAATGTCCTTTTCCGTTCCGGGAATCCGCACCACTTCGCCGGTCGCCGTCGTCTCGACGGAAATTTTCCCGGTTGCGGCGCGCACATCCGCGCGCCAGCGTTCGCCTGCGCGCAATGCGGAGGCGATGTCATCCGTCGCGTAAATCACCGCCTGCGTATGATCCCAGCAGAAATAAAACGCCGCCGTCGCGCCGCCGAGCAGGATGGCGAACACGGAAAGATAGACCATACATTCCACCAGCATAACTCCGGCCGGACGGCGCGTGCGCGAAATGTTTCGTGGCAGTTTCATTTGACGGTGACTTCACGGACAACCGCGCCGATGCCGTGTTTTGCATCGGAATTCCATTCGAGACGCAGATGATTTCCGTTCTTGGTCAGTTGAAAATGTCCCGGCGGCAGGCTGGCGGCGGCACTGGCGTGGACGGGATAAATTTGCGAACCGTCCGGGAAATTTTTCCATGCGCCCGCCGCAAGGATTTCCATTTCACCGTCCACAATTTCATTGGCGACGCCGCTGGTGTATTCGATTTTTAGAACCTGCCGTTCGCGGGCAAAGGAAAACCCCAGCGGCACGATTGCCAGCGCGAGGATTGCCATGGCGACAGCCAAATCCACCATCAGAAAACCGCGCCGGGAGCGGATGTTTTCACGAGCCGGTTGTAATAATTGAAATTTCATTCTGAAAATACCATCCCGTTCAAGACCGCCATCAGGACGCCGAACATGGCCGTCGCAATGAGCGCGACGAGTAGGCCGTTCAAAATCACGAGACCGCTGGTGACGACGTGCGCGGTGGCCTCCTCTTGTTGAAACGCCTTCGCATCGAGCGCCTCGTGCCAGCCGCGCAGGGCGTTCAAAAATCCACCGCGTGCGTGCGTCGCATTGGTCAGCCGCCAATGGAATTCGCCGCTGTCATCCAGCGCGCGGACGGCAGCATCCAGTTTAGTCCCTTGTTGAAGGGCGACGATGACGCGTTGTGAACGGCGACGGCAGATTTCATTGGCGGTGCAATCGCCCGCGAGCCGGACGGCTTCGGCCTCCGGCACGCCGCCGTCGAGCAGCACGGCGAGCATCGCGGAAAAGGTGCGTTGCAACCGTTTTTGTTTCCAAGGAGTGTGCCACGCGAGCCAGTCCACGAACGGCAATCCACGAAATTGGAACCAGCGGACAAACCCCGGCCCGCCGATGTAGGCCAGCGTGGCAAAAAACAGCATCAGGGAAACAACGGCTTCAAAGGCGACCAGCCAGCCGGTGTTGGAAAAAACAAATTGGGTCACCGGCCACGGTTGAATGTCCATTCCGTAGGCGAGCTGCTTCAATTCCGGGACAATATAAACCACCTCAAAAACTACGGCAAAAATGAAAGCGGGCGAGAAAAGCCAAATGACCACAATCAAATAGTTCATGGCGCTGCGGACGGCGGCGGGACGGTCGCGCAAAATTTCGCGGCACGCGGGCAGCACACTTTTCAGATCGCCGAGTTTATGGCCGGCGCAAAACATGGCGGCAATTTGCGGCGGGAGAAATCGCGGCACTTTTTCCAATGCCGCCAACAAACCCAATCCGCCTTCGATGTGTGCCGCGAGCAGGTGGAAACGCACCCCCACAGTCCGATCCCGGCTTTGCGCGATGGACAGAATCATTTCCTCAATAGACTGGCCGCGTTCGATTGCGCCTTCGACCAAATCGAGAAAGAGCCGCGCGCGTTCCGCCCGGCGCATCGGCAGGGTGAAGAAGAAGTGAATCGAAAAAATTGCCAGCAAGATGATGTCAATCCACCAAAAAAAGAAAAATATCGCCAATCCAATCCGGAAAAGAACCATCAGGCTTGAAAGCCAAGAATCTGAATCGGAAATTTGACCCAGCAGCGGCGAGATTTCGGTGTGAATTATTGTCATTTTGTTAGTTTCATCCACCCATGTCGCCGCTCATAGCGGTTATAAAGGCCATTAGCACCCTGAAAACGGGCTGCAACTGGGACATGATTAGGGCCGCTATCACGAGAATTGAACAAGGCAACGCCGAATAGAGAAACATTTCCGTGCGATACAGCGCGCGGGCTTGATACAATTCCGTCGCCCGCTTGAAACCTGCCGCCAAGTCTTCACCCGATTGGGCGACCGTCCAGATGAACAGCGGCGGAAACACCTTGCCGTCGCCTGCCATTTCGGAAAACTTCCCCCGGCCCGAAACGAGTTGCCGCCGCCAGCGGGCGATTTCGCTTTCAGCGCGGGTGCCTTTTTCCAATTGTTCCACCATCGTCAGCGCGTCATCGAGCGGCACGCCGTTTTTCAACATCAACCAGACGGCGGATGCGACCTGCGCCAGGCTCGCCTCCTTGAACGCCGGCAGCCGCCAGCGCAGCATCCGACGGGTTGGCGAAATGACCAGACCCGCAAAAACCGCCACCAAAGCGAGGCCAAAAAAAATCGGCGGCATCCACAAACCAACCGAGGTCGCCGGGCTTGTGCCGCCGACAAGCGAGCTCAAGTTGTTCCAAATAAAATTGCCGAGGATATACGACAAAAAGCACGACAACAAAAAGGCAACGACCAAAACAATGATGGGATAAACCATCAGGCCTTTCAGCCGCGTCCGCAGATTGCTTTGACGCTGAAAATAATCCGCGAGCATCGTCAGCGCGCCGGGCAGGTCGCCGCTTTTGACACCGACCAAAATCATGCGCTTGTAAAGTTCCGGTAATTGGCGCAATTGGAGCGCGTCGGCGATCGGCGTGCCATTGGCGAGGTCGGCTTCGAGCGCCTGTAGTTCGTCGCGCAATTTGCCGCGCCGCATTTCTTCACACAACCGGCGCAACGCACCTTCAAGCGGAATGCCGTCGCGCAGCATCGCGGCGAGCTGCTGGTTGAAAAAGGCAAATTCGTCGTATTTCATAGGCCAAAAATCCGGTTGAATTCTGTTTCGTTCGTCACACCCTGATTCACGAGCGAACGCGCCGAGGCTTCGAGCGTTTGCGCCGGAGCGAGCGCGGACAATTCGCGCCGCCGGATTTGTTCGCGCATTTTTTCATCCACGCGCAGCCATTCGACGAGCGGCACGCGGCCTTGATGGCCGGTGTGCAGACAAGTTTCACAACCGCCGCCGTCGCACGCGGAACAAAGTTTGCGGATAAGCCGCTGGTTCAAAACCAGTTCAACCGCGCTGGCGACTGCGGAATGATCGGCGCACATGGCGAGCAGCCGCTCAAAAACGCCCTTGCACGAACCGGCGTGCAGCGTGGAAATCACGAGATGCCCGGTGAGGCCGGCGCGGACGGCAAGTTGCGCGGTAGCTTCGTCGCGGATTTCGCCAAGGATTAAAACCTGCGGGTCCTGCCGGAGCAAATGCCTTGCAGCACGCGCAAAATCGAGACCGATGGCTTCGTTGATTTCCGTCTGCATTGTGCCGGGAACGATCTGCTCGACCGGGTCTTCGACGGTGATGATGTGGCGTCCGCCAAGTTCGGCGAGGTGGCGCAGGCAGGCGTAAATGGTCGTCGTCTTGCCGCTGCCCGCCGGGCCGGTGAGCAGGAGCAGGCCGCTCGTCTGGCGGAGAAATTTTTCCAGTTCCGCGTGCGCGTTTTCTGGAAATTCAATTTCGTCCAACGCTTTCACCGAAGTTGAATTGAAAAGCCGCAGGACAATTTTTTCACCGGTGACAGTCGGGTAAGTGGCGACGCGGATGTCGTTTTTGCTTTCGAGTTCGTCGCGTGAAATGCGTCCGTCCTGTGGCAGCGATTCCTGATACGTTTTCAGCCGCGCGAGAAATTTGATGCGGCCAAAAACACGCTCGGCGATTTCAGCGGGCAGTTCGCGTCCGGGTGTGATGATGCCGTCGAGCCGGAAGCCGACCTCGGCGGATTTACCGCGCATCTGCAAATGGATGTCGCTCGCGCCCGCGCGCTCGGCGAGGCGGACGAGATTTTCCAGGACTTCCGGCGCGGAAGCTTCGGAAGTTTTCCCGCCGTCAACTGCCGGAACAGTTTTTGAGAACATAAAATTTCGCGCGCGATTGGTGGTTATTTTTCCGCAACCAGATAATGCAGGCCGTGTTCATCCGCCATCAAAATACGGAGGTGGACGGGCAGTTCGGCCAGTTGTTGCCGGATATTTTTTTCACTTTTGAGAATGGAGCTGGCAGCCGCCTGCAATGGCTGGTTGAGAACGAGCAGGCCGACGACGAGACAGGCAAATCCAACTCCCGTTCTCCAGGCAAATTGACGGAACCAGCTTTCGCTCATTTCTTGTTTCGGCGCGATGCGTCGTAATCGCCAACGCATCTGTGCTGGAAAATTTTCCCAATAATCTTCCGACCGCTCCGGCAGCGGAACGCTTTTTAATTTTGATTGGAGTTCAAAATCGTTCATGGTTTTTCTCCGATGGAAGTCAGCCAGCGCTTTAATTTTCTTTTTGCGGTGAACACCCGCCACGAAATGGTTGTTTCCGAACAACGCAGAACCTTCGCCGCCTCCGCATGGTTCAACCCGTCGTAAATCGTGAGCACAATTGCCGCACGCTGTTTGGCGGGTAATTTCATCAATGCCGCTTGCGCCTGTTGCGCCATTTCATTTTGCGCCGCCGGAATTGCCACGCCAGTTTGTTGCGTAAAAATTTCCTTGGCGCAATCCGTGTGCGCTTGAAAACGTCGCGCTTCATCCCGCCGCCAGTTCAAACACGCGTGCGCCGCGATGCTATAAAGCCATGTGGAAAATTTCGCGCCGCCGTTGAAGCGGTTGATTTGTTCGTAAGCGCGGATGAACGTCTCCTGCGCCAAATCCTCGGCGTCGGCGGATGAGCCGGTCATCCGAAATGTCAGCGCATGAATCATGGTTTGATGATTGCGTATCAGTGTTTCAAAAGCGGCAACGCTGCCATTTTGACTTTGCAACACCAAATCTTTGTCGGCGTCGGCCATGCAGCGTGTCTTTGGATACTTTGAAACCACGAAAGGCCGAATCCTTTGAATTATTTTGGAATCAACTTCCATCGCGTCTGCACCGGCGTCACGGAAAGCAGAAGTTGGCGGTGCGAGGGTGGTCATGTGACGATGAAGTTCACCGGGCACAAAACTTTCGTTTTTGTTCGTGCGACCACTGTTGCTGAATTTTGACCATGTCGCGGTAAGGCGACTTTACTCCCGCTAAAGCCGATTGCAACCGCAATGTGACTTCGGAAAGCCGGAGAATACCGCTGTGGTAACGTCCCAAACCATGCGGACGATGAAGCGGCGTAAACGCCGCGCTCCGGTCGCCTCGTTCCGGTTCATGGTTTACCGCCTTTCTTTGGCAGTTGCTTGATGGCGCGGTCGAAGTCGGATTCAAAAAGCCGGTCCTGCACCACGCGGTATTTCTCAAATTCACTTTCCGCAAAACTTCTGGCGATTTCGGCGGTGACTTTGCCGGGATGATCCAGCAGGTCGCGCTCGTTGAATTGCAGGAAGGCGTCGAGCTTCTTCGCCCAGTCCTGCATGGTCATGGGAATGTTCCGTTCCGCCTGATCCTCGGCGTAATCGAGATACATGGTCACGAAGCGGTCGAGCGATTTGATTTCCTTTTCCGTGAGATAATTTTTGGCGACAATGACATCGGGTTTGAGGATTTTTCCACGCGGCGCGTTTTTCCAAGTGGTCAGGCCCATGCGCTCCTTCCGGCTGTCGGCGCGGGCGTGGATCAACTCGGCGGCGGTGTGGCCGTGGATGGCAAAATGCAACTTGTTCTGCACGGCGGCAAAGAACGTCTGCGTGGTTTCGGCCTCGGCGCTGTAATCCATCGAGGTGGCGTAGATGTCGGTGATCTTCTGGTAAAATTTCCGCTCGCTGGCGCGGATTTCGCGGATTTCCGCGAGGAGATTTTCGTAATACTCCCGGCTCAAGAACGCGCCATTTTTCAGCCGCTCCTTGTCCAGCACATAGCCGCGAATGGCAAAGTCGCGCAGGATGCCGGTGGCCCATTGCCGGAACTGGATGGCGCGGGCCGAGTTCACGCGGAAGCCGACGGCGATGATGGCGTCGAGGTTGTAGAAGGCGGTGAGGTATTGTTTGGCGTCGGCGGCAGTTGTTCGGAATTTCCGAACAACTGAATCTTCCTGAATCTCGCCATCGGAGAAGAGGTTTTTCAAATGTTCGTTGACGGTGGGCACCGTGACCCCGAACAAAACGGCGATGAGTTTCTGGGTGAGCCAGACGGTTTCGTCCTCGACGCGAACTTCGATGCCCTTTTCCCCGGCCTGCGAGGTGAAGACGAGGAACTCGGCGGTGCTGTTGCGGATTTGAAGTTTCTTTTCCTTGCTCATGGTTTGAATCCCATCCTTTTCAAGTGACGGCTGACTTTGGTTTCCAGTTCGGCTACCTGGCCGGTGAGCTGCGGCAGCGGTGTGGCGTAGCGTTCGGCCAGTTGGCGGATGCGCCCGGTGAGCGTCTGCGACACGCGGTCCAGTTCGCCCTGCACGGCGGCGGCCAGGGTGACCAGCCATTTGTCATCCACCACCAGCGTCTTGATTTCGTCCTCGGTCAGCTTGCCATATTGCGCCGCGACCTTGAGCAGCAACGCATCCTGCGCGTCGCCGGCCTTCGCGCTGGTGGCCGCTGCTTTTTCGGCGAGGGTGAGGTAGTCGTTCAGCATCGCCGCCTCGGCGGGACTGTCCGCCACGTCGGCGTCGCCTTTGATTTCTTTCAGCCGCGCCGCGACCGATGCCTTGGTAAGCTTGTCCTTGTCGTTCCTTGCCTCGGCCAACAAACCTTCCTCGCCGCCGTGTTCCTCGGCCATTTCTTCCAGCGCCTGCTCGCTGGCCGCAACCTCGGCTTCCAGTTTCTCAATAGCCGCCTGCTCGACGGCAAAGTAGCGGGCGATGACCAGCGCGGTCGGGATCAGCTCAGCTTTATACTTCAACTTGCCGACGGTAAAATCGGGCTTCTCCTTCGTTTTCTTGTCCTTGTCCTCGATGATGAGCCGGGGCTTGGCGGCTTCGCGCCAGCCGTCGCTGGCGATCATGTAAACGTCGTCCTGCATGGTCTCGGCCCAGTAATCCATGAGGTGTTGATACACGTCGTAGGCGTCGAGCAGCCGGGCTTTCTCAAACGTGGCCAGCAAATCTTCGGACAACGTTTCAATGAGCGCCTTGGGCTTGCCGCCCTTGGCGATGCCGCGCAGGCGCGGGACGGAGTCTGTGCGCCATTTCTTAAAGAGCCTGGTGGCGGACTCATTGTAAGCGGTGAACTCGGCGTGGCCGAAGATGGCGGATTTAATTTCGGATTGCGGAATGCGGAGTGCGGAATAGCCGGGCCGGTCGGCCTTTTTGAACAGCGTGGCGCGCACGGCGGGGAACACCTGCCAGAAATTTTCCAGCGCATCAATGTCGCGGTTCGAAATGCCGCCGCGCAGGTGGCCGTCAATGTCCTGCAAATCCTCCGGCTCGGTGCTGTCAATGTAGCGCGGGAGGTTGAGGTTGAAATCGTTCTTGGCGTCGCTGATTTCCGTCAGCGACACCATGCGCGAGTAGCGGGGGATTTCCGCCAGCTGCGTGAAGGCGTCCACGATCTTGTGAATGTCCTGGGCGCGGAGCCGGTTCTTGTTGCCGTCTTTGATGAACGCCTTGGAGGCATCAATCATGAAAATGCCCTTGCGAGCGCTGGCGTTTTCCTTGTCCAGCACGATGATGCACGCCGGGATGCCGGTGCCGTAAAACAGATTCGCCGGCAGGCCGATGATGGCCTTGATGTAACCGCGCGACACGACTTCGCGGCGGATGGCCGCTTCAGCACCGCCCCGGAACAGCACGCCATGCGGGAGAATGACCGCGCCTTTGCCGCTGCTCTTGAGCGAGGCGAGGATGTGCAGCAGGAAGGCGTAGTCGCCATTCTTCTGCGGCGGGATGCCAAAGGCGAAGCGGTGGAACAGGTCGTTGGCCGGATCAAAGCCGTTGCTCCACGCCTTGGTGGAAAACGGCGGATTGGCGACGGCGAAATCAAATGTCTTGAGCGCGCCGGTCTTGGCGTCCTTGAAATGCGGCGTGGACAGCGTGTTGTCCTGCCAGATTTCCGCCGTGGGGCAGTCGTGCAGGATCATGTTCATCCGCGCGAGCGCCTTGGTGGCGTTGTCCATTTCCTGCCCGTAAAGCGCCAGGTCGAGGCCGGTCACGCCCTTGGCCTCGTCGTGCGCCTTGAGCAGCAACGAGCCGGAGCCGCAGGTCGGATCGTAGATGGTCTGGCTGGCGTTAGTCGCGCTGCCGATGCCGATGACACGCGTCATGATGCGCGAGACTTCCGCCGGGGTGTAAAACTGACCCTTGCTCTTGCCGGACTCGGTGGCAAAGTGGCGCATCAGGTATTCGTAGGCGTCGCCCAGCAGGTCGTCGCCCTCCGCGCGGTTCTGGCCGAAGTCCAATTCCTGAAAGATGCTGACCAGCTTGGTCAACCGCGCCACCATGTCCTGGCCCTTGCCCAGTTTGTCGGCGTCGTTGAAGTCGGCCACGTCAATCACGCCCTTGAGGTCGTTGGCCTCGGCGAGCTTGGCGATGATCTTGTTGATCTTGTCGCCGATTTCCTTGTCGCCCTTGAGCGCCACCATGTCCGCGAAACTGCCGCCCTTGGGCACGTCGAGCAGATAACCTTTCTGGCTCGCGGCCTTGTCCGACACATATTTCACGAACAGCAGGACGAGGACGTAATCTTTGTATTGCGAGGCGTCCATGCCGCCGCGCAGTTCGTCGCAGCTTTGCCAGAGGGAGGAATAAAGTTCTGATTTTTTTATGGCCATGCAGGTCGGCAAATCGTAAGCCGCAATAAAATTTAGGCAATCGTAAACGGGCGAACTCCACTCGCAATCATCGCCGGGGTGGGGTGAGTCGAACCGTGGTGCCGGGTTTGGCAATGTTGACGCCCTTGACTTTCAGCATGGTTTTTGCAAGCAGCCGCATCTGGTCGTCGGCCACTTTCGGCGGGAGAATTTGTGCAAAACGGCCTTCCATCTTGTCCATGCCGGGAACCGTGGTTTCGCCGAGGTTGAAAAATTTTCCGTTGCCGTGTCGGATGATGGGCAAGAATTTTTGCTTCTGTCCGACGTGCGATTCGCCCATGAGAACGATGACTTCCTGCCGGTCGAACGCCTCGGACGGCGGTTCGGTCATGTCCATCTTCTCGCCGGGCGAGGCGGTCTTCATCCAGGCTTCGAGCGCCATGACGGAAACCTTGGCGGCATGGGCGATGCACACGAGCCGGGCAGTGGTGGCAAAAGCGTCCTTTTCAAATCTTAAATCATTTCACGCTGCTCCCATGAAACCGGATCACCAGATAGTCGTGCGTTTCCGTCAGATGAAAACCTTCCTGCTGGATTTTTTCGGCGATTCCCGGCATATGTGCGACACCCCACGGCACCACAATACAATCCGTTTGCACCAGACGCGTCTTCAATTCATCCAAAAGATGCTGGTTACGCTTTCCCACTAGATTATCCATGACTTCCCCCATCAAATCCGGGGGCGCGGGATACAGCAGCAATTGTTGCAGCGTGTCCGGCTTCAAGCCTTGGGCATGGATTTGCGTCACCAGCTTGAGCAGGGCCAGCGTGTTGGTTGAGAAGATGGACACATCCACATCCGCCCGCACCTTTTCGCCCCGCTCCGGCGCAAACGTCTCATGCTGCTCCGCCAGGCCGAGCGCGTCCGCCATGCGCTTGTAACTGATGCCATTGGTCAGCAGATGATTTTCATCCGTCACCCCTTCCAGCAAAATGATCGAGTTGGTCGGAAACGTCTGTGAAATGGCCCGGTAAAACGATGCGTCCGCCACATGTGCCATCGGAAACAATTCCACCGTCTTGCCGTCATCGCGCACATATTTTCTCATCTGCACCGTGATCCCGGCCGGATGCAGGGCCATGAAACCTTCGCTGAAATGACTGACCGCTGCCAACGTGCAAAGCACCAGATAGACTCCCGTGACCGGCAGCAATATCAACAGGTTTGCCAGCACAAAAACACACAGGTTAAGCCAGCTAAAACCCCGCGTTCCCAGCCGCTCCACCGGCACCAGCGGCCAGCGCAGTTTCCACCCGCCTTGCGCCAGGGAAAGAATCCACAAACCAAGCATCACTTGAAACAACGAGAACCCCCACGCCACCCACGGCAACCGGCCAAAACAATAAATCATGAATGGAATGAAGAGCAATGGAGCCGCCGGATTAAACAGCGTCACCGGCAGAAACAGCCGCTTGGGAACCATCGGCGTGAGCGCCATCAAAACATAAACCACCAAACCGAGCAGCATCGCCAATATCAAAACCAACAGCCGGATCCCCGCCAGCAGATGCAAATTGAAAAATACCATCAAAGAATCATCCGCCAGCGAGACGAACGCATCTGCCAGAAAAAGGCCGAGGCAAATGCTTAATACAATCGCGAGCACCCGCCGCGCGGACGAAGGTGGAGGTGACGCAGTTAATGGCGGTGGAATATGGTCAGACACAGATTATTTCAGCTTTCAGACTTCTAATTTCAGCGTTTCAACTTTTTGCCGCGTCGTAGCCGGGCGCAGGCGGGCCAAGTTTCTCAAGCTGCATGACGCGAATTTAACGCAAAGACGCCAAGGTGCAATCAAATGAAAATTCAACCGCAGATTACGCGGATAGGCTCTCATTTCAGATTTCAGCATTTCGCCCATATTCTCATGCAGCCCAGCCCGATGGCCGGAACACAGTCATTGAAATCTGTGGAATCGTGGCAGGGCTTGCAGTCCTCTGCGAACTGGTCGTCTGACTGCCAAACGCGGCGCGCAGGGTGCAACACGCCCTACCTTTCGCGACCGCCCGGATTCCGCCATCGGATCCGCGCCGTTCTCCACCAGCGCGATCATCGGGCACCCGCCTTCTGAAAGCGGTTGTTCCGGGACCGGCCCTGGCCGTTCTGTTCGAGCAACTCGTCGATCAGCCCGCTGGCTTCCAGTTTGTTCAGCTGCCGGATGCCTTTGCCGAAACGATCCAGGGCAAGCTGATCCACTTTGGTTTTGTCGAGCTTGTGCTCGTCGGTGATTTTCAGGATCAGTTCCTTCTGTCTGGCCGAGCAGTTCCACGCATCAGGGTCGGGTGATGCGTGGCCGTTCCCATTGGTGTGGCCATTGCCTTTCGGCTGGCCGTTGCCATTGGTTCTGGCCGGTTCGCCCGGCAGATAACCGATTTGCCGGATGTTGCCGTCCACGCTTTGTTGCAGGACGGTATAGAGCCGGGCTGATTCCTGTTCGACCTGGGCCAGATCAGCGAGCTCTGTTTTGAGGCTGACGCTGAACTGATGGCTGCTGTATCCGGGCAGGCCGATCTTTTTGCTGTAGTTGGCTTCGAGTGTGATCATGTGATTTCCTTTGGTTGGTTGATTGGTTTGGTTTCACCGGCGAAGTCCACCACGATGGTGGTGAACCGGGCGGCGTGGCCCTCCCGCTCCAGCCAGAGCCGGACGAACTCGGCGACGGAGGCGCGGCATTGCGGCCGCACGAGTTTCAGATGCCGGTCATCACCGGCATAGTGGTTGAGCGTCGGGGTCAGGGATTGCTGGAGTTGTGCCAGCAATTCGCCGGTCGATCCCCGCGCCCAGCCCCGCATGGCCAGCGTCGTCAATTGATCGGTGTGGATGGCCGGCGGCAGGCTGGGTTGCACCACCGGGGCGTGGACGATTAAACGCCGCGCTTTGATTTCGAGCTGCCACCGGTCACGCAGGCACAGGTGATAACGGTAGGTGACCGGCACCTGCACCTGCACGATCGTGGTGCCCAGATCAATCAAGCCCCACAATGTCGTTTGTTCACTTTTCCGGGTGAATGTTTCGTTGAAGACCGCTGTCGCCAGTTCCAGGTTGAGTTCCTGCGTGATCTCCGGGATGGCCGAGACGAAACGGTCGGTCAGATTTTCATCGGTGAAGGCCTTCAGGTTTGAGGGCGGGGCCGGTTTGCGGCCGCCCGGATGCAGGAGCAGCAGTGCGGTCAGGGTTGCACCGCCGGTGATGAGGATGGGCGTGAGTGGATGGTTTTCGATAAGTCGATCCTTTCATGAACAGCAAAAACCCCGGCGGATGGACCGGGGTTCGCTGCGGGTGGGTGGGAAGTTGATCCGCTTTTGGGTCGGCGGATCAGACAAAAGCTATGCCTTTGTCATAGACTTATAACACAAAAGGAGGGGCTGTTGCAGCGGGGAATGGGCGTGAACACAGAAATGGCAAAACCGCCAATCCGATGAATCCCGGGTCGTCAATATTTGGAACGCACAGTCACTATTCAACAGTTGCCGAAAATCGTCGAACAAGCATACGCAAAGTTGATCCCAAGTCGGTCAACTTTTTTACCGACAATTACCGACAGAAAACGTGTCGGAATACTGTCACATTGCGCCAAGAGAGAGCAGCCATTAAATTGATAATGTCATTTAAAACATTGAACAGCATTGATTTTTTGTCCTAACATTAAAAATTATTAAAGCGGTTTTGTAAACCGTCGGTCGTCGGTTCAAATCCGACAACTGGCTCCATTCTTTCAACGTGAACAACAGTCGCCGGAGCGAGCCATCGTTCCGGCGTCCTTTTATTCAAAATGATGATCTGGGCTTGAATAAGATTGTTCAGTCTGCCGGCTTGTCTATTTGATTTCCCGACCACCCAAGCAGACAGCCCAGCAAAGTGAAAGCCGTCCAAGCCAGCGCCGGAATGTAAAGGCTGAATTCGCCAATTCCCTGAATGAACCAGCCCAGCAGTCCGGAAAAAATTGCAAAGGTGATTTGATTCCCCGATTTCCAGACGCGCGGCGCGACGGTTGCCAGCGCCAGAAAAATCCACGCGGCGTAAAAAATCCCGCCGGGAACTCCCGAATCCGAAAATTGTTCGAGGTAATCATTGTGCGTCAGCCGCGCCATCTCCGGCAATTTTGTTTGAGGGTTTTTGGCTGCCAGTTCATCACGGATTTTTGCGTAAGGCCGCTGAAATGTTCCCGGCCCGGTTCCGAGCAGCGGATTTTTCGCGGTGGTTTGAATTGCCGCGCGCCAATAATCGAAGCGTGCGCCGGCGCTCGTTGCACCGGCTTCAAAATAATTATGGAAGCGGACCGCAAAAATTCCCAGACCGACGAATAAGATCAAAATCAAAGCCGCCCATTTCAATCGCAACGACCATCCCGGCCGGAACAAACACGCGCCGCCCAGCGCCACCGCGATGAGCCAGCCGAGTTTTGATCCCGTCCAAAAAAATCCGGCCAATCCAAGAAAAAGTGTCATCGCGATGACAATTGCGCGAATGACCGGGCGTAGTTTTTTTGTGCTGTTGAACGCGAGCACGAGTGAAATTGGAAACAGCAATAAAACCGCGCCGGCCAATGCGTTGGGATAAACGAGCGTGCCATTGACGCGGCCTTTGGCCAGCTTGGCGAGGATGGCGGGATTCGCCACGTCCATGCCATTCGTGGTGATGATGCTGTTCGCGCGCTTCATTTCCAAAAGGGTTTCCGGCGGAAGATTTGTCCAGCCCGAGTGTTCGCCTTCAATCAATGCCTGACTGCTTTGGGGAAATTCAAAAAGCCGCTGCTCAATGGCGCGCACGAGGCAAAACGTGAACGCCGCCAGGATTCCAACCAGCAATAAATTGAGCGCGCGGCCATTGCCGAAAAGAAATGCGCCGAGAAAACAGCTCGCGCCGCAGCCGAAGAACTGCCAGAGCGTTGTCGAAGCCAAGTCGGGATAAGCAGTTTCCCGCGCGGAAATAATTTGCCAGCCGAACCATAGCAACGGCAGCAGCCAGAGCCATTTTGTTCCCGGCCAGCGCAATTTTTTTGAGAAGGCAATGGCCGCGCCGGCCAGCGCGAGCGGCAGAAAAATCCAGTTGGCCCAGTGTGTCGGCCAGGGGTCGTTCCAAAATTCAGACGGCGAATTTGGCGGGGCGATTTTGCTGTCGAGGATGACCGGGTTGCCGAATTTCCAGAGGCAAAGGCCGAGAAAAAGCCCGAACGCGAGCGCGTAAAACCGGACGAGGGTCGAGGGTCGGGGGTCGGGGGCGGAATTTTTTCGCAGGCTTTCCGGCTCTCGACCCTCGGCTGTCGGCTTTCGACTCATTTAGAAATGCAATTTCAGCAGGCCGACTTCGAGCGCGAGGGCTTCCTGAACATTGGAATGCAACAACCGCTGCGTTTGTTCGAGCGTTTGCAGATTTTCAAGCGCGTGTTTTGTCGAAATTCTTCTGGCAACGGTTTCCGCGCCGGAAATTTGCGGGAATTTCAGCAAGTCTTTTCCGGCGGCGAGCGTGTGCAGCCAGATGTCGCGCAGCCACCACTGGACGAGCAGCAGCAAATCGGCGCGGTGACGGCGATATTCGGCTTCAATTGCCGCCGTCAATTCGGTTTCCCATTTCTCGCGCAAATCTTTTTCCACCTCGTCGTATTTTTCGAGCGGCGAGCGGGCGGTCAATGATTCGTCCACGCGAGTTTTGATTTCGCCGAGTTTTTGGAGCAGCGCGTCGAGCAGGCGGTAGCGGCCGAGCAGGCTTTTTTGTTCGCCGGATGCGAGCGCGCCGAATTTTTCCAGCCATTCGGATTGCGCCGCGTCGAGCGGACGCGCGCCGTCGCCGGAAAAATTCAGGCGCAGGCAGCGCGACAAAATGGTTTCCAAAATCCGCGATGGTTCCGTCGAGAGCAGGATCAAAACGGAATTCTGCGGCGGTTCCTCGAGGGTTTTGAGAAAGGCGTTGGCGGCCTGCGGATTCAAGCGGTCGGCACCGGCGATGACGGCGGCTTTGTGTTCGGCCTCGGCCGGCTTGAGCTGGATTTGCTGCATGAGGTCGCGCATCTGCTCGACGGTGATGACGCGCGACTTGGATTCGGGCCGCGCCCAATGGATGTCGGCGTGCGTGCGGTTTTCAATTTTGCGGCAGCTCAAACATTCGTCGCAGCAATCAACTGTCGCGCCGTCAATTAATTGGGC
>Ga0224554_1001092_pt1 | contig 18595 bp, 10 predicted proteins | sample 714S22024metaG_FD_180666 | JGI IMG/M metagenome (GOLD analysis project Ga0224554, IMG submission 180666) | Peat soil microbial communities from Stordalen Mire, Sweden - 717 S2 20-24 | ecosystem: Environmental > Terrestrial > Soil > Wetlands > Peat | place: Sweden: Norrbotten County, Stordalen...
AGAGTCGGTCGAGAGGCGGCCATCCCAACTGCGCATGAGGTCGGCGGCCTGGCGCATTCGCGCGTCGCCATTGCCCTCGGGGCCGGGAGTGTGGTCGATGGCGTAGGCGAATCGGTGGCCCATCTCCTGATCGACTTCGCTGTAGATGTCGGTCTGGACCGCGAGCATGTCAGCAGGCTTGAGATGATCGCGGCCGTCGAGCGATTTGTAGATGCGCTCGATGCGGTAGGGATCGATCCACTCGCCTGTAAGGGGGTGAGGCGAGTTGTCGGTGGTGACGCGGGCGTTGGCGGTAGCGAGAAAGCCCGAAGGTGGGTCAACGGTGTTGGGCATTTGATCGATGGGAATGTAACCCTGCCACTCGTGTGTCTGGTCTTTGTAACTTGGGTCGCGAATGGGATCGTCGGAGATTCCTGCTGGACGGATGGGGATTTGTCCGATGGCGCGGTAGGCGATGTGGCCCTGATCGTCGGCGTAGACGATGTTCTGCGTGGGCCAGCACCACTCGGCGAGCGCGGCGGAGAACTCGGTCCAGTTGGAAGCGACGTTCATTTCATAGATTGGAAGTGTGTTCAGAGTCGGATCGTAGAGGGTCCACTTGAGGGCGGTGGGCGGATCGTTCGCGCCGAGGATTGGGTTGAGCAGCGGACCATGTTCGGTGGACTCGACGTTGAGGACGACATCCTTGCCGCCGCGGACATGAATAACTTCGCGATCGACAGTGAGCGGATGCCATTGCGCGTCGTTACCTTCGTAGTTGCCCTTGCCGTCGAGTTTTTCGACGTAGAGGTCTTGCACATCTCCGAGGAGGGCGGTAAATCCCCAGGCGACGTGCTCGTTGTGGCCGGCGATGACGAGCGGCATGCCGGGGAGGGTGACGCCAGCCGCATGAAAGCCGGGCGCGCCGTGAGAACCAGACGAATTCAGATCGGCCATGTACCAGGTGTCGGGTTCGCGGAGGGTGAGGTGCATGTCGTTCGAGAGGAGTGGTTTTCCTGAGGCAGTATGACTGCCGGCGATGACCCAGTTGTTGGAGCCGGACGCGCAGCCGTCGCAATCGGGCTGGCCGAGGAGGGCCAGGAGCGCGTGGGTGGAGACAGGGGCGGCACTCGGGTCGCTGGGCGTGAATTGGGTCTCGGTGTTGCCCTCGTCGTCGTTATCGTCATTCTTCGAGGGCGGTGGCAGCGGCTGTGGCTCAGTGAGGTCCACACGGATGCCGGTGGGCGGACGATCGCGCCAGGAACCGACGGGGTAGAGATCGGCTTCGAGCGCGAAGTTCGAGAGCTTGGCAGCAACGCGGGCGCGAGAGAGCTTGGTGGCGATATGCGTGTCGAGGGTCTGGACCATGGAGAGACCCACGCTGATGGAGTCCACGCCGCTCCAGGGTTGCGGGTGGTAGTGGAGCAGACGGAATTCGACGGGGAGCCGATTGGACTGGTCGCATTGCGCGATGAAGAGGTTGACGCCTCGGGCGTAGTCGTCGAGGCGGCGGCGGCTGTCGGCGGATTGATGGTCGTAGATGCGCTGGGCGGTGAGGCGAATCTGGAGAACGCGCTGCGTTTTGTCGTGCTGGATGAGCGAGGGGCCCATGACTTCAGCGAGATCGCCGTTAGAGTTGCGGCGTGAGGTGTCCATTTGCCAGAGGCGGTCTTGAGCGGTGACGTAGCCCTGCGCGACGAGGAGATCGTCGAGCGAGGCGGCGCTAATGTGGGGCACGCCGTGGGCATCGCGCCGGACGGTCACGGGCGCCGAAAGGCCCGCGAGATGCGCGTCGCCGTCAAGCTGCGGCAGCGCGGCTTTGGCGGCAGAGCGCAGCCAGAGCACCGCGACCAATGGAGCCAGCGCGAGCAGCACCAGCAATCCGCAGCCGGACCAAAGGAGAATCCGCAGCCAGCGGCGCTTGCTACGCGGCTTGGCGGCGTGTCCAGATACGGGGTGGGTTGAGCTGTCGGTGGCCATCCGTCTGCAACAGGATACCGCTGCGAATCGAGACTGGGTTCACGCTGGCAGGGCTCGGTCAGCGCGGCGAGCGCCGGTCAAGGGAGGGTGTTTCTCGGTAGGTTCGGGCACACCGCATTCAAGTTTGTTTCAGAACGCGCGGCTGCCGCGGGCTCAAAGTCCGTAGCTTCGGAAGGTACGATGGCGATCGCATGGGGGAGTTCGGACCATTGTTCCGAGCAAGTTCCAAGTACAAACTCCTCGCCAGTTTCATGCTTCCTGTGGAACGGGATCGCGACGAGCATCACAACGAAACAGATTGGCAGGATTGGAAACAACGCCTCCCCGAGGGCGTCGCTTTCCGAGCCGTTGTAACGCCGCAGAGCGATTGGCCTGGAGTTTGGAAGATTGACGCTGATCGGCTTAATCGAGACCTCCCCGTCCTTTTTCCCTGGAACCGCTTTGCGGACAAAACCAATGACGCCAATCGCAGGAGTTCCTTTTGGAATCACCACAACCCCGTTGACGCTTACGTCTTGCCCGACAGCCATCCGCACCGATTGCCCTTTGCTGGCCGTCGCGGATGAAAGTGTTTCCATCAAAATCAACCGGATTTCCATATGCTTCGGGACGATGGCTTTCGGGCCGGGAGCGGGCGCAAGGGCGTCCTCGAGCCTTCCCGGTGCTTCGCTGGCTTGTTGCGCCACGAGGAGCGGCGGCAGCGCAATGCAGAGAACGGATGCGAAAAGTTTGCTGATCATAAAGTGCCTCATAGGGCCGCCTCCGGCCGATCTAGATAGTCAAAAGCACGAGGACCATCAGAATCAATCCGACGATGGCAAAGGTATTCAGAATGCCAGCCACGGAAAATTGGGCTGCTGCTGCGCTGAAGGGATTGTCGAGGTCGTCGACGGGATTCGAGCAGCGCAGGAGAATGTTCACCGCATTTCCCGAGGCCGACTCCCCGACCTGAATGAACATCTGCGCGCTCCGTTTTTGGAAATGAGAAGCATGAATGACTTTTTCAACGACGCCGTCGACCGGCGTCGAAGCTGAGATCACTTTGACACCGTTAACGATCACATCCCTGTCGACGACAAAGCGAACGATCGTTCCGGGTTTGATCTTCGCGAAGGGAACGTCGCCTGGCGTCACAATTCGGATTGCCGCATCGGAAGAAAGAGTGACTTGCGAAGGGATGGGAGCAGCGGGCGCGGGTTGGGTAGTGGCACTTGCCGCTTGTTGCGCTACCTGCTGTGCAACCAGCAGCGGCGAAAGAAAGATGCAAAAGGGCGGACGGCGGAAGTTTGCGGATCATGGTGGGCTCCTACGCTTAGCGATGGTATGCGGGCCGTGGAGGGGCCAGGAGCGCGATGAGGACAGTTTCCGGAGTGTCACAATGCAGGAAGGGAAGGGGAGGCGGGGCGCTTTTCAGACAGCGCGGTCTCCATGGCGCGAAGGTCAGAGAGCGAGGCGTCGCTGAGGAGACGAAAGACCATGGGGAAGCAGCGCTGGGGGAGTTCCTGCGCAACGACGACGTCGCAGATGACGCCGGCGGTCGCTTCAAGGCCGAGTTTCCAGCCGGGACGAGTGGCGTCGCGGACCAGAAGGTTTTCCTGGGCCATGCCGGCGGCCACGATCATGATGCTTGCGAGCTGCTGAAACTGGGCCCAGCGCGAAGCGATGCCGACGAGGTCGGAGGAATGCTCGGGGAGATAGCGCAGGAGCTTTGCCTGCAGGGCGGGAGTGATGGCCTGCACCTGGAGCACGGTGAGCTCGGCGCCCGCGGGAAGCAGTTTGCGAACGGCCTCGGCTTTGCTGGGGAGAACGACGGGAATGGATTGCTCAAGCATCTCCGGCGAGGCGCAGTGCGCAGGCTCGCATCCGGTGACGGGCAGCGCAAGATTTTCTTCCATTTCGAGCATGACGATGCGGCAGAGTTCGGGATCGGGCTCGATGACGAGCCAGCGCGCGGGCGGCTCGAAGGAGAGCCAACGGAGGAGGCGGGCGCGGAGGAGCGCGTCGGATGCGCCCATGCTGCGCGCCCGCGCGGCGAGTTCGCCGATGAGCTGGTCGACTAGCGATTCGGGGGCCATTTCAGGACTGAGCGAAAGGGCGTGACGGGCGCTCGAGACGAAGACGCCGCTGCCATGGCGAAGCTCGAGCCAACCCTCCTGCTCCAACTGGCGATAGGCGGCGCTGGCTGTGTTGGGATGAATGCCGAAGCGGCGCGCGAGCTCGCGGGTCGAGGGCAGGCGCTGGCCGGGAAGCACCTCGCGGGTGAGGATGGCGAGCACAACCTGGGTGATCAACTGCTCGCGGAGTGGAACTTCGGCGTTGCGATTGAGCCAGAGGCGCATGGTGGGTCTCAATCCGCCGGCTGCGCGGCGGAGTTTCGGGCGTAGAGGGCAAGCAGAAACAGTAGCAGGAGCAGAATGACACCGAGGACGAGCAAGCTGCCTTCGGGGCCGTCGGCGCCGCCGCTCCAGAGGGGATTGCCGGCGGGGTTGGCGGAGAGGAAATGGCCCTGGCCCTGAAGGCCGCTGTCGGCGGCGCCGTAGAAGAAGGTTTCGGCCCAGTCCCACGCCGCGTGGCAGCCAATGGCCCACCAGGCCGAGCCGGTGAGGCGGACGCTCAGGCAAAAAACAAAGCCCATGAATGAGGCGGCGAAGATTCCGATCCAGTTTTCGCCACTGTTGGAGGTGTGATAGAAGCCGAAGAAGGTGGAGGTGACCCAAGCAGCCTGCCAGAAAGCACTGCGTGCAGCAGCTCTTTGGTGGAGAGCCAGGCAAGGGAAGAAGCCGATCGCCGCGGCAGCGTAGACTCCCCATGCGCCGTTGCCGCCGCCGTTGAGCGCAAGGTAAAGACAGATTGCGACCTGAGCGGCGAGTGCCCACCAGAAATTGATTCCGCGGGTGAGCGTGGAGAGCGCGTAGCAGCGGAAGAGGCCCTCTTCAACCGAGCCGACGAGAAGGAATGCGATGGCCCAGAGCGCGCCGATGGCCGCTGCCTGCGCGGCGGATTGCGAGGCAGCGCCAAAACGCAACCAGCCGCCCCAGGCCAAAGCAGCAACGAGCAAGGAGAGAGCGGCGAACCCCGCGACGAGGCCGGAGACGAAATGGCGGATGCGGCGCGGGCCGGCGAGGTTGTAGCTCGGAATGCGCCGGTCGATACTCGTGTCTTCGATGAGGATCATGATGAGGCCAGCGGCGATCAAGGCGAAAAACGGAACCAATTCCGCGACCAACACGGCGCCGGCGGAATCGGCGGGCGTGTCGTGAACGAGCCCAGCGGCGAAAAAGAGCGTTCCGATGACCTCACGGAAGAGGTAGTACAGCGCGGCGAAGAGAAGGATGGACCAGCCGGCGCGCAAGCCATGCGGCCCGATGAAGACCCAGTCGAAGTCGCGGTCGTGTTGCGGGGAAGGGTGCGGCGCGGGGTTGGGCGTTGGCGCGGGCTGCGACTCTTCTTCGACCGCGGGACGCAACTCCGGCTCCATTCAAACTCCTCTGCGGGCGCGGAAATCGCCTCGCACGATTATGGCAGTCAAGAAGGTACTTTCCAGCATAAACATTTTGGGGATTGGCGGTGAGGCAGGGGCGCCGTCCCTACGGGACTCCGCTCCTCATTGAGCGTCGGATTCCCCACGCTGAACAGGCTGTTACGAAACCAGAGAATCCTGAGCTTTGACCACAGTCTGTAGGGCTGTGCGCGAATCGCAACCCCTAAATGTGCTCTCGATTTTGAGTTTCGTAACAGCCTGTGAAGCGCGGGGCTAACTTACACTGCGCCTACGGCGCGGGAGATGAGGAATCCGATCGTTTCGGTGGCTGCGACGAACGACTGGGGGTAGCGCAACCGCGAGGCCTGGAAAAACACACCAGCCCCGGCTGCCAATGCGCGACCGGGGCCGGGTGGGTTAAGACGGCGATTTACGGCGGGAATGAGTGCGAAATATCCCACCCTTTCCGTTCGCCGCGGCGAACGAAAAGGATGGGGCACCCCAACGGTTGTGCCGCGGGTGAGGGTTACTGCTGCTGTTTTTCTCCGGGCTGGCCGGCGACCTGGAGATAGTTCTTGACGCTGAAGACGCCGGGGACCGAGTTGGCGCGCATGTAAGCGACGTTCTTGTCGGATTCGGAGTCGACCACGCCATAGAGCTCGACATTTCCGTTCTGCACGGAGATGCGGATGGGCTGAGCGGGATCGATGGCGTACCTGTTCAGCGACGGGAAGCCGTAGACGGCGCGCGCAACGGCAAGACGGATGCCGTCGTCCATCGGCGAGGCGGGATCGACTTCAATGTCGTCGATTACGTCCTTGACGCCAGGCGTCGTGGATACGACAGCCAGAGCGGAGTCGCGGTTGGGGTAGTCGTGCGAATGACCGCCCAACGTTACGGCACCGTTTTGGACATCGAGGGTAATGGCGTCGAAAGTGCTGCCGTAACCCATGCTGACGTAGGTGAGCTTATCAAGAAGAGTCTTCTTTAGTTGCGCGTCAGAGACGTCGGGCCCGGCGACCTGGATGTCGTTGCGGACCGCGGAGACACCCTTCACTTTGTGAACGATCTTGTCGGCGTCGGCCTTGTTCTCGTAGTCGCTGACCGTGCCGGACAAGGTGGCTACGCCATTCGCGTCCACATTGACCTGAACGTCCTTGAATCGCGATTTATTCAGCTTGGCTCGCACCGCGCCAGCCACATCCTGCTGGTCTGCGGCATGCGAGATCTGGGGAACGGCGAGGGTCGCAGCAAAAAGAGCAGCGGCAAAGAGAAGAGAGTTGCGAAGATTGATGATTCTCGTCATGGGGAAGTCCTCCGTCGTCAGGATGATTTGTGTGTTCAGGTCCCGGCCCCCCTGACGATGAGCCTGCCGGTTTGTTTAGACACCGATGAGGTGCGATTGGTTGCGCGATTTGAGCTGGAAATAGCAGGGAAATGGGGTTAACGGTAGCGGCGGGTGGCTTTTACGACCATGGAGAAGACGCCGGATTCGTCGCGTGCGACGACAAGAGAGACGTGACGATTGATGGCTACTTCAGCCTGGAGCAACTGCTGGCTGGTGGTGTTGACGTCAGTGGCGTAGGTGAGGGTGACAGTGCGGCCAAGCTGCTCGACGACTGTGATGCGGGAGGTGGAGTTGCCGAAAGCGCCGAGGTAATTGGGATCGACTTTGACGGAGCCGGCGCCGAAGAGCTTTTGGATGCGGCTGCTGACGGTGGCGTTGAGGGCGCCGCCGAGCAGCGCATCGGTGGTGGGATTGCTGATGGCCTGCTCCTGCTGCTGGGTGTAGAGGCGCTGCTGGTTGGCGGTGTGGCCGAGCGCGAGCAATGCGACGACGTCGGCCTCGGGGAGCGGAGGATCGCTGCGGTAGGAGACGCTGAGCTTCTGCGGAGATCCCTGGAGGCCGAGGGAGATGTCGTAGTCCTCGACATGAGCCGTGGCGCTGAGATCGATAACCGGCTCGATGCGGACCGGGTTGGTGAAGGTGATGTCGCCGCGCTCGAGGTCGTAGCGGGTTCCGGCGATAAGAGCGCTGCCCTCGGTGATGGAGACAGCGCCGAGGAGCGAAGGCGAGGCCATGGTGCCGCGGAGGCGGAGATTCACGTCGCCGGCCAGCTTGGCAAATGCGTTCTGGAAGTTCAACTGCGGCGAGGAGGCGATGTGCACGTCGAGGCGGATGTGATTCGACGGCGCGTCGGGTGGCGCGATGGTTTGGACAGAGGAGTTGGCCTGGGCGACGAGGGCAGCCAGGTCGAGGTCGGGGCTGACGGTGAAACGCGTGATGAGGACATCGCCGCCGAGGAGGAGGTTATTCTGCGAACCCTGGAGTTGCAGGGTGAGGTCGGCCAGGGAGCTGACGCCCTCAGGGTAGCGAATGTGAACGCCTTTGCCCGTAACCGTGAGGTCGGCAAAGATTCCGTGCTGATAGGCGAGGTAACCGCCGAGCGAGAGCTGTCCACCGCCGGTCATGGCGGTGAGGGATTGAACCTCAAGGCGGTTCTGATTGAACTCGAGCGTGCCGTGCAACTGGCTGAGGCCGTTGGGCAGATCTTCAAGGGACAGCGCGCCGTTCTGGAAATCGACACGGCCTTCGAGGCCGGGATGCTGCAAGGGGCCGTGGGCTACAACCTGGAAGGTGGTGACGCCGCTGGCAGTAAGGTCGGGATCGAGCGATTCAGCGAGCTTGAGGTTGATGGAGCCGCTGGCGGCAAGATCGAGCTGCTGCGCGCCTTCGAGCGAAAGGCTCCCCTGCGCTCGTAGATCGGTGTTTTCGCCGGTGACGTGGAGGGGATCGAGATGAATTGTGCCGCCGGCCAGCGTGGCATGCGCGCCCCCTTCGCTTTGCAAAGGCACACCGGCGATGGTGACCGCCAACTGGCGAAGGTTGGCATCGCCGCGAAGCTGCTTGAGATCGGAGAGCGGACCATCGATCGTAACCGTTCCGGCAAGCGCGGAGTCGGCGCTGAAAGCTTCAACGTGCGCCATGCGGAATAGTGCGCCAATGTTGAAGCGGGAGAACTCGAGGCGGGCCTGGGTTGCGTAGCCGGATTTCATTGCCGTCTGGCCCTCGAGGTTGAGATCGGCGCCCTGCAACTGCGTGGTTGCGTTGTAAACCAGGCTGTGACTGGAGGTGTGCGCGGAGATTTCGAGGACGCCGAAGTGTTGCCCACCCAAAGTGAGAGCGTTGGCGGTCGCGGTGGCGTTGAGGCGCGGATCGTCGAGCGAGCCGGAGCCGGATACGGAGAGCGAGAGCTTGCCGGCAATTTCAAGATTGCGGCGGCTGATCCAGCCGATTTGAGAAATGTCGATTCCAAGCTCGTGGGCGTCGAGAGCGAAGATCCTGGCGTTGAAGTCGTAGCTGCCGGAGGCGAAAAGATCTCCGCCTGCCTCGGCAACATGGGCCGAAGACACCTCGAGGACGTTATGGGCCAGCGATCCTTCAACCCGGAGGCTTGCAACGGGTTCCCCGTAGACGACGCCGCGATCCATCTGCAACGAGCCGGAGGCTGCCAGATCGCGGATCGGTCCGCTTGCCTCGATCTGCGCATTGAATGCGCCAGTGACGGGCAGCGGCTGGCCAACGAACGGCTGGAAATCGGCGACGTCGAGATTGGTACCGTCAGCGTGCGCGTGGAGAACGGAGTTCTCGTCGTAGGTTGGTTGCAGGCTGCCGCGGAAGTGACCAGGGGCCGTCGTTGGGAGCCCCGAGCCCGGTGAGGCGTCAAGTGTTCCACTTAGCGCAAGCCTGGAATTGCCGTGAAGCAACAAAGCGTGCTCGATGGCGATCTGAGCGGGCGAGTAGCTGCCTTCGACGTTGGCTGAATCCAAATGCACCCACTGCGACCGACCGGAAATGCCAGCCGCCGATGGCATTTCGACGGCCATCTGCGTGGCCTTGAGCGCGCCCGCGATATGCGGCTTGATCAGGGAGCCGGTCCACATCCCCTGAAAATCGGCCTGGCCGGCGAGCGACACCGGCAGAGCCGAGGTTCCGGACTTTCCGTTGCGAATGAGGCCGATTGAGCGCAGCACGGCATCGAACTCCGATAAATTGTGGGAACGGATGTCGAGGGTGAGAGCCGAAGCGCTGCTGACCGGGTAAGCGCCGAGCGCGCCATGCGCAATCACGTCGCTCGAGGGCAGGTGCAACTCGAGAGTGCGAAGGTCCACGCCGCCATTGCGCTGCGTATAGGTGGCATCGATGGCGCCGCTGGCCGGTGCTTCGCCGGCGGGAGTTTGCTCGGAGGGACTGAGTGCCAGAGTTGAGGAGACGGCGATCGTGCGTATGTCGCCGTTCGACCAGGTTGCTGTTGCCGGGCCATTCACGCGGGCGTCGAAACCAAGGCGACGGTATTCGGGGGGGCTGACTATATCGAGAATCGTGTCGAGGGCTACGCCTTTGAAATTGGCTGTGACTTTGCCGTTCATCGGGAGAGGGCCGATCGGGGCACGGACGAGGACGTTGCGTGCGGCCCGCGATTCTTCGGAATCAGGAGAGGGGATGGGAGCAGTGACTTGCGCGAGGACGGCTCTTGCTTCCGGCAGCCAGGGCTGAAGCTGGACGAATCCGTCAATTTCGCCGCCCTGCTGGCCGCTCTGCCCGCCCTGGCGAACGCGGGCGACGATCTGGGTGACCAGCAACTTTCCGGAATCGGCATCAATGCGCGCATCGAGGTTGACGCCTGTGGCGTTCATGCCCGCGCCGGTGTAGGAGCCACCGTCCACGTGGACGCTGCCAGCGATGTGAAAGGCGGGCGCAATGCCGTTGGCGGTGAGATCGAGATGAGCGATGCCCTTGGGCGCGTCAGGATAGCCCGTGATGGGATCGAGAAGCCGCATATCGAGATCGCCCGCAAGTTTGCCCTGCCAGCGGGGGTGCGTGAAATCGTCGAGGACACCGGAAACCTGGAGCGTGCGATCTTCGGCGTCGCGGCTGCGGACCTTGAGCTGAAGGGTGTGCAAGGAGACGCGATTGCGCTCGAGGTCGAGGGCAAGCTGGAATCTTCCGTGCACGGGCGGAGTTTGCTTTCGCGGCAGTTCGCGGGCGAGCACGAGGTCAGTGGCGGCGGCATAGATGCGGTAGCTCTCGCGGCGATAACCTCCGTGCAGGGCGAATGACCCAGGGACGTAGATCATTTGAACGGCTACATCGGCGGCTTTGAAGTCGAGAGGGAGATAGCGATTTTGAACGTCGAAGGATGCGGCGCGATCGTCCAGATCCAGGGTTCCATGCTCAACCGTGATTTGGCTGGCGCGAAGATCGAAGAACGTGTCGAGTGCGGCTTTGCCGGGTTTCTCCGGCCTGCGCGGACTCGGCTGGTTGGTCGAACCGTCGCGATACACAATGAAGTGCATTTGAGGCCGGACAATTTCGAGATCGCGCAGAGAAATATGCGGAGTGAGAAAGCCGAAGATGCTGACCTGTACACGGAGGCGATCGATCTCGGCGTATGGTGCTTCGCCGGTGTCTTCGGTGCCATGAATGACGACATCGTCTGCTTCAGCTTCGAGATGGAGGAGGCGCCAGTGAAAAGACCCGATCTCTGCGCGACCGCCGGTGGCGTTTTCAATTTGCGCGATGAGGCGCTTGCGAACGAGATTCTCGAACGCGGCAGAGCTGGCGATGAAGTAGGCGGCGACCGCCGTGAGAATGAGCAGAACCGCTGTGGCCGCGAGGCTCAGTGGGAGGTGACGGAGAAAGAAACGGCGCAGACGGGAGCGTGGGCCGCGCGCGGGAGGCTGCGGCGGGACGGGCTGGTCGGGTGGGATGGATTCGGGCTCGCGATCGGTCATGGCGAAGCACCTGGACTCACAACGGGACTCACAGCTGGGCTTACGCCCGCGCTCGCGCCTTGAGTTGCGGCGGGTTCCAAAGACGGGTCGAGGACTTCGACGTCACCCTGGCCGCGCAGATTGGTGAGCCACGCGTCGAAGAGCACATTCACTTGCTTCTCGAGCAGAATCTCCTGAATGCGCGGGGCGACCTGATTCAACGGCGGAATGGCTTCACCGGGCGTGTACTGCGGAAGCAGAATGTCGTGGTAGTAACTATCGATCTGCTGCGGCGAGATTTGAATTCCCTGGCGGAAGCGTTGCTCGATGAAGCTCAAAATTTCAAGCCGATAGCGGAGATAGGATTCGACCCGCTCCGGGGTAAGACCATGCGCGGCAAGAAACGCCTTCCATCCAGCGTCGGCGGCGCAGTTTTGATGCACGCAGGCGGGTAGTTGTTTGCGAATCTCGTCGAGCCTCGCGTTCACTTCATCCTGCGAGGGCTCGAGAGACGGCATGTCTTCCTGGCGAATCTGCTGCTCGATGAGGGTGCGGCTGATCAATTGCTCGAGCGCACGCTCGGGAGAGAGCGCGCCCTGACCAACGAGCTCTGGATCGAGAACCGAGAGACGGATTTCGTCGTCGATGTCGCTGGCCAGGATGGCGTGCTTGTTGACCACGGCGACGACGCGGTCGATAACGACGGGAGAAGCGGACTGGTCCGACTGGGCGGGGCATGTGGCGGCTCCGAATGCCATGAGACACAAGGCCAGAAGCCACATGCCGGGGCGGCGAAACGCGTTCGTGACTGAAGCGTAGCGGCTCATCAGAAGGCCTGCCCCAAGCTGAAGAAGAAGTTGATGTGCGGGGACTGGCCGAGGTAAGGGTCCGAAGCGAAACCGGGGATCGGGCTGCCGGGAGCTGTGGGGATGGAGTAGTTAATGTTCACCGGGTAGATGGGCGGATTCAGGTTATAGCTTACGTCGAAGCGGATGGGGCCGACAGGTGTGTGATAGCGCAAGCCCAAGCCGAGAGCGTGAGAAAAGTCGTTGAAGCTGCACGGACCCTGATGGCCAGTCGAGGTATAAGGGTCGGAGGCGGTGGGAGCGTAGCCCGTGGGATAGCCACTCGGGTTTGTTACGACTGCATTCCTGCAGGCGGCGCTGTCGGGCTGGCGGACGCGCAGAAAGCTGGCCCAGGCATCGCCGGCATTGGTAAAGACATTCCCCATATCGTGAAAGATGACGAAGCTGATTGTGTTGCCGAGCAAGGGCAGCGTGGGCGGAGGGAGGCGCAACTCGGTGCTGTTGGTAAGCGTCCCAGCCCCGCCAATCTGGAAACCGGTTTCAGGATCGCGCGGGCCCGCGGCGTTCTGGGAAAACCCACGCAATGAAACGGCGCCGCCGGCGTAGAAGCGTTCGGGAAGCGGAATGATCCCGTTGGAGCCACTGCCGAAGGCGCGAAGCTGGCCGTAGCGCGTGTTGCGGGCGACCACGAAGCGGCCTTTGTCGAAGCTGTAATAGCTGGAATTGGAGGTGTCAATGCGGTTGAATTCGGCCTCGGCGCCAAAAAAGCGGTCGGAGAGAAATTCCTGAAAGCTGGTGTAGGTGCCGCGGCGGGCATCCATGGGCACGTCGCGCGTGTCGCGAATCCATGTGAATGCCGGTCCCCCGACGCGGGTTGCGGTCGACAGCAGAGAGATTTCTCCGGGAAAGACCTGCAAGCTGCTGGCGGACACTTTGACGCGCCGGAAGTCAAGCTCGTAAACGAAGGTGTTGGCGCGGGAAAGCCACGATCCGGGGCGACTAAAGTCTTGGGTCCCGCGGAATGCGCCTTCGAGGCGAGAAGCAACATAGGTTGAAACATCCAGGCTGTTGGCATAGCCACCGGAAAAGGTGAAGCCGAAGTTGGGATTGCCTTCAAGGTGCGGGATCTGGTATTGGATGCCGATACTTTGTTCAAGCAAGCCATAGGTGCCGCGCAGCGAGATCGATTGATCGCGGCCAAAAAGGCCGATGCGCGTGAGATCGGCGAGCACGCGGGGGCTGACACCGGTTTTGCCGTTGGGATTGCAGCGGACACCCCCGGCGGTGGCGCCGGCGCAGTTGTTTTGCGGCTGGCCGGTTTGGGCCTCGAAGCCGCCGCCCAGGGTGAGCGTCCAGCGCCGCGCCTCGACGGCCTGCAGCAAGACTGTTTTTTGCGGCGCGGCCCCATCGGGGTTTTCGATGGCCGCATTCACTTCATTGAAGAGGGCGAAGTTATAGAGATTGCGCTGCGTATCGGAGAGCGCCGTTCGGTTGAGCGGATCACCGGCGTGGAGAGTGATGGCTCGGGCCACGGTCTGCAGGCGCGTGAATTCGAGACCCGTCAAGTCGACGTTGCGAACAAAGATCTGTTCGCCTTCATCAACGTGGAAGACGACGTCGACCTTGCCCGAATCGGAGGGTTCCGGCTTCTGGGAGACAGTCACTGCCGCCTGATCGAAGCCGCGAGTGTAGTACTCGGTGACGATCGCGTCGTGGTCTCCGGCCAGGTTGAGCGGTGAAAGCATCTGGCCCGGCGTGGAGTTGAGGAGTGCGGCAAGCTTGGCGGTTGCGATATTGCTGTTGCCATCGAATGTGAGCGTGCCGACGCGCAGTTGTGGGCCTTCAGCAATGTGGTAGGTGACCACGAGTGGGGCGGTTCGCGACCCGGCTGCAGTGGCGGGGGGCGGGTTGTCGGCCACGACAGTCTCAGGAGTGCTGGTTTCAGGCGTGACTTTCACCCGGGAGAAGCCATTGTTTTTGTACACAGCTTCGAGCGCGCTGACGTCAGCCGAGACCAGCGCCTGGCTGTAGACGCCATGGCGGTCGAGAACGCCGGCGGGATGAACGCTTAGCAGATCCATGAGCGTCGCGGTGTCGAAGTAACGATTGCCGGCGATGGAGACTTTCTGGACGCTGCGGCGCGCGCCGAGTTGGACGGTGTAGAGAATGCTGACCTGATCGCTCGTGGGCGACTGGGTTTTGTGGTCGACCTTGGCATCGAAATAGCCGAGGCCCTGAAAGTAGTCGCGCAGGCGGCGGTTGCCTTCGTTGAGCAGGTCCTCGTCGACGCTGCCTTCCTGAAAGATGGGGACGAGCCGCTTGACGTGCTCCGAATCGACGGCTGCGCCCTGAACTTCGACCTTGACCACAGGCCCGCGGATGGCGGTGAAGCGATAGTCGACTGACTTGGTGGCGATATTGTATTGCGCGGATTCGAGCTTGACGTCGGCCTCCAGGCGGCCCTCTTTTTGATAGTCGCGGAGCACGCCATCGAGCGCGTGATTGACGGTATCGCGATCGACATGTGCGCCGCTGCGCAGACCGGCATGGCGGCAAAAGCTCTCAAGGCTCATGCCGGAGTCGCCGCTGACGGTGATCGTCCCGACACGAGCTCTCGGTCCCGAGACCACGCGAAAGGCGACATCGCCAAGCTGCTGTTCGGGGTGGGGTGTCACGGTTTGCGCAACGGACGATTCGTGATAGCCGTTTTGTTCGAGGGTGGAGCGCATCTGGGCCACGGCGCGAAGCATCTTGGCCTGGGTCAGGCGTGTTCCGGCTTCGAGCTGTGAGGCGCGCTGGAGGAGAGTGTTCATGGTCGATCCGGAGGCTCCGTCTACGCTGACAGTGCCGATAAACGTGCGCGGGGTTCCGACAAAGACCAATGAAACCCCGTCAGCCTGACGCGAGCCCTCGACCTCAACATTGTCATAAAGCCCTGAGGCGTAGAGCTGACGGAGGCTCCGCTTGAGGTTTTCGGCGGTGAGCGGGGCACCTTCGGCCTGAGCGAGATGGCCGGCAAGTGGGTTAAGGCGGTCGGCCATGACGCCCTCAAAGGAGATGTGCAGTACCGGCGAGCCTTCCCATTGGAGAATAGCGTCATTCACTGGGGTTGGCGCTGGGGTTGGCGCCGGGGTTGGCGCTGGGGTTGGAGTCGCGGATTCAAGCGGGCCAGCGGTTGGGGCGGGTACGGCGGCTCCGGGAATGTCGGCCGGGTTCTGGCACCAGATGCAGATTGGCGCGGCCACTGCACAAAAAAGAATCGATGTGAATACGGCCGGGGCGATGAAAGCCAGGCGATGCGCCTTAATGGAATCGAAAAAGGAATCGAATGAGGCAAGCGCCTTCAAGAGGAAGCGAAGCCGATGAGGGGAACGCCGTCCTCGGGGGCTCCGGCGATCGCCGCACCATGCTGCCGGCTTTGTGCGCAAGACCATATCTTAAGAAGTGCGGTGGAACCTCAGCATCCCAGTGCGAAGCGGGAGCGGGCCAATATTTGCTCTCGATGGGACGCGCTCTCGAAGGGCGTCGGATCTGGTGATTTTATTCGAGTTCAGCCAACCCAAACTGCCTAACTTTATACTAACGACTAAGGAAGCTGCGGCAAAACCACCGAAACTATGCTCCGTGTCGCTCCTATGAGGGCAGGCGCTCGATTCGAGCGCTATGAAAGGCCTGTCGAATGGGACCCCGATTCAAAACCGCGGTTGCGGTGGAAGCGCATGGAGTAGCTAAAGAGTTACCGCCTTGGGAAAGACGACCTGAAAGGAAGCGGATGCCCGATTCATCATCCTCCGCACAAGCGCCCAGACCCATCCCGCCGAAGGGCGGCAATGAGCCAATACGCGCCGGCGCGCGGGATCAGTCTTCAAGCGCCGCACGCCCGGAGACGGCCGATGGTGATGTTTTAGCTCGAGCACAGGCAGGCGATCATCAGGCCTTTGCGCAACTGTATGCGCTGCATAAGCGGCGCATCTATTCGCTATGCCTACGCATGGTGGGCAATGTCGCGGAGGCTGAAGACCTGACGCAGGAGGCGTTTCTCCAACTGCACCGCAAGATCGCCACTTTCAGGGGAGACTCGGCATTTTCGACGTGGTTGCACCGGCTGGCCATCAATGTGGTGCTGATGCAGTTGCGCAAGAAGGGGCTTTCGCTGATCTCCCTGGACGAGGCCATGGAGCCGACGCCTGACGAGGGTCCGAGCCGCAGTTTTGGCGCCCCCGATCTGACGCTGACGGGAGCCATTGACCGTCTGGCGCTGGAGCGGGCCGTTGCCGATTTGCCGGCTGGGTACCGGCTGACTTTTATCCTTCACGATGTGGAGGGTTTTGAGCATAATGAAATTGCTTCGATGCTGGACTGCTCGATTGGCAACAGCAAGTCGCAATTGCACAAGGCGCGGCTGAAGCTGCGGGACGCGTTGCGCGCCCAGAAGCGCGCGGAGGAAGGGACATGAAGGGCGATCCCGGCAAAATGAGCTGCGTCGAATTTCAAGCCCAACTGCCCGAGCTGATCGGCTCAGGGGAAGACGCTGCCGCGCATCCTCATGTCCAGAGTTGCGATCGATGCCGCGCGTTGCTGGCCGAGCTGGAGACGATCGCCGAGGCGGCGCGCCAACTGTTTCCGAGCGTGGAGCCACCGGACGAGGTCTGGGCACAGATCGAGTCGGCGCTCAAGCAGGAAGGAAAATAAATGCGGCCAGCGGGGACTGGCTGCGAGCCGGCACGATTTTCAGGAGCGAAGGCCGGTTTACCTCACTTTCCGGCAACTTCCGCCGATAGACCCCACGAACGGCTGTGAGGCGCGCGGTCCCGAGTGGAGGTAACCCTCAGAAAAATAATCGCTAACGGCCGTTGGGATGGGTGGCTGCGTGCACTTTGACTGGCACTGGCAGGAGCCGCTGGGGTGATTTGGAGCCGGGTGGAACGCCGGCGGAAGCTGCCGCGTAAGGAATTACATGGGCCCAAAGGAGATGGCTGTGAGCGGAGAATGCAACTTTTGCCGCTCTAATCTATCTAATTAAGGAAAGTTGATACGAGGACACTCAATGCCAAAACAGCAAGCCACTCCTGAAAACGCCGAAACACCCCAGAATGCCACGGGCCCCCGGAGGATTGCCGTGCTGCCGGTGCGCGACACGGTGCTATTTCCTCATGCGGTGCTGCCACTGACGGTGGGCCGGGAAAGCTCGATCCAACTCATCGAGGCCCTGGGGGAGGAGCGGGCGATCGTGGTTGCGGCGCAATTGGACCCGCGGCTGGACGCTCCCAAGCCGGTTGACCTACACACAGTGGGAACGCTCGCCACGGTGCACAAGGTTGTGCGCATGCCCAACCAGAGCAGGTTTGTGTTCACCGAGGGCGTAAGCCGGGTTCGGCTGCTGAGGTTCGTCCAGTCGGAGCCGTTCATGGTGGCAGAAGTGGAGATGCTGGAAGACGCCGAGCAGACGGCTTCGCCTGAGTTTGAGGCGCTGGTGCGCAACGTGGTGGGTCAGTTCCAGCAGATCGTTTCGGAGTCGGCGACTCTTTCAGACGAATTGAGGACGATTGCCGCGAACATCGAGGAGCCGGCGAGGCTGGTGGATTTCGTGGCGTCGTCGCTGCCATTCCTGACTACGGACGACAAGCAGCAGCTGCTGGAAACGCCCGCCATCGCCGAGCGGCTGGAGCAGTTGAACAAGCTGCTGGCCAAGGAGATCGAGGTGCAGCAGTTGCGCACCAAGATCCAGACCGAGGTGCAGGACCAGGTGCAGCAGTCGCAGCGCGACTACTACCTGCGCGAGCAGATGAAGGCCATCCAGAAGGAGTTGGGCGAGCAGGACGAGGGACAGCGCGACATCGACGAGCTGCGGCAGAAGATAGAAGCCGCGGGCATGCCCGAGGATGTGAAGAAGGAAGCTTTGAAGGAGCTGGGGCGGCTGCAGCGGATGTCGCCCATGGCCGCGGACTACTCGCTTACCCGGAATTACATCGAGTGGCTGGCGGTGCTGCCGTGGGCCAAGAGCTCGGGATCGAAGATCGACATCAGTGTGGCCAAGCAGATTCTGGACGAGGACCACTACGAACTGACAAAGGTGAAGGACCGGATCCTGGACTACCTGAGCGTTCTGGAGTTGAAGCCGGACATGAAGGGGCCGATCCTGTGCTTCGTTGGGCCTCCGGGCGTGGGCAAAACCAGCCTGGGCCGGTCGATAGCGCGCGCACTGGGCCGCAAATTCCAGCGGATCTCGCTGGGCGGCATGCACGACGAGGCGGAGATCCGCGGCCACCGCAGAACCTACATTGGGGCCTTGCCCGGACAGATCATCCAGAGCATCCGGCGGGCGGAAACCAACGACCCGGTGATCATGCTTGACGAGGTTGACAAGCTGGGGCGGGACTTCCGCGGCGATCCGGCATCGGCGCTGCTGGAGACGCTGGACCCGGCGCAGAACAACGCGTTCCGCGACAATTATCTGGACGTGCCGTTCGATTTGTCGAAGGTGCTGTTCATCTGCACGGCGAACATGCTGGATACGGTGCCTCCGCCGCTGATCGATCGCATGGAGATCATCCCGTTGCAGGGTTACAGCGAA
>Ga0224554_1001099_pt1 | contig 18454 bp, 19 predicted proteins | sample 714S22024metaG_FD_180666 | JGI IMG/M metagenome (GOLD analysis project Ga0224554, IMG submission 180666) | Peat soil microbial communities from Stordalen Mire, Sweden - 717 S2 20-24 | ecosystem: Environmental > Terrestrial > Soil > Wetlands > Peat | place: Sweden: Norrbotten County, Stordalen...
ATCGTGGCGGCCACTGCCGGCCGGGTACTGGAAAGGATCAGGACTTGCCGTTGTGCTGGACATGATCGCGGCCATGATGACGCTGGGCAACGCGACCTGCCAGATCTCCTCGGACCCATTGTTCGAGACCGGAATCTCGCAGATGTTCCTCGCTCTCAACCCTGGGGCATTTGGGCCTGCGCCAGAGGCCGGGAAGATTGCCGATGCGATCGTTGCGTCCTTGCACGACTGTGCGCCCGCAAAGCGGGGTGGCAAAGTTCGATACTCTGGCGAACAGACCCTGCAAATTCGAGAGGATAACACGCGGCTGGGCCTGCCGGTCGAGCCGGCGGTGTGGGCAGAGATTCTTGCGATGTAGTCGTCCGGCTGGCGAAAGCGCAGGCCGCCTTACACGGTTCCACAATTGCTTTACCCAGGTCCGCAACTGCCAAGTGGCTTTTTCGCCAAGAAAAAGCCACCCTGCAGGACGCTGGAAAGGGCACGTGAATTGTGGAACCGCTCTAGTACCCCATGATGTTGTAGCCGCAATCGACGTAGAGAGTCTCGCCGGTGACGGCGCTGGCCAGGTCGCTTGCCAGATAGAGCGCGGTGCCCCCGACTTCGAGCTGATCGACATTGCGGTGCAATGGAGAACGCTCGGCATGGGATTTGAGCATGTCGCCCAGCGCGCCCACGCCGCGCGCCGCCAGCGTCTTGATAGGACCGGCAGAGATGGCGTTGACGCGGATGTTTTTTGTGCCGAGTTCGAAGGCGAGGTAGCGCACTGCGGCTTCGAGCGAGGCCTTGGCCAGCGCCATAACGTTGTAGTGGGGCACGACTTTCTCGGCGGCGTAATAGGTAAGAGTAATAATGCTGCCGCCCTCGGTCATCAGCGGTACCGCGCCGCGGCTGACGGCGATGAGCGAGTAGACGCTCACGTCGTGCGCGATGCGAAAGCCCTCGCGGCTGGTGTTGATGAACTCGCCCTTAAGTTCCTCGGGGGGCGCATAGGCGATGGCGTGGACGAGGATGTCGATCTTGCCGTACTTCTCCTTGAGCGCGGCGAAAAGCGATTCGATCTCCTGGTCGTTGGAGACATCGCACTGGAAACCGCTGGCGCCGGAGAGATCGTTAATCAGGTCTCCGGCTTCGGATTTCATCCGTTCATTTTGGTAGCAAATGGCCAAAGTGGCGCCGGCCTCGTGGAGTTTCTGGGCGATGCCCCATGCGATGGAGCGCTTGTTGGCCAACCCGAAGACCACGGCTGTCTTGCCCGCCAGATTAATCATGCTGCTTTGGACCCTCCAAATCTCTAATCCAAAAGGGGAAACGGCGGAGACGCCGCCGCCATTCAGAATACCAGAGCGATTTTCACTTGGAGATGCGAAGCGTGGTTCAGCCACCGAGCGTGGTTTACCCGCCGAGCGTGGTTCAGCCGCCAAGATCGATCAACTCGACATGTCCCACCGGGCGCCCTAGGAACCTCGAGCCCAGGCGCTCAAACTTCTCCACCGAGTCGGTGGCGAAACAGCGAACTTCGGTCGCGGGAACACCACCCGGTGCGGCCGGAGCGGCGCTCCCGTTGAGCAGCTGAACGGCAGCCTGCGCCACCGACTCCGCCGAATCGATGACTTTTGCGCCCGGGTGCACCGCCTTTTCGAAGAGCGGCCTTAAGAGTGGGTAGTGCGTGCAGCCCAGCACCAGCGTGTCTGGATTCATGCCGCGAGATTCAGCCTCGGCGCGAAGCTCATTCAGATAAATCTCGATTACCTCGCCGGTAACGGGATGATCGGTCCAACCTTCCTCGACCAGCGGTACCAGCAGCGGGCAGGCTTTCTCAATGGCACGAAGACCGTGGGCGGCGCATGCAGCTGCGTAAGAGTGGCTCTGCACCGTGGCTTCGGTAGCGATTACGAGTACGTCGCCGGTGTGCGATGCAGCGCGGGCCGCGGCTGCGCCCGGCTCGATGACCCCTAGCACAGGAACAGAAACGGCATCCTGAATGGCGTCGAGCGCCAAGGCGCTGGCGGTGTTGCATGCGATCACGAGAAACTCCGCACCTTGCTCGTTGACCAGAAACTGCGCGCTCTCGGCGGCATAGCGGGCGATAGTTCGCCGCGATTTTGAGCCGTAGGGCAGGCGCGCCGTATCTCCGAGGAAGGCGAATCGTGCGCCCGGAAGCCGTTCGATCAAGGCGCGGAGGACCGTCAATCCGCCGAAGCCGGAATCGAAGACGCCGATGGTTGGGGCCATATCTTTCAGAGTAGCCTCTATGAGCAATGTGCGTCGCGGCGCCCGAACGTGATGCGTGAGAGCCCGATTACTGTCCGATTCTCCTGAGATACGCGTTCAGGTCTTCTCCCGCGGCCGGCGATGTGCATGTTCCCGGGCGCTCGTAGAGGCAAACTCCCTGCCAGCACTGCGACTGCCCGAATCCGGCTGGGAGGTCGGGTGAATTGGCCGGCGCGATCAGCGCGTTGATGGAGGGCGCATCCTTGGCGAGTTGCGCAGGGCTTTCCATCGGAATGATCGGCACATTCTGATAGAGATGCGTGTACCCCGCGGACTCCCACCATTTCAACTGATAAATTCCCACTCCACATAATGCGGGCTCGCGGCCGAGGCGATCGAACGCGCCCTCTCCCCAGCGGGTTTCGCACCAGCGAGTGCAGTGCAACGCAAGCAGCGCAGAGGAGACGAAGAGGAACGCCACACTGATGGCCACAAGCCACTTGGGATTCTCGAGGAATATCAACCCGCGCTTAATCTCCCCGAGAAGATCGACAATCCCCATCGCGGCAAGGGTAATGGCAGGGGCAAGAATCGGATAGAGAAAGCGAATCTCCTTGTGCGGAATCAGGCTGTGCGAAACCACCACGATAGCGCAGAAAATGGCGAGGAAGGGGCTTCGCCGGGCGCCGTGAAAGAGTAGCAGGACGGCTGGGCCAACCAAGACCAGAAGAACCAGCACGTACCAGTACCACGGTTGCTCCAGAGTCAGCTCTTTGCCTGGCCCGCGCAAAACGTTGTACTCGAAGTAGCGGATGAACGACTGCAATGGAAAATAGCCGGCCATCCAATCAGCCATGCCAAACAGAAGAACGGGGAGCGAGGCTCCGGCAATGACTACGGGAACTCTCACTCGCCAGCGCGGATAGCAGAAGTAGATCATGGCAAAAACGAGCGCAGGCAGCAGTTGAATGCGCAGACACGCGGCCAATGCGCAAAGCAACCCGGCGAGAAAAAGCCGCTTTCGCTCGCCGAGTTTCTCGCCGTAGACGCCGAGATAGAGTCCAGGCAGCAAGACGTGAGCGGCGGCTATTTCATTCAGTGCTTTAGGCGCAAAGAAGACGAGGCCGAAGTAGAAAGAGCAAGCCAGAGCGGCGACCATGGCCGCGGGTTTACCACTGGCGCGTTTCGCCCAGGCATAACCGAACCAGATTGTGACGAGCGAAATCAGCGAAAGAACGATTTCCGTCCCGATCACGTATCCTGCCGACGCCGGGCCCATCCAGGCCGTCGCGCGCATCACTCCGGCAAGAAACGTGGGAAAGACCCAGGAGCGCATGCCCAGCCTCCACTCCCAGGAGACGACGCCATAGCCGTACACCAGCCTGTGCGCTTGCTCGAGCGTCTGGAAAACCTCATCAGGGAAGAAAATGTTGGGCGAGCCCACCGCAAGCCCGATGCGCAGTGCAAACGCGAAGCCGAGCAGCGCAGCCCATGCGGAGACTATTCTTGCGCGCGTCATTAGAGGCCGCCTCCGGCTGCTACTGCGTCCTCGTTGGTCAGATAGGTGCGCGTCAAATCGGCATGGCCGGCGAGAGTCGCGCGCGGCTCGCCATCGACCAAAAAGCGCACCTCGGTCACGTGAGGCAGATTGGCGTTGAGCGTGGAGCAAATGGAAAGCACCGTGAGCGATTCAGTCTCCAGGCCGGAAGGATGGCTGGCCACAAATGCGCCGGTCAGGTTGACGACCGCAAGCTCGGAGCCGTCGGGCGCCGCACTTCCTTTCGAATCCGCGATCGGAACAAGAAAAAGCTGCTCGATGGAGCTTGCACCGCCGGTCACGGGGTGCGCGGCATCGGGAGCAGCATATAGGTCGAGCAACTTCCCCAGGATGGCACGCGCACGGGCCTCGGGATTCTGTGGCAAGGGCAGCGTGAGGAGCCGTGGCTGCACGGTGTTATCAGCATCATTGGCCACCATCAGCGTGGCTTGCTCTGCTGGAGCCACCTGGGGCGCCTGCGTGGGAGCGGAATCCTCGCCGCGGAGCAGGCGATCGTGAGCGCGGCGCAATTGGTTCCACAGCAGTACGCCCATGACGACGGAGGCGGCAAGCAAGAAAATGAAGAGCACGGTCTGGTGGCGAGGGATCACTGCTGACTTGCCTCCCGCGCTTGCGATCGCCACTCCACCAGGGCCGCGGCCAGCGCATCCGCGACGCGCGCCTGGTAGTCCGGATCGTCAAGGCTGGCTGGCCCTTGAGCATCCGTCGACCGCTCCGGCGCGACTTCAATGGCCACCGCAGGACAGCTCATGCTGTCGATCGCAGGCAGTGCGGTACGTCCCAGAGTGACATGCACGGTGGCGTGAGACAGCGCCGAGTTGACCACTCCGGCAAAAGACAGGCTGCGCATGATCCACGCTGCCTGCGCGGTCTTCCAGGGCAGAAAGCGAGCGTCAAAGTGCGTGTCAAGGCGCGCGTCGAGGTGCGTGTTTTGGACCGGAGCCAGCGAAGAGACGAAGAGGTGCACTCCGGAACCGCTTTCTGTTGCGTGCAGGCTGATGCAGGCTTGCGCGTTAGCGTGGTTGGCAATCTGGGCGCGGGAACCGGGTTCCAACGCGGTATCGGATTCACGCGTGGTCACCACCCCGAATCCGCGAGCCATAAGAAGGGAGCGCAACCTGATGCTGAGGGCCAAAGTGTAGGCCTTCTCAGTTTCGCTGCCGAGGCGTGCGCCGGCGTCTTCGCCGCCATGAGCCGCGTCGAGCACGACCACAAATCGCGGGGCGGCAGCCGGGGCTTGCGCAAAGATCGGGCCAGATGCCGCAATCGAAATGAGGGCTGCCATCGCCCGAAACCGCCTGCGGCGATTGTGACTTCCGATGGTTATTGGGCCGGGAGTACGAAACGCAAAGCACGCGGCGCGAAGCATTAGAAAAAATGACGCGCCCGAGTCGGACGGTTCCCGCCGCATGACCTCAATCGAGCGCATAAATGGCCAGGCCGCTCAGCAGCTTGGGGAAAAAGTCGGTCGACTTTTGCGGCATCACCTCGCCGGCGAACGCGACTTCTTTCAACTGCTCCATGGTCACGGGTTTGGTGAGGAAGGCGATATCGGCCGCGCCGCTGCGTACCTGCTCCACCGCTTCCTGGGCATCGCGCAAATAGCGCAGGTTGGTCTGCTCGCGCACCATTTCGGCGTCCAGGCCCATCAGGCGCTCGAAAACAACGGAGTGCAATTGCGTCAGGTCGAGCTGCCGCTGGCGCTCGGGCAGGCCGGCCAGGGCTGCGGCCATGGCATCCGGCTTGGCGCGCAGCAGAAATGCCCCGGAGCAGGTGACGGCGACGAATGCGGTTCCCGTCTCGCGCATCAACTCATCCATGAATGAAGAGCCATCAAAGGGCGGCAGCGGTTGAACGGTGAAGTATGCCTCGGCCGCCTTGAAGAACGCCGTGGCAAAGAAACCGTTGAGACCGTGAACGACGCGGTGCGTGGGCAGAATCACGAGGTCATCGGAGTCCATGTTGACGAAGGTCATCATGGCGGCTGCCTCGGGGAATTCGGGCTGCGGCAACTGCTGCGTGCTGGAGGCGCTCTTACCATGCGCTCCGCCCTCGTGATCTTTCGAGTATTTCAGTGCGGTTTCATAGCGATGGTGGCCGTCGGCGATGATCAGCTTCTTGTCGCCCATCGCGGTTACCAGAAGGCGGATTGCCGCCGGATTGTTTACCCGCCAGAGGCTGTGCTGGACGCCGTATTCGTCGGTCACTTCGGCGTCTGCGCCGCCGTGGCCTTCGTAGAGAATCTTCTCTACGCTGCCTGCGGGGTCGGAGTAGAGCATGAAGATCTGGCCGAAGTGCGCACGCGTGGCTTTCAACAGGTTGAGCCGGTCGCTCTTGGGCTTCGACAGTGTCTGTTCGTGCCGGAAGACGACCTGGTCGCTGTAGTCCTGGAGCTTGCCCAGGGCTATAAATCCACGCCGTTCTTTTTCGACTTCGGTGCCGGGTATCTTAAACCGCTGCGCGTACGCAAAGACGCACTGCTCATTTTCCTGGAGCAACACGCCCTGTTCGCGCCAGGCTTTGAAATCGTGTGCCGCGCGCGTATAGACGTTTTCACCCTTCTCTGCGTCAAATAACTCAGGCAGTCCCAGGATGATCCGGACAAGGTTAAAGGGGCTGCGCTGGTAGTACGCCTGTTGCATGGCTGGCGTGATCTTGTCGTATGGCTGCGTGACCACGTCTTCCAGGCGAACTGTCGAGGAGTTATAGCGCCAGGCGCGAAAAGGATAAATACGAGCCATGAGAAAGGTCTTGCTCCCCCGCTAATACGGTGGAATTTGAGCCCCACTTACGCCGCGATGCCTGCCGGAGATCTAAGGGTAGGCCCAATCTCGATTGTATCGCAGCGCTTGACGGGCACAGCTTGCGTGGATTCTGGTCTGTGCGATGCCGCTGTGACAATCTGCTGACAGCAGAGGCTCGCCGATAGTGGTAATATCGCCTTCAACCCTCCGTGGTGCCTCATGAGAAAGCTTCCCCAGCACGCGATTCCAAACGGGGTGGGCAACCTCGCCTTGCTTTGCCGCTGCCTATGCTTGAGTGCGTTGGCAATGGTCTTCTGCCTCAGCCAGACACGCGCCCAGGACGATCAACTGAATAAGGTGCACGTCGAGCCGCCGTCGGCCTCCTCGGCGCCGGCAAGTGAGCCAAAGGGGACTGAGGCGGCTCCCGAAACCGGAACGGCGTCGCTCCGCATCCATCCCGGCTCATTCATCCGCATGAATGTGGACATGGTGCTGGTCCCGGTCACAGTCACCGACCCCTTGAACCGGCTGGTGACAGGTTTGGAAAGAGAAGACTTCCAAGTCTACGAAAACAACGGTGAGGAGAGGATCGCCAGTTTCGCCTCCGAGGACGCCCCAGTTTCCATCGGAATCATTTTTGACCTCTCCGGCTCCATGACGTCCAAGTTGGTCCGCGCCCGCGAGGCGATTTTACAGTTCATCAAGACGGCAAATCCGCAGGACGAATTCTTCGTCATAGGCTTCAACGACCGGCCGGAGCTGATTGAGGACTTCACCAGCTCTGTTGATGACATTCAGGCGCGGCTGGCAACGGTTCGCGCGGGCCACCGCACCGCGTTGCTGGATGCGATCTACTACGGCATCGCCAAGATGAAGGACGCACATCACGAGCGGAAGGCCTTGCTGGTGGTTTCCGACGGTGGCGACAACCGCTCCCGCTTCACCGAGGGCGAGGTACGGGCCGCCGTGCGCGAAGCCGACGTGGAGATCTACTCGATCGGCATCTTCGATCCCTACGCGCCCACCCCTGAAGAGCGCACGGGCCCGCAGCTTCTCGACGACATCAGTTCCGCGACCGGCGGCCGGCTCTTTCGCGTCGACGACGTTGACGAGATGAGCGACATCGCCGAAAAGATCTCCACCGAGCTGCGCAACCAGTATGTGATTGGCTACAAGCCAAAGGATCTGACCCGCGATGGCAAGTGGCGTAAAGTAAAAGTGAAGGTGAACCCGCCTCCGGGTCTTCCTCCACTCACGGTCTATGCTCGCACCGGCTATTATGCGCCTCTGCAATAACGCGATTTTGGCCGCTTATTTTGCCGCCGCAGGGCTTGTTTTGTCCGCGCAGCCGGCGCCTGCGCCGCAAGCCGGAACGCAGGCAACTCCCGCACCACCGCCCGCTGTCGATACCGATCCGGTCCGGTCTCCTGACGTCGTGACTCCGGCTCCGTCCTCGGGTCCGATGAAAAAGGAGGGCGAGGGTTTTCTGCTCCACACCGACGTGGAAGAAGTGGTGCTCAACGCCACCGTGCTCAACGGCACCAGCCTCGTCGAGAACCTCACCAAGGATGATTTCGCAATCTACGAAGACGGAGTGAAGCAGACTCTGATCAGCTTTCAGCACACTGATCTGCCGGTTTCCATGGGGCTGGTCGTCGACAACTCCGGGTCGATGTACAAAAAGCGGCCTTCGGTGAACAAGTCCGCGCTCGACCTCGTCGAGGCCTCGAACCCGCAGGACGAAGCCTTTGTGGTGAACTTCTCCGACGAAGCATTTATTGATTGCGACTTCACCTCGAGCATTAGCAAGCTCCGCGATGGTCTGTCGCACATCGACTCCCGCGGCGGCACCGCGCTCTATGATGCCGTGGTGGCCTCGGCAGACAAGCTGGTTGCCGACGCCAAACGGCCCAAGCAGGTTCTTATCCTGATCACCGACGGCGAGGACAACGCGTCGAGCTCGGACCTGGAGCAGACTATCTACAAGGTGCAGCAGCTCTCTGGCCCGGAGATCTACTCCATCGGACTGCTCTTTGGCGACGAGATGAGCCGCGCCGAAGTACGCCACGCGCGCCGCGCCCTGGAAATGCTCTCCACCGAGACCGGCGGCATGGCGTTCTTCCCCAAATCCATCGACCAGATCGATCAGATCGCCGCCGAGGTGGCGCGCGATATCCGCAGCCAGTACACGCTGGGCTATCACTCGACGAAACCGACCACGGTGCCGGGCTTCAGGCGAGTGGAAGTGACTGCCGAGTCCAAGGGATCGGGCAAGCTCACAGTCCGCACCCGCACCGGCTATTATCCGGTGGTGCGCACGGCAAAACAGACGGCGGCGATGGAGAAGTAGAGCATCGAAGAGATTGAGGGCCCAAGAAATTGGGGCCGAGGAAATTATCGACATGCCCGATGATGCGGAACTGAAAGCCGGGCTGGAGCAACTCGCACATCTCAAGGCGATGGGCGAGAAAGCTTACGACGACATGTACGAGGTGCATTCGCCAAGTGATGCCAACGCCCGCTACAGCGACGCCAAGGAGTGCTACTACGATGCCATCGGGTTGGCCAACCGGCTCGGCCTCAAGGAAGAATCCGAGGCACTTCACGCGCGCCTGGCGCACATCAAGGCTGTCTTCCGCGGCCAGTTCGCGTAGCAAGTAATTGAATTGCGAGTACCCAAATGAACCTATGAAATTACCTCGGATTTTTTGCATTCTCTGTCTGTCGCTGGGAGTGCTGGCGCAATCAGCATCCGGTCAGTCCTTGATTGTCCATCAGCGGCCAGTTCACCTGCGGCGCCTCGCTGGCAGCGTAATTGATCCATCCGGATCTCCAATTCCGGGCGCAAGAATTGAAATCCAATCCGCTGCAGACCACCGTGTCCTTTTCTCAGCTATCAGCGACTCGGCCGGGCGATTCTCATTTACGAATGATGCAGTTCCGTCACCCGCCGAATTGCTGGTTTCTCACGACCTCTTTCAGCCTGTTCAATACGTCGTCGTGTTGAGGTGGTTCGCGCATGGACAACTGAGAATTGTTCTTCCGCTTGCAGTTTGACGGCCGTTAATGCATTTCAGCGTGCGCATTTCGTCATCCGATGGTTTCGCTGGCCGGCCCCAATGCTCCGCGCGATAAGCTATTAGCTAAAAGCTAGGAGCTGACAGCTACGTCATGTCCCCATACAAGTACTCAACCCTCGCCGTCCATGCCGGGCAGCACCCTGACCCCCTCACCGGAGCGGTGAATGTGCCCGTCTATCTTTCCTCGACCTTTGAACTCACCGGCATCGGCAGCGACCGCGGCTGGGATTACTCGCGCGCCGGCAACCCAACGCGCGACCGCCTCGAGACCGCGCTGGCCACCCTGGAGGGCGGCACGAGCGGGCATGCATTCACGACGGGAATGGCCGCCATCTCCGCGTTGGTGGCGATGCTGCGTGCGGGCGATCACGTCGTCTGCTCGCGCGACGTGTATGCCGGCACAGTGCGGCTCTTCGATCAGATCGTGAGCGGGTACGGCATCCAGATCGAATACGTGGACACGAGCGACTTGGCCGCCGTAGAAGGGGCGATGAAGCCGAACACCAGGCTGGTGCACATCGAGACTCCCAGCAATCCGCTGATGGTGCTTACCGACATTGCGGCCGTTGCGAAGATCGCCCATGCACGCAGCGTCGAAGTGAGCGTGGACAACACGTTCCTGTCGCCCGCATTGCAGCGCCCGCTGGAGTTGGGCGCCGACATCGTGATGCATTCAACCACGAAATACCTGAATGGCCACTCCGACGGCCTGGGCGGAGCGCTGATCGGTTCAAAGCCCGAGCACAAGGAGCGCTTTCTCCTCATCCAGAAGGCGGCGGGCGGTGTCATGTCTCCCTTCGAGTGCTACCTTGTGCTCCGCGGCATCAAGACTTTGCCATTGCGCATCCAGCAGCATGAGGAGAACGGCCGGGCGGTTGCCGAATTCCTTTCCACGCACCCGAAGGTGAGCAAGCTGGCCTATCCGGGGTTGAAGACTCACCCGCAGTACGATCTGGCGGTGAAGCAGCAGAAGGGCTTCGGATCGATGATGAGCTTCGAAGTCAAGTCGCGCGACGAAGCGGCGCGGTTCCTTAAGGCGATCAAGATCTTCATCAATGCGGAATCGCTCGGCGGCGTCGAGTCGCTGGCGTCGCACTCGGCCACCACCACGCATGGCTCGGTGAGCGAAGAAGTGCGCCGCTCGATGGGAATCAACGAGGGACGGATCCGGCTCTCGATCGGCATCGAGGACAAGGAAGACCTGATCGCTGATCTCGATCAGGCGCTGGCCGCGGTGTAGCGAGTCCCGTAAGAGACGTCCGGAGTATCATTTCCGGGTGGGCTCGTACATATTCGACGGGGTGACCTTCCGTGTGTATCCAGAAGATCACCCGCCTCCACATATTCATGGCCGATATCAGGGGATTGTTGTCATTGTTGAATTAGGCCAAGATAGGGTTGTGCGTCTGGCAAGCCGATGGGATGCCGTCCAACCGAGGGACGCGAAGAGAAACCAGGTTCGCCATGTCGTCACCGTCGCAGCGAAACGCTTTGACGAGTTAGTTGAGCTTTGGGAGGAGGCGCATGCGTGAACCAGCTAGGATCGCAGTGACTGATGCAGAAATCGACGCAGCAATCGTACGAGCGCGCGAGTATGCAAAATATGACCGAATTGTTGTGAGAGCCTCATACTCCAAGACCTCGGACAGATTGCGTTTGGTTCTTAGTGATGGGGCAACCTATTCAATTCCGCGGCGGCTACTTCAAGGTCTAAATAATGCAGCCGAAAGTGAGCTCGGTCGAATTCAGATAGTTAGCGGCGGCAGGGGCTTGTTGTGGCCGCTCCTTGATACGTCTCACTATGTCCCTGCGTTGCTTCAAGGCGTCTATGGGTCGGAAAAATGGATGACATCGCTCTATAAACAACGAAGGAAGCTAATGCTGGTGAATCCGAAACGCGAATCGAAGAGGGGTTAGATGCGTTCTTAAAGTGGAGGAATGAACATGGCAAATGGACTCGATGGACGTCATCGCGATACTGATGGCCGGATTGAGGAGAAGCGTGGGGACACCTTGGTTCGAACTCTTCGAAGAGAGTTTGGGGAGGGTTTTCTGCGCGGTTGGCGGAGCAACGCCAAGCTTTCAACGATTCGAGAAGAAACCGACATGTCCTTGACCGAACTCGTGCGCCAGCACCGGCGGGGGAAGTGAGCTTCGCGGCTCCGGGTCTGCCGTATGCGGGTCGGCCTATGGGTGCTGCTTTATTGCTTGCAATCGACACATGCGGCCCGTCCGGTTCGGTCGCGCTGGGCCGGCTGCCTGGCCGCGATCTGGAGATTCTCGGACAGATTGAGTTGGCAGGCAAGACCTACTCCGCAACGCTCGTGGCCGCGGTGAGCGAGTTGCTGCGATCGGCAGGTACGGAGCTTCGAGAACTGGGCGGGATTGTTGTCGTCAATGGGCCGGGGAGCTTTACCGGGGTCCGCGTGGGGCTAAGCGCCGTGAAAGGTCTGGCCGAGGGGACGGAGATTCCAGTGGTCGCACTCTCACGGCTCGAGGTTCTTTCGCGCAAATCTGGCGTGCCGTCGTCGGCGCTCGATGCGCATCGGGGCGAGGTCTTCCTGAGGCTGGAGCGCATGGGCACCAGCCCAAGCGAGATCCTCGCCGGCCCCGGAGAACTTGCGGCGATCCATCCCGCGCCGCTTCGCGTCGCCGTGTGCGACGACGGCGCAGCGGCGGTGCTGGCGGCCGTGTGGCCGAGCGCGCAACTGATAGCGGTGCCTGCGCCGGTTGCGGCGGATGCGCTCCGCCTCGGTGAGGCGCGCCTTACTGCCGGTGTTTTCGCCGATCTGGCTTTGCTCGACGGCCATTACCTGCGACGGTCGGATGCGGAGATTTTTGGCGCTGAGATATTTGGCGCGGAAGTCGGGGACAAGTCCGCAGTGGCGGTTTTATAACGTACATGAAGCCCCTTGCAGAGAACGTGCAGATTCGGCCCATGACCGTGGCTGACGTGACTCGAGTCCTGGAAATTGCCGCGAGTCTGCCGGAGGCGCCCCAGTGGCTGGAGGCGGCCTACCTGACCGCCCTGAATCCGGAATCGTCGCCCAGCCGTATCGCCCTGGTCGCCGCCGAGCCTGGGCCCGGGAGCGTCCAGGGCTTTACCGTGGCCAGCTTATTGCCTCCGCAGGCGGAACTGGAATCGATTGCCGTGGCCGCCGGGAGCCAGCAGCGCGGCTTGGGCCGCCTGCTCTTCGAGGCCCTGGTGAACGATCTGCGCGCGGCAGGTGTCCTTGAAATTATTCTCGAAGTGCGGGCATCGAACCGCCCGGCACTGGCCTTTTATCGGTCCGCCGGCTTTGGCCAAGCCGGTCTTCGCAGGGCCTACTACATTGATCCTATTGAAGATGCACTGCTCATGCGGCTTCATTTCACCTGAGCTCTCGATGGCAACGCCTCCAACCGACATTCCGCTGGATATTCACAGGGCCGTTACCATCAGCGGATTTCTGGCTTGCCGATTTACCCGAAACGGCGATATATGTAAATGTTCTAATAAAAACGGCGGCGAGGTATCCTCTAACTAAACCGCCGAACCGGGGGTGCTTGATGGACGAAGGACAAGGTTCCATGCTGAGCGAAGAGATCGATCGCCTGCACGCAGAACATCGCCGCTACGCTCAGCGTTTGGAAGAGTTGCTTCAAAAGCCATACCTTTCCGAAGATGAACAGCTTGAAGAAGTGCGCTTGAAGAAGCTCAAGCTGCACGCCAAGGACCTGATTTTCGCGCTGGAACGCCGCGTTCTCGCCGTGGCGTAAGTTTTGAGGTATTGGGCTTTTGTGGCTCACGGTCCGAGCTTGGCGGCTTGGCAGTGTGAGGTGTTTCAGCGTGTCCCCGCGCCACCCTGTTTCAGTGGTTTGTCCCTTCAATCACCGTATAATCGTTGGGAACGATGGTTCGCGACGGTTACATCTACGGGATCAGTCTGCTGGCGGTTGCTGCAGCGCTCAGATGGCTTACAGGATATTGGGTTTGGGGCCTGGCGCCGGTCCTGCTCGCGGCGTTTTTCCTGTGGTTTTTCCGTGATCCCCAACGCACCATTCCAATTGGCGAAGGCTTGATCGTATCGCCCGGCGACGGCTTGGTGACCGAGGCGACCTCCATCATGACTCCTGAAGGGGCGCGCCAGCGAATCAGCATTTTTCTCAGTGTCTTTGACGTCCATGTGAACCGCGCGCCTATCGGCGGCGTTCTGAGCCAAGTGCGCTATCACAAGGGCCAGTTTCTGAACGCCATGAATCCGGCCTCGGCCGAGCGCAACGAGCAGAACACGGTCACGGTACGCGGCCAGGGGGCAGATGCGGGTTTCGAGGTCACTTTTAAACAGATTGCCGGACTGCTGGCGAGGCGCATCGTCTTTCGCTGCGATCTGGGGCAGTCGGTCGAGCGTGGGCAGCGCGTGGGGCTCATCAAATTCGGTTCCAGAGTCGATGTTGTCATTCCATCTGGCGCAGCGCTGCTGGTGAAAGTAGGAGAGCGCGTCAAAGGCGGCGCCAGTGTGCTGGCCTCGATGCCGCGGGGAGAGAGCTCGTGAATTCGTTTGATTTTCAACGGGCGAAAGGAAAGCCTCATCCGCGTTTGCGGCGCGGCATGTACTTGCTCCCCTCGCTGTTCACCGCAGGCAGCCTGGGGGCCGGCTACTTTTCCATCACTCAAACCATCGGAGCGCTGGATGGAAGCGGCCAGGCACACACGCACCTGGACTGGGCAGCAATCGCCATTCTGTTTGCCATTCCCTTCGACGCACTCGATGGCCGTATCGCCCGCTTGACCAACACCACCACCGACTTTGGCAGGGAGCTGGACTCGCTTGCCGATGTCATAACCTTTGGCATGGCGCCGAGCCTGCTGGCGTTCGTCTGGGGATTCCGTTTCCTTCCCGAATTCCATTTCCTTCCCGATTCGATGAATGCGCAAATGCGGCTTCACTTGATGCAAGCCGGCGCATTCATCTGCTTTCTTTTTCTTCTTAGCGGAGCCTCGCGGCTGGCTCGGTTCAACATCAGCCACGACCCGCAGCCGCGGAATCCGGGACGCGCCGACAGAAAGTACTTTGTCGGCATGCCGATTCCCGCAGCGGCTGGCCTGCTGGCGGCCACCGTCCACTTCTTCAATGCCTATCCTGTCGAGGAGTGGTGGGTCGCCGTTCCCTGGCTGATTCTTGTCGGGCTGACGGCATTTTTGATGGTCAGCACCTGGCGGTTCTGGTCGGCAAAAGAAATCAACTTTTCCCGCCGCCATCCCTTCCAGTTGCTGGTTCTGCTGGCGTTGATCGCCTACATCGCGCTGCGCTACTCAAATGTCGTCATGTTCCCAGTAGCATTGGTATACATGTTTTCGGGGATTTGGGCGCGCGCTGCATATGGCTGGTCGAGGCGGCGACGCAAAAAGCCGCTTGATCCGCCCGCTCACTCGCCAGTCGCAGCCGAACCCGGCGCCGGAACGCCCTAGCCGTAATTCAAAGCAAACCAAAGGACGCCTGTGTACAAAATTGCTATTGCCGGCGCTTCAAGCCTCGTGGGCCGGGAGTTGAAGGAGGTCCTCTCAGAGTCGCCGATGGCCTCGGCCAGCTTTGTTCTGCTCGACGAAGAAGACGCGCAGGGCCAGTTAGACCAGGTCGGCGATGAAGTCACTTTTATCCAGGCAATTCGCGCCGACGCCTTCGACCACGTGGACTTCACATTCTTCTGCGGAACTGAGAGCCTGACGCGCCGTCACTGGCAGCACGCCTTGCGCGCTGGATCGACGGTCCTGGATCTTTCAGCGGCTCTGGACCGGGAGGCTGGTGTGGTGGTTCGTGCACCCTGGCTGCAGACGGACGCGGCGAGCGTTGATCTCTTTACGCCGGCTGTGGTGCCAGCCCATCCTGCCGTTGTCACGCTTGCGCTGCTGCTGCAACGGTTGCAACAAGCCGCGCCGGTACGATTCGCCGCCGCTACCGTGCTTGAGCCGGCCAGCGATTTCGGACGCGTAGCTATGGATGAGTTGCACCAGCAGACAGTAAGCTTGCTCAGCTTCCAGTCCCTGCCGCGCGCAGTTTATGACGCGCAAGTGGCGTACAACCTGCTTTGCGGCATGGGTGAAAGCTCCACTGTGAGTCTGCCGGAGGTGGAAGCGCGCATTCGCCGCCACTACCAGGTGATAACCGGCGGGCGCGGCCCGTCGCTGGCCGTGCAGGTGATCCATGCCCCCGTCTTCCACGGCCACACATTCTCCATTGCCGTGGAACTGGAACGGGCGGTCGAGATTGGCGCCCTCGAAGATGCATTGGCCGGCGAACACGTCGATTTGGTGCTCGAGGATACGGATTCGCCGTCAAACCTCGCCGCCACTGGGCAGAATGACATTCTGGTTCGGCTGCGGCCCGAGTCCGTGGGCCGCAACTCCAATCTGGCTTCGCGACTATGGCTTTGGGCCGCGGCCGACAACCTGCGCATTCATGCGCAGAATGCCGTGCTGTGCGCCGTCGACCTTCGTCGAATCCGCCCGCAAGGCAAAGTGCAGTAGGTAAGACAGCACCCACGCTCTTACATTTGTGTTTCCGTCTTACTTCTGCTATTCTGTAAGCCATGAAGTCGCTTCACCACCAATCCAGAGATCAGGTTTATGCCACTGTGAGCACGAAAGGACAGCTTGTGATTCCCGCCCCGATTCGGGAGGCGCTTGGGATCGAGCCTGGAACTCGGATAGCGATTCGACGGGAAGGAGCGCGAGTGATTCTCGATCCGGAGACCATGGCGGCAAAGTTGCGCTTGATTGACGAGATGCACGGGTCAGCTGCCGGCCATGGATCTGGAACCGATCTATTGCTCGAGGAGCGGCGCATTGAGCGCGAGCGGGAGTTGGCGGAAGAAGGCTGGTAAGGCCGCAAATGACCATTTACGTGCTCGACTCCTCGGCGTTGATTCGCTACATTGACCGTGAACCGGGCGGCGACCGCGTAAAGGAAATATTGAAAGAGTGCGTGAAGCGGCGAGTCGAAGTTTGGATTTCGGCTGTGCAATGGGGTGAGATCGCGGGCAACATCCGCAAACGCATGGGTGCGCCTCACGAAGAGCGGATCCTGAGCAGCCTTCTGCCGAGCGAGGTCAGAATCATCCCCGTGAACGGCGAACAGGCGGTGCGTGCAGCTGAACTCCGCGTCGATCACAAGCTCGCCTATGCTGACTGCATCGCTCTAGAGCTCGCGATGGATTCGCCGGATCACGTGCTGGTGACCGCGGATTTCGGATTCAAAACCGTAGATAACCTTGCCCGGATTGAGTTTCTTCCGGCGAAATTGTCGGTCAATCGGGAAACAGCTACCGTCCCCTAGCGCCGCGACCACAACTGCACAATGTAGCTGTCGGTCATTCCGGCAATGTAGTCCGCCACAGTGCGGGCCAGTCCCTCCGTGGGAATCTGCGCCTGGTGGTCCCGCGGCATCAAGCCGGGTTCGGCCATGAGTTCTTCGAAAATCTCGATGACCACCTCTTCAGCGTGCGCGTGCTCTTGTTGCTGGGCCGGCGTGTTGTAGAGATTCGTGTATAGGAACTCCTTGACCGCTGTGCGTTCGGACTCCATCTGCGCGCTGAGTGCTGCTAGCCTTTGCGGGGCGCGGCGGACCTCATCGAGCGTGGTGGCGCCAAGCTCATTCACGCGTTTGCGTACTTCCTCAATCAGATCGGTGACCCACGCATTCAACTGACGCCGCAGGGCCTCGTACACGGCCAGCCGCGGCGGAGCCTTGGGAAAGCTCTGGATCGCGTCGTCGTGAAAGCTGCGGAAGAGAGGCGCGGCAGCGCGGACCTGATCGAGCGCAAGGACGCCGGAGTCCAGCCCATCGTCGAGGTCCGCGGTCAGATAGGCAATCTCGTCCGCCAGATCGATCAGTTGGGCCTCAAGCGGTGGAAATCGATCAAGAAAATACTCTGCCAGCTCGGGATGGTCTTTCTCGGAGTAGTCGCGCGAATGCTTCACAATGCCTTCGCGGACGGCGAGCGTCAAATTGAGCCCGCGAAAAGCCGGATAGCGCTCTTCAAACCAGGTGACAATGCGCAGCGCGTGGAGATTGTGGTCGAAGCTGAGTCCATGATTGCGGAGCGCGCGGTCGAGCGCTTTTTCGCCGGCGTGGCCAAAAGGGGGATGCCCGATGTCGTGCGCCAGAGCCAGCGCCTCTGCCAGTTCCTCATTAAGTCCCAGAGCCGCTGCCGCTGTGCGCGAGATTTGAGCCACCTCGAGCGTATGCGTCAGGCGGCTGCGGAAATGATCAGATAGCCCTTCAGTGGGCAGCCGCGTGAAGACCTGTGTTTTGCCGGCGAGCCGGCGAAAAGCGCGTGCGTGCAGGACTCGGGCGGCGTCGCGCGCAAACGGGGTGCGATACGCGTGCGGCGCCTCCGGATGGACTCTTCGCGACAGCGGACTGTCCGTACTTCCGTTCACGGCGATTCCAGCGGGCAGCAGTGCGCAGAATGCAGTGTTGAGAGCCATCGTTTGGTCCGGTTTTCTCGCGAGCTTCCAATTCGTTCAGTTCACGTCTGGTTATACCGCAAAAGGGGACAGTGCGGGGCAGGGAGGGCGTTGCTGCGATGGGAATCGCCATGCCCTGGCGTCGGTCGGCAAAGACACTCAGGTGCCTGCCAATGGACAACGCCAATTCCGAGGGAGTACTATCCAGCCGGAATTTTTTTGACGGGCTGGCGCGTCTGCAAATCGTGTGCGCCAGTCGCAACAGTCTTTCGGTCCTCAAGGAGAGGTAGCAATGAAGCTGATCAAGCAGATGGCGCTGGCGCTGGCCGCGCTGGCAATGATATTGATCCCGGGTTGCGGGGCAAGGCACTCGCAAAAAGAGGTTTTTTACCTGGTTGCAACCAACGTCTCA